>WBZL01000467.1_pt1 | contig 45425 bp, 41 predicted proteins | sample 5204291 | NCBI WGS metagenome assembly WBZL01 (sample SAMN12344345, study PRJNA552823) | activated sludge metagenome | biome: Activated sludge suspended growth; feature: Nitrification reactor; material: Wastewater; isolation source: activated sludge from nitrification reactor of wastewater... | reverse complement strand
CATCCCTCTCCGAAGCGAACTTGAGGACCCGGACGACCGCCTGGTGTCCCGACCACGTCGCCCGCTTCTCCCACCATCCGGTGACGGTGAGCGGCCAGGAGACGATCGCCAGGCAGTCCTCGTCCAGTTGCGGGTTGAACGCCTGCCAGCGGAACCGGACGGGCAGCTGCGCCGCGAACGGCGGCGGCTGGTCGGACACGACCACGCCCGATCCGAACGTGCCGAGGACCTGGGACCCGTCCCCGAGACGGGCGTTCACCTCGGCGTTGCGGTCGCTGGCGCCCGCGACGTTGAACTCGATGCCCGGCTGGAACCCGGCACTCGGGGTCCCCCGGACCTCGTCGGGCCAGGTCGTGGACGGTCCACCTGACGTCGTCACCTCGGTCCCGTCGTCACCGCCCCGCACGAGGGCGAACACGACCACGCCGACGAGCACGGCGGCGACAACCACTGCCACGGCCAGGGCCAGCGGGCGGAGGGAGCGACGTCGATCCGGAGGGGGCAGGGTGTCTCCGGCCCGCCCGGCCTCGACCCCCGCCGTTCGGGACGGGGCGGTCCCTGCAGCGGACGAGCGTGCCGACGGCCCGTGATCGATGGCCGGCCGGGGATCCTGCACGGACTCGTCGGAGTCGAGCGGTTCGATCACCACCAGCGGGGTGGGGTCCAGACCCAGGGTCCGCTGCGCGCTGCGAAGCTGCTCCCCCAACTCCAGAGCGGTGGCGGGCCGTTGGTCCGGATCGGTCGAGAGGCCCGCTTCGACGACCGTGGCGACCACATCGGGCACCCGGCCGCGGTCGAGGCGTCGACGGTCGCCCCGCGCCATGCGCCCGAGCACCAGCAGCGGGCTGTCGGTCGGCTCGCCCAACGACGCTCGACCGTCGAGGAGCTCGAACAGCGTCGAGCACAGCTCGTACACGTCGGTGCGGGGTGTGATCGCACCGCCCTCGAACAGCTCGGGGGCGGCGTGCAGCGGCGTGAGCAGCGGCGCCCGGGTGGTGGCGGTCGACGACATCAGCCGGGCGATGCCGAAGTCGGCCAGAGCGACGTCACCGGTGCGGGTGCGCAGCACGTTGGCCGGCTTGATGTCGCCGTGGATGATCCCGTGCAGGTGGACCGAGTGCACGCCGCCGGCGAGTTGCACCCCGACCCGGAGCACCTCGGCGAACGGGATCGGACCGCCGGCGACCAGCTCGTCGGCAAGCGTGCCCCCGGGCAGGTACTCCATGACGAGGAACGGCCGCTCGTCGTCGATGAAGCCACCGTCGAACACCGACACCACGTTGGGATGAGGCGACAGGCGACCCAGGGTGCGGCACTCGTTGAGGAACAGCTTGCCGACCAGCTCGGTCTGACCGGGCAGGTGGAGGACCTTCACCGCCACGGGTCGGTCGAAGCGGGTCTGGGTACCCAGGTACACCACGCTCGACGCGCCCCGACCGATCACGCGGTCGAGGGCGACCCCCGGCACCTCGACGTCGTCCCCACCCACGGCCACGGCGGACCAGGGTACGGGACACGCCGTCGTGGGATCGAGCCGTCAGGGGGGCGCGGGCAGCGCGTCCAGGTCCGCCACCACGACCAGGCGGCGGTCGACCATGTGGCGGACCAGACGGGCCCGACGGCTGGTGGCGAGCACGCCCGACTCGCCCTGCATGCCGTCGACGCCCTGCTCAGCCAGGCGACGACACAGGTAGTCGAGCTTGCGGTTGAACTTGGAGACGGTCCACCCCAACCGGCGGGCGATCTCCTTGTTGCCCGGGATCTCGGACTGCCAGTCGGTGCGACCCCGCAGCAGCGGCTCGGCGAGCGCGGCGACCAGCATCCGCTGCTCGTCGTTGAGGTTGATGGTGGCGAACTCGACGGTGTCGGACGCGACCGACACCCCCAGCTCGAGCGGGGTCGGCTCGGCGAGCGCGCCGCCGATCTCGTAGCTGGCGGGACCGGCGTCGAAGGCGACGACGAACTCCTCGAAGCCGATCGGGGCCTGGTCCGATGGGGCGAGCTCGGTCCTCGACGAACCGTCGCGGTCGATGACCCGCAAGGTGATGTGGCGCCCCAGGTTCTGCAGGAACCAGACGTCACCCTGGGCGGCGAAGCAGCCGAGCACCCGGTGCAGGTACTGGTTGTCGGCGTCGACGATCAGATCCGCGGCGCGGCCGAAGGTCAGCGTCTCGCCCGGTTCGACCTGGATCTCCTCGCCCAGGAAGTCGAGGAAGAGGCTCCCCACCCCGTCAGCTCCCCGACTCGACCGACTCGCCGGACGGGGAGTCGGGACGCTCACGCTCGGGCGGCTCCGGGCGCAGAGTGGGGAAGAGGACCACGTCACGGATCGACGAGGTGCCCGACAGCAGCATGACGAGTCGGTCCATCCCGATGCCGAGTCCAACCGTCGGCGGCAGGCCGTAGTCGAGGGCCCGGAGGTAGTCGGCGTCGACCGCCATCGCCTCGGCGTCGCCGGCGGCCTTGCGCGCGGCCTGGTCCTCGAAGCGGGACCGCTGGTCGTCGGGGTCGGTGAGCTCCGAGAACCCGTTGCACAGCTCGCGACCCACGACGATGGCCTCGAAGCGCTCGGTCAGCTCCGGGTCGTCGCGGTGGCGGCGCGACAGCGGCGAGACCTCGGCGGGGTAGTCGACGACGAAGGTGGGGTCCCACAGGGTCGCCTCGGTCGTCTTCTCGTACAGCTCGAGCAGCAGCTTGCCGGGACCGTAGGTGCGGTCGTGGGGGACGCCGTGTCGATCGCACAGCTCACGGAGCCGGTCCGGCGACGTGTGCACCGACACGTCCTCGCCCACCCGCTCGGAGGTGAGCTCGGCCAGCGGAGCGCGACGCCACGGAGCCGACAGGTCGACCGGGCGGTCGTCGAAGGTGACGGTGGTCGATCCGGTCAGCTCGAGCGCCAGGTGCGCGACCAGCTCTTCGGTGAGCGCCATGTGGGTGTGGTAGTCGCCGTAGGCCTCGTAGGCCTCGAGCATCGTGAACTCGGGGTTGTGACGGTTGGAGATGCCCTCGTTGCGGAACACCCGGGCGATCTCGAACACCTTCTCGAAGCCGCCGACCACCAGGCGCTTCAGGTACAGCTCCGGAGCGATGCGCAGGTACAGCTCCAGGTCGAGCGCGTTGTGGTGGGTGGTGAACGGCTCGGCCAGGGCTCCGCCGGGGACCGGGTGGAACACCGGCGTCTCCACCTCCAGGTACCCGCGGGCCTCGAGGAAGCGGCGCGTCTCGGACAGGATCCGGGAGCGCATCTCGAACGTGCGCCGGGACTCCTCGGTGACCCACAGGTCGACGTAGCGCTGCCGGTAGCGGGTGTCGGTGTCGCTGATGCCGTGCCACTTGTCGGGGAACGAGCGTCGGGCGGGAGCGAGCAGCACCCACTCGTCGACGCGGACCGACAGCTCACCGCGACGGGTGGTCATGACCTCTCCGGTGACCCCGATCCAGTCGCCGAGGTGCAGCTCCCCGAAGCGCTCGAAGTCCGGGGTCGTCGCCGCGGGAGCGAACAGCTGGATCCGACCGGTGCGGTCCGCCAGCGTGCCGAAGGCCAACTTGCCCTGCACGCGGCGCAGCATGAGCCGCCCGGCGATGGTCACCCGCTCGCCGGTCTCGGTGCCCGGCTCGAGGTCGGGGTGTTCCGCCACGATCGACGCTGCGGTGGCGTCGGGAGCGAACGTGTACGGCTGGTCCCAGTCGGCCAGACGGTGGTCGGTCACTGGTTCTTCTCCCAGATGAGGCGGAGGCCGTGCAGCGTGAGCCAGGGCTCCTCGTGCTCGATCGAGGTGGTGACGGGAGCGATCAGGCCCGCCAGCCCGCCGGTGGCGACGATCGTGGAGTCACCGATGACGTCCTCGATGCGCTCGCACATGCCGTCGACGAGCGACGAGTAGCCGAAGACCGCTCCGGACTGGATCGACTCGACGGTGGTCCGACCGATCACGCTGCGGGGCGCGACCAGCTCCACCCGGCGCAGGGCGGCGGCCCTCCCGAACAGGGCGTCCATGGAGATCTCGATCCCCGGCACGATGGCGCCGCCCATGTACTCGCCCTTGTCGGAGATGACGTCGAAGGTCGTCGCGGTGCCGAAGTCGACGACGATCGTCGGACCGCCGTACAGGTCGTAGGCCCCCACCGCGTTGGCGATCCGGTCCGCACCGACCTCACGGGGGTTCTCGTACAGCACCGGCATCCCCGTCTTGATGCCGGTTCCGAGGACGACCGGCTCGATGTCGAGGTACCGCTCGCACATCCGACGCAGCTCGAAGGTGATGCTGGGCACCCCCGAGGAGACCGCCACACCCAGCACGTCGGTGCGCAGGTCGAGGTCGCGGGTCTCGAGGAGCTGGCGCAGCAGGAGCCACAGCTCGTCGCTGGTCCGCTCCGCGTTGGTGGCCAGACGCCAGTGGTCGAGCAGCTCGTGGCTGCGGTCACCGGAGTCGTAGAGGCCGACGACGGTCTGGGTGTTGCCGGCGTCGATGACGAGCAGCACGTTCGGGGTCCTGTCTGTCTTCGCGGAGGGTCTGGCTTCGGGAGTTGTCTGCCGTGTGGGGCCGTCGGGTTCCGAGCCGGGGCCCAGTGGACGGCGATCCGTCACAGGATGCCAGACGCACCGCGGTCCGCCGGCACCCGTTCCCCGTCCGGAGCCACCGCCGAACTTGTAGCTGAGCGGTCACGCCAGCGACCAAGGGCTACAACAACGCCGGCGGCAGCCGAACTTGTAGCTGAGCGGTCACGCCAGCGACCGAGGGCTACAACAACGCCGGCGGCAGCCGAACTTGTAGCTGAGCGGTCACGCCAGCGACCGAGGGCTACAAGTTCGAGGAGGGGCGGGGAGCGGTCAGGCCAGGTCGAGGCCCAGGTCGAGGGTCGGGGCCGATTTGGTGATCCGACCGACCGAGATCATGTCCACCCCGGTCGCGGCGTACTCGCCGATCGTGTCGAGGGTGACGTCACCGGACACCTCGAGCAGGGTGCGGCGCACCGCGCCGCCCTGGCGGACCTGGGCCGCGGCGACGCAGGCCCGGACCTCGGCCGGGCTCATGTTGTCCAGCAGGATCGAGTCCGCTCCGGCATCGAGGGCCTCGACGCACTGATCCAGCGAGTCGCACTCGACGTGCACCGTGCGGCCGGGCCAGCGGTCCCGGGCCACGGCCACCGCCTCGGCGATGCCCACGCCACCCAGGTGGTTGTCCTTGATCAGCATCCAGTCCGACAGGTTCCCGCGGTGGTTGCGACCACCGCCGGCGCGCACCGCCGCCTTGGACAGCGACCGCAGCCCCGGGATGGTCTTGCGGGTATCCCAGACCCGGGCGTCGCCGCCGGCCGCGGCCGCGTCGACGTAGGCGGCGGTGAGCGTCGCGATCCCCGACAGGAAGCCCAGGAAGTTCAAGGCGGTGCGCTCGCCGGTGAGGATCGACCGGAACGGTCCTCGCACGACGCCGAACACCTCGCCGGCCGACAGCCGGGCCCCGTCGTCGCGCACCCAGTCGACCTCGACGGCTGCGTCGAGCTGGGCGAAGGTCTCCGTGGCGCACGCGGTCCCGGCGAGCACGCCGTCGGTGCGGGCGACGAAGCGGGCCTCTCCCAACACCGGCGGCACCAGGGTCGCGGTCAGGTCGCCGAGCGGGGTGAGGTCCTCGTCCAGCGCCCGCCGCACGGCATCGACCACGTCGAGGGTGGGTGGTTGCAGGTAGCCGGGATCGACCTGGGAGCTCATGGCGAGAGCCTGCCCCGACCGGGGGGTCCCCGTCACGGTGGGCTCAGGTCCCGCCGACGACCAGCCGATGGCGCTGGGCGGGATCGGGCTCGGGGTGGTCGACGCGGGCGTGGGTGCCCCGCGACTCGGTTCGTGCCCGTGCCGCCTCTACGAGCACCCGTCCGACCTCGACCAGGTTCAGCACCTCGGCGGTCGCCGTGTCGCCCGGCCGTTCCGGCAGCAGCATCGACGCGTGGTCCAACAGGGACGCGCACCGCTCGAGCCCGTCACCACTTCGCACGACTCCCGCCCCGCTGGACATGGCGTGCTGGACCGCGGCCCGCAACGCGACGGCGGAGAGTCCCTCCTCGACGCCGCCCCGAACGTCGCCGCGGTCCGATCCGCCCCGGCGATCGGGCGGGGCGGGGATCTCGAGCGGCAGTCCGACGATGTCGAGCGAGTCGTCGTCGGGCTCCCCGTCGGGGAAGCCGAGGACGCAGCGCATGGCACCCGTCGGGGTCGGTCCGTCCGCTCCCGCGGCGATGGCCTCGACGGCCCGCGGGCCGAACACCATGCCCTCGAGCAGCGAGTTCGACGCCAGGCGGTTGGCGCCGTGCACGCCGGTGCACGTGGTCTCTCCCGCCGCCCACAGTCCCGGCAGCGACGTGGCCCCCCTCAGGTCGGTGACGATCCCGCCGCACTGGTGGTGGGCGGCCGGCGCCACCGGCAGGAGGTCGACCGAGGCGTCGAGGCCGACCGCGGCCAGCGAGGCGGCGATGTTGGGGAAGCGGACGGCGAAGTGGTCGAGCCCCGTGGCATCGAGCCACACGTGGTCGGTGCCCTGCTCGTGCATCCTGGCCAGGATCGCCCGCGACACGACGTCCCGCGGCAGGAGCTCGTCGACGAACCGTTCGCCGTCACGGTCGCGCAGGACGGCGCCGTGTCCTCGCAACGCCTCTGACAGCAGCGCTCGGGGCATGGCCGGTAGAGCGAGGGCGGTGGGGTGGAACTGGAAGAACTCGAGGTCGGCCACCGCCACGCCGGACCGAAGGGCCATCGCCACCCCGTCGCCGGTCGCCACCGGTGGGTTGGTGGTGACCTCGAACAGCTGGCCGGCGCCGCCGGTGGCGAGCAGTACGTGCCGGGCCCGGACCTCGGTCGGACCCGACGGACCGACCGCGGTGACGCCGACGCACCGGCCGCCCTCGACGAGCAGGTCGTGGGCGAAGGTGTGCTCGAGCAGGACCGCGGCGGTGCTCCGCACGGCGTCGACGAGCGCTCGCTCGACCTCGGCGCCGGTGGCGGCACCGGCGTGGACGACCCGGGCGACGGAGTGGCCGCCTTCGCGGGCCAGGTCCAGGTCTCCTCGTTCGTCGCGGTCGAACTCCGCTCCGAGGCCGATCAGCTCCTCGACCCGACGCGGCCCCTCGTCGACCAGCACGCGCACGGCGTCGAGGTCGCAGAGCCCGGCTCCGGCGGCCAGCGTGTCGGCCAGGTGCAGGTCGACCTCTTCGGCGTCGCCGCTCAACGCGGCGGCGACCCCGCCCTGGGCCCAGCGGGTCGTCGACTGCTCCAGCAGGCCCTTGGTCAGTACCCCGGTGTCCAGGCCGTGCTCGTTGCTCGCCCGGACGGCCGCCGACAGCCCGGCGACACCGCTGCCGAGGACGAGGAGGTCCAGCTCGCCGGTCGCGGGAGCGGTCACGGTCGCCGGGGTCCGGGATCGGTGTCGGTGCTCGAGGGAGTGACGCCGACGTTGTCGATCAGTCGTGCGCGGCCGAAGCGCACAGCGCCGAACAGTCGGGCGTCCTCGGTCGCGACGGTGAGTGGCTGGAGGGTGTCGCCGTGGGCGACCTCGACGTAGTCGAGTCGACCGAGGGGCGCGGCGTCGATCGTCTCGGCCATGAGCCGACGAACCGTCCCGGCGTCGGAGGTCCCCGCGAGGATCGCCTCGGCCCCGAGGCTCAGGGCCCGGTGCAGGACCGGAGCGACCGCACGCTCCTCGGCGCTCAGGTAGGCGTTGCGGCTCGACAGGGCCAGTCCGTCGGGTTCCCGGACGGTCGGGCAGCCGACGACGTCGACCGGGAACGACAGGTCGGCGGCCATTCGCCGCAGGATCGCGAGCTGCTGGAAGTCCTTCTCGCCGAAGTAGGCGCGGCACGGACCGACGAGGTTCCAGAGCTTGGCGACCACCGTGCACACACCCGCGAAGTGGGTCGGACGTGACGCCCCCTCCATCACCGCGGCGAGGCGCGGGACGGCCACCGTGGTCAGCACGGCCTCCCGGCCGTGCGGATACATCTCGACCTCGGTGGGGGCGAACATCACCGCGGCTCCTGCCGCCTCCGCCACGTCCCGGTCGCCGGCCGGGTCGCGGGGGTACGCGTCCAGATCCTCACCCGCGCCGAACTGCAGCGGGTTGACGAACACCGACACGACGACCACGTCGGTGTGCGCGGCCGCGGTCCGGATCAGCTCGGCATGACCTCGGTGCAACGAGCCCATGGTCGGGACGAAGCCGATCCGGTGACCCCGCGACCGCTCGGAGTCGAGTCGGTCCCGCAGCTCGACGCCCCTCACGACGGTGGCGATCACGGGCGGCACGCTATCCCTCCCGGCAATAGTTGACTTATCCGCTCAACTATTAGTTGAATGCCCAGGCCCCGGTCGGGTCCTGCCGGGCCCACCTCGTCCCTTCGGAGCCGCATGCCCGCCGATGTCTCCCCGCTGGTCATCGCCCTGGCCGGCCTCGGCGTCGGCGTGGTCGTCGGGCTGACCGGGATGGGCGGCGGCGCACTGCTGACCCCGATCCTGGTCCTGGGCTTCGGGATCGACCCGACCCGGGCCGTCGGCAGCGACCTGCTGGTATCGCTGGTCATGAAGCCGGTGGGGGGCGGGGTCCACCTGCGTCGAGGAACGGTGAACCTGCCGATCGTGGGGTGGCTGTCGGCCGGCTCGGTCCCCTCGGCGTTCCTGGCGGTGTGGGTGATGAGCAGCGTCTTCGGTGACGATCTGGACGACGTGATCCAGTACGCCGTGGGCGCCGCCCTGCTCCTGGCGTCGCTCGGTCTCGTCGCCAAGGGGGCGTTCGCCTCCCGGGTCGGTGGGTCCGAGGACGATCTGGCGCACACGGCGGTCCGTCCGCTGCCCACGCTCCTGGTCGGCGTCTTCGGTGGGATGGCCGTCGGCATCACGTCGGTCGGATCCGGCTCGCTCATGGTTCCGCTGCTGCTGATGCTCTACCCGCTGTTGACCTCCAACCAGCTCGTCGGCACCGACCTGGTCCAGGCCGTTCCGCTCGTCGCCGCGGCGACGCTCGGCCACGCGGCGTTCGGAGAGGTGCAGCTGGACCTGACCGCGGCGCTCCTGGTGGGTGCGCTCCCGGGCGTGTGGATCGGGGCGCACATCAGCTCCCGAGCCCCCGACCACCTGATCCGACCTCTGCTGGCGGTCGTGCTGATCGTGTCGGGCCTGAAGATGCTCGGGGTCGGCTCTCTCGCGGTGGGCGTGATCGGACTGGTGCTCCTGGCCGGCGCCGTGGCGGTGATACTCCGCTCGAGCGCCGCGGCCGCTCAGAGGTCGGGGAGCTCCCGGCCGCACAGACGGGCCGCGGACCGAGCCAGGGCCTCGTAGGCCGGGCGCTCCTCCGCCGGCAGGGCTGCCAGGTGCGCCGCCACCGTCGCCCAGTCGCCGCGGGAGACCGGGCCGGTCAGGGCGGCCGCCGGGCCCAGCTCGGCGACGTTGGCCAGGCTGCCGCGCGCCAGGTCCAGGTACGCGTCGAGCGGCACACCGACCGAGGCCGCGGTGCGTTCGACCTGACCGAGCAGCGCCACCAGGTGGTTCGACGCCATCGCCGCCGCGGCGTGGTAGGTCGCGCGATCGCGATCGGCGACCTCGACCACCCGCCCGTCGAGTGCACCGACCAGCTCGTCGACCCGATCCCGGCCTGGTGGATCGGCCGCGACACCGAACCACGCCCCGGCCAGCCGTTGCGCCCCCACCGCTGGCGACGGCAACGACACCAGCGGGTGGACCGACGCCCGGACCGGGTGCGGGTCGAGGACGTCGAGGGTGAGCGACCCCGCGCAGTGCACGACCACGCAGCTCGGGTTCGGTCGGATCGACGCCGCCACCTCGGCGACGGCACCGTCGGGTACGCACAGCAGCACGACGTCGACTCCGTCGGCCGCGGCCTCCAGGGGGACGCCACGCAACATCACCTCGGGCACCCAGCCGACCCCGCCCAGGGCCAGGGCGAAGGAACCTCCGGCCCGACCCGCGCCGACGATACGGATGGAGCCCACGGCCCGGCGTCCCGGCCTCAGAGGTCCTCGACCCGGGTGACGACACCGTCGGAGAGCTGCAGCTCCCTCTCGGTGACCAGGTCCGGGGCCAGGTCCCGCAACGGTGCCAGCACGAAGCGGCGATCCTTCCAGCGGGGGTGGGGCAGGGTGAGCGCCTCGTCGGCCATCGTGACACCGTCCATCCACAGGATGTCGACGTCGAGGGTGCGCGGCCCCCAGCGTTCGCCCCGCACCCGCTGGGCGTTGGCCTCGATGCGATGGCAGATCGACAGCAGCGCCCGGGGGGCGATCGGCGTGTGCAGCTCGACCACCAGGTTCAGGTAGGGCCCCTGCCCGCCCGGCCCGCCGACCGGTTCGGTCTCGTAGACCGGCGACACCGCGACGACGTCGGGGAGCGACTCGATCGCCTGGCTCAGGTGCTGGCGACGGTCGCCCAGGTTGGAGCCGAGGGAGAGGAAGGTGCGGACCGCAGGAGTGCTCACCGGGAGAACCCGATGGTCGAGGTCCTCGACCGGCGCTGGCGACGGATGCGCACTCCGCTGGTGGACAGGTCGTGCGGCACCGGCGGTCGCAGCTTGCGCACGCTCACCGTCACCGCGCCGATCCGGTCGTCACGATCGAGCACCGCGTCGGCGATCGATGCCGCCAGGCGCTCCAGCAGCTCCGGCCGTTCGGCTCCGGGACCCGCCACGGTCGCCACGACCACGTCGCACAGCTCGCCGTAGTCGACGCTGTCGGAGAGGTCGTCGGAGACCCCCGCCGCGGTCAGGTCGACATCGACGTCGAGGTCGATCTCGAGCGGTTGGGCCCGTTCGCGCTCCTCGGCCAGCACGCCGACGACGCCCACGACCCGCAGGCCGCGCAGCTCGATCGTGTCGCTCACGGGGTTGTCGGCCACGACGACGCGTCCGGTCCGCTCAGTCGCCCGCGGCGGCCAACCGTGCGGCGTCGTTGACCACGGTGCGGCCGTCGGCGTCGAGCTGACGGCCGCAGAGGCGCTCGATGATGTTGATGGCCTGCGGCGGCTCGGGAACCATCCCCGACCACACCAGGTATCCCGCCATCAGGCCGACCAGTCGGTCCGACAACTCGTCGGCGTGCACGATGACCTGCTTGCGGGAGCCGAGCAGCTGTCGCAGGCCGCCGTAGGTGCGCTCCAGGTAGCGGCTGGACTCCTCGGCGCTCGGCAGCGGCCAGTGCAACCAGGTGACGCCCATCTCGTCGTAGTTGTGCAGGTTGTGGGGAGCCGGCGACACCGACACGACCATGTCGAAGCCCTGCTCGCGGATCCAGATGATCTCCTCCTGGCGCCGCACCTTGCGATGGTTGGCCCCGAACCCGCCGGGGCGCTCGCACACCGCCAGCTGGTCCTGGATGATCCAGTGGAAGTGACGGGGCTTGATCCCCTGCGCCCACTTGCCCTTGGCTGCCACCGGCACCTCCTCCGATCGATCGTCACCGTCCCGGGCGGGCTCACACCCCGGACTGCCGCTGTGCGGCACGGGCCGCAGCGACGACGCCGAGGACGCGCGCGGTCGCCCCGACATCATGGACCCGCACCATGCGGGCTCCGAGGATCATGGCCCACGTCGCCGTGCTCAGCGAACCGGCGAGGCGGTCCGACACGTCCACCGGGGGCGGCTCCGCCGTCCCTCCGCCGCCGTCACCGTCGCCCACGAACGGCGCCAACCCGGCATCGGAGCGGGCGGCGAGCACCCCGAGCATGCGCTTGCGGCTCGTCCCGACCACCACCGGTGTGCCATCGGCCACCAGGTCGTCGAGGTGGGCGAGCAGCGCCAGGTTGTGGGCGGTCGTCTTGGCGAAGCCGATCCCCGGATCGACCCACACCTCGCTCACACCCATCGCCGTCGCCGCCGCCGCCCGCTCGCGCAGGAAGCCGAACACCTCGGCGACGACGTCGTCGTACCGGGGCGAGACCTGCATGGTTCGGGGGTCGCCCACCATGTGCATGGCGATCCAACCGGCACCGGCCTGCGCTGCGACCCCTGCCAGCGACGCGCTGACGTCGTTGAGCAGCGTCGCGCCCGCGGCGAGAGCCGCCCGGGCGGTCGACTCGTGACGGGTGTCGATCGACAGTCTCACGCCCGCGGCCCGGCAGGGTTCGAGGATCGCCTCGATGACCGGCAGGACGCGGGCCTGCTCGGCGCCCGGATCGGTCGGCGCGGCCCCGGGGCGGGTCGACTCGCCGCCGACGTCGACGACGTCGACGCCCTCGGCGATCATCTCGAGGGTGCGGGCCCGGGCCCGCTCGACGTCGTCGTGCACGCCGCCGTCGGAGAACGAGTCGGGCGTGACGTTGAGGATCCCCATCACCAGCGGACGGTCCACCGGATCGGGGGCACGACCACCGCTCAACGGCGGCGACCGGACTCGACGAACTGCATGGCCTCCATCCGGGCCGACACGTCGTCGCGGAACACCCCGCGGACCGCCGAGGTCACCGTCGACGCGCCCGGCTTGCGCACGCCGCGCATGGCCATGCACAGGTGCTCGGCCTCGACCACGACCAGCACGCCCCGCGGCTGCAGCGTCGCCTCGATCGCCTCGGCCACCTGGGTGGTCAGCCGCTCCTGGACCTGGGGGCGGCGGGCGAACCCGTCGACCAGGCGGGCCAGCTTGGACAAGCCGGTGACCCGACCGTCGGTGTTGGGGATGTAGCCGACGTGGGCGAACCCGTAGAACGGCACCAGGTGGTGCTCGCACATGGAGTACAGCGGTATGTCGCGCACCATGACCATCTCGTCGTGGTCCGCGTCGAAGGTGACCTTCAGGTGCTGCGTGGCGTCCTCGTGCAGGCCCGAACACGTCTCCGCGTACATGCGCGCCACCCGCGACGGCGTGTCGCGGAGGCCTTCGCGGTCGGGGTCCTCGCCGATGGCCTCGAGGATCTCCCGCACGGCCCGGGCGATGCGGTCGCGGTCGATCGCGGAGGCGAGCGGCGTCTCGGGTTCGGGGTCGAGCGCGTTCAGGTCGTCGAAGGTCACGGGTCTCCCACGGCGGCCAGGAGGTCCGCCAGCTCGGCATCGGCCACCGTCTCTCGTTCCAGCAGGGTGGAGGCCAGACGGTCCAGCCCGGGGCGGTGGTCCTCGAGGATACGACGCGCCCGCTCGTGCGCTTCGTCGAGCAGCCGGGAGACCTCCTCGTCGACACGGGCGGCGACCTCGGCACCGTGATCGGCCGGGCGACCCTGGTCGAGGCCCAGGAACGGCTCGCCGTCGCCGGACACGAGACGGCGGGGTCCGAGCTTGTCGCTCATGCCGTACTCGGTGACCATCGCCCGGGCCAGTCGGGTGGCGCGCTGGATGTCGTCGATCGCCCCGGTGGTCAGCTGGTCGAAGACCGCCTCTTCGGCCGCCCGGCCGGCCAGCGCCACCGCCAGCTGGTCCGACAGCTGGGCCCGACTGTGGAGGTGGCGGTCCTCCTCCGGCAGCAGCACCGTGTAGCCCAGGGCCGCCCCCCGCGACACGATCGACACCTTGTGGACCCCGTCCGCGTGGGGCAGCACGTGGCTGACGATGGCGTGGCCCGACTCGTGCACCGCCACCACCCGGCGCTCGTCCTCGCTGAGGATCCGACTCCTCTCCGGACCGGCGAGCACCCGCTCGACCGCGGCGGTGAGGTCGACCGCGGCGATGCGGTCGCCGCCACGCCGGGCTGCGAGCAGCGCCCCCTCGTTGACCAGGTTGGCCAGGTCGGCCCCGGAGAAGCCCGGGGTGCGCCGGGCGAGGACGGCGACATCCACGTCATCCGCGACCGGCTTGCCACGGAGGTGGACCTCGAGCACCGCGGTCCTCCCGGCGATGTCGGGAGTGTCGACGACCACCTGGCGGTCGAACCGGCCCGGGCGCAGCAGGGCCGGGTCGAGGATGTCGGGCCGGTTGGTCGCCGCGATCAGAACCACCCCGTCGGTCTGGGCGAACCCGTCCATCTCGACGAGGAGCTGGTTGAGGGTCTGCTCCCGTTCGTCGTGTCCGCCGCCGACACCGGCGCCGCGGTGGCGGCCGACGGCGTCGATCTCGTCGACGAAGACGATCGCGGGCGCCTTGTCGACCGCCTGGCGGAACAGGTCGCGCACCCGACTGGCGCCGACCCCGACGAACATCTCGACGAAGTCCGAGCCCGACAGGCTGAGGAACGGGACGCCCGCTTCGCCGGCCACGGCCCGGGCGAGCAACGTCTTGCCCGTGCCCGGTGGGCCGACGAGCAGGACGCCCTTGGGGATGCGGGCGCCCAGGCGGGCGAAGCGCTCCGGGTCCCGCAGGTACTCGACCACCTCACGCAGCTCGGTGACGGCCTCATCGGCCCCGGCGACGTCCGCGAACGTGACGTCGCCGGCCCGGTCGCCGGCCGCGGTGCGGGCCCGACCGAAGGTCAGCGCCTTGCCGCCGCGCTGCATGTTGAGGACGAACCACACGAACACGCCGACGATCAGGAACGTGGGCAGCAGCCCGAACACGATGTCGGACCAGAGGCTCCCGTCGGAGTTGTCCGCCTGGGCCTCGACCCCGCGGGCGAGCAGCTGGCGGGTCAGCGTCTCGCCGTAGGCCTCGGGGAACACGGTGCGGTACTCGGTCCCGTCGGTGAGCTCGCCCTCGACGCTCGACGACGAGTTCACGATCGTGGCGGTCCGCACCCGATCGTCGCGCAGGCGGTCCTGGAACTGGTCGAGACGCAGCTCCTGGGGCGGGTCGGGCCGCAGCACCGTCGTCCAGATGAGCACGACGACGACGAACCCGACAGCGACGGCGACCGCGACGCGGACCCAGGGCGACTCGAGGTGGAACCGCCCGCGCCGCGGCGAGCGGGGCGGGCGCGCCGGAGCGGGCGGAGGGGAGGGGTCGGGCTCGGTCACCGGCGCTCAGGCTACCGAGGGGCCCCTGACGCTCCCACCGGATCGGGACGCGCCGACCGACTCGGAGCCCCATCCCCGGGGGACCGCTCGCTACCATCCGGGTCGGCGCCGAGCCCGACCGGACGGCGCCACCGTCCCGCACGATGGCCGACGTGACCTCGCCCTCCTCCTCCGCGTCGACCGCGGCCGACGTCGCCGTCGACCACGGCGAACGCCGGATGGTGCGGTCGCCCACGTCGCTGCTGCGGCTCATCGTGGGCGTGACCGTGACCGCGGTCGGGGTCGTGATCACCTGGCGGTTCGCCAACACCATGGCCGCCCTCAACCGCGACTGGGAGCAGCTGACCCACCTGCTCCCGGGGTGGATCCGGGCCATCCCGCCGCTGGTCGTGGGCCTGACCCTGATCCTCGTGCCGGTGGTGGTCAACGTCCAGCTGCTGCGGTACCGGCGGTTGCGGCTGTTCGGCGTGGTCAACCTGGCCGCCCTGGCCGCGTTCGCCATCAGCGAGGTGGCCGTCGACGCCCTGACCCGCCAGCCACCCGGCCTGTTCCCCAGCGCCTACTCCGCGGCCGAGGGATCGGTGAACGACCCGCTGCTGGCCGCCTTCGTCGCCGCGTTCGTCGTCGGGATCCCGTACCTGCCGGCCGCCACCCGACGCCTCGCCGGTTGGGTGATCGGCCTCAGCCTCATCGCCACGCTCGGCTTCGCCGAGGTGCCGGCCGTGGCCTGGGTGACCGACGTGGGAATCGGGATCACCTGCGGCGCCGCCGTCGCCCTGCTGTTCGGAACCCCCGACACCGCCCCGGACCGCCGGGAGCTCATCGCCGGACTGGCTCGCTCCGGCATCGACATGGCCGACATCCGGCCCGCCGCGGTCGACGCCCGCGGCTCCACGCCGTGGCTGGGGACGACCAGATCGGGTCGCGGGGTGTTCGTCAAGGTCCTCAACCAGGACAACCGCTCTGCGGACCTCATGTTCCGCGGGTTCCGCGCGCTGTTCCTGCGCAACACCGGTGACGAGCGACCGATGTCATCGCTGCGGCGAGCGGTCGAGCACGAGGCCCTGCTCTCGCTGCGTGCCGCCGCGGCCGGGGTGCCGACCCCGGAGCTGCTCACCGTCTCGGAGATCGGCAACGACGCGATGTTGCTGGCGTTCGAGGCGATCGAGGGCGACTCGCTCGACCGCGTCGGGAGCGACGCCGTCACCGACGACCTGCTCGACTCGATCTGGGCGCAGGTCGTGACCCTGCAGGACCACGGCATCGCCCACCGGGACCTCCGGCTGGCCAACGTCTTCGTCGCCGCCGACGGCGAGCTCTACGTGATCGACTTCGGCTTCGCCGAGTTGGCCGCGTCACCGCTGCTGCTCGCCACCGACCTGGCCGAGCTCATCGCGTCGACCGCACCGGTCGTCGGCGTCGAGCGGGCCGTCGACGCCGCGGAGCGCGCCGTCGGTGTCGACGGCCTGGCCCGTGCGTTCGCCCGGCTCCAGCCCTACGCACTCGGGGGCGCGACCCGGGCCGCTCTCAAAGAGGCCGACCTGCTCGACCCGCTGCGGGCCGAGGTCGAACGCCGGGCCCGGATCCCCGAACCCGACTACCACGGGACGGTTCCCGCGTCGGGTCGGGCGGCCGTCCTCCCCATCCTGCTGGGCCTCGCCACGACCGCCGCCCTGATCGTCGGTGTGCCGGGATCGTCCACCGGCCCGGCACCGATCGCGGCATGGGGTCAGGTCTCCTGGGTCGTGGTCGCCACCGTGATCGGGCTGGCCGCCGCCACCACCGCAAGCATCGGGTCCCTGCGCGACGGGATCACGGTTCGGCACGTCCTGCTGTCGCGGTTGGCCGCCGGCTTCGCGGACACCCTGGCTCCCTGGCACACGGCGAACATCGCCACCCGCGTCGGCGTCCTGCGATCGCACGGGATCGAGACGGCCGCGGCCCTGGGTTCGGTCGGACTCGCGGTGGTGACCCGCATCGTGACCCAGCTCGCCACCCTGTACCTGGCAGTCCGCATCTCGGGTCGTGACGGATCGATCGATGTCGTCGCCGACGCCGACGTGGGTTGGGTCGTGGCCGCCGGTGCCGGCGTCGTCGTCGGTGCGCTCACAGCGCTGCTGCCGGGTCCGCGCCGGTCGATCACCCGGGCGGTGACACCGGCGCTGCGGGCGTGGATCGCCGGACTGCGCAGCCTGACCGGCCGCCCCGTCCGACTGGCTCAGCTCCTCGTCGGCTCGTTGTTCGTGCCGCTGGCCATGGTCGGGGCGATGGTGGCGGCGGACCGGGCGGTGGGCGGCACCCTGGACCCGCCGTCGCTCGCGCTCGTCACCCTCGGCGTGGCGTTCCTCGCGGCGTTCCTTCCGTTCCCGGGCGGTGCCGGCGTCACCGAAGCCGGCCTGGTCGGAGGACTCGTCCTGCTCGGCGAACGGGCCGAGCTCGCGGTCAGCGCCGTCGTGCTGTTCCGGGTGGCGACGTTCTGGCTGCCGGTCGCCGCCGGAGCGGTGTCGATGCGCTGGCTGCGCCGGAACGCTCAGCTGGCGTCGGGGTCGTAGATCGCCAGGTACCGGAGGTTGCGGTAGCGCTCCGCCACGTCGAGCCCGTAGCCGATCACGAAGTCGTCGGGGATGGTGAAGCCGACGTAGCGGACACCGAGACCCTCCAGGTCGGCCGACTCTCGGGCCAGCAGCGCGCACACCTCGAGGCTGGAGGGTCCTCGGGCCTCGAGGCTCCGGCGCAGGTAGCGCAGCGTGAGGCCGGTGTCGACGATGTCCTCGACAAGGATGACGTCCCGGTCGGTCAGGTCGACCTCGAGGTCCTTCACCAATCGGACGACCCCCGATGTCCGGGTGGTCGCCCCGTAGGACGACACGGCGATGAAGTCGATCTCGACCGGTAAGTCGATGCAGCGGGCCAGATCGGTCAAGAACACGTACGCGCCGCGCAGCACGCACACCAGCAGAGGGGCACTGCCGGCGTAGTCCCCGGTCAGTTGGGCTCCCAGCTCGGCGATGCGGGTGGCGATCTGCTCCTCTGTCAGGAGCACCCGGCCGATCGCCGGATCGTCGTCGAACGAGGTGGGCCCCGGCACGTCCATCGGCGTCGACCCTAGTGCCCCGGCACGGGGGCACCGCCCGTCGGGTTCCCCGAGCCGTCGGGCCGACGGTGTGCCCCTCCCGCCGGTGCGACCAGACGCAGACGGCCCGCCGAACGGGCCACCCGCCAACCTCCGACGACGTCGCAGCCGATCGCCCGCCCCGCGGCCACGTCGAGGATCCGCTGCAGTGCGGCCGCGTCGGGGCCCAGGCCCGATCCGGTGACGTCGCGCCACCACCGACGCACCGCGGAGGACGCCAGCGGTTCCGGAGCGGCAACCAGCACGGCCGCGTCGGTTGGGTCGAGGTCCGCGGCGAGCGAGTCCACCAGCGCCGACTGATCGGCGGCCAGCCCGGCCAGGCGACACAGCAGCGGAACGACGTCGCGTTCGGCGACCTCGTCGAGCAGCGGCAGGACGCGATGACGGACGCGGTTGCGTCGGTGGTCCCAGGAGTCGTTGGTCGGATCGACCACGACGTCGATCCGCAGCTGACGGCACAGGTCGTGGGTCTCGGAGCGTCGCAGGGCCAGGATCGGATGTTGGCGGGCGGTCATCGCCGCGAGTCCGGCCGGGCCGGTTCCCCGGAGCAGACGGAGCAGGACGGTCTCCGCCTGGTCGTCGGCCGTGTGGCCGAACAGCGCGTCCGGCCCCACCGCGGCGTGACGGGCCGTCCGGGCCCGGGCCTCGAGGTCGGGGCCCGGTGCCACGTGTGCCGTCTCGGCCCGGAACCGGGTCCCGAGGCGGTGGGCCAGGTCCTCGACGACGAGCGCTTCGTCGGCGGAGCCCGGGCGCAGTCCGTGATCGACGTGCACGGCGGTGACGTCGAGGCCGGCGGCGACGGCGAGCACGAGCAGCGCGGAGGAGTCCGCTCCGCCCGAGACCGCGCAGGTGACCGACGATCCGACCGGCGGGAACGAGCACCGTCTGAGGAGCGCGTCGATGGTCGCCCCGACCGGTGCCTCAGGCCGTCGCAACGGCTGCTCCGACCCGACGGATCCAGGTGTCGGGGTCGCGGATCTCGGCGAGCGACGGCAGGAGCTCCGAGCGCTCGAAGGCGCGGTTGAGCAGGGCGGGCCCCCCGGCGTCCTCGACCGCGGCGATGAAGGCCTCTCCCTGCTGGTACTGGGCGAGCTTGGCCTCGAGCCCGATGACGCGCTGGAGCAGGCGGGTGGCCAGGTTCATCTCCGAGCGGCGGGCGCGCAGCACCCGGGCGAAGCGTGGCGCCGAGGGGACGAGGTCGGTCGCGGCGCGGTCCATGACCACGTCGCCGTGCCCTTCGAGCAGGCTCATCAGCCCACCGACCTTGTCCATGGTCAGCCGCTGCTCCGGGGTGGCGAACAGCGCCGCGATCCCTCCGTCGTCGAGCGGGTTGGTGCGGGTGCGGATGCCCTCGGCCACCCGACCCACCGCGGTGAACAGCCGGGTCGGGTCGGGGTCCGCGGCGTCGACGAGCTGCTCGACGAGCCCCAGGAAGTACGGGCGGAGCCACGGGACCCCGGTGAACTGGGTGCGATGGGTGACCTCGTGCAGCGCCACCCACAGGCGGAACTCGCCGGGCGGGAAGGACTGGCGCTTCTCCAGGCCGAGGATGTTGGGGCCCACGTAGTAGACGAGGTCCTGGTCGTCGGGGTCCTCCTCTTCGAGGACCAGCAGGTCGTACTGACCGAGCACCCGGGTCGACATCCACCCGAGGAGCGCCCCCAACTCGGCGCCCGCCACCTTTCCCGAGACCGCGGCGGCCGGACCGTCGAGCTCCTCCAGACGACCGAGCACGGGCCGCAGCATGCGCCGGTAGCTCGCCAGGTTCGCCCGCACCCAGTCCAGCCGGCCCACGACGCGGGCCCGGGCCGCACCGGCCTGCGATGTGAAGCCGGTCTCGGACTCGACACGGGGCTGGGCGACGGCGGTCAGCTCCTGGAGCTCGTCGGCCATCCGATCCGCGTGGTACGACGCGGCGAAGGGCTCCTCTCCGGCGATGCGGGCCGCCACGCGCTCCGCCAGGGCCCAGTCGATCGACGAGCTCACGATTCACCGCCCGCCACGGTTCGACCCGGTCCGACCCGCACGATGGAGTCGGAGCGCGACCCGACCGAGGTTCAGCCCTCGTCGCTGGGGTAGCGGGTGGACGTGACCTTGAAGAAGTAGCCGAGGACCACTGCGATCACGACGAAGATCGCGCCGAGCGCGATCGGGACCGCGAGCCAGTAGTGCCACACGGGCGAGTCGGCAAGGAGCGCTGCAACCTGCATGGCGTCCACTCTAGGAGCCATCCGACGGAGCGGTCACACCCGACACGCCGTCGGTACCGCCGCTGCTGAGCTCGTGGAGCAGTCCGCAGAAGCGGGCCCTGACCTCGGGTGTCACCTGCTCGGTGCACTTGGCGGCGATCACCCGGCGGAGGTCGGCTTCGAAGTCGAAGGCCTCGAGGCACGGCGAACACCGGCGGAGGTGCGTCTCGACCTGCAGCATCACCCGGTCGTCGAGCTCCCCGTCGAGGAAGGCGTAGAGCTCGGCGATGGCCTCGTCGCAGTCGGACGCGACGCTGTGGTCGTGACCCGGGTGGTCGACCTGCCCGGACGGATCCGGACGGTCGGCCCGGTCACCGGGGGTGGGGGAGGCGGAAGGGGTCGGGGACATGGGAGCGGATGGGTCGGGCTGTGCTCGAATGCTACGGCTCGATCACGACCGGATCACGGTCGGCGAGCCCACGTTCGACGGCGAACTGGTGCAACGAACGCTGGAGGGCCTTTCTTCCCCGGTGGAGCCGACTCATCACCGTGCCGATCGGGACGTCCATGATCTCGGCGATCTCCTTGTAGGAGAAGCCCTCGACATCGGCGAGCAGTACCGCCATCCGGAACGACTCCGGCAGGTCGTCGAGCGCCTGGCGGACGTCGCCCTCGGTGAACATGTCCATCAGCTCGTCCTCGGCGCTGCGGCCGAGCTGGGCCGCTTCGAGACCGCCGAGGCGGCGGTAGAGGTACAGGTCCTCGACCTCGTCGAGCTCGGTCTGCTCGGGGCGACGCTGCTTGGCGCGGTAGGAGTTGATGAACGTGTTGGTGAGGATCCGGTAGAGCCAGGCCCGGAGGTTGGTGCCGTCGGTGAAGTTGGGGAACCCCCGGAAGGCGCGCACGAACGTCTCCTGGAGGAGGTCCTCGGCGTCGGCCGGGTTCCGGGTCATCCGGAGCGCGGCGGCGTACAGCTGGTCGACGAAGGGTTCGACCTGATCCGCGAAGGTGGACTGGTCCGCCATGGGAGTTCCACCGTAGGCGACCCCTGTGACGGTGTCAGCCGACGGGTACAGCGTCGCGACGGTAGGCCCCGGTCCGGTCGAGGGGCGGGGAGGTCAGCCGGAGTGGCGACCCACCCCGCTGCGCTGCGGCGACCCGCCGGCGTCGTAGTCCTGGCTGCGGAGCCAGCGCCCGCAGTCGTGGCACCGGTCGGCCGTGCCTGCGCACAGTCCCCGGCAGTGGCGGCACCCCGTTGTGCTGCTCATGGCCGTACCTCTCGCTCGGTTCGGAGAAATGGCCCCCGTACACGACGGAAGCACCGTCCACGGTGACGTGGACGGTGCTTCCAGTCAACAGGGCCTTTCGACCCAATTCGGATCAGGTGGTCTCGGTGCTGAGGGGGCTCACTGCTCCCGGGAACGACGGCTCCAGGCGAACAGAGCGCCACCGGCCACGAGGAGACCGGCGCCGATCAGGGCCAGACGGGCCGAGGACGCCCCGGTCAGGGCGAGGGCCGCCGCGTTCTCGCCCTGGGTGGCGGTGGTGTCGGCGACGGTCGCCCCGGTCACCACATTGGTGGCGGTCTGGGGGACGGTGGTCGCCGCCTGGACCGTGGCGGTGGTCGGCGGGGCGGGAACCGTGGTCGGGGCGGTGCCGCACTTCTCCATGGGCGGGAAGTACTGCTCGGAGGTCTTGGTGTCACCGACGAACAGGAGCGGACCGTGCCACGGGCCGGTGGGAGAGATGGTCTGCGGGCTCTCGCCGGTGATCACGTCGAACTGGACGGCGTCGCACTCCTTGGCGAACGTGATCGTGGTCGTCGAGGCCTCGGCGATGGTGAAGTCCTGCCGCTCGACCAGGGTCTGCGGCCACTGGCCACCGGCGGGCGACGCGCCCTTGGGCATGGCGTAGGCCACCGCGGCGGCCGCGATCGGGTTGCACGGCTTGGTGGCGCTGGTGATCACGATGCGGAACACGTCGGCGTCGGACGTGGTCGTGTAGGTGAGCTGAGCCTGCGCGAGCGGGTTGCACTGACCGTCGAACGGCAGGGGAGCCTGAGTGATCGTGATGATCCCGTCGGCCTCCTCGGCAGGCTGCTCAGCCGGGGGTGCCTCGGCTCCCTGGCCATCGGGAACCTCGACCGGGCCATCGGGAACCTCGACGGCCGGCGTCGGGGTCGCTGCGGTGTCGGGTGCGTCGACGTCGTCACCGGCGGCTCCGGCGTTCGTCGTCCCGACGAGAACCGCCGCCATCACGGCGACGAGGCACACCAGGAGCGAGAACGCGCTTCTCCGGTGGGCCCGGTTTCGTCCCTGCATGTCGTCCACTTCGTACTCCCTCGCCTCGCCCAGCCGGTCGATCCGGCCCACAGGATCGCAGACCTGCCGGATTCGGACAAGGAGACGGGGAGGTCGACCCACCCGACCCACCGGTGCAGCACCGGCCGGGCTCCCTGGTCGATACTGACCGGCGATCGACGCTGACCCGTCGCCCACCGCATCGCCGGCGCCGGTCGGCCCCACGCCCAGGAGACCCGATGACCCGAGACGAACTGCTGAGAACCTTCGACCTGACCGACCGGGTCGCCGTGGTCACCGGGGGCAGCCGGGGGATCGGCCGGGCGGTGGCCGAGGGTTTCGCCGCCGTCGGTGCCCGGGTCGTGGTGGCGAGCCGCAAGGCCGACGCGTGCGACGAGGCGGCCACCGCCATCCGCCGGGCCGGCGGCACCGCGCTGGCGGTACCCACCCACATGGGCGACCTCGACGCCGTCGCACGGCTCGTCCGCACCACCGTCGAGGAGTTCGGCGGAATCGACGTGGTCGTCAACAACGCCGCCAACCCCCTCGCCCTCCCGATCGGTTCGATCACCCCTGACGCGCTGGCCAAGTCCCACGACGTGAACCTGCGGGGACCGCTCTTCCTGGTCCAGGAGGCGCTCGAGCACCTCCGCGCCAGCGACCACGCGGCGATCGTCAACGTCCTGACCGCCGGGATCTTCACCCGCGGCGAGTACGTCTCGCTGTACGTCGCGGCGAAGTCCGCGCTCGCCGCGTTCACCCGGGCGATGGCCGCCGAGCTGGCCGGCGACGGGATCCGGGCCAACGGGCTGGCGCCCGGCACCGTCCGCACCGACATGGTGCTGAACACCCCCGAGGAGTTCCAGGCGCTCGCTGTCGACGCCCAGCTGATCAAGCGCATGGCCGAGCCAGAGGAGATGGTGCCCGCCGCTCTCTTCCTGGCCAGCGACGCGTCGAGCTTCATGACCGGTCAGACCCTCGTCGTCGACGGTGGCATGACCAGCCACTGACGCCTCGAGCCGATCCGGTGCACCAACACGGGATCGGACGACACCAACGGCGGGCTACCCGGTCGAGCCCTCCTCCTGTCGGGCCAGCTCGCGGCGGTGCGCCTCCACGATCTCCTCCTCGATCTCGGCCTCGACGCCCTCCTCCTGGCGTTCGGCCTGGACGTCGGTGTCGCCCGGTTCCTGCCCGCCATGGGGATGACGCTCCAAGCCGTGGTGCTCAGCGTCGTTCGTCATGGTGGACTCCTACCCGTTCCCGGTCCGCGCCAGAACGACCGACCGCGGCGGGGCTGGCGACCAGTCCGGCGTGACGAAGTCGATCGTCGGCGGGTCCTTCCGGCATGCGTCCGCGGCGAGCTGCGCATCTGGTTCGCGCAGGAACCGGGCCCGCAGCTCGCGCAGGCACGGCGGCGGCGAGAACGCCAGGTCCTCGCTCATGGTGGGGACATCGACCACCGTGGCCCGTGGCAGCGACGCCGCCATCGCGTCGGCCCAGTCGTCCACCCCGGACGCGGACAGGGCGCCGACCGCGATCAGGACGGGCACGTCGATGGTCAACGGCGGCGACAACTCGTCGAACACGCTCGGCACGCCCCACGCTTCGCACAGCCGGCCGAAGGTCGGCTCGTTCGCCCCCGCGAACTGACGCATCGCCGAGTCCGAGATCTCGGCAGTCCGGTTCAGCCGCTCGTCGTAGCTGCAGGTCGCCGACAGGAACGCGCCGCCGAACGTGGAGCCGGCGTAGAAGCTCACGTCCTCGTCGATGCCGGCGGCTGCGGTGAGCTCGTCGCTCGCTCCCCGGACGGCGCTGGGTACCAGGCCGAGCCGGGAGGACTGCCGCATGGCGGATTCGAGTCCCGCCGCGTATCGCCTGCCGTCGAGCAGCACGCGGAACGGGCCGAGGCCTCCGAGCGCCGTGGTCTCGACGAGCACCGGATCCGCGTCCAGCTGACCGAAGCGCTGGAGGTAGGCCGTGGCCAGGTCGGGGTACGCGGTCCGGCACCTGTCGTCGGTGTCGCACAGGTGGCGGAGCCGGGCGAAGGAGGCCGCGAGCGATCGGGCCGGGTCGGCCATCACCGACTCCCCTGGCGGAGTCGGGTTGGTCAGCAGAAGCGACCTGACCGAGCCCGGGTTGGCCCGTGCCCACGCCGCCGCGGCCGTGGTGGTGTACCCGCCCGCCGCGGCGCTGACCCGTCCCAGGTCGAGAGCGCGGACCAGGTCACGAATGTCGTCGGCCGCCTCGAGCATCGTGTACCCCTCGAGCTGCACCCCGCCGGCACGAAGTCGCGCCGCGCAGCGACGGGCTGCGTCGGCCCGGGCGTCGATCGCGGCCGGGTCGTCGGCCCGGACCGCGAACGACGTCGTCCACGCCGACTCCAGCTCCGGACACGACAACGGCGGCTCGCCGGGACCGAACCCGCGCAACGACAGGACGTGCACGTCGGCTACGACGGCGCTCCCCTCGGGGACCGAGCGATATCGGGCCGGCGTCGGTGGGGCTCCGTAGGCTCACTGACATGGCTTCCGGGTCGACCCTGGATCAGCACCGTGGACAGTGGGTGGCGATCGACGATGCGACCGGAGAGGTCCGGGTGGCAGCGGCGAGCGACGACGAGCTCTATGCGATCTCGACCAGGGCCAGTTCGGCCGGGTGACGGTCATGCGGGTTCCGAAGCTCGACGACCCGATCTTCATCGGCTTGGGCTGACCCCAATCCGTGTCTTCAGCGTGGGTCTATCCGCACCGGAACCTCGCCGAGAGCCCGTTCACTGACGGGTCCCCTGTTCTCCGACCCACCGTCCCGATCCGGATTCCCGATCAGATCGAAGTGCACGTCGGCGTCCTCGACACCGGATCGCCGGTGTCGGTCACCTCGCAGCGGTTCGCTCGCCGCGCCGACATCGATCTGGAGAAGCACGACCCCCGTGATGGAAGTTCCCCTCGGCCTGGCGGCTCGCTTCGATCGACTCCCGGTCTTCGACATCGACGTCCTGCTGCAGTCGCCCGATGGGCTCGACATCGCAGGGTGGACCCTCAGAGTCGCCGTCCGGCCCGCCTGACAGTTCCCGTTCGAGATCCTGCTCGGCCAACGCGGTTGGTTCGATACGTTCACCACCACCATCGGGCCTGACCGGATGGCCGTCGAGTCTGTGGACGCGTTCGCCCAGCGCTTTGCCGAGTAGACCCGACCGGCTGACCAACGACGGCACCCTCACAGCCACCTGGGTGCAGTGCTTCAGCACCGAGGTCGGGGTTCGCTGTCCGGCGAGCGCCGCTGGTTCACTCAGCGATCACGTCGCGGTGACGCGACGCTGGTCGAAGCGAACGGATGGGATGAACCACGGGACGGGCCGCTCGGCGATCACGGCGACGGGAGGCGAAAACGGGCGAAACCCCTGCAATTGCAGGGGTTTCGGTCCGAGCCCAGGAGGAGAATCGAACTCCTGACCTGCTCATTACGAGTGAGCTGCTCTGCCGTCTGAGCTACCTGGGCGACCGCCTCGTCGGCCGGATCGACACGACGCGGACAGGCGAGCATACCGGACCGGCCCGAAAGCGGACACGGCACGGTCCGAGCGATCCGGCCTCCGGCTCGGTCGTCATCACGGTGCGGACAGCTGCCGGAGCAACCGGTCGCCGGCTCAGCGCAACGGGGGCAGCGCGACGAACAACGCCTGGAGCTGCAGCGACACGTTCGGGTTGAACCGCAGCGAATCGGTGAGCTCCTGCACCGCGTCGGCCGCAGCCAGGAACCGATCGGCAGGCGCGCCGTCCTCGAGTGCGTCGCGGTAGCGGGAGACCAGGGTCGCCAGGCCGCTGAGCAGGTCCGCTGTGCGGACCCGACGCTGCTCCCGCTTGTGCCGGGCGATCATCGCGTTGCGCGGTCCGGCCATCCGGGCACCCAGCTGATCGACCTGGGCGTCGAACGCCGCGAGCTCCTCGTCGTGGCGCTCGGTCAACGGCGCCGCGACCTCGTCTGTCGCGGCCAGCACCTCGTCGACCAGGGCCATGGCAGTGGTGCCGGTGCCGTCGAGTCGGTCGGGAACCGAGTACCAACGATCCCGGCGGAGGGCGGCGTTGGGGTCGTTCGCCAGCAGTCGAGCCTGGGTCATCGACCCCCCGGCCCCGGCCGCGGCGATCCGGGCCTGCTCGACGTCGACGCCCTCGGACACGAGCCGCTCGGCGATCGCGCCATGGGCGACCGAGTCGAACTCGACGACCACGCACCGCGAGGCGATGGTGACCATCTCCGGCGGGATCTCCTCGGCCAGCACGACGAGGACCGTCGAGGGCGGCGGCTCCTCCAACGTCTTGAGGAGCTTGGGCGACTGCGCCGCCAGGTGCAGGTCGACCAGCACGATGACCTGGCGGTCCCCGACGGGTGGCGCCATGTGGGCGCGCCTCACCACGTCGTCCATCTGGTCCCGGTCGATCGACGCCCCGACACGCTCCACCACGGTGAGCGCCGGGTGTGCCTCGGCGCCGACCTGGCGACGTCCCGACGCGACCGTCGCCGGGTCTGCGCCGTCCAACAGCAGGTCCGCCGCGAAGGCCCGGGCGGCTTCCCGGGTCCCGGAACCCTCGGGTCCGACCAACAGGTACGCGTGGACCGGATCGGTCACCGACGCGCGGAGCCGGGCCACGGCGACGTCCTGGCCGACGACCTCGCCCCACAGGTCCGGGCCGTCGAGATCAGTGCCGTCGGCCGGGCCGTCCGCGCTCATTGTCCCGCTCCCGGAACCGGACCGAGCTCCGGCCAGCGGTCGGTCACCGCCCGCAGCACGCGTTCCTCGACGAGGTCCGCGTCGCCGTCCCCGTCGATGCGGACCCACAGCTCGGGAGCGGCCGCGGCCTGCTCCGCGAAGCTCGCTGCCACCCGCCGGTGGAAGTCCGCACCGGCCGCCTCGATGCGGTCCCGCGCTCCCCCGGTTCGTTCGGCGGCGACGGGTTCCGGCACCTCGAGCAGCACCACCAGGTCGGGGGTCAGACCGTCGGTGGCCCAACGGTTCAGGCGCGACAGATCGCCCGCGTCCAGTCCACGACCGGCGCCCTGGTAGGCGATCGTGGAGGGGATGTAGCGGTCCGACACCACGTGCCGCCCGGCGGCCAGCGCAGGACGCACCACCGTGGCCACGTGCTGGGCCCGGTCCGCGGCCATCAGCAGCGCTTCGGACCGGTCGGTGAGCGCCACGTCGTACTCGGCCGCGGCCAACAGCACCTCGCGGAGTCGCACACCCACGTCGGTCCCTCCCGGTTCGCGTGTGAGCACCGCCCCGAGGCGGCTCGCCAGGCGGCCGGCCTGGGTGGACTTCCCACTCCCCTCGCCGCCCTCGAACACGATGAACCGCCCGGTCATGTCGGCTCCTGGGCGTCGGGGGTCGGTTCCGGTTCGGCTGCGGGTCCGGATCCGGTCACCGGGGGGTTGGCCGGGGGCTCGGTCGGTTCCGCCTCGGGTTCCGAGGGGAGCGACGGGTCGGGAGCCGCGACGGGGATGGCGGTCGGGTGGTTGCCGCGGGCTCGCTCCTCACCGTTCGGGCCGATCGCCTGACGGAGGCCGTCGCGCAGCTGGGAGCGCAGACCGATCTTCATCGACCGGCTGGCCAGCACTCCGGCCCCGCAGAGGATCAGAGCCGCGAGCCACAACGTGAGGCGGACGCCGGGGATGGCCAGGTCGAAGCCGAAGACGCTGGCGGTGGGAACGCCTTCCTGGTCGCCGGTGGCGGCGCGGGCGAACCCGTTGAAGACCGTCGCCAGGGTCGGACCGACGACCAGCGCGAGCAGCACGCACGCCCGGACCAGGGTGAGCATGGTGGCGAAGATCCGGCCGCGGAGCTCGTCGTCGGTGTGCTCCTGCAGCAGCGTGAAGCCGAGCACGTACACCGCTCCCGCGCACGCCCCCAGCCCGAAGATCCCGAGCGCGGCGAGCCAGAAGGTCGACATCGACACGCCGAAGAACATCGACACGCCGCCGGCGAAGACGAGCACGGGGAAGGCCTGCTCCTTGGGCAGCCGCTTCTGCAACGCGGTGAGCGACACGACCCCGGTGGCGACCCCCAGTCCGAGTGCGGTGATGAACAGCGGGAACGTGTTGGCGTTGCCGATGACGAAGCGGGCGAAGGTGGGGCCGAGGGGCACCAGCATCGCCCCGCCGATCAGACCGGTCGCCAGGCCGAGGATCACGCCGCGCACGATCGGGTTGGCGCCGATGAACTGCAGGCCCTCCCGGATGTCGTCGAAGGCCCCGCGCAGGCTCGAGCGCTCGGCTTCCTCGGCCTCGGCGAAGGTGCTGGGAGACCCGTCGCCGGTCGCCGCCGCCGCCTCGACGGCTCGGGCTTCGCGCGCTGCGGCGGACGTCGACGGCAGGCCGCGATAGACGAAGCGCGAGATCAGCAGCGCCGACACCAGGAACGACGCCGCGTCGAAGTAGAACGCGAGGGTCTGGGTGTCGCCGAGCTCACGGTTCAGGCCCAGGAAGGCAAGCACGCTGATCTCGGCCAGGTGGTCGTTGAGGACCTTCAGGACGTACTGGATCGGACCGGCGATCGGCATGGTCGCGTACGCGGCGACCAGTCCGAGCGAGTTGGCCGTGGTCAGCCGGTCGGCGGGGACCACCGCGGGCACCGTCGCCTCCTTCGCCGGCGACCAGGCCAGGGTGAACATCTCCAGGATGAAGCTGGCCACGATCAGACCCGGCACGGTCTGCACCAAGGGCAGCAACAGGAACACCCCGGCCCGGGCGACGTCGGAGACGACCATGATCCGCTTGCGGTCGAAGCGGTCGACGATCACGCCGATGAACGGCGCCAGGAAGATGCCCGGCGCCACCCGCGCCGTGGTGACGAGGGCGATGGCGGCCTCGGGTTGGGTCGAGATCGACGCCGCCAGCGAGGTGATGGCGAAGAAGCCGACCCAGTCCCCCAGGGCCGAGATGACCTGGACGTTGAAGAGGGCGAAGAAGCGACGGGTGATGAAGACCCGTTCGATCCACCCCTGGGCCGGGGCTCCCCCGGCCGGGGGCGGTTCGGGGGTCGGTGCGCTCAGGTCACTCACCGCCGTCCGGTGGCGGAGCCGGCTCGTCGCCCCCGCCGCCGGCCGAGCTCTTCGTCGCGGCGGCCTTCTTCTTGGCCGGGCGCTTCTTCGCGGCCGCCTTCTTCTTGGCCGCGCTCTTCGGGGCCGCGCTCTTCTTGGCCGCGCTCTTCTTGGCCGTGCTCTTCTTCTTGGTCGCCTTCTTCTTCTTGGACGGCCCCTTGGCCCGACGCTCGGCGAGCAGCTCGAGCGCCCGGTCCATGGTGAGCTCCTCGACCGAGTCGCCCTTGCGCAGGCTGGCGTTGGTCTCGCCGTCGGTCACGTACGGGCCGAACCGTCCGTCCTTGACCACGATCGGGCGTTCGGTGTCGGGATCGGGTCCCAGCTCCTTCAGCGGCGGCTTGGGCGCGGCCTGACCCCGTCGACGCTTGGGCTGGGCCAGGATCGCCAGCGCCTCGTCCAGGGTGAGGGTGAGGATCTGGTCCTCGGAGTCGAGCGAGCGGGAGTCGGTGCCCTTCTTGAGGTACGGGCCGTAGCGACCGTTCTGGGTGGTGATGACAACGCCGTCGGCGGGGTCCGCTCCGACCTCTCGCGGTAGCTCCAACAGCGGCAGGACCTGCTCGAGGGTGACCGTGGCCGGATCCATCGACGCGAACAACGACGCCGTGCGGGGCTTGAGGCCGGTCTCGTCGTCGTGCTCGCCCTCCTGGACGTACGGTCCGAACCGGCCGGCCTTGAGGTGCACGACCAGGCCCGTGTCGGGGTGCTCGCCCAGGTCGCGGTCACCCGACGGCGCCTCGAGCAGCTCGACGGCCCGCTCGGGGGTGAGCTCGTCGGGAGGCGTGTCGTCGGGGATCGACGCCCGTTGCACGTCGTCGCCGTCGCCGCGTTCCAGGTACGGCCCGTAGCGGCCGACCCGGGCCACGATCGGCACCCCGTCGCCGTCGGCCCCGAGCGGAATCGAGTTGATGGCCCGGGCGTCGATGTCGCCGAGGTCGTCGACCAGCCGCTTGAGGGCCAGGCCGGCGGCGACGTCGGCGTCACCTGCCGGATCTCCCTCGGCGGGCGCGCCGCCGGCACCGCCGAAGTAGAAGCGGCTCAGCCACGGCTCCATGTCCTCCGAACCCGACGCGATGCGGTCGAGGTCCTCTTCCATCGCGGCGGTGAACGCGTAGTCGACCAGGGTCGGGAAGTGCTGCTCGAGCAGGGTCACCACCGCGAACGCGGTGAAGCTGGGGACCAGCGCCGTGCCCTTGCGCCACACGTAGCCGCGGTCCTGCACCGTCGAGATGGTCGAGGCGTAGGTGGACGGGCGTCCGACCCCGAGCTCCTCCAGGCGCTTGACCAGCGAGGCCTCGGTGTAGCGCGCCGGCGGCTGGGTCTCGTGACCGGCGACCTCGAGGTCCTCGGCGCGCACCGCCTCCCCCACCGCCAGGTCGGGAAGGATCCGCTCCTGGTCGTCGAGAGCGGCGTCGGGGTCGTCGCGTCCCTCGACGTAGGCCCGCAGGAACCCGGGGAACAGGATCGTGCGACCCGACGCCGAGAACACCGCGACCTGCTCCACCGCGGCCGACGGCTCGGCGCCCTCCACGGTCGGCACGACGACCGGCGCGGTCGTCGTCTCGAGGCGGACCTGGACCGACTCGCCCCGGGCGTCGGTCATCTGCGACGCGATCGTCCGCTGCCAGATCAGCTCGTAGAGCCGGAACTCGGCGTTGCCGAGCTCGCTGCGCACCTGGTCGGGGGTCCGGAACGAGTCGCCGGCGGGCCGGATCGCCTCGTGGGCCTCCTGGGCGTTCTTCACCTTGTTGGCGTAGCGACGCGGCGCGTCGGGGACGTACGCGTCGCCGTACTTGTCGCGGATCTGGCGTCGGGCGGCGTTCAGGGCGGCGTCGGACAACGTCGTCGAGTCCGTCCGCATGTAGGTGATGTAGCCGTTCTCGTAGAGCCGCTGAGCGGTCGACATCGCCATCGACGACGACATGCGCAGCTTGCGCCCCGCCTCCTGCTGGAGCGTCGAGGTCATGAACGGCGGCGACGGGCGACGGGTGTACGGCTTGCGCTCGACCGATCGCACCTCGACAGGTCGGTCGGCCAGGGCGTCGCACACCGCGGTCGCTGAGCTCTCGTCGAGCAGCACCACCTCGGCCGCCTGCGCCGATGCGGTCAGACGGCCGTCCTGACCGAAGTCCTTGCCCGTCGCCAGGCGGCGTCCGCCGAGCTCGACCAGGCCGGCGGGGAACGGCGTCGGGTCGCGATCGGCATCGACGTGGACGAACGTGGCCTGGAGGTCCCACCAGGACCCGGCCCGGAACGCCATCCGCTCCCGTTCGCGCTCGACGACGATCCGGGTCGCCACCGACTGCACCCGACCGGCGGACAGGCCCCGGCCGACCTTCTTCCACAGGACCGGCGACACCTCGTATCCGACCAGGCGGTCCAGGATCCGTCGGGTCTCCTGGGCGTCGACCAGGCGACGGTCGAGCTCGCGGGGGTTGTCGATGGCGTGGCGGATCGCCTCGGGGGTGATCTCGTGGAACACCATCCGACGCACCGGGACACGGGGGCTGAGCACCTCGAGCAGGTGCCACGCGATCGCCTCCCCCTCGCGGTCCTCATCGGTCGCGAGGTAGAGCTCGTCGGCGTCCTTCAGGGCCGCCTTCAGGTGCCGGACGTGGTCGCGCTTCTCCGGGGAGACGATGTACAGCGGCTTGAAGTGGTTCTCGGTGTCCACCCCGAGGCGCGCCCAGGCCTGGCCCTTGTACTCCTTGGGGACGTCCGCTGCGTTGCGCGGCAGGTCCCGGATGTGACCGATGGAGGATTCGACCTGGTAGTCGTCGCCGAGATACCCGGCGATGGTCCGGGCCTTGGCCGGCGACTCCACGATGACGAGCGGACTTCCCACGGCTCGGTACAACACACGCCCCGCGGAGGCCTTGTCAACCACCCGCGCCGGGTCACCCTCCCCGGAGCTGCGCTCGACGGGCGGTCGGCCGTGGGCCCGGGGGTAGGGTGCGCACCGTCGGGCAGGGGCGCCGCTCCCATACCTGCGGGCCGGGCATCGGCTCGGTTCCGGCACCCCGCGACGACCCCGTCGACCCGAGAGGACGACCCATGAACCTCGAACCCTCCGACCGCGGCAAGGCGCTCCAGGAGACGCTGCTGGCCTTCATGGACAGCCACGTGTACCCGGCCGAGCCGGTGTACCGCGAGCAGATGGCGGCGTCGGGCGACGCCCACTTCCACCCGCCGATCGTCGAGGACCTCAAGGCCGCCGCCCGCGAACGAGGCCTGTGGAACCTGTTCCTGCCGCACCGCACACCGTGGAGCCCCGATCCGCTCCCCAACCTCGACTACGCGTACCTGGCCGAGATCACCGGCCGGTCGACCGCGCTGGCTCCCGAGGCGCTCAACTGCGCGGCACCCGACACCGGCAACATGGAGGTGCTGGCCCTGTTCGGCACCCCCGCCCAGCAGGAGGAGTGGCTGGTGCCGCTGCTCGAGGGCGAGATCCGCTCGGCGTTCGCCATGACCGAACCCGACGTCGCCTCCTCCGACGCCACCAACATCCAGATGCGCATCGAACGCGACGGCGACGACTACGTCCTCAATGGCCGCAAGTGGTGGACCTCGGGTGCCGCGTCGGACCGCTGCAAGATCATGATCGTCATGGGCAAGACCGACCCCGACGCCCCCCGGCACCTTCAGCAGTCGATGATCCTGGTGCCGATGGACACGCCGGGCGTGACCAAGGTCCGTGACCTGCCAGTGTTCGGCTACCAGGACCGCGAGGGCCACGGCGAGATGCTCTTCGAGGACGTCCGGGTGCCGGCGACCAACCTGCTGGCCGAGGAGGGCTCCGGGTTCGCCATCGCCCAGGCCCGCCTGGGACCGGGTCGCATCCACCACTGCATGCGCTGCATCGGCATCGCCGAGCGCGCCCTCGACCTGATGTGCCGCCGGGTGACCGAACGGGTGGCGTTCGGACGGCCCCTCTCGGAGCAGGGCGTGATCCGCGAGTGGATCGCGGACTCCCGCATCGAGATCGAACAGGCCCGACTGCTCACGCTGAAGGCGGCGTACCTGATGGACACCGTCGGTCACAAGGGCGCGGCGATCGAGATCTCGGCGATCAAGGTGGTGGCGCCGAACATGGCGCTGCGGGTCGTCGACCGGGCGATCCAGGCCCACGGCGGCGGCGGCGTGTCCGACGACTTCCCGCTCGCCCAGATGTACGCGGGGCTGCGCACGCTGCGCTTCGCGGACGGCCCCGACGAGGTGCACCGCCGCCAGGTCGCCCGTCAGGAGCTCGCCCGCCACACCTGATCGCTCCCGGCTCCGGCCGGAGCCGGGACCCGGTCAGGTCGGCAGGTCCTCCCGGGCGGCGAGAACCTCGAGCAGACCGTCGACGCCGAGCTCTACCAGCAGGTCCCGCGCCGGACCGGCCGGGCACACCACCGCGAAGCGACCTCCGGCGCGCCGGGCGCGCAGCGACCCGACGAACAGCACCCCGAGCGTGACCGGGTCCAGGTGGTCGACCCCGCTGAGGTCGACCGCCACGTCGGGCGATTCGGTGCGGTCGAGCGCCTGACGAAGCGCCGGGATCGTCGCCAGGTCCATGTCGCCGACCACGCACAGCAGGTCCCACCGGCCCGCCGGGACGATCCGCACGTCGAACAGCACGCCCTCAACCGTAGGGGCCGGGCGCCCGAGCGGGTTCCGTCACTGCCCTGACGTAGCGTTCCCACCACGATGACCACTCGGTCCGACCCCTCCGAGACCCCCCAGGGCCCGGCCGTCGGTGACACCGACGACTGCGTCCGGGACACCGTCGACGCCCTCGTCGCCGAGTGGTCGGCCGAGCCCCGACTGGTCCACGTGGAACGGCTGTCGGGGCGACCGGCCCGTCTGGCACGCCCGGCGGAACCGCTGCACCCGGCACTCGAGGATCGTCTGGGCGAGCGGCCGCTGTGGTCGCACCAGGCCCGAGCGATCGACCTGGTCCGCTCCGGTCGCTCCGTCGTGCTGTCCACGCCGACCGCGTCGGGCAAGTCGCTGTGCTACCAGGTGCCCGCGGTCGACGCGGTGCTGGAACGTGGGGCGTCGACGCTGATGGTGTTCCCCACCAAGGCGCTGGCCCAGGACCAGCTGCGCACCCTGACCGGATGGGACCTGCCCGGCGTCGTCGCCGCCACCTACGACGGCGACTGCACCCCCGAGGAGCGGACCTGGGTGCGCGGCCATGCCGACATCCTGCTCACCAACCCCGAGATGCTGCACCACGGCATCCTCCCCAACCACGGCCGCTGGGCCACGTTCCTGCACCGGTTGGAGCTGGTGGTGATCGACGAGCTCCACGTCCTGCGCGGCGTGTTCGGCACCCACACCGCGCAGGTGCTGCGCCGGCTGAGGCGTCTCGCGCAGTCCTACGGGGCCACGCCCCGGTTCGTGTTCACCTCGGCCACCATCGGCGACCCGGCCCGTCTGGCGTCCGAGCTGTGCGGGATGGAGGTCACCGCCGTGACCGCGGATGGCTCACCGTCGGGTGAGCGCACGGTCCTGCTGTGGAACCCCTCCGCCGAGCTGTCCTCCGACGACGTGTCCTCCGATGAGGTGTCCTCCGATGTCGAGCCGGTGGCGACGGGATCGATCGACGAGCTCGAGCAGATGGAGGACGCCGCCGACGGCGTCGATCGCCGCACGTCGGTGCACGCCGAGGCCGCGACGGTGGCCGCCCGCCTGGTCACCGCCGGACTGCGGACGCTGGTGTTCTGCCGGTCGCGCAAGGCCACCGAGCTGGTCGCCGCAGAGATCCGTCAGCGCCTCGACCCGGAGCACGCGGACGGCGTGCGGGCCTACCGCGCCGGCTACCTGGTCGGCGAGCGGCGCGACATCGAGGACGACCTGTTCTCGGGACGTCTCCACTGCGTGGTGGCCACCTCGGCGTTGGAGCTCGGCGTCGACGTCGGCGGCCTCGACGCGGTGGTGCTCGCCGGCTATCCCGGCACGGTCGCCTCGTTCTGGCAGCAGGTCGGTCGTTCCGGTCGGAGCCGTCGGCCGTCGCTCGCGGTGCTGGTGGCGGGTGAGGACCAGCTCGACCAGTGGATGGTGCGTCACCCCGACGACCTGTTCTCCCGAGCACCGGAACCGGCCGTCATCAACGCCGACAACCCCTTCGTGTACGTCCCGCATCTGGCCTGCGCCGCTCAGGAGCAGGCGTTGCGTCGCGACGACGAGCGCATGTGGCCCGACCAGCTCGACGAGGGGGTCCGACGCCTGGTCCTCGGCGACCGCGCCGCGGTGCGACGACGCCGCGGGCAGCGGGAGGTGGTCTGGACCGGACGAGGCCTGCCCGCCCCGACGATCGGGCTGCGTTCGTCGTCGCGGGGCGAGGTCCGCATCGTCGACGGCGACGGCGAGCTGATCGGCACCGTCGGCGCCGACCGGGCGCCGGCCACGGTGCACACCGGAGCGGTCTACCTGCACCAGGGTCGGCCGTACTCGGTCACCGATCTCGACCTGGACGCCCGCACCGCCGTGGTGGAACCCACGAGCGGCGACGCGTACACCCGAACCCGATCCGAGACCTCGATCCGGGTGCTGGAACGGGACCGCCACCGCGCGGTCGGTGCCGCGGGGCTGGCGCTGGGCAGCGTGGAGGTGACCTCCCAGGTCGTGGGATTCCAGACCCGAAGCGTCGCCACGCACGAGGTCCTGGACACGACACCGCTCGACCTCCCGCCGAGCCGCCTGGTCACACGGGCGGTCTGGTACACCTTCGACGACGACCTGGTCGGCCGGTCGGAGGTGGGTGACCGGGAGCTGCCCGGAGCGCTGCACGCGCTGGAGCACGCGGCGATCGGGATGCTGCCGCTGTTCACCATCTGCGACCGATGGGACGTCGGCGGGGTCTCCACGGCGTGGTCCCCCGACACGGCGTCGGCGACGGTGTTCATCCACGACGCCCACGAGGGCGGCGCCGGGATCGCGGAGCTGGCCTTCGACGCGGCCGACCGGCACCTGGCCGCCACCCTCGAGCTGATCGACGCCTGTCGGTGCGCGACGGGATGCCCCAGCTGCGTGCAGTCACCCAAGTGTGGCAACGGCAACGAACCGCTCTCGCGGAACGGGGCCGTGCGACTGCTCCGCGCCACACTCCGCTCGATCGACGACGGCACCGGCTCCGGTCGCTCGGTCGACTCCGTCATCGACGACCGCCACGCATCCTGACCCCGGGCCTGGATCGGGTCACGCCCCCTCCACCCGAACCGACAGCGCCTCGCTCAGCTCGATTCCGCCGACCAGGCGTCCGACGACCGGTACCGCCGTCGGACGGGTCGACACCCGGACCCGGGCGATTCCGCCGGGAGCGGTGTCGCCACCGATCTCGACGCGGAACCGGCCCTGTCCGACGTCGCGCAGCGACCCGCGCACGGAGGCCGGGTCGGGATCGACCGCTGCGGCCCGCGCCGCGGTGCGCGCCGCGTGCACGGTGAGGACCCGGTCCCGGGCCAGCAGGCCGACCTGCACGACCAACAGGAGGGTCGTGACCAGCACCGGCAGCAGCATCGCGATCTCCACCGTGGCCTGGCCGCGGACGTCGGGCGATGCCCGCCGATCGGGCCGCCTCACGCTCATCCGGCCTGGGACAGGATCCGTCCGACGATGGCGTCGAACAACCGCGACACGGCATCGCTGCGCGTGACCCAGGCGACCAGCGCAAGGGCCACCGCGGCGGCCCCGAGCAACACCAGCGCGTACTCGACGGTGCTCTGGGCCTGCTCCTCGAGGCGGCACTGACGGGTGTACCAGCGCGCCCACAGGGCGGCACCGGGACCACCCGATCCCGAACGGGACGATCGGGATCGGGTCGGCCCGGCACGACCGGTGTCGGAGTGGTCGGGGTACCGGTGGGACAAGGGAACGGTCACGGTGGTCCTCCTCGGGGGACGAACGGTGCGGAAGGGGGAAGCGGGAACGGCCCGGCGGACGAGGCCGTGGCGCCGAGGAGCGCGCCGGTCCCGCGGGCGGCGGACAGCGCGACCGGGACCACGGTCAGCATCACGAAGGCGGGCAACACGAGAGCGACCAGCGGGATCAGCAGCAGAACCGGGAGCCGACGGACCCGGGCCTCGATCCGCCGTCGTGACCGCCGGCGTTCGGCGTCCGCGAGGCGCACCAGCGCGGCGGCGGGCGGCGTCCCCGACGACGCCGCGGTCGACAGCGTGGTGACCAGCGGTTGGCCGGCCGGTCCCAGCTCGTGGCGCAACGAGGCGATCACGTCGGCCAGCACCTTCCCGCGCTGCAGATCGGCACCGGCGCGCCCGAGCGCCGACGCCACCGGGCCGTCGCCGACGTCGCCCACGGCTTCGACCGATCCCGCCACCGTCGAGCCTGCCGCGGCAGCCACGGCCAGGAGGTCACAGCAGTGCGCCATGTCCCACAGCTCCTCGACGGACCGTCCACCCGCGGCGCGACGGGCCGTCGACGGCCACGCGATCGGGATCGTCCGGCGCGCCCGGTCGAGCACCGCTGTGGCGGATGCTCTCGCCGGTTCGGCCCGGGCCGTGGACACCGGCTCGTCCTCGGGGAAGCGTCGGGGCCGGGGCCGCGGGACGACCAGATCGGCGACCGCGACAGCAGCCGCCACGGCGAGCAGCCACGGCATCAACGGGCCCATCGACGGTTCCTCCGTCCCGATCCCTGAACGCCCGACCCGGCCACGGCCCGGGTGACGAGACGGTTCGACACCGCTGCTCCGAGCCCATCGAGCACGACTCCGATCACCAGGCACGCCCGACCCGACGTGCTGCCCAGTACCACCCCCACGAACGACGGGTCGACGGCCGCGAGGACCGTGACGCCGATCAGGGGCAGGGCGACGAGCACGGTCGCCGAGGTCCGGGCCTGGCTCGTCAGCGCCCGCACCTCGTCGTCGAGCTCGATGCGGTCGACCAGCGCGGCGGCGACGCCGTCGAGCGCCGCGACCAGGGCGACACCACGGCCCTGGGAGAACCGGCAAGCCGCCACCAGGAGCTCCACCCCGTCGATCCGGCTGGCCCGACCCCACAGCTCCATCACCCGGTCCACCCCCAGGCCCCGGTCGAGCAGCGCGACCGCGCCGGCCACCTCGGTGCCGAGCAGCCCGACCGGTCCCCCGGCGAGCTCGCGCAACGCCACGGTGAGGGTCGCCCCCGCTCCGACCGAGCGGGCCAGGTCGCCCACCGCGCCGGGCAGGTCCCGGGCCGCCCGGGTGGCCAGTCGTCGGCGGCGACGCCGGCCCGACCCGGCAAGGGCCACGCCCCCCGCCGTGATCCCGACGGCGGCCAGGACCAGCAGCGTCATGTCACCGGCACCAGTCGACCGTCGGAGCCGAGGTCGTGCAGCGAGGCGACCACCCGACGGCCGTCGGGGCGCCGTTCGACCCCCACCAGCGTGTGCAGCGCCGCGTGCACCTGCTGGCGGACGACGTCGACGGGGGCGCCGTCGGCACCGGCCACCGCGAACGACGTGAGGCGGTCGACGGCGTCAGGCGCGGTCGGGGCGTGCACCGTCGACATCGAGCCGTCGTGGCCGGTCCCGAGGGCCCACACCATGTCGGCTGCTTCGGCGCCGCGGACCTCACCGACCACGATGCGGTCCGGTCGCAGACGCAGGGCGACCCGCACGAGGTCGCGGAAGTCCGCCCGCCCCACCCCAGCCGCCCCACCCGGGCGGGCCTCCAGACGGACGACGCCCCGACCGGGGAGGCGCAGCTCGGCGACGTCCTCGACGGTGATGATCCGTTCGTGGTCGGGCAGCTCGGATGCGAGCGACGCCAACAGGGTCGTCTTGCCCGATCCCGTCGCTCCGAACACCACCAGGTTCCGCCGACCGACCAGACGCTCCCGAAGGAGTGCTGCGACATCGGATCGGGCGAGGGAGTCGAGCGGGATCGGATCGCGACGGTGACGTCGGACGGCCAGCACCGGTCCGTCGACCGCGAGCGGGGGGAGCACCGCGGTCACACGGGTGCCATCGGCCAGTCGGGCGTCGACGACAGGGTGGGCCCGATCGGCGTGCAGTCCGAGCGGTCCGACGAGTCGCTCGATCGCCCGATCCACCGCGGCCCGGTCGAGCACGATCCCGGTCGTCTGGAGCTGACCGGCGCGCTCCACCCACACCTCGCCCGGACCGTTGACGAGCACGTCGGTCACCGTCGGGTCGCCCAGCAGCCGTTCGACCGCGCCGAGGCCGACCAGGTCGACCGCCAGGGCCCGGGCCGTCTCGACCACCGCCGCGTCGCCCATCAGCGGACGTTCCTCCCGGACGATGCGGGCCAGCCGTCCGACGGCGTCGTCGCCGCTGTCGCCGTCCGGCTCGGACCGGAAGCGTCGACCGACGACCGCGGCGAGCTCGGGATCGGTGCGGGCCATGTTGGTCACGGGTGGGACTCCCCGAACTCGGCCAACGGGGCGAGGTCCCGGGCGAGACCCCGCGGCGGGCGTGACGAGAGCAGACCGGCGTCGACGGCCCGGGCCACCGTCGGGTCCCAGTCCAGTTCGTGCACGGGGATGCCGAGGGCCCGGGACACATCGGTGCCGTCGAGAGCCCGGCCCGGCTCGACCACCAGGACGGCGCTGTCCGCTGTCGCCCGTGAGCGCACCGCGCGCCGCAGTGCCAGGTAGCAGGCCCGGACGACGAGGACCGACGTCCCCTCCTCGCACAGCGCCGAGCGCAGAGCCGAATCCGGCGACCGTCCGCCCGCGTCGACGACCACGGCACGTCGGTCCGAGCGCAGGACCGCCACGAGCTCCCGGACCCGCTCCGCCCCGACCGCTCCGCTCACGTCTCCGGGCAGCAGCCGAAGGCCGTCTGCGACCTCGATCTCCAGTCGTCCCAGTGCGGCGGCGTCACCGTCGGGGAAGCCCAACCAGTCACCGACGCCGGGGCCGGTCGGTTCCGGAATCCCGAGCAGGGCGGGCTGGTCGCCCGCCAGGTCGACCAGCAGGACCTCGCGACCCCGCTGGGTGAGGAGGGTGGCCAGGCCGGCGGAGACCACGGAGGTCCCCGACCCGCCCTTGACCGACCACAGGGTGAACAGCACGCGCGCGACCTCCTGACATGCCCGCCGGGGGCGGGTCGTGAGGGGGAAGCGGCTCCGGAGGAGACCGACACCGGTTCCGGGCCGACCGATGCGGTCGGCGGTGAGGTGTCGTCAGGACCCTACGACGGATCAGGGTCGTCGACCACCGGGGACCGCGACCCGGTCGCGGTCCCCGGTGGTCCTGACGTCGATCGGATCAGACCAGGAGCAGCTCCCGAGCCCCGGACTCGTTGGAGGGGTGGCGGAGCTTCGACATGGCCCGGACCTCGATCTGACGGATCCGCTCGCGGGTCAGCTCGAACTGCGCGCCGACCTCCTCGAGGGTCCGGGGTTCACCCCGGTCCAGCCCGTAGCGCAGTCGCAGCACCTCGCGCTCGCGCTCCTCGAGCCCGGAGAGCAGGGCGTCGACCGCGGTGGGGACCATCGCGTGCAGCGCTGCGCCCTCGGCCGTCGGAGCATCATCCGCGACCAGGTCGGCCAGGACCGCGTCCGCGTCCTCCCGGAGCGGTTCGTCGAGCGAGAGGGGCTCGACCGCGTACAGCAGGGTCTCGGTGACCTTGTCCTCGGGCAGATCGACCTCGCGTGCCAGCTCGGCGGTGGTCGGCATCCGACCCAGCTCGATCTCGAGCCGCGAACGCGTCCGCTGGACCCGTGTCATCGTGTCGCCCGCGTGGACGGGGATGCGGATGGTGCGTCCCGTGTTGGCGATGCCGCGGGTGATCGCCTGGCGGATCCACCAGGTCGCGTAGGTCGAGAACTTGAAGCCCTTGCGCCAGTCGAACTTCTCCACCGCGTGCATCAGCCCGAGGTTGCCCTCCTGGATGAGGTCGAGAAGGGGGACCCCTGAGCTCTGGTAGCGCTTGGCGATCGAGACGACCAGGCGCAGGTTGGCCTGCACGAACTGCTCGGCCGCGGCCTCGCCCGCCCGCACCCGACGTTGCATCTGGCGGCGTCGGGTCGCAGGGATGGCGGCGCCGGATCCGAGCTCGCGGGCCGCCGCCGTGCCGTCCTCCATGACCTGGGCCAGGCGGGCTTCGTCGTCCTTGGTCAGCAGGTCGTGGCGACCGATCTCGGCCAGGTACCTACGGACCAGGTCCTCGTCGTCGCGCTCCCGTCGCTGGTCGGTCACCGGCACCTCGCCTTCCCTCGGATCGCGGCGGTCGACCCGACCGCCGGGTCCCCGGGGCCGTGGCTGGTCCCCGTGGACCTCACGTCATCGGCACGACAGGGTCGAAAACCTGAGCGCGATCCGACACGAACCGGCACCCGCCCCCATCCGCTCGGCGGACCCGGGGTGGTTCAGGCGGTGAACCCGCAGGTGGCCTCGAGCAGGTCGAGCATCTCGACAGGCGGCCGCTCCGATCCGACACGGGTGCGGACGTCCACCGCATCCGCTCGGAGCCGATCCAGCTGGGCCGGCAGTCGCGCCAGCAGCGGTCGGTCCGCCACCGGGGTGCACCGCGACAGGTGTGTGTCGTACGCGTCGGCCAGGGCTGACGCGACGACCACCCACGCGGCGAGGCGGTCGCCCTGGCTCAGCGCTCCCAGCTGCTCGAGCACGGCGTCGGTGCCGGCGCCGGGTGAACGCACGAGCGTGTCCCGAGGCAGTTCCCGCAGCATTGGCAGTCTGTCCACGAGGAGCGCGGAACGTGCCGCGTGACCCATGGCGAACCGGTCGAGCATGACGACGACGGCCGCGCCGTCCGCTTCGGGCGCCCACCCGCCGACGATCCGGTGCAACCGGGCTTCGGTCCACGCCCAGGACCCGAGCCGGCCGGCCGAGCTGAGCAGGTCGAACGGGCCCGAGTCGTCCCGGAACTCCCCTTCGACGGTCGAGGCCGGTGGGTACCCCTCGATGATCTGCGGCGTCACCACGTCAGGCCGTCCCGGAGTCGCGGGTGGTGCCGTTGGTGATCGGCAGGCGGCGGTCACGCCCGAAGGCCTTCTGGGAGATCCGGATGCCCGGCGGCGACTGCCGCCGCTTGTACTCGGCGAGGTCGACCAGTCGGGTGACGCGACGCACCATCGCGTCGTCGTGGCCGGCGGCCACCAGGTCCTCCAGGGTCTGATCGCCGTCGACGTAGGCCTCGATCAGCGGGTCGAGCACCTCGTAGGGGGGCAGGCTCTGGTCGTCACGCTGGTCGGGGCGCAGCTCGGCCGACGGCGCCTTGGTCAGGACCGATTCGGGGATCAGCGCGGCCCCCTCACGCTCGTTGCGCCACCGGCACAGCTCGTAGACGAGCAGCTTTGGGATGTCCTTGATGACGGCGAGGCCGCCGGCGGAGTCGCCGTAGAGGGTCGAGTAGCCGACGGCGGTCTCGCTCTTGTTGCCGGTGGTGAGGACGAGCCACCCGAACTTGTTGGACAGGGCCATCAGCAGCACGCCGCGGACCCGACTCTGGAGGTTCTCCTCGGTGAGGTCGGGGGGTCGCTCGCCGAAGCTGGGGGCCAGCAGCTCCAGGAAGGCGGCATGGGCCGCTTCGATCGGGATCGTCCGGGCGTCGACGCCCAGGTTGGACGCCAGGTGGTGGGCGTCAGAGAGCGAGTGGTCGCTCGAGTACCGCGACGGCATGAGCACCGCGTGGACCCGTTCGGCGCCGAGCGCGTCGGCCGCGATCGCGCAGACCAGCGCCGAGTCGACCCCGCCGGACAGCCCGAGCGTGACGTCGGTGAACCCGTTCTTGGTCACGTAGTCCCGGGTGCCGAGCACCAGGGCGTCCCAGATCTCCTCGGGCCCGCCCGGCGACGGCTCCACCAGGGCGTCGACCGGGGCGCGGGAGTCGCGTCCGGGGGCGGGTTCGCTGACCGCGAGGACCGGGCCGACCCCGGAGGACCCGTCCCCCGCGACATCGGCGCCGACACCGACGGTCACATCGACGTCGACCACGAGCACCTGCTCGTCGAAGCGACGGGCCCGGGCCTGGACCTCGCCGCGGTCGACGACGAACGATCCGCCGTCGAAGACCAGCTCGTCCTGGCCCCCGACCAGGTTGACCGCCACGATCGGCACCGAGCACTCGGCCTGGCGGTCGAGCAACGTCGACTCGCGCAACTCCTGCTTGCCTGCATGGAACGGCGACGCGTTGATGTTGAGCACGACGTGGGCACCCCGGCGGGTCGCGTCGGGCGCCGGCCCGGCCGGCACCCACAGGTCCTCGCAGACGGTCACCGCGGCGAGCACCCCGGCGATCCGGAACAGCGGCTGACCGGCGCTCCCCGGATCGAAGTAGCGCTTCTCGTCGAACACGCCGTAGTTGGGCAGGGCCTGCTTGCGGTAGCTGCCGAGCACCCTCCCGTCGTGCAGGACCGCGGCGGCGTTCCAGGGGCCGTCGGTGGAGTCGTGGGGATCTGCTCCCGGGGTGCGGTGACCCTCGACCCAGCCGACGACCGCCGCGCAGTGCCCGGTGACCTGCGCGGCCAAGGAGTCGAGCGCGGCGGCGTTGTCGGCCACGAACCCGGGTCGCAGCAGCAGGTCCTCGGGCGGGTAGCCGCAGGTGGCCAGCTCGGGGAACAGGGCGACGTCGCAACCCGCGGCCTCGGCGGTTCGGTAGGCGTCGGCCATGGCGGCCACGTTGGAGCGCAGAGCCCCGACGGTCAGGTCCAGCTGGCACAACGCCACACGCAGCACGACGGCCGGTCCGGGCGCGGTGGAGGGTTCGGGCGTCACGAGCGGATGGTACCCAGCGCTGCGGACGCGCCGAGGGCCCGGCCTTGGCCGGGCCCTCGGTCGCGGATCGAAGCGTCCCGGTCAGGCCGACGCGGCGCCGCAGACCGTGTTGGTCATCAGGCGGGTCACGACGTACGGGTCGATGTTGGCGTTCGGTCGGCGGTCCTCGATGTAGCCCTTCTGGTCGCGGGCGACCTGCCACGGGATGCGGATCGAGGCGCCACGGTCACCGACGCCGTAGCGGAACTGGCTGAAGTGCGCCGTCTCGTGCTGGCCAGTCAGACGATCCTCGTAGCCGTGGCCGTAGCCGGCCAGGTGCTCCTCGACCTTGCCGTCGGCGCCGAGCGCCTCGCAGGCCGCGATGATGGCGTCGTAGCCCTCGCGCATCTGGCGGGTGGAGAAGTTGGTGTGGCAGCCGGCGCCGTTCCAGTCGCCCTTGATCGGCTTGGCCGAGATGGACGCGTTCACGCCGAAGTCCTCGGAGATGCGGTAGAGCAGGTAGCGGGCCATCCAGATCTGGTCGGCCACCTCGACGGTTCCGCACGGGCCGATCTGGAACTCCCACTGGCCCAACATGACCTCGGCGTTGGTGCCCGAGATGCTGAGCCCCGCCGCCATGCAAGCGCTGGTGTGGGCCTCGACGATGTCACGACCGGCGATCTCGACCGCGCCGACGCCGCAGTAGTACGGACCCTGCGGAGCGGGGTAGTAGTAGCCCTCCTGGGGCCAACCGAGCGGCCGGCCGTCCTTGAAGAACGTGTACTCCTGCTCGAGACCGAACAGCGGCTCGAAGTCGGCGAACTTGTCGGCGATCTCGACGCACGCGGCGCGGTTGTTGGTGGGGTGCGGCTCGAGGCTCTCGGGCAGGAGCACCTCGCAGAGCACCAGCACGTCGTTGCCGCCCCGAGTGGGGTCCGGGACGGTGTACACCGGGTTGAGCATGCAGTCGGAGTTGGACCCCTCGGCCTGGTTGGTGGAGGAGCCGTCGAAGTTCCACAGCCCGGGCTCGTCGCCGTCGGGGACGACCTTGGTCTTGGAGCGCATGAGGGGGGTCGGCTCCGTGCCGTCGATCCAGATGTACTCAGCGCGATACGCCACGTTCGCTTCCTTCTGTCGTCGGATCCGGCGCTGGCCGGTCGGGGCCCACCGGGCC
>WBZL01000465.1_pt1 | contig 45433 bp, 38 predicted proteins | sample 5204291 | NCBI WGS metagenome assembly WBZL01 (sample SAMN12344345, study PRJNA552823) | activated sludge metagenome | biome: Activated sludge suspended growth; feature: Nitrification reactor; material: Wastewater; isolation source: activated sludge from nitrification reactor of wastewater... | reverse complement strand
AGTTTCCTTTTGTGCCTTTGCCTCTCTTAGATTGAAGTTTATATTTAACATAGACAATTAATTCTGTTATGTAAAAATAAGGCAAATTTTAGTTGGTTGTCGGTTCGGTTGTCGGTTTTAGTTTGTTTTACTTTACTCTATTTATTTTATTTTAACATTTATAAATAAAAAAACCGTTGAATTTCAACGGTTTAGTTTTAAAAGTGACAACTTAGTTAAGTTATCTTGCTGTGAGAGTAGGACTTGAACCTACACAAGGCGATTAGGAACAAAACAAAAGTTGGTGGTCAACCCCTGCACACTAAAGTGCTCTATTTCGTCTTTATTTCGAACTCCTCACCCCCGAGACAAGAGGGCATGGCTGCCAAATTTCATCACCTCACAATGTGGTTTCAATAGGCACAATTTTGTTGTGCTGTAAAGAACTTGATGGTGTAAAATTAAAAAAGCAATTTGAACTATGCAAATATTTCAATAAAATTATGTAATAATTACATAGTATGTAATTAAAAAGTAATATTATTGATGATTCAGCATTTTGATATTGTTTATGAAGGCTAAAAATGAAGATTTCGTAATGATATTTTTCGTAGTAATGGCATTATTTAGGCAAATTCATCAAATTGTAGGCTGGAAATTGTCTTATTCGTAATTTGGATATGCCTTTTTGTTGATTTGTCTTTTTATTAGTCGCTTATTTATTGCGTCTATAATTATGATTTGCGTGTGTTCAATCGTGCAACCATTAGTATGTTTACATTTACCTTTTCGTGTTGTAGTGTATCGCTTTGATACAATCGTCCATTGTTTTTTCGTCGTGTCATAGCTTATTATTGGAGCATACACAGGCGCAGTTTCTGACATGTCATCATGCTGCTGAAATATCCATTTTCGTTCTTTGGCAAATTGTAATACTGCTAAGCTGTCCATTGGTTTTACTTTGAGCTTGTGCTGTCCGAACAGCATACTCGGAATGAATATCGAACAAAGAATATATTTTTTCATAAGCATAAAAAAGAGCAATAAATCAAGTAGAATTTGACTTATTGCTCCATTTAATATTGAGTGATTGTTATTTTGCGTGTTGCATTTTTTTGTCTGCTTTCCATATTCTGTATTGTACGTCTAATTTCTCTGGAACATACAATACAATAGGTAATTTGCTGTTATATCTTGTAATTTCTCCTTGTAAATGAACAAACTTTGTTTGTAATACATTGTCTGGACAAGCCATTTTTGTACCTGCAATATTGCCATCAGATTCTACCGTATAATAGGTATAACCCCAGCCTTCTAAGTTTTGTTCTTTAATATCGCCGGTTAAGAAATATTTGTTGCAATCTACTTGCTCATTTCTTCCAACGAAAAATTCTACTTTTAAATCGTTTTCTTGTTTTGTTGCAGGCACTTGAATATACAGCATTTTGTATCCTGGTTTTGCTTTAGGAAACATGCTGATGTCTATTGTAGCGAGTTTCGATTTTTTGTTTTTTGCTTGCAATGGTGTCGTTGTTGCCGCTATCAATAGCGCGAATAAAATAATGATGTGTTTCATTTGTATAATTGTTTATTAATTAATGCAAGCAATAATATTGTTGCTTACGCTAATGAATTTTACAATTATCATGCCTAATATGGTCAGCATCGTTGTATATACAATAATAATAGAAAACTTAAGATTTCACCAACTATTGCTTAAACAATCAGTAACCTTTTGTCAATAAAAAGTAGGTTGTTATTATTCAAAATCAGTTTCCATCCAAGCCATCATGCCACCTTTCAAGTTGTATAGCTTTTCAAATCCTTGTGTTGACATATATCTGCATGCTTGACCGCTTCTGTTGCCACTTCTGCAATACACAAAATAGGTTTTGCTTTTATCTAATTCTGCCACTTTTTCCATAAATCCTGGTTGTTGTATGTCTATTGCAATATGACCATCAATATTGGCATCTGCAATTTCTGCTGCTGTTCGCACATCTAATATTACAGCATTGTCTTTTTGTTCATTATAGGCTGCTAAAAATTCTTTAGGAGCTAAGTCTTCGTGTGCCATTTTATATAATTTTTAATGTTGAAAAATTGAATTTATATTTTCAAAAGTAGAATTTATTTACTTAATGTGGTAATTTTTCTTTTATTAATCCATAAATAAAAGTACCTGCTAATGCGCCAGCCAATACTACAATAAAACTCCAAAATCCAGCTCCTATCATGATGAAGATGGGACCAGGACAAGCACCGACTAAGGCCCAACCTAAGCCAAATAATATACCACCAAATATACTTGCTTTATATGTGTTTGGTTTTGGTGCAATACTAATCGCTTCGCCATTAAATGCACGTATTTTTTTTCTTTTTATAAGTTGTATAATCAACACACCTAAGATGACAGCACTACCAATAATACCATACATGTGAAAAGATTCAAACCTGAACATTTCATAGATTCTAAACCAGGATATGACTTGCGCTTTTGCTAATACAATACCAAAAAATATACCGAGCAATAAAAATTTTAATAATCTCATTTTATTTAAAAATTAAAGGAATGAATAAAAATGTCATCAGCAATCCGCCGATAAAAAATCCGATAACAGCAACTAATGATGGCAGTTGCAAGTCGCTCAAGCCAGAAATGGCGTGTCCTGATGTGCAGCCGTTTGCCCAGCGTGTGCCAAATCCAATCAGTAAGCCGCCAATAAGTAGAATACTACTTCCTTTTAGCGTAAATAAATTTTCTATTGAAAAAATTTCATCAGGCGCAAATGTTTGGTTGGCGACGATGTTCATATTTTCGAGTGCTGCTTTAGTGTTGTCAGACACGATAACAGCATCGCCTGCATTCATAAAAGTAAAAGCAATAAAACCGCCAATTATCGTGCCTACAATATACACTAACAACCAAGCTTCTTCTTTCCAATTGTATTTAAAAAATTGAGAAATGGAACCAGCGCCGAGTGCAGCACATGTTGTTTTTAAGCCTGTAGATATTCCGAATCTTTGTCCGAAATATAATAATAGGAATAAGTTAAGCGCAATTAGTGGCCCAGCAATATACCATGCAAAAGGCTGTTGTAAAAATGACATAAGCGAAAAATTTAAAAATGAGCACAAATATACACAAAAAAAATCCCGCCTCGATTATCGAGATGGGAAAGCTTGAATTCCAGTTGGTTAGTGTATTTCTAGCTTCCGCACATTTCGCACTCGCCCGGATTTTCTAATGAGCACACTTTTTGTGCTGATAAGAATTCATCTACGCTCATGCCAAATTCTGCGGCTTTTTCTTCAATAGATTTTTCTTGAATGGTTGGCTCTGTTACAACAAACATTTCTTGTTGTGCATTGGCAACACTTTCATATATCGGAGCGATACTTGCTACTTTATCGCTGTTTGTATCTTGTTGTTGTGCAGTAGCATTACTCATTTTTGCTTTCTCTACATCAACTGTGAATTTAATAGGATCTACTGCTGGACGAGAACGTAAGTAATACATACCGGTTTTTAAGCCTTTTTCCCAAGCATAGAAATGAGCAGATGTCAATTTTTTATAATTCGGTGATTCCATGAATAGATTCAAGCTTTGACTTTGGTCGATAAATGCGCCACGGTCAGCAGCCATATCTATTATGGCACGTTGTTTAATTTCCCATGCTGTTTTATACAATTCTTTTGTTTCTTGAGGAATTCCTTCGATAGATTGAATAGAACCATTGTTGGCAATGATAGCATTTTTCATTTCTTCACTCCACAATCCTAAATCGATAAGATCTTTTAGTAAATGTTTGTTTACCACCATAAATTGACCGCTCAATACACGACGTGTATAGATGTTAGAAGTATAGGGTTCAAAACATTCATTGTTGCCTAAGATTTGTGACGTTGATGCAGTTGGCATTGGTGCTACTAACAAGCTATTGCGAACCCCATGTTGCATTACTTCGCTTCTTAATGTATCCCAGTCCCAACGGTTGGTAGGTGTAACATTCCATAGATCGAATTGGAATTTACCTTCTGAAATAGGAGAACCTTTAAATGTTTCGTATGGTCCGTCAACTTTTGCGATATCTTTAGAGGCTGATAAAGCAGCGAAGTATATTGTTTCAAAAATATTTTTATTAAGGATGCGTGCCTCTTCGCTGTCGAATGGATGGCGCAACATCATAAACGTGTCCGCTAAGCCTTGCACACCTAAGCCTACAGGACGATGACGCATGTTGCTATTCTGAGCTTCTTGTACAGGATAGAAATTTACATCGATAACTTTGTTTAGGTTTTTCGTAACGATGTAAGTAATATCGTATAGTTTTTGGAAATTGAAGGTGTTGTTTTCTACGAAGCGACTAAGGTTGATAGATGCTAAATTACAAACCGCAATTTCGTCAGCAGAAGTATATTCTACAATTTCCGTACATAAGTTACTTGAACGAATGACACCTAAATTCTTTTGATTAGATTTTCTGTTGACATGGTCTTTGTATAACATGTATGGCGTGCCAGTTTCTGTTTGGCTATCCAAAATATGGAACCATAATTCTTGTGCTTTGATTTGTTTTCTGAATTTTCCTTCGGCTTCATATCTTTCATATAATGCTTCAAATTCATCTCCGTAAGTATCTGCCAAACCAGGACATTCATTAGGACACATCAATGACCAAGTGCCATTTTCTTTGACGCGTTTCATGAATAAATCTGGTATCCAAAGTGCGAAGAACAAATCACGTGCTTTCATTTCTTCTTTGCCATGAGGACGACGCAATTCCAAGAAATCAAATACATCAGCATGCCAAGGTTCTAAATAAATAGCAAAAGCGCCTTTGCGTTTGCCACCACCTTGATCGACATAACGTGCCGTTGAATTAAACACTTGTAACATTGGCACTAGACCATTGCTTTCTCCACCTGTTCCTTTGATGTAGCTACCTTTTGCACGTACATTATGTATGCTTAAACCGATGCCACCAGCTGCTTGTGAAATCTCGGCACAATTTTTTAGTGTATCGTAAATGCCTTTAATGCTATCATCTTTCATGGTTAATAAAAAGCAAGAAGACAATTGTGCTTTTGGTGTTCCTGCATTATATAGTGTTGGTGTTGCGTGTGTAAACCATTTGTCAGACATTAAATCATAAGTTTCGATGGCTGCATCGATGTCATTTTTGTGAATACCTACAGCAACACGCATCAACATGTGTTGAGGACGTTCTACTACTTTGCCATGCATTTTCAATAAATAAGATTTCTCTAAAGTTTTAAAGCCGAAGAAATCATAGTTGTAGTCGCGATGGTGAATGATGGCTGCATCTAATTTGTCTTTGTTGGTCATGATTATCTCATAGACATCATCAGCAATTAGCGGAGCTTGTTTTCCAGTTTTTGGATCGATGTAATTATACAATTCTTCGATAATGCGAGAGAAATTCTTTTTCGTGTTTTTGTGTAAGTTCGATACGGCAATACGTGCTGCAAGTACGGCATATTCTGGATGAACAACAGTCATATTGGCGCTGGTGCGTGCTGCAAGCTCATCGAGTTCTGTGGTTGTTACACCATCGTACAGGCCTTGAATTACCGCTTGTGCCACGCGATGAGGCACAACAAAAGTGGCATTTAAACCAAAAGATAACTTACTGATTCTTGCAGTAATTTTGTCGAAGTGGACAGGCTCTTTTCTGCCGTCGCGTTTAATAACGTACATAATTTATAGCTTTTATAGGTGAACTTACAATTGGATCTTCAATAGTAAGTGTTTATTAAAAATCGTCGTCTGTTTCAAATTTCTTCTCGCCTGATTCTACACCTGCTTTTACATATTCAGTAGGTCTTTCTTCGAAGAAGTTTGTTTTTCCTTGCGTAGATATTTTTTCCATAAATGGAAAAGGATTTTGTGCGTTATATACTTTAGGGTAACCTAAAGCTACAATCAAACGGTCGGCGCAAAACTCGATATATTCGCACATTAATTTTTCATTCATGCCAATTAAAGACACTGGCAATGAGTCTTTGACAAATACTTTTTCGCATTCTACTGCATCACAAATAATTTGATATATCTCTTCTTTGCTTAATCTGTTTTCGAGCATAGAATAGAGCAAGCAAGCGAAATCGCAATGCATACCTTCGTCTCTGCTGATGAATTCGTTGGATTTGCCCAAGCCTTTCATTAAACCTCTATCGGTAAGCCAATAAATAGAACAGAAACTTCCGCTGAAGAAAATGCCTTCTACAGCAGCAAAAGCTACTAAGCGATGTGCGAATGAAGGTGCTGTTTCTATCCACTTTAAAGCCCAGCTTGCTTTTAATTTTACACAGTCTAATGTTTCTATCGCATTAAACATTTTGTCTTTCTCCGCAGTGTCACGTATAAATGTATCTATTAATAAAGAGTACATTTCTGCATGTATGTTTTCGATAGCTACTTGAAAGCCATAGAAACAACGAACTTCAGGAATCGTGACATCTTGCATGAAGTTGACCACCAAGTTTTCGTTTACAATTCCATCGCTTGCTGCAAAGAATGCTAATACATGTTTAATAAAATGACGTTCATTGTCATTTAATTTATTATTCCAGTCAATAATGTCTTGGCTAAGGTCCACTTCTTCTGTAACCCAATGAGCGGCTAAATGTTTTTTATACATCGCCCAAATGGCATCGTGTTTAATCGGAAATAATACGAAGCGATTATCGCTTTCTTGTAAAATTTTCTCCGTAGCCAATGCTGTATTCATCTATGTTCGTTTTAACTAGTTTTTTTTAAAAAAATAATAATTGAAAGGCAGGATTTTTGTGTTTCATCATTTCTGACTTCTTAAAGCTACTTTAATAGATTTAGAATTTTTCTATATCTTTTCCACAAGCTGTTTATTGGGAATGTTAATAATGGTAATTCGCTTGAAATAGAATGAGTTATTGGCACTCTTAAACACTATAAAATGTATTAACATTTTATAGGCACGTACGTGAATTGTTTTTTCAAAAAAAAATTGTGAAAATGAAAAAAATAACAATTTGCTACTTTGAAGTAAAATAAAAAATACTTCGTTTTTTTCTTGGTTTTTTCAAAAATTAGATTATCTTAAGAGAGGAATTTTCCAACTTTTATTCTGGATTTTTACTGTCTATAATTATGGTAACTGGACCATCGTTGAGTAATGTTATTTTCATGTCTGCACCAAAAATGCCAGTGCAGATTTTTTTGCCTAATTGTAGCTCCATTTCCTTGATAAATTGTTCGTATAATGGAATGGCACTTGCTGGCTTAGCGGCTCGTATAAAACTAGGTCTATTACCTTTCTTTGTAGAAGCATGTAATGTAAATTGTGAAATGAGTAAAATATCGCCATGAATATCTTGTATCGATAAATTCATTTTTTCGGCTTCGTCACTAAAGATGCGCAATGGAATAATCTTCTTTACCAAATAGGCAATATCTGCTGCATCGTCTTGTTCTTCAATACCTAAAAATATGAGCAAACCTGTGTTGATTTTGCCTTTTTCTATGCCTTCAATACTTACACTAGCATTGGCTACTCGTTGGATAACTACACGCATCATGCAAATATAATGCGCATTGTGAAATAAGTTTGTTTTTACTACGACATTATTTGTCATACAAAAGCATTATTTTTATAGAATGTCACTTACAGGAAAATTAAAACGCTTTGATTTGATAATAAACAAAGTAGAACGTACAAAATATCCGTCGTTACAAGTCATACTAAAGTATTTAGAAAATTATGGACATACTGTAACTGCACGCACCTTACAGCGAGATTTGGAAGAACTGAAATCTGAATTTAAAATTTTTATTGAATATAGTAGTTTCAATCGTGGTTATTTTATTGAAAAAGATTCGATGTCAGACAATGTCATTCAGTTTATTAAAAACATGACGCTACAAGCCAATTTACTTGATTTTGCAAAATTAGGAGAACACCCGAATGCCATTATTTTGAAAGAAAATCATGCGTTGAAAGGCGTTGAATTTATTCCGCAAATATTAACAGCTATTCAGCAACAATTACAAATTGATTTTAGTTATCAGGCTTTTGAAAAGGATAAACCCAAAAATTATACGGTGCAAGCATATGCTTTAAAAGAATATCTTGGCCGTTGGTATATGGTTGCTTGTTCAACGAGTAGAAAAGGAATTGTAAAATTTGGTGTGGACAGAATTTTATCGCTGACGATTACTGAAGTCAAATTTAAGAAGGATAAACAAATCGACCTTAGCGCTTATTTTTCTAGAATGATAGGAATAATAGATGAAGGTGCTGCTTGTGAGCAAGTAATTTTAAGCTTCACACCAATGCAGGCTAAATATATTAGAACATTACCTTGGCATTGGTCACAAGAAGAAGTGCTGACAAATGATAAAGAAGTTCACTTCGAGTATTTTATTTTGACGAATTATGAATTAATGCAAAAAATATTGAGCTATGGCAATACAGTCACAGTAGTGAAACCGGCTACACTTAAGAAGGAGCATCAACGATACTTAAAAGAAGCATTAGCGCAATACAAGAAATAATTTTTTCATTGAATATTGAATTGAACTAAACAAATTTATTTTTTACAATAAATATAAAATTGTTTTTTTACTACGACATATTGTGTCGTACCTGTGATTTAGCTTTGGAATATGAAAAAATCGTATTCTACCTGCATTATTCCACAAACATCAGAAGGCTTACTGTTTTCTTTGCAATGTGATGATTATTTATACCATTGCTGGGCAAGCAATCAGCAGTTTGTGTTGATTAAAGAGTCTAATAATTTTGCTTTGTGTGAGCCGAATCAACTGTTGAACTTTACAGAACGTGAATTGAAACGTTATTTATTTAACGCAACTAAGCAGCTCAAAGAACTAGATAATATTTTGTTTTTTAATGAACTGTTATGGTGCAAATATTGTGAATAATAAAAGATCATAGCGTGTTCAGGTAATGTATTATTTTCTTGTTAAGCTGTCCGTCAATGGTCAATAATAACTCGACATACAGCATTTCGTGTGCTACAAATATGTGTTTTAATTTACTTGAAATATATAATAACGTGGAATTAAACTTTTGCATTACAATTATTGATGAATCATAGTATTGCGGTATGTTATGGGTCAATATTTGCTGTTTAAAATGTAGTGCAAAATCTGGTTTCAATATTTCATAATATTTATTTCTATTTCTTACTTTCGTCAAATTTTCTATCTGTTTGATGTCTTTTAAATTGTATTGAACATTTATCAAAATACAACAACTATGCAATAAACTTTCATCGAGTTGATAAACACTAATAATACTACTGAGTAATTGCAACATGTTGTCATGTTTTTCAAATAGTTTGTGTACTTTCTCTAGTGGAATATCTAAGAGGATAAAATATTTTCGAACGCATCTGAAGTATTCTTCTCCAATGTATAAGTAGTTGTCGTTTTCTATTATTGTATTGTCGATGCAATAGTTTATCATAAACCTAAATAGTTAATAAATTTGGGTTTTTCGGCTGGCAGAATGCCAGCCGAAAAGTAATATGGTTTTTGTATAACAAAATTAATGCTGAACTACGACAAAACATGTCGTAGTAAATAAATTAAATTAATAAATGTCATCAAAAATCATTTTTAAAACGACAAACCTCAAGAATACACATGTATTAATGTGCCCATAAAAAATACAGTGTAGTATGAAAATGACAGGAAGTTATTTTCTTTCCCAGTAATTAATATCTTTGATATTTTCAATAATGTGCAAATAATTTTCGTAGCGCGTAGCGGCAATTTGCTTATTTTCTACAGCATCTTTCACCGAGCAGTTTGGTTCGTTTTGGTGGAGACAATTATTGAATTGGCAATTAGTAGCGAATTGTTTGATGTCGATAAAATAGCCAGAAACTTCTTCCGGTTCGACTTGTAACATCATAAATTCTTTGATGCCTGGTGTGTCGATAATAAATGTGTTTTCAAAAAGTTGGAACATGGTAGCAAACGTTGTAGTATGCATGCCTTTTCCCCATTTTTCAGATATTTTCCCAGTCTTTAAATTTAATTCAGGCTGTAAAACATTTAATAAAGTTGATTTGCCAACGCCAGAATGTCCAGCAACTAATGTCGTTTTGTTTGCCAATACAGCACGTATTTGTTCAATGCCTTCATTGGTGATGGTGGAACTGCAAATAACATCGTAACCTAAACGATTATAGACGATTTGCATGTATTCCAATTGCTCCATTTCTTTTTCTTTTATCAAATCGATTTTATTGATGATGATTTTTACTGGAATGTGAAATGATGCAGCGGCGGCAATAAATCTATCAATAAAACCTAATGATGTGCGTGGTTGAGATATGGTTACAATGAGCAATGCCAAGTCGATATTTGAGGCAATAATATGTCGTTGGTGTTTGTTGCGAGGCGACTGCCGAATGATGTAGTTGTGACGCTCTAGAATTTCTTGAATGACGTATTCGTGCCTTTCCGTAGCTTCAATAATAACATCATCGCCAACAGCAATCGGATTGGTAGTGTCGAACTGGTCGAGTTTAAATTTTCCTTTTAAGCGTGCAGCTATAATTTTTCCATCTACCAATACTTGATACCACGAGCCTGTTGTTTGTATGATTTTGCCTTTCAAGACGATTTTGTTATGGAAGATATATTTTGATCGAAATTATTTTTTTATACTTTTAATTTCATCTAAAAAATGAATGTTATTTTCTATAGCAGTACCAACCACTACGATATCTGCACCAGCATCAAAAGCCGCTTCGATTTGTGCTTTACTGCGTAGTCCGCCGCCAACAATAAGTGGAAGTGAAATTGATTTTCTTACAGCGCGAATGGTTTCTTGATGAACAGCATTTTTAGCACCGCTGCCTGCTTCTAAATAGATGCATTGTAAACCAAGTTGCTCGCCTGCAAGTGCTGTGCATACAGCAATTTCTGGCTTGTTGGCAGGAATTGGTGTGGTGTTAGAAATGTAAGAAACCGTTGTCGCTGTTCCACTTTCGATTAAAATATATCCTGTAGGAATAATGTCTAATTTGCTTTGTTTTAATAAAGGAGCAGCTTGTACATGGTTGCCAATTAATAAATCGGCATTTCTGCCAGAGATTAAACTTAGTAGTAAAATGCCATCTGCTTTTGCGCAAATTTGAGTAGGATTTCCTGGAAATAAGATGACCTTTTTCTTGCTGTGTTTTTTTAAATAAACTACGATTTCTTCCAGATTATTTTTTTGTAATAAACTGCCGCCTACCAAAAAAAAATCAATATTAGCTTTGTTAGCACTCACAATTAGTGTACTCAACTTTTTTAGATTTGTTTTGTCAGGATCGATTAAAACAGCAATCTGTTTTGTTGTAGTTATTAGCTTCATTACTGTAAAAATATAAAAATTCGTCAAACATTACTATTGACACTACATATTATGCGCTTGAATAGGCGTTTATTGGCGACAAACGCATTATCTAATAACGTTTATCTAATAAGAATTAGATTTTGGTTGCGTACCTTTGCGCTATGGAAAAGAAGCTGTTTCTAAGCATAGTTTACGAAATTATTTGGTTTTTACTAGCCATCGGTGGTGCATATATTTGTATTGTTCCGATTCAAGATGAAATCAGTAAGCCATTTTTTCAGTTTCTTCTTTTCGCATTGTTTATAGCATTTACCTATTTTCGATTTATTGCATTCATGATGCGTTCGATATTGTTGGAAAGTATTTGGGCAAAACTGTTGTTGTTTGTACTGAATGTGCCTTTGTTTTTTTTATTGCTAAATAAATATTATGCATTCGGACGTACATTTGATGATTATGTTTTTACACTTCCTGCTAACGTTTTTCAGCATATAAAATCAGGTACTGATATTGATGATTTAATGTACATCAAAAACTTGGTGACATTTGCAGGCGTTACGTCCATGACGGTAATCGTGTTACTGGAAATGCGTATTGTCTATGCAATTTTTAAATTACGACAATTGGATAAAATTCTTTATAAAAAGAAATAATCACTTTCCTATATATTGATGAAAGACGCATAAGCAGAGTATTTATAGGCTTCTTCATTTTCAGATTGCTTGAAATATGGAGCTTGATAAATGAGTTCACTTAATAACGCAGATAATCTTTTTTCAAAACTTAATAATAATGCTGTTGGAATTGCTTCTTGATTGTTTAAATAAACGATACCATCTTTCATGGCTTTTGCATGATGGTAGCCGACATAAATTTCAGTACAATGGTATAGTTTGTAATATATTAATGCATACATAATTCCTTGAAATGTGGCGCTGTAATCTTTTTTGTCAAATAGGAATAAAGTATCTAAAAATTCTTCAATTTTTTCATCTTTGCTCATATCAGGGAATGCTGGCAATTCGATTTTTCCAGTCTTATAATCGATGATGCGAATGCCATGATCACCTACCTTGTCTATTCTGTCGAAGGTACCTTGAATGCTGGCAAATGTACCATCAGTAAGTGCTAGATGTTGCCATATAAATTTTTGCTCTGCAAATAAAATCGTAAGCTGCTTGTTTGCTGCATCATTGTGCAATATTTTTTCAACGATGCGCTCTATGATTCTTAATTGCAATTTGTTGCTGCCTTGTGTTATTTCTTTAGGTAATTCTAATTCATTACACGTAACTTTTATTTTTTCTTTAATAAAATCTTTGTCGGTAAATGATAGGATTGTCTTTGCTGAAATTTCGGCATTCAGATATGGAAGATAAATGAGTTCTAATGTTTTGTGTAATATTAAACCAAATACAGAGGCATCGATTTCTTCTTCTATTTCACTCGGTTCATCAATGCCGGCAACATATTTCATATAAAATTGTACAGGACATTTGATATACGTTTTTATTGCTGAGGGTGAAAACTTTCGCTCTCTTAAATTGGCGATGATTTCATCTGTTTTTTTAATTTGTAATAAACTTGATGTGACAGTAGGACTGTTGCCAAGTTTTTCTAATACTACTATTTGTTCTTTTACCGTGTTCTTTGGCGTTGCCATATCATATGTCAACTGTCTGATGAATCGACTTTTTTCACTTGCATTGTCGCCCACTTGATTGTTATACAATAGCTGGATATTTTTCGCACGTTTTAGTAAGCGATAAAAATGATATGCATTCACACCGTCAAATTGCTCAAATGTAGGCAGCCCGAATCCTTTTCGCAAGTTATAAGGAATGAAAGAATTGGTTTTATTGGTGCCAGGCAGTTGATCATCATTCATGGAAAGTATATAGAGATTGTCAAAGTCTAGTAATCTGGTTTCTAAAAATCCCATTATCTGCGTATTGCTTTTAGTGTTTGTATCGAAAGATACTTTGCAATTGCTAATATATTGCTGCACAAAAAACGATAAAGCATTGCGTTGTATGTTAATGTTATTTTCTAATAGAAGATGTATGATGTTTTGTATTTGTTCGATTAATGTATGTTTTATAGCAGCAAAATAAGCATCTTTGCTTTCGACTTTACGAAGTGTAGATAGAATATATGAAAGCGCAGTGCTGCTGCTATTATGTACGCTTAGTAAATCAATAGAGATATATTGCTGTATTTCTTCTTGTGGCATAAAAGGCACAAAGTAGGCAAGCTGTGTGTGTAATTTTTCTTTATTAGTAACAAAATTATTGAAGTAATGGTGTTCAATTAATGCGCTAATATCTTTATGATAAAATGCAATTTTATTTTCAGTAACACGTGCATTTCCATAAAAATTTAATAGCAATTTCAAAAGTGAATACAACTCGCTTTGCGCAATAGGATAACCCATAGTGATGTTTGCCTGCGTGGTATCAACGGTACTAAGCAATGGTGTGATTAAATTTTCATCGCACAATACAATGGCCGTTTTTTCTTGTTGATGTTGCAAGGCATGTTGTGCTACATACATCGCTTGTCCAATGTTAGAAGAAATACCGCTAATGGTAATGTTTTTATTTTGCGTCAATTCGTCGTCAATAATCCAATGGCTATTTCCGTTTTCTGTAGGAAATATTTGCTGATATCTTCTCAATAAATTTCCTGCTTCATGAAATTTATTGTCGATAAAAAGTACATCTGCGTCCCACCAAAATTCTGTATCATACTGTTGTGAAAGTGTTTTAAATATTTCTTCTTCGCAACGTGATAGCGCATTAAAACCACAGCATGCAATTTTGGAATAGGGTAATTGTAGTGTATTGTTTTGTAGTTTCTGCAATACATCTCGATACGCCATTCCTTCGTAAGCAAATTGCTTTTGTGATAATTCTTCCTGAAAATGCTGATACATATCGCCTAACAAACTCCATGTTTTTATAAATGAGTCTTTGAAGATGCCTTCTTTTTCTTTTTTTGTAGTTGTGGCAATGAATTGTTCGATATACTGACGGATTTCATCTGAAATTACAGCACCATCTTCTAATGCTTTATGAGCCTTTAAAATGGAATATAATTGTGTGGCATCTACTAAATATTTATCGCATTCATCAAAATCTTTTAATATCAACTTTCCCCAAGGTAAGAATGCTTCAAAGGATTGATTCGTATGTGTAAGAGCATTTTGTGTTTGATGTAATTTGCTCAATAAATACCAATCATCTTTTACATTGAAAGAAGTATTTGATTGAATAAAATTTTGAATGGTAATAATTTCCGGAAAAATAAAATTGTCATTCTTAAATTTTTCTTTCAAGAAATTGCTAAAATGAATAGCTGCCCTGCGAGATGGAAAAATATAACAGCGTTTGTAAAGATACGGCAAATCTTTTTTCGAAATGGACTCAGTAATTTTTTCTAAAAATGCTATCATTTTACTAAGATACGAAAACTATATAGTAAAGCTATTTCCTTACAATCGTTCACTTTATGTTCACACAATTGCCTCTAATAATTCCTTATATCGTACTAAAAAGACGTATTAATTGCCAATAAACCATAAAACATTCAATCGCCCTTTACTTGGTGGTGAAACTGCTGTTTTTACTTTGCAGTATCAAATTAATCACACAAATGAACGCATTTTTAAAACACACACTTACCATTTTCAGCATTGTAATACCAATGTTGACATGGGCACAAACAGGAAAAATTTCAGGAATTATTATCGATATAAATACACAAGAAACACTTATTGGTGTAAATGTGTCAATCGATAGCTCAATGCTTGGTGCTACAACAGATATAGATGGCAGATATGAAATCACAGACTTGACGCCAGGTCAATACAATTTCATTATTTCTTACATCGGTTATGCAAATAAGTATATACAAAACGTAATCGTGCGCGCTGACGAAGTAACCTCATTAGACATACACTTAGAAGTTGCGAGCAACGAACTTGCAGAAGTACAAGTTGTCGATTTCAAAAAAACAAATACAGAAACAGCTGTCTTACTGGAAATGAAAAATGCGAATTTAATTGCGAGTGGAATTTCATCGCAACAGATTCAGAAATCAGCAGACAAAGATGCAGCACAAGTAGTGCGACGTATTCCTGGTGTAAGTATTTTAGGCAATTTCATTAATATACGTGGTTTAAATCAACGATATAATAATGTGCTGTTGCACAATGCTATGGCACCATCAATGGAAACTGATGTAAAATCATTTTCATTCGATATTATTCCGTCGGCACAATTAGACAGAATAATGGTTGTCAAAAGTCCATCTGCTGATATAGTTGGCGAGTTTGCAGGTGGTATGGTGAAGATTTTTACGAAAAGTTTTCCAGACAATAATTTTGTTGATGTTTCTTATGGTACGTCATTCCGAGTCGGTACTACATTTAAATCATTTTACAATCAAAAAAATAGTGCCTTGTTTTATTTAGCCAATGATCCGCAAAATAATATGGCATCAAATTTTCCTAAAAATTTGAATAGTGTGCAGCAGCAATATCTAAAGCCAATTGCTGAAAGTATGAATAATGATTGGTCGCCTACAAAGAAAACAGCTATTCCTGATCAAAAAATTGGTATCAGTTTTGGCAGACGAATTTCTACAGATAAATTGTTGCTAGGTATGATTACTTCTATTAATTACAGTATTTCTAAACAAACAAATACCATCTTTAGAGCGGATTATAATTTGTACGATTTTGCAAACGATAAACAAGCTCCTAAATATAATTTCACAGACGAACAATACAACAACAATGTGCGACTAGGCATATTACATAATTGGGCGTTTAAGTTTAAGAAAAATACAATTGAATTTAAAAACATTTACAATGCAACAGCATTATCACAATATACACACAGATATGGAGTCGATTTTGCTAATGATTTAAGTCTAGATAATCATGCATTATATAATACTTATAAAGGAATTTATGCAGGCCAATTATTAGGAAAACATCAATTACATACAGAACACAATACGATGGATTGGGTTTTTGGCTATAGTAGAGCTTATAAAAATGAACCAGATTTCAGAAGATACACTTCAACATTAAACACTACATCTAATGTGTATGAGATTAATGTATTGCCAACTGCTGTTAATGCTAATAATTTGGGCAGATTCTTCTCTAAGATGCATGAAAACATATTTACGCTTGGTTTAAATTCGCAAAATAAAATAGTAAAACGTATAGATAAAGGTTTTATACCATCAATCAATACTGGAGCATATATAGAGTATAAAAACAGAGATTTTAATGCAAGAGTTTTAGGGTTTAAGCGTGCAGATTTAGATATGTTCGATTATAGCCTTACTACACAAGGAATTGATTATTTATTACAACATATTAATAGCACAAATGGAATTAAATTAGCAGAGCAAACTCGCTCATACGATTCCTATGCAGCAAACAATCTAATTGCTGCTGCGTATGTAAATACAGAATTTGCTATTAAAAGCAAAGTGCGCATCGTTGCAGGCTTGCGCTATGAGTATTCAAACCAGCAATTGACATCTGGCAAGTCAACTGATTTGGTGAAAATAAGAAATCAAAAAAATGCCTACTTACCTTCATTAAATATCAGCTATACTATTACGCCTAAAATGGTATTGCGTGCTGCTTACGGTATGAGCGTAAATCGTCCTGAATTTAGAGAAATCGCACCTTTTGCTTTTGATGATTTTTATACGCGATATACAATTGAAGGCAATCCATCTTTGAAAAATGCTTCCGTACACAACAGCGATTTGAAGTTTGAATATTATCCTTCTAATGGCGAAGTAATTAGTGTTTCTGTTTTTTATAAAAAATTTATTAATCCAATAGAGTCTAAAGCAGTAGTAGGAACAAGTGGTAGTACATTCTCCTTCGCGAATGCATACCAATCAGATGTTGCTGGCGTAGAATTAGAAATAAAGAAATCATTCACTACTGCTAAAAATTACTTCTTCCAACATTTCGGTTTAATGGCAAATGCTTCATATATCTATAGCAAAGTAAATCTTGGAAAAGAAAATATAGGGCAGAGCAATAATCGACCATTACAAGGTCAATCACCTTACACTGTAAATGCTGGTGTTTTCTTTGAAGATAAAGAATTGGGTTTGCAAGCAAATTTACTATACAATGTTATCGGTAAACGTATCGCATTTGTTGGAACCGACGACAATCCTGATATCTATGAAATGCCAAGGCATACACTCGATTTTAATATACAATATCGCTTTAAGAAAAATGTTGAAATCAGCCTTTCCGCAAATGATTTAGTTAATCAATCTGTGCTATTTATTCAAGATGGCAATAGAGATAAAAAATGGAATAGAAAATCAGACCAAATTTTTCAAGAATATCAACCAGGACAATCCATTTCTTTAGGTGTAAAATATAATTTTTAAAAAATGGCAAAAGCCAAGTAAATAAACAAACAAAACAAATTTTATGACATTAACATTTAAAAACAACAAACAACATTACTTCTTTGTATTTGTAGCATTGACTATAATATTCAATGTATTTACAAGTTGTAAAAAAGAAATCGATTTTAAAGATGAAGAGCCCTTGCCACCATTTCAACGACCACTTGTTGAATTGTCTGGAAATATCACAGGAGAGCGCTTGCTTGATAGAGACACGGTTTATCGTTTAAATGGCGTAGTCAATGTAGGCATCGATTCAATTGTAAATATAACTACACCACAAGCAACAGGCATCCTTAGAATTGAAGATGGTACAGTTATCATCGGTAAAAAAGGGACGTCAGGAGAAAATCCTGGAACATTAGTAATTCACAGAGGCAGTAAAATATATGCGGAAGGCACATCTACCAATCCAATTATTTTCACATCTGCTGAATCAACAAAATATCCTGGTGATTGGGGTGGCTTAGTATTGTGCGGTAAAGCGACAAACAACCAAGCTGGCGGCTTCGCTACCTTAGAAGGTAGTTATGGGGCACATCACGGCGGCTCTGATGATTTAGATAATTCAGGCGTTTTACGATATGTTCGTTTAGAATATGCAGGCTTTCCAATCCTTACTGATAAAGAAATAAATAGCTTAACGATGGGCTCAGTTGGAGCGGGCACTACCATTAGTCATGTGCAAGCATCTTATGGTCTAGACGATGCATTTGAATGGTTTGGTGGCACAGTAAATTGCGACCACTTAATTGCCTATAAAACAACAGATGATGATTTCGATTGCGATTTCGGTTATAGAGGTAAAGTGCAATTTGCCGTCTCTTTTAGAGCTTATAATTTAGCTGATCCTATGTCGAAATCAAATAGCTTTGAAGTAGATAATGATGGCGGTGGCTCAACAAATACACCTTTTACTGCACCTGTCTTTTCAAACGTTTCTGTTTTCGGCCCAAAACAAGATTCTACAACAAGCATTGATGCGAACTTTAGTAGAGCGCTACACTTACGTCGTAGTAATAAAATCAAAATTTATAATTCCTTCTTTACGGGCTTTCCACAAGGTATTGTAATTGACGGTGGCAACACAAGAACGTATGCAGAAAACAATGAGCTAGTGATAAAAAATTGTGTATTGTCAATGTTGGATAATTGGTCATTATTTACACCATATAAATCTGATCAAGCAGGTTTTAGTGTGAATACATGGTTTAATGATGCGAGCAGAAATAATAGCACAGTAGCTAATATTACAAATGTTGGATATAATACAGCTGTATTGTATAACAATACTGCGCCTAATTTTTTATTGGCTTCTACTTCATCATTGTTATCTGGTGCAAGCTTTACAGGTTTGTCAGGATTCACTGCTGTTAACCACATTGGCGCATTTGATGCAACTACAAATTGGACAAATAGCTGGACAGCCTTCAATCCTGCTGCGATAAAATATGTACAATAAAAAACTACTGCTATTTGCGTGTGTGTAAAAGCAAATAGTAGTTTTCATCTGTGTGTGACCTCGAAGTAATTCGAGGTCTTTTATTTTATAAGATAAAAGCAACAAATATTTTTATGTATTTTTATTTTATGAAAACGCTATTCAAAATTATTGCAGGCATTGCGCTAATATTATTCGTCGCTTTCTTTTTCATACAAAAGAAATCTATTCCATACGACACGCTCAAAGAAAAATATAAAATGCCAAGTTCTAAATTCATTGAAATAGATGGAATGAATGTGCATTACAGCATTGAAGGTGAAGGTACTCCAATTTTATTAATACACGGCACTGGATCTGTTTTGCAAACATGGAATGCGTGGAGTGCCGCTTTGCTTAAAAATAATTTCAAAGTGATACGCTTAGATTTGCCTGCATTTGGATTGACAGGGCCGAGAAGTGATAATGATTATTCCGCTAAAACTTACGTCGCTTTCTTAGATAGATTTATGCAGAAAATAGGCATTGATAGTTTTGCTATAGCTGGCAATTCGCTTGGTGGCGAGTTGGCTTGGAAGTATGCATATACATTTCCTCAAAAAGTAAGCAAACTTATTTTAGTTGACCCTGCAGGATTTTATTCAGCTGAAAAAGGAAATGGTGCTATTGTATTTAAGCTGGCTAAAGTAAAATGGCTGGCACAATTGATGAGTAAAATGGATACGCGTATCCTGGTTAATCGTACTTTAGAAGATGTGTATTTTGATGATAGTAAAATTAGTGATGCCACCAGAGAGATGTACTATGATATGTCGCTGCGCGAAGGTAATAGAGAAAGCTTCACAGCACGTGTGCAACAAATAGGCAATGAGCCAGTCTTAGATGTTTCAAAAATACAAGCACCAACATTAACAATGTGGGGCAAGCAAGACGAATTATTGGATATCTCTTTGCTGTCTCATTTTACAAAAATTCCTCATCATAAAGAGATTGTTTACGATAATTGCGGCCATTCGCCACAAGAAGAAATTCCAGAAATTTCTGTGAAAGATGCAATTGATTTTCTGAAATGATTTTCTTTTGGTACGCTTATTGTTACATTTGACTCAATAAATATTTTGTATGAAAAAAATACTTACCATTGTATTTCTTGGATTAGTAGTGCTTGTATCTGCACAAAACACAAACTACACTGTCAATAATTTATCGCCAGAGTTGACAGCAATAACAGAAAATGTAAAAAAAGAAGCCAACTTAAATCCAGAGCAATTTAAAAAATTTAAAGCAGATTATGTTTTGTTTTTAAATGAAAATGCGAAGCCTAATGCCAATACCAATACCTTGTTTATGTTGCTAGGACTGAAATTTCGAGGATACATGAACGATGGGCAGTTTTCTAAAGTCACACAAATGGTGAAGGACGGAAAACTCAATCCTCCAGGAAATAAAACAGATCTGACGAAGTCAACAAATAAGCCTACAACTCCAGCAAATACAAGCGCATCAGTACCAAAAGTAAATGGCTTGTTGCCAGCTTCTATCAGCAATCAATCGAATGTTACTGCACTTTTTGAGCAGTTGCAATCATTTATGAAAATAACACCAGAAAAAGCAGCGCAAGTTATTCCTATTTTAAAATCGTATGATAAGCAGCTGACAAAAATTAAAACTGATAATAACGGAAATGCAGCTAAAATTAAACAGCAGACAGATGTGTTGAACGGCCAAACGGTGCCACAGTTAAAACAACACATGACAGACCAGCAGATTGCTACTTTGGTGTTAGCCTTAGGCATGCAGGAGAATATTTTATCAGGTAAAAATTTGAATGCAGAACAAAAGATATTCTTAGATAAAATACGTCATCAATACCAGTTGAATGATGTACAAACAATGTCAGTTGTGTTGGTGTTAGTACAAGGAAAAATTAGAGGTGATGCGATAGCATTATTACACAAATCAAATCCTGAACAAGCAGGAAAAGAGTTTTTATTCCTATTGCAAGATTTAGATAAACAATTACAAGCATCGTTAACGAATGAACAATATGTAAAAGTAAAAGCAGATATTGAAAAATTATTAAAAGGACAAAAACTGTAATAGCTTTGCTTATTCATAAGTTTTAATAAGCTGTACCACTTGAAGTGCAGATTTATTCCAATCAAATTCTTTAGCACGTATTTTTCCTTTGTCAATCAAGTCTTGACGAAGTGCATTGTCTGACGTAAGTAAATGCATGGCAGTAGCAATTTCTTGTATATTGTCTGGTGCTACCATAATGCCAGCATTTGCTGCTATTTCAGCCATAGATGAAGTGTTTGATGTAATTACAGGAACACCTAAGCTCATTGCCTCTATTATTGGAATGCCAAAGCCTTCAAACCAACTTGGATAGCATAATGCAAATGCATTCTGTAGTAATTGTAATAAATCCGCACGTTCGATATTTTCTATCCAAATGACATCATTTTTATATTTCATTTGTTGGTAATACGTTTCTAATTCAGCATTCATCCAAGCATTTCTTCCAACAATAAGCAATTGATAGTTGAGTGTAAATGTTTGTTTAAAAAGTTCAAATGCCTTTAGTAAATTAAGCACATTTTTTCGTGGATGCACAGCACCAATGAAAATAAAATAAGGTGTTTTGTCACTTATGCGCTTGTCGATAATTGATAAGCTTTGTGCTTGTTCATTGTTTATGATGTATCGGCAATCTTCAAAGCCATTAAACACTATGCTAATTTTATTTTCATCAACACCATATTTTGAAATAATATCTTGTTTAGTGGCATTAGAAACAGCTATTAATTTGCTGGCTTTTTGACAATATTTAGGTGTAAAATATTGATAAAAGTGACGCACCAAAAATGGTGTGTGTTCCGGATAATGTTCAAAACCTAAGTCGTGAATGGTAACGATTTGAGGAACATCAGTAGATAATGAGCCAAAACCATCTGGCGAAATAAATAAATCGATATGGTGTTTTTTTAAAACTTTGGGAATAGCATGTTCAAACCATATATACCACAAAACAGGATGGCGTGCAGGTGGTGAAATTGTGATTGGAATAACATTTTTGGCAAATACAAAAGATTCATCATATGCACGGTCAAATAGGAAATAAAATTCATGCTCAGGCATGAGCTGCACGACGCGTTTGAAGATTTCTTGCGTAAACATGCCGATGCCTTCTATCTTGTTTTTTAGAAGAAATCTTGTATTTATGGCAATTTTCATAATGCTATCGATATTGGCTTATTCACAACGTTAAGCACTTATTAACAATCTGTCGAAAGATAAGATTTTCAAGACATTTTATATTAGATTGAATTACTTAACTTTGAAAAAAATTACTTTGTATGAGATTTGTCGTTTCGTCAGCACAATTATTTAAAAACTTACAGAAGATAGGTGGTGTAATCAGCACGAATACTGTATTGCCAATATTAGAAGATTTTTTATTTGATATAGATAAAAATATACTTAACATAACTGCTACAGATTTAGACACAACAATGTCGGTATCGATGGACGTGGAATCTAAAGAAAGTTTTAAAGTAGCTATTCCTGCTCGTATTTTATTAGATTCATTGAAAGCGTTAGCGGAGCAACCAATTACGATTGCTGTTGATGAAACTACAAATGGCATCGAAATCACGACAGATAATGGCAAGTATAAATTAAGTGGCGAAAACAGTGCTGATTTCCCAAAAGAGCCAACTGCTGAAGGTGTAGATGAAGTGAAGTTGGCATCATCTATCTTGAATAAAGGAATTTCAAAAACATTATTTGCTGTCAGTAATGATGAGTTGCGACCAGCGATGACAGGTGTGTATTTTCAATTAGATGACAACGGAATCACATTTGTGGCTACTGATGCGCACAAATTGGTAAAGTATAACCATAGCGAAATTAAAGGCGGAAATGCGTCATTCATCGTTCCTAAAAAAGCATTAAACTTATTAAAAGCAGTATTGCAGAATAACGACACGGAAGTTTCCGTACAATTTAATAAATCAAACGCATTTTTTAGTTTCAATAATATACAGTTGATTTGTCGTTTGATTGATGCTAAATATCCTGATTATAATGCGGTGATTCCAAAGGAAAATCCTAACTTATTATCTGTTCAAAAAGAAGATTTCTTTTCTTCCTTAAAAAGAACATCGATTTACTCTAATAAAACAACACATCAAGTAGTGTTAAAAATGGCAGGCTCAGAGTTGACCGTTTCTGCGCAAGATTTAGATTTTTCGAATGAAGCATCAGAGAAATTGAGCTGTGACTATCAAGGTAATGCCATGGAAATTGGCTTCAACGCAAAGTTTTTAATAGAAATGTTAGCAGCATTAGACAGCAGCGATATTAATATTGAATTGTCCACGCCAAATCGCGCAGGCATAATACGTCCAACAGACAAAGACGAAAACGAAGACTTGTTGATGTTGGTGATGCCAGTGATGCTAAATAATTAATAATAGTTTATACAACCATCAAATAAAAAAATCCACGATATTCATCGTGGATTTTTTTATTATGCTTTGAATTTTTTTTCTATTTAATTTTCAATTTTGGAATCCATCTTACTTTTTCAAAATCTTGTATTTGATCTTGAATTACTTTTATTCCTTCGCTTTCTAATAATTCTTGCATCATTGTTGGCGACTCAAAATGGTGCTTTCCTGTAAGCAAACCATTTCTATTTACAACACGATGTGCAGGCACGTAAAAAGTAGAACTTTGGGCGTGGTTCATTGCATAGCCAACGGTTCGCGCAGAACCTTTTGTACCTAAAAATGTAGCAATATCGCCATAGGTACACACTTTTCCTCGTGGAATTTTTGCCACTAAACGATATACTTTCTCATAAAAATCATTCATTTTCAAATTTTTTTACAAAAATAAAAATACACATAAGTGCCTCATTTATAGCAATAAAGATTGTTTTTTTCAAAATAAATTGAAAAAAATGCATAAAAGGTCTTGACAAATATCAAAAGGCGTAATAACTTTGTCCTCACATAAAAACCTAGTGCCATGTTGAAACCCTTAACACTCATGGCGCGTGTACTTGCAATATTTTCAATAACCATTGTACAAGCGCAATCGACAAACAACAGCAGTATGTTGTGCTATATCAGCGCAGACAAAACAACGCATCTTGTAGATACTAAGCTTATACCAGCTCAGCCTTACACGATTACATGTACTTATAATGAGAAAGATGCCAGCATTCCAAAGTTTATACAATTTTCGTGTAGTGGTGCTTCCGTAATCACAGTAGATGTACACGTGACAAACGGCACCACAACTCAAAAAATAAGCAAAGATATTCGCATACAAGCTAATCGAGCTGTATATGAAGTGCCAGTTTTAGCGTATGTCAATGACAATATTATGCAAAGTGGAAATGCGCGTATAAATGCGATTGAATTTTCTAATACATTGAACCAAGAGGCACATTTGAATGAAGTTTATTTTACAAATACTTCGAGCAATTATGAAGTAAAATTTAATCAGATTTTTACTGTAGATTTAGATGATACAACACCACTGAATTATTTCATAAAATCAAATGAGTATAAAGATGTTCAAATAAATGTATATAAATCAAAAGGAGAATATTCAACAAAATTAAATAAGAATTTAAATATTGGAGATAATTTTATTATGTTTGATGAATTATCAGCAAATTATCACGGAAAATATATAGTAGTCATCACAGAAAACAAACCTAATAACAAAACCAAGAAATCCTCCAACTCCAACATAACAGTCATGAATGATTAATTCAAAAATGAAAATTTAAGTAGTCCAGTTGGGGGACAAGACCTTATTCCAAGCTGTAAAAGGTGCGGAGTAAGGTCTATCTTTTTTTATGGATTTGATGATGTTGCTTGTATATCTTGTGTGGCTTCTTCTTTGAAAAATTGCTTTTGAAAGAGAAGAATAATAGCTACACCGACTGTTATACATGCATCAGCGACATTAAAAATAAATTGAAAAAACTCAAAGAATTTTCCGCCAAAAAATGGAATCCATTCCGGTAAAATTCCTCTGTATATAGGAAAATAGAACATGTCCACTACTCTGCCGTGAAACCATTTTGCATAACCACCTTCAGCAGGAAATAATGTGGCAATTTGTCCTTCGCTATGCGAGAATATTTGGCCATAAAAAATGCTGTCTATGATATTGCCTACGGCGCCGACTAAAATTAAGGAAAGTGCAAATACAAATCCTTTCGATGATTTTTTGTCTTTGATTTGTTGAGATAAATAATAAGTAATAAAAAACACAGCAATAATTCTAAACACAGTAAGCATCAGTTTGCCAAATCCTGCACCGAAGCTCATGCCAAATGCCATACCTTCGTTTTCTACAAAGTGTATGCGTGCCCAATTGCCAATGTACATAAATTCGTCGCCGCTGCGCATTGTTAATTTTACCCAAATCTTCGAAGCCTGATCAATAACTAAAGATATAACGATAGTAAGTATGGCAATCGTTTTTTTACTCATGAATGTATTTGTTGATTATTAAAAAAAATCCCGCAGTTGCGGGATTTTTGTTGTTGTTATTTTTTTTCCATTTTTTTCCCTTCAACACTCAATGTAGCATGTGGCACTACCATCAAACGTTCTTTTGGAATGAGCTTTCCGGTTTCGCGACAAATGCCATACGATTTATTCTCAATACGTACTAATGCACTTTCTAAATGAGAAATTAATTTGAGCATGCGTGCTACTATTTGATTCATGTTCTCACGTTCAGAGGTGATAGAGCCATCGTCGATGCTGGCAAACTGCGTTTCTGATTCAGATGCATTTTTTATTTGTTCTGTATAGAAATCAATTTCTTCTTTTGCTTTAGCAATCTTTTTTAAAATGACTTCTTTAAAAATAGATAAGTCTGCATCACTGTATCGCACTACTTTCACTTCCATCACTGGTTTTGCCTCTTGCTGATGTCTTGTTGCTGATAATTGATGTGCTTTTTCGGCCGCAGCTTGGTGTATCGGTTTAACAGTATTTTGTTTTATTTTTTCAGGTTTTGGTGCAACTGCTTTTACGTTAGCTTTAGGTGCTTGTTTCTTTTCGATTACAACTTTTGGTGTTGTAGCTTTTGCGACAATAGGTTTCTTCGCTACGGCTTTCTTTACTGCTGGTTTCGTTGTCGTTTTTTTCGGCGCTGGTTTGGCTACTACTTTCTTTGGTGTTGCCTTAGCTACTTTTTTAGCAGGAGCTGGCTTTGCAGCTACTTTCTTTGCTACTGGTTTTGTTGTTGCTTTTTTCGGAGCAGGCTTGGTTTTCGCTACTGCTTTTTTTGCAGGTGCTACTGTCTTTTTTGCAGGTGCTGCAACTTTTTTTGTAGGTTTTGCTACTACTTTTGCCTTCGGTTTTGCAACTGCTTTTTTAGGAGCTGGTTTTGATTTTGCTACAGCTTTCTTAGGTGCTGCTTTTTTGGTAGCTACTGCTTTTACTGCTTTTGCAGCTGGTTTTTTTGCAGCTACTTTTTTCGCTACAGGTTTCGCTTTCTTTGTCACTTTTGCCATCTTCTACTTTTTTTGAATGAACAATTGTAATATCTCACCATTAATATCAAATTCTTTTGCATTCGATACATTATCAGAAAATAAGATGTCGCTTGCTAAAGTTTCGTTGCAAATATATTCTTTATAACTATTCAAAATACCATTGAGTACCAATTGATTTTGCACATGCAAAATGATTTTGTCAGTAACTTCAAAGTTGGACTCTTTTCGCTCGGTTTGTATCTTGTTGACAATCTCTCTGGCGAAACCTTCATTTTTTAAATCTTCTGAAATATGAGTATCCAAAGCTACAGTTATTCCATTGTTGGAAGCCACCAGCCAGCCTTGGATATCGTCAGATATGATTTCTACTTCACTGATTAAAATAGTAAATGTTTCACCATTAGAATTGATATCTATGCTAGCATTTTTCTCGAATGCTGCAATGGCAGTATTGTCTAATTCTTGTATTTTTTCTGCCACAGCTTTCATGTGACTGCCTAATTTTTTACCTAAACTTTTGAAATTAGGTTTTATCTTTTTGGATATAATACCAGTCGTGTCGCTGATATATTCGATTTCTTTGACATTTACTTCTGAGAGAATCAACTGCTTTACTTTGTCGATTTGCTCGATGAATGATTTGTCAATTGCTGGCACTAAAATTTTTTGTAATGGCTGACGAACTTTTATTTTCGTCTTTTTTCTTAAAGAAAGTACTAATGACGAAATTTCTTGCGCCCATTCCATACGTTGTTCTAAGGCTTTGTCTATTACAGTGTCATCTGCTTGTTGTAGCAATGATAGATGTACGGAATCATTTGTTGCGAGCAAGTTTTGCCATAACCAATCACTGACAAATGGTGCCACCGGGCTCATTAATTGTGCTATTGTACGCAAGCATTCATGTAGTGTTTCAAATGCCGCTTTTTTATCTTGCGATAATTCATTTCCCCAAAATCTGCGACGGCATAAACGCACGTACCAATTAGACAGATGTTCAATCACGAAATCTTCAATTAATCGGGTTGCTTTTGTAGGTTCATACTCTTCGTATGCTGTGGCTACTTCTGCTGTAAGTGAGTTCAATTTAGAAATTACCCAACGGTCTATTTCTGCTCTATCGGCTAATGGTGTGGTGTTGTTTTTGTCAATGGTAAAACCATCTATATTAGCATAAATAGCGAAAAAATTATACGTATTGTTTAATGTTCCAAACAATTTTCTGCCGGTTTCAGCTAAGCCTTCTTCGTCAAATTTAAGATTGTCCCAAGGTTGTGAATTGGAAATCATATACCAGCGTGTTACATCAGCGCCGTATTTTTCTATTGTTTTAAATGGATCAACCGTATTGCCTTTTGACTTAGACATTTTATTGCCATTTTTATCTAAAACCAAACCATTTGACACGACATTTTTATAAGCTACATTGTCGAATAACATTGTAGCAATGGCATGTAATGTATAAAACCAACCACGCGTTTGATCGACACCTTCTGCAATAAAATCTGCTGGAAATGATTGCGCAAAAGTATCTTTATTTTCGAATGGGAAATGCCATTGCGCATAAGGCATTGCACCACTATCAAACCACACATCAATCAAATCACTCTCGCGTTTCATTGCTTTGCCACTGGCTGATATCAAGATGATATCGTCAACATAAGGTTTATGCAAATCAATGGTTTTATCTAAGATGCTATTATCCATGAATCCTGCATCTATTGCCTTTTGCATTTCAGCTTTTAGCTCAGCAATAGAGCCAATGCAAATTTCTTCTGTTTTATCTTCCGTTCGCCAAATTGGCAATGGAGTTCCCCAATATCTGCTTCTCGATAAATTCCAATCGATTAAATTTTCTAACCATTGACCAAAACGACCGCTGCCCGTACTTTCTGGTTTCCAGTTGATGGTTTTGTTTAATGCCACCATGCGATCTTTGACAGCAGTAACACGTACAAACCAAGAGTCTAAAGGATAATAGATAATAGGTTTATCTGTTCGCCAGCAATGCGGATACGAGTGTTCGTATTTTTCTACCTTAAATGCTTTATTTTCTTTCTTTAGTTTAATAGCAATATCGATATCTACAGAAACATAGTTTTCTTCGTTTTTGTAATCCTTTACATATCTTCCAGAAAATTCGCCAACGCCATCGATAAACTTACCTTCCATATCTACTAATGTCAAAGCGCCAATACCATTTTCAGCTGCTACTTTCATGTCGTCAGCACCAAAACTTGGTGCAATGTGCACGATGCCTGTTCCGTCTGATGTGGTAACAAAATCGCCCGTGATGACACGAAAAGCATCGCCATCAATCTGATCTTTTTTGTTGGCCTCAAAAGGCAATAATTGCTCGTATCTGATGCCTTTCAAATCGCTGCCCAAAAAGGTGGCTAAATGCTGATAAGGTAGTTGCTTGCCATCATTTTGGTAAGTAGCAAAATCTTTATTTTCATTTTCTGCTTGAAAATATTTATGTAATAAATCTTTTGCTAAAATTAATTGAACGCTTGTGTGTGTATAAGGATTGATTGTTTTAATCAATACATATTCAATATTTGCACCAACAGCCAATGCAGTGTTAGATGGTAATGTCCATGGAGTAGTCGTCCAAGCTAAGAAATAATAATCTTCATTTTTGTTTGGTAAAAAATCACTATCTAGTATGGATTGTTTGCTGATTTTGAACTGCGCAACAGCACTCGTGTCTTTCACATCTTTATAGCAACCAGGCAAGTTTAATTCAGCAGAACTCAAACCCGTGCCAGCAGCAGGAGAATATGGTTGAATTTTATACCCTTTGTACAATAAATCCTTATGGTATAGTTCTTTTAATATCCACCAAATACTTTCGATGTAGTTGTTGTCAAATGTAATGTATGGATTATTTAAGTCCACCCAATAGCCCATTTTTTGTGTAATGTTGTCCCAAACATCTTTGAACTTCATCACTTCTTCTCGGCATTTTTGATTGTATTCTGCAACGGAAATCTTTGTTCCGATGTCTTTTTTTGTGATTCCTAATAATTTTTCTACTTGCAGTTCTACCGGCAAACCATGCGTGTCCCAGCCACCCTTACGTTTTACCTGATAGCCTTGTATTGTCTTATAGCGACAAAAAATATCTTTTATGGTTCGCGCTAATACATGATGAATTCCAGGCATACCATTAGCACTCGGCGGTCCTTCATAAAACACATAAGGTTTTTTGCCTTCGCGTTCAGCAATGCTTTTTTCAAAAATAGAATTTGATTGCCAAAATAGGCTAATCTCTTGCTCTATCTGAGTTTGTGTGCTGTTTTTTATTTCTCTGTATTGCTTTGTATTCGACATGTCTTTCCGTATCAAAAAAAATTTGCGCAAAGATACTAAAAGCTATATAAATTATTGGTTTTGTACGTTAATATATTCTATCAATCTCGCATAAAATGTATAGATTTGGTAAAAATTTACCTTTAAATCACTTGAATAGTTCAAAATGATAAATTTTGCATACAAAAGCTTGCTATACAGAAGTTTGACAACGGCAATTTTCTTGTCTTGCTTTGCTGTTTTGTCGGCGCAAAATCTAGCTTTGGGTACCTGGACTGCACATTTGCCATTAAGCAATGCTCTATCTGTGTGCCAAAGCAAGGATTATGTATATGCAGGTACGGAAAATGGTGTTATTGGCGTGCATAAGGAAAGTCATTTTATAGAAAAATACACAAAAGTAAACGGATTGGCTGATGTATTTGTGGCACAAACAGGATATGATACGAGCACTTCTACCTTGCTGATTGCCTACAAAAATTCGGACATCGACCTTATACATGAAGGAAAGATAAAAAACCTGCCCTATTTGAAAAATGCAATGCTTGCAGGTGATAAGAATGTCTATTCCATTTTTTGTGTTAACGGATTTGCATATTTAGGAACAGGATTTGGTGTCTTAAAAATTAACTTAGAAAAGCAAGAAATTGCAGAGACCTATATTTTTAATGATGGCATTTTAACCTATAAAGTCAATGCAGTTTGGGCTGATGATAATACCATCTTTGCTGCTACGCAAAAAGGTGTGTTGAGTGCTGCCATTTCACCATCGATAAATTTATTGAATTTTAATAATTGGACACAGCATTCAATCGGAATACCACAGGCAGAAGCAAGTGCAATCACGCAATATGACAATAAAATTATTGCAAGTATTTCCAATGTTTTATATGCATTTGATGGCGTCAATTGGTCTGTCTTTTTTAGTGCTGATGCCAATTGGATAACACGCCATTTGAATACGTCAAACGGAAATTTACTGCTTGCCCAGCAACGAGTAAGTGGTGCAGACGTAGTGGAAAATAGAATCGGAAAATGGAATGGAACAACATTTGCTTTTTTCACGAGTGCTAATAATATTGCCTATCCTTTGCAGATTATTGAAGATGAAAATAATAGTATTTGGTATGCCGATTTATATAGAGGTTTGGTGCATCAAGAAGGTGCTAATTTCAATGCGTATTTCCCAAATGCGCCAGCACGAATTACTTCAAAAGAAATGGAATTTTTAGGAAATACTTTATGGGTGGCATCGTCAAATATAAATGATGGTGGCGCGCCTACTTTTAATAAAAATGGCATTTATGCTTGTACAGAATACTTTTGGGAAAACATAGACATATACAACACACCTGCGTTAGATTCTTTTTTTGACATAGCCGTAGTACAACCTATTGCCGTTGAAAATAAAATCGTGTTTGGCTCACAAATGGGCATCTTGGTGTATGATATAAATGACAAAACATTCGACATCAATAAATACAGACCCAATGCTATCGATCCATCAAAGAAAATATTTAGGATTACTGGGGCGGATATTGATGGTGCTGCTAATGTGTGGCTGTCTGATGCGTATTCGAATGTGCCACTTGTCTGTCGGAAATCTGGAGGAGAATACACCTATTTTAATTCAGGATTTTTGAATGGTATGTTAGTAAAAGATATTGTTGTAGATGATTTCAACCAAATTTGGATTGCTAAAAGCGATGCGAGTGGAGGCCTGACAATGTTGAATTATGGCAATGATATTGATGATAAATCTGACGATACTTATTTTAATTTTAGAACTGGCGCTGGATTCGGAAATTTGCCATCGAATAATGTGATTTGCATGGCAAAGGATAATGATGGCGTACTTTGGTTGGGCACAGAAAATGGCATTGCTAGAATTGCATGTGCCGGATATGTAGTGGATAATGCATGTGAAGCGGAACAGATTTGTATAGACAGAAAAGATGGTAGTGGCTTTTGCGATAATTTATTGGAAGACGAAATTATTAATTGTATTACCGTTGATGCAGCAAACAGAAAATGGATAGGCACTAATAATGGCCTGTTTTTAGTGAGTGCAGATGGCGAAAAAACGATACATTATTTCAATGAAGCCAATTCGCCTTTACTGTCAAATTACATACGTGCATTAGCCATAAATCCTGAAAATGGCGATCTCTTTATTGGCACAGGAAAAGGTATTTGTACTTACAGAGCAGATGCTACATTGACAACAGCTGAAACAGAAGCACCTTATGTTTATCCAAATCCAGTACGCGAAAACTATGAAGGACCAATTGCTATCAAAGGTATTCCTAATAATTGCAATGTAAAAATTGTAGATGTTAGCGGTAATCTGGTTTATGAAACTACAGCCAATGGCGGACAAGCCACTTGGGACGGCAAGCTGATAAATGGTGAGCGCGCTGCTACAGGTATTTATTATGCATTATGTAAAGGCACAAGCAAAAAAGACACTGCAAAGTTGAAATTTTTATTGCTACGATAAGGTAAATTTTTATTAGGATAAACAATGATTTTTACTACGAAACGAGAAATATTATTTCATAAAATGTGCTAAATTTTATGCTGCATTTTAACTTGCTGCGCTAATACATCAACAATTTTAGACAAGACAAAAGTATCCGTATAGCAATATGTCTTTAAGTGTTCTAATTTTGATTGTACTTCTTCTTTATTTTCCCAATAAAAAAGCTCGTTATACACAGCCATAGCTTCCTCGCCATCTTTCACGATGCTATGAGAAAATTCATCGATGCCAAGCATAGCATTTCCAATGGCTTTTAATGAGAAACTGCCTTGCTGTGCTGGATGATAATAATATAATTCTTTAAACGGCACTTCGATATCTATGATGCGATTGATGCGTTCTAAAATTTGTGTTTTAAACTGAGGAAAATCTGTTGCCATTTTGAATAAAATACCTTTTTCCATGAGCGTGTTAAATACTAAAATCTGTCCTGATTTTTCAGTAGCTAATAAAAAATGTTGAACAAAATTTTCTCTATCGTCATTGCCTACTGGAGAAATATAGCAAATGTGTTCTAATGGAGAATCAGCATTTTCTTTGTAATGCAAGGAATATAAAAATGGTATTCTTTCGTATGGTTTGGTGTTGGGAAATATAGGAATAGCAGGCTGGAATGCTTCAATGTCAAAATAATACAAAGGATATTGTAAAGGCTGAACAAACGCACGTAATTTGTCTGCATCAATATGTACTTGCTGTTTTTGAAAAGATTGGATGATTACTTTTTGGCGCGCATTAAATTCATCTGTATTTATTATGTCTTGAATTTTATTGATGCCTTTTTCGATAAAACTACTTTTTTCCTGCATAGAAATTCCAGGCAAATACCAAATAGAATCGGCATCGACATTTTTCCAGCAATAACCTTGAAAATCGCAAGGATATGGTTTGTTGCAATGCGCACCAATGTCGATACTTGGCATCGTGTCGCTACTTAATGTTGCGATTGCCTCTTCTATTGTTTTTTCTACAAATGGAAGTCTTTCCATAATTTCTTTCATTACAGAAGTGCATTTGAAATAGGAAGAAATAGCTAATGTGCCATCAAAAACATAGTCGTTATTGATAGTAACGATGTCAAAATCTTCGAGCTCGATGCCACTTTTAGTAATGATGTAATACTGTATGGCTGCATCTAATAAATAGGTGTTAGAAATTCGAAACGAGCTTTTCACTTCGTGTGCATACCATTTCCCATTTTTATTTTCTAAAATATCTAAGGCTACCAAGATGCCATTATGCTTAAATGCAGCTTCATAAATAACTGCAAATTGCTGTTGAATTAAGAGTTTTGTTGCCGCAATTGATGCATCATACGAGAATGGATTTGGCGGAGAACAATCTTTGCCACCAGGAAAATATTGATGTGCAAGCTTGCCAATGCGATGACCTCTGTCAAATTTTTGTTGCTGTGTGGTGCTGGGTTTGTCTCTTAGTTGAAAATTATTTTTATAAAGATATAATGATTTCGAGCATTGGATACTGCGTATAAGTGTTGATTTGCTAAGTGAATTTTTTTTGTTGCTCATTATATTAACTAAAAGATGCTTATGTTTTATTATCTTTGATGTCCGTTACGAAGTAAAATAAAAATATTCGCGCTTATTCCGCAATTTTATATTGCCTATACTTTGTAAAATGGAGTTGTAAAACGAATAAAATAATTTTGAGATGAAACTAAGAAATTTTACACTTTTTTTTCTATCTATTTTTTGCTGTAATGTGTTAATGGCACAAAAAGGCGGTACACTCAGTATTGGTGCTACACCAGGCTTGTCATATATGTTGGCACAAAACACTTATTTTTTAGCAGAAAATAGCAAAGAGTTAGACTACAAACCAAAGTTTAGCTACCATGTATTTATTCAAGGAGGTTATAATTTTAAAGAGCAACACGGTATAGTTGCATTCGCCAATTTTTGCGATGAAGGTCAAAATTATAAAGATGAATTTAAGTGGAAAAAGTACCCTTCATTAATAGGCACTCACCGAAAATCTGTTGATTTTAAATACATGGGTTTTGGTGTGTTGTATCGCTTCGCACCATTGTTGCGTGGCCAAAAAGACCATATTCGCGTTGCTGGTGATGACTTTAAGTGGAGAATGAAATTATTAGTCGGCTTTGAAACAGATTTCTTGTTAAACGCGCAAATAAAATATACGGTTGATGTCAATAATGCAGGTAATTTAGTGGACTATGGATATCCAATTCCACCAGCAATTGGCGGTTATCCTGACTATGCACCCAACCAAAGCAATAATTACAAATCGTACTATAAAACCATACAAGGTGTAGGTGTAATTCGTTTTGGCTTCGACCATATTTTTAAAAACAATTTATTTTTAGGCGTTGCGATGGAAACGAAATTTGGCTTTAATGATATTAATGCCAACGAATTTAAAGTACATCCGAAATATAAAAAATCTAAAAACTATTTCATTGGTTTGAATGTCGAATTTGGATACAATTTTCAACGCGATAAAATGAAAAAAGCAGCAGAGAAAAAACAAACGACTAAAGCACCAAAATACAAACCAGAAAAAGTAAAAACGCCAGGTATAGACTTGAATAAACGCGTTGATGAAGTAGATAAAGCAACCAAGAAAAAATACAAAAAATAAGAAAGAAAGGTCATTGGCAACAATGGCCTTTTTTTATGCGATAATATTGACTTCAGCTTCTAATATAATACCAAATTTTTGCTGCACATCATCTCGCACAAGAAGTGCGTGTTGCCATATTTCAGCACCAGTGGCATGACCATAATTTACAATAACTAAAGCTTGTTTTGCATGGTTGCCTGTGTTTCCAATTTGCTTTCCTTTCCAGCCAGCTTGCTCGATTAACCATGCAGCAGGAATTTTTTCTTTTCCATTGCTCAAGCTGTAATGTGGCATATTTGGAAATTGTTGTTGCAATAAAGAAAATTGTTCTATGCTGATTTCAGGATTTTTAAAAAAACTACCTGCATTTCCTATGTCTTTTGGATTTGGTAACTTGCTTTCACGAATTTGAATAACTGCATCAGCCACGTCTTTAATGCTTGGTGTGGCGATGTTTTTTTCTTTAATTATTTTCTGAATATCGCCATAGGCCATATTTAATTGCGGCGACTTTGAGAGTTTAAAAGTAACATCGTAAATAAAATATTTGCCTTTGGCTTCTTTCTTAAAGATGCTTTCGCGATAGCCAAAATTACATGCGTCTTTGCCAAAAATATAGGTGTCGCCAGTGCTTAATTCGATAGCTGTTGCTTCTACAAATGTATCTTTGATTTCTACACCATAAGCACCAATGTTTTGCATCGGCGCAGCACCTACGGTGCCTGGAATTAAAGCTAGATTTTCTATGCCACCCAAGTTATTCTCCACACAATACATAACGAGTTCGTGCCATATCGTGCCTGAATAGCTTTTTAGCCAAACATGTGTTTCATTTTCTTTGATGACCTCAATGCCAATGATTTCATTTTTTAGCACTAAGCCTTCTATATTTTTACAAAATAAAAGATTACTACCACCACCAATAATCAACCAATCTGATGTCGGGAAAATCGCTTGATTAATAAGTGAAATAAGCGCTTCTTTGCTGCTAACACGACAAAAATTACTTGCATTTACATCAATGCCGAAAGTATTATAGGGTAATAAAGAAATATCTTTTTGAATGCTGACCATAGCGTGCATAAAAATACGATATTATTTTATCGGAAATTGAAAAAACAACATTGAAACTAGAAAATAAAGAACATAAATTAATTGCCTAATCGATTTAAACCAGCTTTTGCTTCCGCATCTATGCTGTTGCTATACTCATCTTTGTCGAGCTGTATCGCTTTTTTATAATATTGAATGGCATTTGATTTTTTATGCTGCTCTTCAAAAATTGCACCTAGTTTTATGCATGCATTTGCTGCAAAATAGTACTTGTAATTTTCGCCTTTTTGTATAGAAATAAGATAGTATTTTACTGCTTCTGTATTTTGTTTGAGCTCGTCATAAATCCTCGCTTTCCTGTAGTAATACTCAATGATATCTCGTGTTCGTGTAAGTTTTTCTGGTGCAATGGCGTTTATTGTTGCTAGTGCTTTGTTGAAATAGGCACCATCACTTAAAACACGTGCTTTCAATAATTCTTTATTTGGTATAAAATTTTGCTCTGCTTCTTTTTGTGCCGACTTATCTTCGTCGCTGGGTGCTTCGCTAATCGTCAAAATTTGTTGCATATACTTTTTATATCCTGTCGGATTGTCATTAATCAAATAAAACCAAGCTAGTTTTCTGAGCGCTTCCTTTTGGTAAGCTCTACCTTTATTTGTAGTGATAAATTTTTTTAAATATACATCAGCATCAGCATCAAGTCTGTTTAATTTGGCAAAGCCATATAAAAAATCAAGATATGGAAATGCATAATACGCGGCACTATTAGGTCTATTGGCTAATATGCTAATCATCTTATCATTTTTTCCTGTATGCTCCGCAACACTTGCTGCAATAAAATGATTTAATAAATTATCACCTAAAGGAATCGTCGTATTTTCTATCATATTCCATGCATTGGTTTTATCTTTTTGCAAATGCAATAACAACAAAGTGTATAAGATAATCGTCTCTTCTTTAAATTGAAAACTAGAGTCTTGTAAAACGGAATTTAGCTCTTGCATACCTTCATCAATTGAGCCTTTTAAACCTAAAAGTTTTGCGCCGAACTTGTATTTGTCGGGCACTGCACCAAAAAGTGTATGCAATAATCCTAAGCTTTTAATGTTTGGCTTGAATGCAGGAAATCTCTTTTTATTTTCTTGCAACATAGAAAACGATTTTTTTACTTCAAAGATAGCACTCAAATAATCGCCGAATTTAATTTTGCAAAAAGCCCATTGTAGATGTATATCTGCTTGCGCGTATAAATAATAGGGAGACACTGGATTTCCTTTTTTTATTTTCTCTAATCGCTGTTCCATTTTTGGTTCAATAGCAGCATATAGCTTTCGATTGTCATTGATGTATAGCTTCAAAAAGTCAATATGATTTTCTATAAAATAAGTCAATACATTTTTTGGGTTATCGGCTTTTTCCTGTGCTAACCATTGTTGCCCTTCGTTAAATTTTAATTTATAAATATTTTGGTAAGCCTGTTTGCAATTATAGGAATATTCAAAAGTTTGCGCTAGCAAAATATTGAAGTTACAGATAAGCGAAAATAAAATTGTAAAACGTATTACCATCGATGTGTTGAGAATAACGTATAAATTTAATAATTAAGGAGTAATAAAACATTTTAGTGTTTAATTTTGTTGTAAAATAATATTATGAAGCGAGGTCTGTTTTTTCTGTTTTTTGGTTTTTTATTTTTTTGCGTACAAGCACAAGATGATATTGTATTGGATTTAGATTCGATTAAAAATATAAAAACTACCCGTTATTCTAGTATCAATGAAGTTGGCGTTGGCATACATGTAGCTGGAAAATTAATCCAGAAATTTCCAGATATAACGAAAAAGACCACCTTGCAAGTGGAGAAGCCGAGTTTTATTTTTCGCACAGTGCATGGCGCTCTTATCAATCCGAAGTTGTTTATTGGTGCAGGACTGGGTATTGACTTTCGACCTAATGGTACTAATGGTTCGCGCTTTTATTATTTCACTTTTCCCATTTTTGCAGAATTTAGAGAATATTTTTTAGAAGGTAATTTTAATTTATTTTTATCAGAGCGAGTTGGTGGCGCTATCTATATTGATTCTTACTTTAATAGTCAGATTAACAAAGGCAGATATGCCGGTGCTTTTGGCGAATTCATGATTGGCGGTCGCTACGTCACAAATTCACGAAAATTGGCTATCCACTTTGGTGCTGGTTATCGCTTACAACACTTACAACGCAAAGTGGATATTCAAAGTTTAAACGGCTCTGGCGGTATAAACCAAACTTATGCGAATACGCCAGAAATTACTATTAAACATTATGTGCCAATAACGATAGGCGTCACGTTTTAGATGCGTGCAATTTTATCTATGCTAATCCAGCCTATTTTATCGTTTGGTAATTTTATTTTTAACCAAGATTTGTCACTGTCAATAATTTGCACTTTTGTACCACTTTGAATGCTGTCTGTGTTGCCAATATTCGCTACGGGCATTTTGTTTAATGTAGCATCATTCGTCATAACAATTGCGAAGTCTTGGAGTTGCTCACTTTTGTATGTAGTATAAGTAAAATAGGCGAAAAGCATTGCAAATAGTAATGTTGTAGCGCCTATGTTAAATGCCATTTGCTTGTTTTTTAAAAAATGTATGCAAATGAGCACAATGCCAATCCACAAAGAAACAAGCAAATAGATGCTCCAAGTGTCAGCAGATTTAGTATGTGCAAAGCCTTTTATTTTTTTGGCAACAAAAAATGTTTTACTGAATTCTATTTTTGAAAATAATTTATTGTTGGTTAAGTCGATATTGTGCTGGATTTGTTTATTGTCAGGTTCAATTTTTTTCGCTTTTTCATAGTATAAAATAGCATTCGCATATTGTTTTAAATGGTAATAGGTATTGCCAAGATTATAGTTTGCATTTGCATTGTTATTCTCTTTTTTCAGCAACAATAAATACATTTTTTCTGCTTCTTCGTATTGCTTGTTTTGATAGTATTTATTGGCAGTTTGAAATAATGAGATATTGTTTTGTGCTTTGGTAAATCCAAATATCAAGTAGAAGAAAACGAGTAATATGTACTTAGAATGTTTGCTCATGAATACTACTGATTATATTTAAATTTTCGAATCTTTTTTTAATTGTTCTTCCAAATCTATAATTAATTCGATAGCCTTTGTGTAGGTTTGTTGCATCGCCATTTCTTGACCAATTGGTGAGAATAAAGCCTGCTCGCATGTGTCTAATGTGTTGTGTAAATCGTTTATCTTGCTTTGTTCTATTGCTCGAAGATGTAATTTCTCACTTATGTTTTCTTTCGACAATTCACTTTGTGGCAGGTATAACTTGTCTGATAAATAATGCCATAATGCGCGCACCACTTCGTTGTAGAATGCTTCTTCTTGTTTTTGCTGCAATAATTTTTTTGCAATCGATAAACGTTGTAATGCTATTTTATTGGCTTTTTTTCTGCGAAGTGCAATTAATTCAGTGCTTGAGTAATCACGTTTTCTAAAAACAAATGCTATTATAAGAAAAACGATTGGCGTGATAGCAAGTGTCCAAAATATGTTGCTTGCCGCAAACGATTTATTTTTTACATACACTTTTTTAATAGCATAAATAGAGCGTGGTTTATCTTGCTTTTCTCGTTTGAAAAAATTGGCCACATTTTCGCTTAGCTTAGCTTTTCCGCTCACTGTGATTTCTGTTTCTGGCAATACAAACTTCACGTAATCACCTTTGTCAACATCAAAATATGCGAACTCATATTTAGGCAGTTTAAAAGTGCCACCATCTTGTGGAATTAATACATATTCAAATGTTTTTGAGCCGCTAACCACATTGCCATTGTTTTCATAATTGTCTTTGGTTTTTGGCTCGAACGACTCAAATTCTTCAGGAAATTCTAACTTAGGTGCCGTAATCAATTTAAGATTTCCAGTGCCTGTGTAAGTGATTTTTAAAGTAATTGGTTCGCCAACACTTGTTTTTGTTTTATCATAATCTGCTTCGAAAGAAAATTTTCCAACAGCACCACTAAAAGTAAGTGGTTTGTTTTTTTCAGGCAGTGGTTTTACGTCTAAAGTAATTGTATTGCTTTTAAAGCTGTATTCATACGGCTGATAGCCAATGTATGCATTAGTTGTAAGTGCTAATGGTTCGATGTTTAGCTTGCCTGTTTTTTGCGGAAATAATGTAACGCGTTTAACTTCGAGTGTTTGATATTCGACACCGTTTAGCACTTCTATTTTTGGTTCTTGTTGCTCTGGTAGTTTAAACTCTTCACTAAGGAAACCATTGTAGCTCGGCATTTTGTCGGCCATAAAACCATTACAAGATACACGCGCGTATATTTTATAAGATAATGTCGTTTGTTCGCCTTGGTACAATGTCGATTTTGTTGGAATGACACGAACAAATAAGTTTTTTGCTAAGTACTGTTTTATTTCTGCTTCGCTGTATTGTGGCTGCTGAAATTGACGCATCATTTGGCGTTGCATTTCTTCCATTTCTTCCATCATATCAGCAAACGGATCATTGCCTCTGCGTTGTTCTTGTGCCGCTACAACGCTAATAGAAACAGCATTCGATTTCATCTCTTTGCCATTGACAATAGCGCTCGCTGGTGGAATGGTATAATTGCCTTGTTTCTTAGGCTTCAGCGTATAGGTGATGCTGCTTGATTTAGATATTTTTCCGTTAATGATAGAAATATTTGTGCCTTGTGATGGACCGTACACTTCAAATCCATCAAATTTTGGAGGCGAAAAGCTTTCAATTTTTCCACCTTCAACGGCGTATGCAACATCAACAGTATAATTTAAAGGTACTTGGCTGTATTCGGCTTGTGCAGTAAAGCGTTGCGCAAATGATGCAGAAATACTAAATAAAACAAACAATAATGCAAGTAAATGTTTGTCAAAAAAATGACATGGTATTTTGTTGATGACTTGATATGTTGTTGTTTTTAGCATTGGTCTATATACACATTTTTACCAGTCTTTTTGAATTTTCCCTTTTTGAGGTTTTCCTTTTTCTTTGCCTAATTTTTGTTGCACCTTGCCTTCTTCAGCGCCAATTGCGTCGAGTAGTTTCTCTGCTTGTTCTTTACTTATTTGTCCTTGTTGCTGTTGTTGCTGCTTGTTTTGATCTTGTTGTTTGTCTTGACTTTGCTGCTGCTTGTCGTTTTTGTTTTGTTGTTGGTTTTGCTGCTTGTCTTTATCTTTATTGTCATTTTTATCTTCTTTGTTTTTATCGTCTTTATTGTTTTTGTTGTCTTTGTTGTTATTCTTTTCTTTTTTTATTTTTGCCAGCGCCATCATCAAATTATATTTAGCGTCTTCATCTTTAGGATTTAATTTCAAAGATTCCTTGTATGCTTTAGCACTCTCTTCCCATTTTTCTTGTTTGTAATGGATATTTCCTATGTTGTAATGCGCACGCGCTGTTATATCTGTATTTTTTGAAGCTTTAGTTACAGCAGTAAATTGTTCTTTCGATTTGTCTAATTCATTCAAGCGATATAATGCATCACCTTGATTGAAATATGCGCGCACATCAGTAGGTGCAAGCTGTAAGGCTTTTGCATAACTTTCAGTTGCATTATTGTATTTTTCTTTTTTGTATAGCTTGTTGCCTTCTCTTAAAAGTTTATTCGCATTTTGTGCTACAGCACCATTTGCTTTTGCCACAAAAAACAAGACAATGCCTACTTTTAAAAGTACTTTAAGCACAGCCAACACGATAAAAAGTGTTTTGTGCTTTTGAATAAATAATTTTATTTGCGCAATCTTATTTTTCATTTTTAAAGTCAAGCATTTTTCTTCTAAATGTTGTAAAAATATCTAACAATAATAAAAGTAAAGCAAAAAACAAAAAGTATTGAAACTGTTCTACATAATCAGTAAATACTTTATCGTTTATCGTTTTGGTTTCCATTTTCGAAATGTCTTTTGCTATAAAATCAGCAACTTGCTTTGTGTTGTCTAAAATATAATAATTGCCATTGCCTGCTTTCGCTAATGCTTGCAGCATGTTTGCATTCATTTTAGTAATGATGGTTTGTCCGTTTTCATCTTTTTTTTCACCTACTATCTGGCCATTTTGGTCCATTAATGGAATAGAACCACCAGCAGGCGTTCCGGCGCCAATTGTAAATATTTTAGTGCCATCGCTGGCAATTTCTTCTGCTTTGTCGATAGCGTCTTCTTCATGGTCTTCACCATCAGTAATCACAATTATTGCCTTGTGTTTTTTATCTGTTTGTGTAAATGCGCCTTCCGCTTTGTCTAAAGCTTCTGTGATAATGGTTCCTTGTGTAGGAACAGAGTTGGTATTAATAGCACGCAAATACAACATCAAGGAAGAATAATCAACAGTTAAAGGCATTTGCAAATAGGCATTGCCAGCAAAAATAACTAATCCAACTCTGTCGCCATCGAGCTTTTTTAATAAGGTTTGAATTAATAATTTAGACTTTTCTAATCTTGAAGGCGCAATGTCTTTCGACAACATACTATTCGATACGTCTAACGCAATCATGACGTCGATGCCTTTGCGTTGCACTTTTTCCATTTTAGTGCCCATTTGTGGCTGCGCTAATGCGATGGCAAGTAAGCAGAAAATTAGATTTAAGAGTACAAATTTTATTAATGATTTTCTGTCATTGCGTTCTGGCATTAATCGTTTAATGAGCGCAATATTGCCAATCGCTGACAATTGTCTTTTTGTTTGAATTTGCACATAGAAATACACGACTATTGCTAATGGTATTAATAGCAAGAGCAGTAAATATTCGGTATGTTCAAATCGTATCATGAAAGTGTGTATCGCGTTGTTTGTTTAGGATAATATTGTTTTTAAATAAGTTTTAGACAAAATAAATTCTAAGAGTAAACAGAATAAAGCGATGAAAGCAAAAAGATGGAATCGCTCACTTTTTCTGTGATAATTGCTAATTTTTATTTTTGATTTTTCTAATTTATCGATATTCTCATACACCTTTTTCAACGAAGTATTATTCGTTGCTCTATAATAATAACCACCAGTTTCCTGTGCAATTTTTCTTAACAGCGGTTCGTCAATCTGTACCGGCATATTTTGATAAAAAGTATTGCCATTCGCATCTTTCACAGGATATGGTGCAGTTCCATTTTTACCTACACCAATAGTATATACGCGAATGCCATAAGTTTTTGCAATTTGAATGGCGGTATAAGGGTCGATATATCCCATATTATTGACACCATCTGTCATGAGTATAATCACTTTGCTTTTAGATTTACTTTCCTTCAAACGTGCAACAGCAGTGGCCAATCCCATGCCGATAGCAGTGCCGTCTTCGACCATGCCGCTATGTATGTCTTTAAATAAATTTAAAAGTACTTGATGGTCGATTGTAATTGGACATTGCGTAAAGCTTTCACCTGAAAATACGACTAATCCGATTCTGTCGCTTTTTCTTTCTTTTATAAATTGCATGGCTACTTTCTTAGAGGCTTCTAATCGGTCTGGTTCAAAGTCTTTAGCGAGCATTGAGCCTGAAATATCTAATGAAACTACAATGTCAATACCTTGTGTAGAGATTTCACTTTCTGACAGTGAGCTTTGAGGACGCGCCAATGCCGTCACTAACAATATAAATGCAGTAATTTTCAAAGCAGGCAAGAATTGCAAGAGTCTCACTCTAAGTGTAGAAGCCTGTTGCAAAACGTCGCCATGTTGTGGAATAGCGAATGTTGGAAAATAGGTACTGCGCTTATAGTAAAACCAATAAATTAAAGCAGGCACAAGCAACAAAAGCCAAAAATAATTTGGATGAGCAAATGTATATGGAAATATAGCGGTCATGGATTGCTTCTTATACTTTGATTTTACTTGGTATTTTCTTTGTTGATGATATTAATATTTTTATCGTTTCCTTTTTTTATTTCTTCTATCTGTTTTGTTTTATCGATAAAATCTTGCACTACTTTAATGGCATTTTCATTTTCTACAAAATCTGGTTGTGCCTTTGCGAATTTTACAAAATCACTTAATATTAATACATCGTTGAGTTCTTTTTTCAACGATTGTTTCATCATGCCTTTATGCATTGAATCCATCAATTCGTCGGTGGTTTTTTCCATCGCCGGAATTTTGTATCGCAGTTCTATGTATGTACGAGCAATATCTGTCAATTCGGAATAATAATTTTTAACAGCACCGGTTTGCCAAAGTTTTTTATGATGTAGTTTTTCCAATTCCTTCAATGCCCAAACATGAGGAGGCAGTAAAAATTTTTCATCAATGGGTTGTTGCTTTTGCTTTCTTTTTTTGATATACCAAACGATAATTCCAATAATTATTAATAATATCAACAGAGCGATGATGTATGGTAATATTTCCTTGAATGTATATGGAATTTTTAAAGGCGCTTTAATGTCTTTGATGTCTTTTGTAGTATCTATTTTAACGCCTGCTACACGTACAGTTATAGGAGATGTGAGTATGGTGTCAATTTTCCCATTGTTATCTACTAAAAATTGAAATTGTGGCAAGTTGATATTTCCTGTGTCAAATACAATTAAGTTTACCAGCTGATGGTATTCATATTGTCCACTTTTTTTAATGGTGTCAATAGGTGTATAGTTGGCCACTTCTATGGTTTCAGTAATAGAATCTTTTAAACTTGGAAATGCCACTTTGTTATTGGCCGTTGATGATACAAATAAGTCAACAGGAATCCAGTCTCCGATTAAAAAAGTTTTTTCTTTTACTGAAGCAGTAGCAGTTTGCGCATAAATAATTTGATTAAAAATAGAAGAAAGTGAACATACAAAAAGCAACAGCATCATTTTTTTGCTTGATGTAAGTGTTGTTGCTGTAATTTGTATTTTTTGTAAAAATGATTTCATCAATAATTAATTCTTCAGTATTATGCTCTTTTCTTAAAAAAGTTCATCAAAATATGTACATAAGCTTGTGCTGTATTTATTTTTAATTTATCAGCTCCAGCTTTAACAAAGCTATCGTTGTAGATATTGTCGTAAAAAGAAGCACGCTCGCTATATGCTTTTTGTGTTTGTTTGTCTTTTGTGTCCAGCCACTTTGTTTCGCCAGTTTCAACGTCTTGCACTTGCAAT
>WBZL01000464.1_pt1 | contig 45436 bp, 40 predicted proteins | sample 5204291 | NCBI WGS metagenome assembly WBZL01 (sample SAMN12344345, study PRJNA552823) | activated sludge metagenome | biome: Activated sludge suspended growth; feature: Nitrification reactor; material: Wastewater; isolation source: activated sludge from nitrification reactor of wastewater... | reverse complement strand
CTCAGGTCCAGCCCGCTCTGCAGCATGGCGACCATCTTGTACCAGGTCTCGAACATCTCGCGGCCGTAGATGCCCTTGATCTCCAGGCCCTTGAAGATGACCTGGTTCCAGTCGATCGCGGTGTTGGACGGCGGAATGCCCAGCAGCGCGATCTTGCCGCCGTGGTTCATGTGCTCGAGCATCGAGGTGAACGCCGACGGCACGCCCGACATCTCGAGGCCGACGTCGAAGCCTTCGACCATGTGCAACTCGGTCTTCACGTCGGCGAGGTTCTCGCGGCTCACATTCACGGCGCGCGTCGCGCCCATCTTGCGGGCGAGCTCCAGGCGGTGATCGTTGACGTCCGTGATGACGACATGGCGCGCGCCGACGTGACGCGCGATCGCCACCGCCATGATGCCGATCGGGCCGGCGCCGGTGATGAGCACGTCCTCGCCGACCAGGTTGAAGGACAGCGCGGTATGGGTGGCGTTGCCGAAGGGGTCGAAGATCGCCGCGAGGTCGTCGGAGATGTCGTCGGGGATCTTGAACGCATTGACCGCCGGGATCGCCAGGTACTCGGCGAACGCGCCCGCGCGGTTCACGCCGACGCCCACGGTGTTGCGGCAGAGGTGGCGACGGCCGGCGCGGCAGTTGCGGCAGAAACCGCAGGTGATGTGCCCCTCGCCCGACACGCGGTCGCCGATCTTGAAGCCGCGCACCTCCTGGCCCATCTCGGCGATCACGCCGACGTACTCGTGGCCGACGTGCATGGGGACGGGAATGGTCTTCTGCGCCCACTCGTCCCACTTCCAGATATGGATGTCCGTGCCGCAGATCGCGGTCTTCTTGATCTTGATGAGGACGTCGTTGGGTCCGACTTCCGGCTTTTCCACGCTGGTCAGCGTGAGCCCCACCGACGGGGTCAATTTGGCCAAGGCCTTCATGGGATTCCTCTCAATCGATATCAGTGGTCGTGCTCACGCAATCGCGCCGAGTGCCTTGCCCACCTTGGCGAAGGCCGCCACCGCGCGGTCGATCTGCGCCGTGGTGTGCGCGGCGCTCATCTGCGTGCGGATGCGGGCCTTGCCCTTGGGCACGACCGGGAAGGAGAAGCCGATGACGTAGATGCCTTCCTTCAGCAGCTCTTCGGCCATGCGACCGGCCAGCTGCGCATCGCCGAGCATGACCGGGACGATGGGGTGATCCTTGCCCGCCAGCGTGAAGCCGAGCTTGGTCATCTCGCGGCGGAAATGTTCGCCGTTTTCCTTGACGCGACGGCACAGTTCAAGACCTTCGTCACTCGCAAGCAGCTCCATCACCTTGATCGAGGCCGCGGCGATGGAGGGCGCGAGCGTGTTGGAGAACAGATAGGGCCGCGAGCGCTGGCGCAGCAGTTCGATGATCTCCTTGTGCCCCGAGGTATAGCCTCCCGAGGAGCCCCCCAGCGCCTTGCCGAGCGTGCCGGTGATGATGTCCACGCGGCCTTCCACGCCGCAGTATTCCGCCGTTCCACGGCCGTGCGTGCCGACGAAGCCGACGGCATGGGAGTCGTCGACCATCACCAGCGCGCCATATTTGTCGGCCAGGTCGCAGACCGACTTCAGGTCGGCGATCACGCCGTCCATGGAGAACACGCCGTCGGTGGCGATCAGCTTGAAGCGCACGCCGGCGGCGTCCGCGGCCTGCAGCTGCGCCTCGAGGTCGGCCATGTCGTTGTTGCGGTAGCGGTAGCGCCTGGCCTTGCACAGGCGCACGCCGTCGATGATGGAGGCGTGGTTGAGCTCGTCGGAGATGACCGCGTCCTCTTCGGTGAGCAGGGTCTCGAACAGGCCGCCGTTGGCGTCGAAGCAGCTGCCGTACAGGATGGTGTCCTCGGTGCCGAGAAACTTCGAGATGCTCGCCTCGAGCTGCTTGTGCACCGACTGCGTGCCGCAGATGAAGCGCACCGACGCCATGCCGAAGCCGTCCTCGGCCAGGCCGTCCTGGGCGGCCTTGACCAGGCGCGGGTCGTTGGCGAGCCCGAGGTAGTTGTTGGCGCAGAAGTTGAGGACGTCCGCACCGGTGCCGAGGTGGACCTGGGCACCCTGAGGGCTGTCGATGACGCGCTCGGCCTTGTAGAAGCCGTCGGCGCGGATCTGATCGACGACACCGTGCAGATGGGCGAGGAAGCGCTCGCGCGCCGGGGATTGGGGCTTGCCGCTCTGTTCGACGGCGGTTGCGGGATTCTTGTTCATGACGACTCCGTTGCAGTGCCCGGGGATTGGAAGCCCCCCGGGCAGGGCTTGATTCAGGGAAGGCGCGGGGCCGGAGCCCCGCCACGCCCGGAGGCCGCGACGGCCGCCGGACGGACACCTGCGCCGTGGCGCAGGCGCACGGTCATGCCGGGATCAGGTGCGATCCAGCTGGAGCGGCTCGCCGCTCTCCGCCGCGCAGGCGGCGGCGGTGAAGAGGACGTCGGTCGAGGAGTTCAGCGCGGTCTCGCACGAGTCCTGCACCACGCTGATGACGAAGCCGATCGCCACCACCTGCATCGCCACGTCGGCCTGGACGCCCAGCAGGCTGGTGGCCATCGGGATCAGCAGCAGCGAGCCCCCCGCCACACCCGAGGCGCCGCATGCGGCGAGCGCGGACACCAGGCACAGCAGCAGCGCGGTCGGGAAGTCGGTCGCGATGCCGAGGGTGTGCGCCGCGGCGAGCGCCATCACCGAGATCGTGATCGCCGCGCCAGCCATGTTGATCGTGGCGCCGAGCGGGATCGAGATCGAATAGGTGTCCTCGTGCAGGCCCATGCGCTTGCACAGCTCGAGGTTGATGGGGATGTTGGCGGCCGAGCTGCGGGTGAAGAAGGCGGTGATGCCGCTCTCGCGCAGGCAGGTGAACACCAGCGGATAGGGGTTGGTGCGCAGCTTCCAGAACACGAACAGCGGGTTGACCACCAGGGCGACGAAGACCATGCAGCCCACGATCACCATCAGCAGCTTGCCGTAGCCGAGCAGCGCGTCGAAGCCGGACTCGCCCATGGTGGCGGCGACCAGGCCGAAGATGCCGAGCGGGGCGAAGCGGATCACCACCTGCACGATCGAGGACACCGCATCCGCGACATCATTGACCATCTTGCGGGTGCTCTCCGCGGCATGGCGCAGCGCGACGCCGAGGCCGATCGCCCACGCCAGGATGCCGATGAAATTGGCTTCCATCAGCGCGCGCACCGGATTGGAGACGACGCTCAGCAGCAGGTTCTTGAGCACCCCGAGGATGCCGCCCGGCGGGTTGCCGGTCGCGGCCGCGGTGTCGAGCACCAGCGTGGTCGGGAAGGCGAAGCTGGCGATCACCGCCACCACCGCGGCGGCGAAGGTGCCGAGCAGGTAGAGGACGAGGATCGGGCGCATGTGCGTGGGCTGGCCGTGCCTGTGGTTGGCGATCGCCGCCGCCACCAGCACGAAGACCAGGATCGGCGCGACCGCCTTCAGCGCGGCGATGAAGAGGTCGCCGAGCAGCGCGACCGACTTGGTGGCGCCCGGCGCGATCAGCGCCAGTGCGATGCCGAGGACCAGACCGATGGCGATCTGGGAGATGAGGCTCATGCGCATCACGCGCTGCAGAGCCGTGGGGTTTGCGGTGGTCATTGAGTGTCTCCTCGTGGATGACGTTGTGGTTAGGGAAGCCGGGTGAGGCTGGACCCGGGCACGTGCGGGATGGGCTGTGCCGGGTCGGGGGTGGAACGGGTGGACATTCGGCTGGAGATCCGGTGTGGCGGCGCTCAGCACTCCGGAAAGCTGACGGCGAGGCCGCCGCGGGAGGTCTCCTTATACTTGTCGAGCATGTCGCGGCCCGTGTCGCGCATGGTCCGGATCACCTGGTCGAGCGAGACCGTGTGCGCGCCGTCGCCGCGCAGGGCGAGCTGGGCGGCGTTGATGGCCTTGATCGAGGCCATCGCGTTGCGCTCGATGCAGGGCACCTGCACCAGGCCGCCGACGGGGTCGCAGGTCAGGCCGAGGTTGTGCTCGAGGCCGATCTCGGCGGCGTTCTCGACCTGCTCGGGCGTGCCGCCGAGCACTTCGGCCAGGCCCGCGGCGGCCATCGCGCAGGCCGAGCCGACCTCGCCCTGGCAGCCGACCTCGGCGCCGGAGATGGAGGCGTTCTTCTTGCACAGCACGCCGACCGCGGCGGCGGCGAGGAGGAAGTTCTCCACGTCGCGCTCGTCGCTGCCGGGCATGAACTTCATGTAGTAGTGCATCACCGCCGGGATGATACCGGCCGCACCATTGGTGGGCGCCGTGACGACGCGGCCACCGCCGGCGTTCTCTTCATTGACCGCGAGCGCGTAGAGGTTGACCCAGTCGAGCGCGCTCATCGAGTCGCTGATCATGTTGCGCCCGCTCGCCTGCCCGCTGAGCTTGCGATACAGCCCCGGCGCGCGCCGGCGCACGTTGAGCCCGCCGGGCAGCACGCCCTCGTGGCCCACGCCGCGCGTCACGCAGGCGCGCATCACGTCCCAGATGCGCAGCAGCGCGGCGCGCGTCTCCGCCTCGCTGCGCCAGGCAGACTCGTTGGCCAGCATCAGCTCGCTGATGCGCAGGCCGTGGCGGCGGCACTGGGCGAGCAGCTCGGCGCCGGTGTCGAAGGGATAGGGCACGGCGACCGCGGCCTCGGCCGGCGCGCCCGACTGCGCCTGCGCCTCGTCGACCACGAAGCCGCCACCCACCGAGTAGTAGGTGTTCTCGTACAGCACGCCAGCCTCGCCGTGCGCGGCCAGGCGCATCGCGTTGGGATGGTAGGGCAGGCTCACCGGCAGCAGGCGCAGGTCGCGCGTCCACTCGAAGGGCACCGCCGTCGTGCCGCCTAGCGGCAGGCTGGCATCGATGCGCACCGCATCGACCGCGCCCACCAGGAAGTCGGGATCGACCTCGTCCGGGCGCGCGCCCATCAGGCCGGCCACCACCGCGCGGTCGGTGCCGTGGCCGACGCCGGTCGCCGACAGCGAGCCGTAGAGCTTCGCCTCGATGCGGCGCACCTGGTCGAGCAGGCCGCGGCGCTGCAGCTCGGCGACGAAATCGTGCGCGGCCCGCATCGGCCCGACCGTATGCGAGCTGGACGGACCGACGCCGATCTTGAACAGGTCGAGTACGCTGATGGACATGGGAGACTCCGAGGAGAAACGGCTTATTGATTTAATTCTGCTAAGCACGAAAATACTTATCAGTGCATGAGCGGCATTCTCCAGCTGGATGGGCGGGCGCTCAATCGATAGTTATTGATCTTTTCTTTAGCAAAACTAAACCATGGCTACGAGCGCACCCTCCCAGATCCATACCCGGCTACGCGTCTTCCTCGCCGTCGCGCGTCACCTGTCCTTCACCCGCGCCGGCGAGGAGCTCAACATCACCACCGGCGCGGTCAGTCAGCAGATCAAGCTGCTCGAGGACTGGCTCGCCCAGCGCCTGTTCCGCCGCCTGCCGCGCAGGCTCGAGCTCACCGACGCGGGCAAGCGCCTGCTCGCCGCGGTCGATCCGGCCTACGCCGCGGTCGAGCTCGCCATCGGCCGCCTGCGTGGCGGCGCGCTCAGCGGCGTGGTACGGGTGCGCACCCTGCCCTCCTTCCTCGCCACCTGGCTGGTCCCGCGTCTGCCGCGCCTGATGGCGCGCTTTCCGCAGATCGAGCTGCAGGTCGAGGCCGAGGACAGCACGTACTCGCTGCGCGACGGCGAGTTCGACCTCGCGATCGACCTCAACGACGGCAGCTACCCCGGCTTCCAGAGCACCGTGCTGCTGGAAGAGGAGATCTTCCCGGTGTGCTCGCCACGCCTGCTCGAAGGCCGTCCACCGCTGCTCGGCGCCGAGGACCTGCGCCACTACCCGCTGCTGCACGACATGACCGCCTGGCGCGGGAGCCCGCCCTACGCCGAGTGGGAGCGCTACCTGAAGGCCATCGGCGCACCCCAGGTGGAGGTACGGCGCGGCTACATGTTCAACCGCAACCACATCACCATGCAGTGCGCGATCGCCGGCATGGGGGTGGCGATCGCGCGCCGCACCCTGATCACCGACGAGCTCGACAGCGGCCGCCTGGTGGCGCCCTTCGCGCAGTCGGTGCGCACCGGCAAGCGCTACTGCGTGATCCATTCCGCCGGGGCGCTCGCCGATCCGCGCGTGGCCACGGTGCACGACTGGCTGGCGGCCGAGGCGCGTGCGGCGGAGCTCGCCGCCGGCCCTTGCGCAGATACGGCGCCCGCGCCCGGCGACTGAACGCCAGCGGCCGCGGGCGCGGAGCCCGTCACCCGATCATGTGCCCGGGCAGCCAGGTCACCAGGCCGGGGAAGGTGTACAGCAGCACCACCGCCAGCACCATCAGCAGGAAGTAGGGCAGCGCGTAGCGCGCGATCACCGTCATGTCGCGCCCGGTGAGGCCCTGCAGCACGAAGAGGTTGAAGCCGACCGGCGGGGTGACCTGCGCCATCTCCACCACCACCACCACGAAGATGCCGAACCACAGCGGATCGATGCCCGCGGCCTGGATGGTCGGCATCAGCACCGCCATCGTCAGCACCACGATCGAGATGCCGTCGAGGAAGCAGCCGAGCAGGATGTAGAAGATCGCCAGCGCCACCAGCAGCATGCCCGGGGTGAGGCCGAGCCCGCCGATCCACTCGGCGAGATGGCGGGGCAGGCCGATGTAGCCCATCGCGAGGGTCAGGAAGGCCGAGCCGGCGAGGATCAGCGCGATCATGCAGTACAGCCGGGTGGCGCCCATCAGCGCACCGAAGAAGCTCTTGCGATTGAGCGTGCGCTGGCTGGCGGCGATGATCAGGCTGCCGATCACGCCGATCGCGGCGGCCTCGGTCGCGGTGGCGATGCCGCTGTAGATCGAGCCGAGCACGCCGCCGATCAGCAGGATCACCGGGATCAGGTTCTTCGAGGCGCGCAGCTTGCCCATGAAGTCGGTCTTGAGGTCGGCGGCGGGGATCTTGCCCGGGTTCATCAGCGACCACACCACCACCCAGCCCATGAAAAGGCTCGCCAGCAGGATGCCGGGCAGCACGCCGCCGATGAAGAGCTTGGAGATCGACACGTCCGCCGCCACGCCGTACACGATCATGATGATCGAGGGCGGGATCAGCAGGCCCAGCGTGCCGGCACCGGCCAGGGTGCCCAGCGCCATCGACTCGGGGTAGCCGCGGCGCTGCAGCTCGGGCAGCGCGATCTTGCCGATGGTGGCGCAGGTCGCCGCCGACGAGCCCGACACCGCGGCGAACAAGGTGCAGCCGATGATGTTGGTGTGGAGCAGGCGGCCCGGCAGGCGTTCCAGCCAGGGCGACAGGCCCTTGAACATGTCTTCCGACAGCTTGGTGCGGAAGAGGATCTCGCCCATCCACAGGAACAGCGGCAGCGCGGTCAGGGTCCAGCTCGAACCGTGGCTCCAGATCGCCACCGCCATGCCGTCGCCCGGCGCGCGCGGCGTGAAGCCGAGCATGCCGAGGATGCCGATCGCCATCAGCGCAAGGCCGATCCATACGCCGCCGGCGAGCAGCGCCAGCATCAGGCCGATCAGTACGGCCGCAATCATGACTTCCATGGCGCGCTCCTCTTATTCCATGCGCGCGGCTTCGCCGCTGTGGGTGGCGAGTCGCGCCGGTGCGCGCCCCAGGGTGGTCATCACCAGGTCGTCGATCAGCGCGATCAGCAGCACGACCGAGCCGAAGGCCATCGACAGTTGCGGAATCCACAGTGGCGTGGCGTCCACGCCCTGCGAGATCTCCTCGAATTCGTGCGACTGCAGCACCATGCGCACGGCGTAGAAGGCCAGCATCGCCGCCACCGCGGTGCCGGCGGCGAGCGAGAACCACTCCAGCGCCGCGCGCAGGCGCGGGCCGACGCGCTCGAGCACCAGGCTCACGCGGATGTGCTCGCCGTGCTTGAAGGTGTAGGCCAGCGCGAGGAAGCCGCAGGCCGCCATCGCGTAGCCGGCGTAGTCGTCGGTGCCGGGCAGGTAGATGCCGAGCGGGCGCGTGAAGACGCCGGTCGCGACCAGCACCAGCGTGGCCACCATGCCGACCGCGGCGAGCGCCCCGGACAGGCGGTACAAGGAATCGAGGAACGCTCTCATGGGCGATCTCCTGAACAAGAAGGCCCCGCCACGGCGGGGCCGATGCGGCATCCGCCGGTCACTTCAGCTTGCGGTAGGCGTCGAGGATGGCCTGGCCGTCCGGACCGGCCTTCTCGACCCACTCGGCGGTCATCTTCTCGCCGACCTTGAGCAGCTCGGCCTGCAGCGCCTCCGGCGCGGGCTGGACCTGCATCTTGTTGGCCTTGAGCTGGTCGATGTACCAGGCGGTCTTCTCTTCCGACACCTTCCAGCCGCGCTCCTCGGCCGCGGCGGCGGCCTTCAGCAGGGCATCGCGCGACGGCTGGTCGAGCGCGTCGAAGGCCTTCTTCGACACGAACACGATGTTCTTCGGCAGCCAGGCCTGGATGTCGTAGTAGTGGCTCAGGTTTTCCCAGCTCTTGGTGTCGTAACCGGTGGCCGAGGAGGTCAGGTTGGCCGACACCACGCCGGTCGACAGCGCCTGGGTGAGGTCGGCGGCCTGCACGGTCACCGGCTGCCCCCCCATCAGCTCGATCATGCGCGCCACGGTCGGGCTGTAGGAGCGGATCTTCATGCCCTTGAGGTCGCCGATGGTCTTGAGCTCGGTCATGGAGTACAGGCCCTGCGGCGGCCAGGCCACCGAGTACAGGATCTTGAGGCCGTTCTTCGCCAGGCGCGCTTCGACCGCCGCCTTCGAGGCCTGCCAAAGCTTCTTCGAATCCGCATAGCCGGTGGCCAGGAAGGGCACGGTGTCGAGCGCGTAGAGCGCGTCCTCGTTGGCCAGCCCGGAGATGATCAGCTCGCCGATCTGCGCCTGCCCGGACTGCACCGCGCGCTTGATCTCGTTGGCCTTGAACAGCGAGCCGTTGGCGTGCACGGTGATCTTGAGCTTGCCGCCGGTGGCCTCGTCGACCTCCTTGGCGAACTGCTGGATGTTCTCGGTGTGGAAGTTGTTCGCCGGGTAGGGCGTGGGCATGTCCCACGCGGTCTGGGCGTGGGCGACGGCGGCCAGACCCAGGCCTACGAGCGAAGTGGCGATCACCTTGACGAGGGGACGCGGGAAGCGCATGGCGATTACTCCTGGTAGAGGAGGGCGAGAAGCCCGGAACGCGGATTGGCGGGCGGCGACCGGTCTTCGATAAGTCACCGTTATTGCACAATAGAGATTTTGTGGGTATCTTATCAACAAAACGTACACGTTTTTTTTGCAAAACGTCCGCGAAACCTTGTCTTCCGCCCCGGAGGCAGTCATGAAAGAAGCCAGCCGCATCGTGTCCTCCCAGCACCTGATCTCGCCGAAATCGCCCGAACTTTCCGAGATGGAGTTCGGCCTCATCATCGCCTGGCATGCTTTCGCACGCTGGATGATGCGCTGCATGACCACCGCCGGCGTCAAGGACATGACGCCGATCGACGTGCTGGTGCTGCACCACGTGTCGCACCGCGACTCCGAGAAGCGCCTTGCGGACATCTGCTTCGTGCTCAACGTCGAGGACACCCACGTCGTCTCCTACTCGCTGCGCAAGCTCGCCGGCCTCGGCCTGGTGCAGAGCGTCAAGAAGGGCAAGGAGGCGTTCTTCTCCGTCACCGAGCGGGGCCGCGAGATCTGCCTGGCGTACCGCGACGTACGCGAGGCCTGCCTGATGCCCGGCTTCACCGGCAGCCCCGAGGACAACGCCCAGATCGGCGAACTCGCCCGCCTGCTGCGCACCCTGTCCGGCCGCTACGACCAGGCCGCGCGCGCGGCCTCCACTTCATCGCTGTAAATCCGCTGCACATCACCAGGGAGCCCTCCCGTGAGCTTTCGCATCCTCGACGCCGGCGACGCCGCGCTCACCATCGAATTCGGCAGCATCATCGACCCTGCCCTGCTGGCCGAGGTCAATGCGCTCGACGCCGCCGTGCTGCGCCGGAAACAGGCGGGCGAACTGCCAGGCGTGATCGAGACCATGCCCACCTTCCGCTCGCTGACCGTGTTCTTCGACCCGCTCGTCACCGACCGCGATGCGGTGCTCGCCACGCTGCAGCCGCTGATCGCCGCCGCCGAGCACGGCAGCACCACCGACGGCCGCCACTGGCGCCTGCCGGTGTGCTACGAGGGCGAGGCCGCCCCCGACCTCGCCGAGGTGGCGGGCGCGATCGGCATCGGCGAGGACGAGGTCGTCGCGCTGCACAGCGGAGCGGAATACCTGGTCTACATGATCGGCTTCCTGCCCGGCTTCCCCTTCATGGGCGACCTGCCCGCGCCGCTGCGCCTGCCACGCCGCGCCCAGCCGCGCGTGCGCGTGCCCGCCGGAAGCGTGGCGATCGCCACTGGCCTGACCGCGATCTACCCCTGGGAGAGCCCCGGCGGATGGCACCTGCTCGGGCGCTGCCCGGTGCCGTTGTTCGACGCCCGCCGCACCTCGCCCTCGCTGCTCGCGGCCGGAGACCGCGTGCGCTTCGTCCCGGTGAGCGCCGAGGAATGCCGCGCCATCGAGGCCGGCCTCGCCAGCGCCGAAATCGACCCCATGCAATGGCTGGAAAGCGCCCCGACCCCCGCGGAGAACGCAGCATGAGCACCCGGACCGAAGTGGAAATCCTCTCTCCCGGCGCCTTCGCCTCCATCCAGGACGGCGGCCGCCGCGGCCACCGCCGCATCGGCGTGCCCTGGGCGGGCGTGCTCGACCGCCGCCTGATGCGCATCGCCAATGCGCTCGCCGGTCGCGCCGAGGACGCCGCGGTGATCGAATGCTTCGACGGCGGCCTGCACGTCGCCGCGAGCGGCGGCGCGGTGAAGCTCGCGGTGGCCGGCGACGCGGTGGTCGAGGTCGAAGGCACCGAGGGCCGGCGTCAGCTCGCGCCGTGGCGCTCGGTGACGCTGGCCGACGGCGAGCAGCTGCGCATCCGCAAGATGGAGGGCGGACGCATCGCCATGGTCGCGATCGTCGGCCTCGAGCCGGCGGCGGTGATGGGCAGCGCCTCGACCTATGCGCGCGCCGGCATCGGCGGCGTGGATGGCCGTGCGCTCGGCGCCGGCACGCGCCTGGTGCTCTCCGCCGACGCCGACCCCTGGGACAGCGACCGCGTGCTCGCCCAGCCGCCCGCGGCCGACACCGGTCCGATCCGCCTGGTGTCCGGTCCGCAGGCCGACCACTTCAGCCCCACCGCGCTCGACGCCCTGGTGGGCGGCGAGTATCGCGTCACCACCGAGGCCGACCGCATGGGCATCCGCCTCGAGGGCGCGCAGCTGGAGCACGCCGGCGCCGCCGAGATCGTCTCCGACGCCACCGTGCCCGGCTCCATCCAGGTGCCCGGTGCCGGCCAGCCCATCGTGCTGCTCGCCGACGCGCAGACCGCCGGCGGCTATCCCAAGATCGCCACCGTGATCGGCGCCGACCTCGGCCGTCTCGCCGCGCTGCGCCCCGGCCAGAGCCTGCGCTTCGCCGCCGTGAGCGCCGCCGAGGGCGCGTGCATCGCGCGCGCCGCAGAGACCGAGACCCGGGCGTTGATCGCCTCGATCCGCGCCCTGCCGCCCGATGGCATCGACCTGATGGCGCTGTACACCGGGAACCTGGTCGACGGCGTCGTGCATGCCCTCGGCACCGAATACCGACCGCTGTATTGATCGCGCAAGCGCCGCCCGCCCTGGCGCGACGCAAGTCGCAATCCCGGCCCCCAGCCTGCACGCCCCGATCTCCCCACCCCAAGGAGCCCCGCCCATGAACAAGACGATCAACCTCAACGCCGACCTCGGCGAATCCTTCGGCCCCTGGACCATGGGCAAGGACGAGGCCCTTCTGCAGGTGGTGCGCTCGGCCAACATCGCCTGCGGCTTCCACGCCGGCGACCCGGTGGTGATGCGCCACACCGTGCGCACGGCGCTCGCGGCGGGGGTGAGCCTCGGCGCCCACCCGGCCTACCCCGACCTGCAGGGCTTCGGTCGCCGGCCGATGAAGATGGCGCCGGCCGAGCTCGAGGCGATAATCATCTACCAGGTCGGCGCGCTCGCCGGCATGGCCGCGGCCGAAGGCGGCCGCGTCACCCACGTCAAGCCGCACGGCGCACTCAACAACCAGGCCTGCGAGGATGCGGCGCTCGCCGACGCGGTCGCGCGCGCGGTCAAGGCCATCGACCCCGGGCTGATCCTGCTCGCCCCGGTGCTGTCGGAACTCCATGCGGCCGGCGCGCGCGCCGGGCTGAAGGTCGCCGGCGAGGTCTTCGCCGACCGCGCCTACACCGACAAGGGCACGCTGGTGCCGCGCGGCCAGCCCGGCGCGGTCATCCACGACCACGACGAGCTCGTCATCCACGTGCTGCGCATGCTGGAGGCCGGCGGCGTGGTCAGCCAGAGCGGCAAGGTGCTGCCGACTTCGATGGACAGCATCTGCGTGCACGGCGACACCCTGGGCGCAGTGGAGAGCGCGCGACATCTGCGCACGGAACTCGAAGCGCGCGGCTGGACCATCGCCCCCCTGCCACAGCTCTCCTGAGGCCGACCCGCCGGCGGATCAGGCAGGAGCGACGCAAGTCGCGATTTCGGCGCTTGATCTGCGCATGCGCCGGACACGCCGGGGGGGAGGATTCCGGATGATTCGATCGCGACTTGCGTCGCTCCTACGACCACACCCTACGCCCCAGGCGCCCTGTAGGAGCGACGCAAGTCGCGATCCTCGCCCCCGCGCAAACCCGGACGCTGCCGCCCCTTGGCGCCCAACGCTCACTCGACCTCCGCGATCCACTCGATCCGGCCCTGCCCCGCCTCCGCAAGGCGCGCGCGCAGGGCTGCGGCGGCATCCTCGGGCAGGCTGAAGCACAGCTCCACCGCCTGCCCGTGCGCCACCGCGAGCAGGCTCGCCCCGGCGGCGTCGAGCTCGCGCCGCAGCAGCCCCTCCATCGCATACGGCACCACGCAGCGCAGCGTCGCCAGGCGCACGATCGGCACCTTCTCGGCCTCGAGCAAGGCCTGCGCCACCGCGTCCGTGTAGGCGCGCACCAGGCCTCCGGCGCCCAGCTTCACGCCGCCGAAGTAGCGCACCACGGTGGCGAGCACGCCCTCCAGGTCCTGGTGGCGCAGCACGTCGAGCATCGGCCGCCCGGCGGTGCCGCTCGGCTCGCCGTCGTCCACCGCCGCCGACTGCCCGCCCGCAAGCAGCGCCCAGCACACATGGCGCGCCCCCGGATGCTGCGCCCACAACGCGGCCACGACCTTCTGCGCGCCGGCGCGGTCGCTCATCGGCTGCACGCAGCCGATGAAGCGGCTCTTCTTGATGATCAGTTCGCTGTGGACGGGAGCGGCGAGGGTCAGCGGCATGGGGGGATTCTAGTCCGATTCGCGCGGCGGCACGGCGGCGGCCAGCCGGCATTGCCATGGCGTGCAGCCCCCGAAAATCGTGGATACTCCGAAAGTTCGGGGACGCATCCCAATGCCCCAATTCCCTTTTGTCATATTTCCAAATAGCATTCCAGCTCCCTCACCCAGGAGCTCGCAATGCCCGCCAGCGCCGCGCAGGACGATTACGACAGTCCGTGGAAGGAGGCCGTCGAGCACGCCTTCCCGGAGTTCATCGACTTCTACTTCCCCGATGCCGGCCGCCAGATCGACTGGGCGCGCGGCCACCGCTTCCTCGACAAGGAGCTGCAGCAGATCGTACGCGACGCCGCGCTCGGCCGGCGCCATGTCGACAAGCTCGCCAGCGTCACCACGCACGCCGGCGAGGAGGACTGGCTGTGTGTGCACATCGAGGTCCAGGGAAGCATGGACCCCGACTTCGCACGCCGGATGTTCGTCTATAACTACCGCATCTACGACAGCTACGACCGTCCGGTCGCCAGCCTGGCCGTACTCGCCGATGACGACCCGGCCTGGCGCCCCGACCGCTTCGGCTATGAGCGCCTCGGCTGCCGGCACAATCTGCAATTTCCGGTCGCCAAGCTGGTCGACCACGCAGCGGACGAAGCCGCGCTGCTGTGCAACCCGAACCCCTTCGCACTCGTCACCGCCGCGCACCTCTACACCCGTCGCACCCGCCGCAGCCCGATCGCCCGCTTCGACGCCAAGCGCCGCCTGGTGCGACTACTCTATGAACGCGACTGGACGCGACAACGCATCCTCGACTTCTTTTCGGTGCTCGACTGGATGATGCGACTACCCAGGGAGTTCGAGCAGAGACTGTGGCAAGATATTGAAAATATTGAAGGAGAACGCAAAGTGAAGTACGTCACCAGCGTCGAACGACTCGCGATCGAGCGCGGGCTGCAGAAGGGCATGGAGCAAGGGCTCGAAATCGGTATCGAGAAGGGGATCGAGCAGGGAATCGAGAAGGGGATCGAGCAGGGTCGTGCCCAAGGCAGTGCAAGCGTCCTCCTGCGCCTGCTGAACCGGCGCTTCGGCCCGCTCTCCCCCGACATCATCCGGCGTCTCTCCCAGTCCACGCCCGAGCAGCTCGAGATCTGGGCCGAGCGCGTGCTCGAGGCGCGGACGATCGACGAGGTGTTCGCGGGGAACTGAAGCACGGGCTCACGCTGGACGGGGGTGAGCGGCGTGCGCAAACCGCCGCAACCCCGCCGGTCTCCGATGGGTGAAGCGATCCGGCCACTTCGCCCCGCAACCGTGAAAGCGGATGAACGCCATTACATTCTCGACATGAATCCCGCCGACGCGCCCATCCCGCAGGACTCCGCCCCGCTCGAGCTGATGACCCGCGCCTTCGAAGACGGCGTCGGCGTGATCCAAAAGACGAACGACTTCCCCGCCCTGCTCGCCCATCTGCAGCAGGGGATGCGTCCTTTCGCCGAGGCCTGCGCGGACCTGAACCCCGAGGCCTTCGAGCTCCCGTCTTGCCAGCGCATCGTCGCCCGCCTGTTCGAGCCCATCGACTGAGGCGCACCATGGCCCGCACCCACCCCGAAGGCTGGCGCCTGCTCCCCGCGGAGGGCGCGCGCGGGCGCGAGCTCGCCACCCTCGCCCGCCTCGCCGCCGCGTTGCCCGAGGACACCACGATCTACCACGGCCTGCACTGGACGCGCGCCGAGGGTCGCACGGCGGTGTTCGGCGAGGTCGATTTCGCCGTGGTCGGCCCGGGCGGGCGGGTGCTGCTGGTCGAACAGCAGGCCGGCTTCCTCGACGAGACACCTGCCGGCCTGCTGCGCCCCGGCAGGCGCCGCGCGGCGCAGCTCAGCGTCGAGCTCGCGCGCAACGCCGACGCCCTGCGCGCCCGCCTGCGCCCGCTGCTCGACGGCACCGAGCCCGTGCTCGACGTGCTGCTGCACTGCCCCGACCACTGCGTGCGCCAGCCCGGCACCGCCGGACTCGACCCCGAGCGCATCGTCGACGCCGGCCGGCGCGACCAGCTCCCCGCGATCGTCGCCGCGCTGACGCGGCCGCAGGAGGGCGACCCGGCGCTCGACGCCGCGCACCGCCAGGCCCTCCACCGTTTCTTCGCCGACCTGCTCGAGCTGGTGCCGGACGTGCAGTCGCACATCGGCCAGGTCGAAGACCTCACCACCCGGCTGTCGGGCGGACTCACCGAGTGGGCGCGCCGCATCGTGGTCGAGCCGCACCGCCTGCGCGTGACCGCCACCGCCGGCAGCGGCAAGACCCAGCTCGCGCTCGCCGCCTACACCGACGCGCTCGCCGCCGGCCGGCGCCCGCTATACGTGTGCTACAACCGTCCGCTCGCCGACCACTTCGCGCGTATCGCGCCTGCCGGCGGCGAGATCGCCACCTACCACCAGCTCTGCGACCGCCGCGTGCGCGACGCCGGCCGCAAGCCGGCCTTCGGCGCGCCCGGCGCCTTCCGCCGCATGGAGGCGGACTTCGCCACCCTGGTGCGCGAGCAGCCCGATCCCGCCTGGCAGTTCGACGAGCTCATCATCGACGAGGGCCAGGACTTCACCGAGCCCTGGCGCGATGCCCTGCTCGCGCTGCTGAAGCCGGCGGGGCACGCCTGGTGGCTGGAAGACCCGCTGCAGAACCTCTACGACCGTCCGCCGGTGGCGCTGCCCGGCTGGGTGGGACTGAGCGCCGACACCAACTACCGCACCCCGGCCGACGTGCTCGCACTCCTCAACGCCCGCCTGCCACTGCCCGCCCCGGTGCGCGCCGGCAGCCCGGTGACCGACAGCGAACCGGAGATCTTCGCCTGGCGCGACGAAGCCGGGCTGATGGATGCCACCAAACGCGCGATCACGCGCGCCCTCGGCCTGGGCTTCCGCCGCGACGCGATCGTGCTGCTGACCTTCCGCGGCCGCGAGCATTCGCGCTTCACCCCGCTCGACCACCTCGGCCCCCACCGCCTGCGCGCCTTCACCGGCCGCTACGACCTGCTCGGCGAGCCGGAGCACTCCCAGGGCGAGCTGCTGATCGACTCGGTGTATCGCTTCAAGGGCCAGTCGGCGCCCTGCATCCTGTTCACGGAGATCGACTTCGAGACCGCGGACGGGCAGATGGACGAGCTCACCATGCGCAAGCTCTTCGTCGGCGCCACGCGGGCGACGATGAAGTTGATCCTGGTGGCGTCGGAGCGTGCGGCGGCCGCGCTCGCGCCGGTCGCGGAAGCGGGCTGAGGCGCCGCCCCCCGAACGCTGCGGGTCTCCGGGAAACGTAGCGCTACCCAACCGCCGCCATCGCGACTCGCGTCGCTCCTACGAAAAACACCACGTTCCTGGAGCCGCGCTGCAGGAGCGACGCGAGTCGCGAGCGGCCGTCGGGCTGCGACGCAGGATGCCGCGCCGCTGCGCGCTCAGACCTTCAGGTCGACCTGGCTCAGCGTGCCGACCCCACCGTCCTCGCGCAAGTAGACGCCGCTCGCGCGCATCACACCCTGGGTGTCGTTCGCAGCGCCCTTCAGGCTGAACGGTGTCGCCACGCGGCCGAGGTGGAGGGCGCCGACGCCCGCCTCGCTCAGCGACCGCACGCTGCCCTTGCCCGCCGCATCCGGCCGCCACACGCGCAACTGCGACCAGGCGGCATCGGCCTCGTCGATCCAGCCGTTGGCATCGTCGTCGAGGCGGGCGAGTTCGGAAAAGCCGTCGCCGCTGGCGGGTCCGAAGAGCTCGCGGCCATCGTCGATGCGGCCATTGGCGTTACGGTCGAAGGCGAGGAAGCCGCTGCCGCTCACCAGCGGAAGCTTCTCCCTGGTGCCGTCGCTATCCAGATCGAAGTCGAAGCGCACCTCCGAGAGCGCCGCCGCGGGGCCGCCGAAGTCGAGCACCAGTGGATCCTTCAGGCGCTGGTCGCCGGCGCGCACACTGACCGCCACCGACTCGGTGTAGCTGCGCGACATCTCGAAGCCGAGCTCGAAACGGATCTCGGCACCGTCCGCGGTGCGCACCACGCCGGCGGCGCCGAAGGCAATCGTCTCGGTCTCGCTGAAGCGGCTGCTGAAGTCGTATTCGAGCCCGAAGCCGGCGCGCCGTGCGCCAGCCTGGCCGCTCGTACCCGGGTTTGCGCCGGTCTCATAGCCAGGCTCGGCGGCGTCGGCAGACTGCAGGTCGCGCATGCTGAAGCGCCGCACCGGCTCGCCGGTGAGGAACTCGATCATGCGGATCAGCATGGCGAGGCGCGGATCGTCTTCGACCGCCTCCTCGGCAACCGCGTCCACCGCCGCAGTCGCGCTCTCGGCCGCCAGGGCGTTCTGGCCCGCGGCGGAGAGCGCCACCACCGGGGGCTGCGTGCTCGCCGCTGCGGAGCCGGAATCGCGCGTGCCTCGCCAGACTTCGAGGCGCTCACGGGTCTCCAGCGACTGGGCGAAACGGTGCGAGGACTGGAGCTCGACACTGGACGCGGTGACTTTCATGGCTAAGGCCTCGCAAAGGTGACTGACCGGTACACCTAACGACATCCCGTCACGTTCCTTGACCGCGATCGGTCGCCTCGAAGTCCATCTGCGGGGACCGACGCCCGCCCCGCTCCGTCGACGGGCGAACGTACTCGAAGTGCATCAGAAACTCGTTGAGCATTCATGAGCACGTTCTATATTGAAATGCGCTCGATTGCAGTCCGTGCATCGATATCGCTCGCATTCTTCGATGACATCCAGCTCGGGAGATCACGAATGTCCGCCCCAAGAGCCTATCGATTGCTGCTCGCCCTCGCCGCCGCGGCGACCGTCTCCAGCAGCCACGCAGCAGCCATCGCCTCGCAACCCTTCGACATCGGTGTCGACATGGTCCAGGTATTCAACGACCGGCTCGGCGCTGGCCGCTTCTTTGCCGGTGCGGGTACGGACCGCCTGCGCGTGAGCGCAAGGGTGACTCCCTCGCCGGATACGGACTTCTACGATCAGAGCTCGAACGGCGGCGAGACCGCGATCTTCGTCACGCACCCCTCCACTCCTGGGCTCGATGCCCGCCTGCAGTTCGTCGGCCTCCAATCCGGCGGCGGCGGAGGCAAGAACGACTACACGACGACCTTCAATCTCGCCAATCCCTTCGTACAGGGGCAGCTCGCCGCCTGGGACGCGACCCCGTTCGCGTTGCGAATCGAGAACCCGTCCGCCCCCGGCGGCGAAACCACGAAGTGGGTCACAGCCCCGGACTACGACAGCAGCGTCAACCTGCCCTTCCTGCAAGATGTCGCGATCACCGGCGGCGGCCTCGCCCCCACCCTGTCGTGGACCGTCCCGGACACCACCGCGCCGATCACCAACATCCGTATCCAGCTTCGGCGCATCGACGCCGAGGAGCCCGGGCGCATCACCGCGGCGACGCTCGTGCACGAGGCCGTCCTGCCGCTGGGCAGCAACGGCTACACCCTGGATCAGGCCTTCAGCAACGGCGGGCTTCCCGGGCTGCCGAGCGGACTGGAGCAGGGGAGCAAGTACGAAGTGGCGGTGATCCTCGAATCCGCCGAACCCGGCCTGATCAAGGGCCGCGCACGCACCTTCTTCGAGTTCACCCCGCTCACGGACGACGCCGGCGACAGGACGATCTACCTGCCGAGCGTGGACAGTGCGGGAAACTTCAACTTCGACATCGAGGTGAGGGCCGGCGAGACCATCCTGATCGATCCGGTGGTCGCGGTCGGCTATGACTATCAGATCGGCAGCGGGGATCCACTGTTCGCAAGCGTCACCCTGCCGAACGTCGGTGACGGAATCTTCGAACTCTGGCTTTACGACCTGAACCTCGCCGACTTCGTGTTCGAAACCTTTCTGGACGCAGGAGAGCGCTTCGACTTCACGGGCGGCGGCGTGGATCGGTTCCGCGTGCTCGGCATCGAGCCGTCGGCAGGACTGGATCCGACCGATGTGCAGGCTTTCGTGACCGAGATCGGTTTCACCGGGAATGGCCGGTTTACCGGTCGCATGACCCCGATCACCACCAATTTCACTCCCGTGCCGGAACCGTCCTCGCTCGCGCTGCTGGCCCTGGCGGTGCTGGCGCTCGGAGGACTGCGACGCAGTTGCCGCGCCGGAGGCTCGCTGCGCTAGCATGAGCGGATTCCCGCTTCGCCCGGAGTCCGCCATGAGCAACAAGCATCGCCACACCCTGGAAGCGATCTTCCGCGATCCGCCGGCCGGCAACCTGCACTGGCGCGAGGTCGAGTCGCTGCTGAGCCACCTCGGCGCGGAGGTCGAAAGCGGCCACGGCGCGCGCTTCCGCGTCGTGCTGAACCGGCGCGAGTTCTACCTGCACCACCCGCACCACGGCAGCGACTTCGGCAAGCAGGCGGTGAAGGACCTGCGCGAATTCCTCGCCAGCGCCGGCGTGTCGCCGTCGAGCTACCAGGACGGCACGGGCTGACGCAGCGCGCCCGACCGCATCGCGGTCGCGGGGCTTCGCCGCCGCGCCACGCGCCCGGAGGCGTGCGACGCAGGAATCCGGGCGCTCCAGCCGGCAGGCCGCGCGCGTCCTCGACGGGCGTCGCTCAGGCGAGCGCGCGCGCGAGCTCCGCGATCGCCTCGTCCTTGTGGCCGCCGTCCGCTTCCGCCCACTCGGGGTGGGCGCGGGCGCGGCCGATCGCCTCGGGCAATGCATCCTTGCGCCAGCGCACGCTCACCGGGTCGGCGATCATCGGCATACCTGCGCGCCCGGCATCGAGCTCGATCGGCTTCACCGCGGCGTGGCCGCGCCCGTCCAGCGCCACCAGCAGGCTGCGCTGGCGCAGCGCGACGATGCGCAGGATGGCGTCGTCCACGGTGAGCTCGCGGTGGCCGCGCAGCTTGGCGGCGAGGCGCTCGCCGTAGTGGCCGAAGGTCTGCCACAGGCCGCCAGCGATGGCGCCGAGGGCGGCGGCGGCGCCCAGCGTGAGGCCGCCGGTCATCAGGTCGATGCCGACGCCGGCTGCCGCGCCCGCGGCGGCGCCGGTGCCGAGGCGCACGCCCATCTGGCGCAGGGTCTCGGGGTTGAAGAGGTCGTCGTCCCAGCGTCCGTCGGCGAGCGGCAACTCGGCCATGCGCGCGTCGTCGGCGCGGAAGCGGTACAGGCGCAGCAGCGCGTCCACGCAGGCCTGCTCGCGACTGCGCACGTCCGCGCGCAGGCGCTCGACCGCGCGCTGCAGCGCAGCCTCGTCGTCCTCGGAATCGGCGAGGCGGTCACGGCGCGCGGCGAGCTCGACCAGCAGCTCGGCGACCAGGCGGCGGGCGGCTTCGCGACGCGCCACGGCCTCGCGCGCACGCGCCTCGATCAGGGCCTGCAGGCGGCCGCGGTGGCTGTGGATCAGCGTCGCCAGGGTGTCGAAGAGTTCGCGCTCGCCGTCGAGCGGCGGCGCCACGGTGTCGAAGCTGACCACCGCGTGCAGACCGAGGCGGGCGAGCGCGCCGCGCCAGTCGTCCGCCCGCGCCACCGGATCGGCGATGAAGTTGAGTACCGGCAGCAGCGGTCGCGCGCACGCGGCGAGCAGCTCGAGTTCGTCACGGTGCTTGGGCAGCACCGGATCGCGCGCATCCACCACATAGAGCGCAGCGTCGCTCGCCAGCATCTGGCGCAGCACCTTGGCCTCCTGCTCGAAGCGGCCGGCGGCCTCGTCGCGGGCGAGGAAGCGCGCCACGCGCTCGGGGCCGTCGACACGCTCGCCGGGGTCGACCAGATCGTCGATGAACTCGAGCAGCGCGATCGCGTCCTCCATGCCCGGGGTGTCGAAGAGCTCCGCCGCCGGCACGCCGTCGGCCATCAGGCGCAGGCCCTCGACGTGGCGGGTGGTGCCGGCGGAATCGGAGACCTCGCCGAAGCCCACGTCGCGCGCAAGCGTGCGCAACAGCGAGGTCTTGCCGGTGTTGGTGTGGCCGACCACGGCCACGCGCAGGATGTCGTTCATCGGGCCTCGTCCCCCCGTTCCAGCCAGCCGCACGCGGCGCCCGCGTCCGCCAGCGCCGCCGCCTCGCCCAGGCCGATCCCGGCCAGGCCCTCGCGCCACTGGCGCAGCCGCCCGGCCTGCTCCGCCGCGGCATCGACGCCGGCCAGCCAGATGCGGGTCGCCTGCGCGTGATCGGCAAGTTCGGCGATGAGGCCGAGGCTGCCGCGATCCGGGGTCTGGCGGGCATCGACGGCGACCACCAGGCGCACCGGCGGGTGGGCGGCGAAGCGCGCGCGCACGCTGCGGCGCTGCTCGCGGCTGTCGAGTCGGCCGCCGTCCTCCCAGGCGGACGCGACCGCCGCGTGGTGTGCGCCGGCGAGCGCATGCGGCCACGCCAGGTCGTCGCCGAGTTCGAGCGCCACGGCCACCGCTCCGCCGTCGCCATGGGCGATCGCGGCGTGGCGCTGCGGGTGGGGCATCGCCGCCGGCTCGGGGTCGCGCACGCCGATGCGTTCGCTGTCGGGCATCAGCAGCGGGCGCAGGCGGGCGTAGCCGGGGCGGCCGAGGTCGAGCGCAAGCGCACGCGTCGCGCGCCGCCAAAGCCCGAAGCAGAGCAGCGCGAGCGCCAGCCGCGGCAGCACGCCGTAGATCGTCATCGCCCCCACCAGCCAGCCGGCCCAGGCGCGCCGGCCGGCCTCGTCCAGCATCGGGGCGTCGCCGCTCGCCAGTACCGTGGCGGCGTCGGGCACCGGAAAGCCGAGCATGCCGGGCAGCGCGCCAAGCGCCGCGCTCAGCGCGACGAAGGTGTCGGCGGGGAGGATGGTGGTCTCCCACACGAAGCCGTAGCGCCGCGTGGCGAGCAGCGCCAGCACGCCCAGGGTCGCACCCGACAGGGCACCGAACCACAGCGCGTGGTTGGCCGCGCCCACGCCCCACGCGGCACTACGGCCACTGCCGAGCAGGCCGCCGAGCGCGAGCGGCAGGTCGGCGGCCTCGCGGCTGCGGTCGAGCCAGCCGGTCAGGGCCAGCCAGGCGCGGCCGAGCAGGCCGCCGTGCTGCAAGGCACCGCCTTGTGCGCGCCCCTGCAGCATCAGGCTGGCGAGCCACAGGAGCAGGCTCAGCAGATGCACGCCGAGCAGACCGCCGAGGGTCCACACCACATTCACCGGCCGCGTGCCGTCGCCGAGCGCACCCGCGGCGGCGCCGAAGCCGAACACGAAGGCGAGCACGCAGGCGAGCACCAGCAGCAGGCGCGCCCGCCCCTGCCAGCGCCGGATCGCCTCGCGCCAGCCACCGGCGGCTTCGAGCACGGCCGCGCGGCGCAGCACGCGGGCCTCGAGATCGCCCGCGACCGCACGCGCCTCGGCGTGCGCGCGCGCCTCGTCGAGCGGCGGATGGCGTTCTTCATGGCGGCGGACGAGCTCGGCCAGCCAGCGCAGGGACAGGGAGTTCGGCAGGAATGACGTGGGCACGCGGGGTCCGGACGAAAGGTCGGCGAAGTCGGGAAGCGGAAGGATAACAACCTCGCCGGCGAAGCGCATGGACTCGACCGCCTGTGCACGGATCCGGCGCCGATCCGCCATGGCAAATGGGTTGAGCCGGGCGAGAATTGATCTCAATCAATAAACACCCAGCCAAAATCGTTAGCCTTGTGGCTTCCGCCCACCACCGGACGCGCCCATGAGTACCGACCTGTTCCATTGGACCGACGAGTTCAGCATCGGCCTGCAGGAGATCGACGAGCAGCACAAGGAGCTCGTCGAGCTGCTCAACCAGCTCCACGTCGCGATCAAGGAACACCACGGCTCGACCACCTCGCGCCAGATCCTCGACAAGCTCGCCGACTACACCCGCACCCACTTTGCGGTCGAGGAGAGCCTGATGCGGGTGTCGAATTACCCCGAATTCGCCACCCACAAGCAGAACCACGAGGACCTGATCGCCCAGGTGCAGGCCCTGCAGGACAAGCTCGACTCCGGCCAGGCGACCATCACCTTCGAACTCCTGCACTTCCTCAAGGTCTGGCTCACGCGCCACATCAACGAGGCGGACAAGCGCTTCGGCGCGTATTTCGTCGAGGCCGGCGGAGCCAGCAAGTGGTCCGATCACGTCGAGCAGGCGATGAAGAAGCGCAAGTGGTGGTGGAAGTTCTGGTAAGAACGGCAGGCCAGGCCTCAGACTCCTCCACAGGCAACCCGACTCACCCTTCCGGAAACACGACGATGCAGCACACTTCCACGGTCCGACTCGCCCTCCTCGCCCTCGTCCTCGCCGGCAGCCTCGGCGCCACCGCCGCACACGCCGAAGCGCTCGCCTGCCCCGCGCTGTCCACGGCGACCCAGGTCCAGCCCTGCCCGACCGAGGACGAACTCAAGTACACCTACACCGGCTACTGCAGCGACAACGCCCGCCTGTACGGCCGCGACGTGCTCACCTGCGCGAGCTTCGAGAACTACAAGGAAGTGAAGAACGTCGCACTGTGGGAGGCCGAGGGCGGCAAGTTCGACGGCTACCTGTCCTGCAACGTCGACGCGGCCTCGATCAAGGCCTCGAAGGCACAGAAGCTGAGCGTCGAGCGCGTCAAGACGCTCACCCGCGTGATCTGCGACTACGAGAACGACCACCGCCTCGTGCATCGCACCAAGTCGGAGTGCCTGGTGGAGGCCGCGGACTGCAGCGGCGGCGAGTGCACGGCGCGCTGCGACTGAGCAAGCCGAGCCGGCCGCGGGACCGCGACGCAGGAGGCGGGGCCTGAGCTCGGACGCGGCGGCGGCGGATTCGTCCCTTCAGTCCGCGCGGCGCGGCAGCTGCCCGGTGAAGCTGCCCAGGACGGAGATCACCTCCTCCTCGGCGAGCTCGCGCACGATGAACACCAGCCGGCTGCGGCGGTCGTCGTAGGGCGCAGAATCCGGCCAGGCCGGCAGGCTGCTCGCCGGGTAGACGCTGTGCTGCACGCACTGCAGCACCCGCGGCAGCGGGTCGCCGGCGACGTTGAGCAGGCCCTTGATGCGCAGGATGCGTCCGCCGTAGACCTGCAGCAGCAAGGCGAGCCCGTCGGAGAAGCCGAACCAGTCGAGCGGCTCGTCGAAGACGAGCACGAAGGCGCTCACGCCGGGGGTGTGGCGCGAGTTCTCCTCCTCCGCGCGCCCGCCCGCCCCATTCCTGCCCGGCCTGCGCCACAGCGGCGCCGCGAGGGTGCGACGCGCGGCGCGCACCGCCTCCTCGCCCAGCCAGGCGGCCACGTCGGGGGTCTTGCCAGCGGGGTCGTACAGACCGCAGCCGAACACCGCCTCCGGCCCCACCTCCCCGCCCGCCACCTCGATCTGGCGCGCGCCGGGGTTGAGCGCGGCCACCAGCGCACCCACCTCGGCGCGCATCGCGTCGGCGGCCAGATCGCCCTTGGTCAGCAGCACGCGGTCGGCCATCGCGACCTGGCGCACCGCCTCGTTGTGGTGGGCGAGCTGTTCGCACGCATGGGTGAGGTCGACCGCGGTCACCACGCCGTCGAGCCGGTAGCGCTCGGACAGGAAGGGCTCGGCCATAAGGGTGTGGATCACCGGCGCGGGGTCGGCGAGCCCGGTGGTCTCGATCAGCACCCGGCGCAGGCCCTTCAGCTCGCGCCGCAGCGCGCGCATGAAGAGGCTCTTGAGCGCGCGCACCAGGTCGCCCTGCACGCTGCAGCAGATGCAGCCCGAGTCGAGCACGACCAGGCTCTCGTCCACCTTCTCCACCAGATGGTGGTCGACCCCGACGGCGCCGAACTCGTTGATCAGCACCGCGCTGCCCTCCATCTGCGGCTGGCGCAGCAGGTGGTTGAGCAGCGTGGTCTTGCCGGCACCGAGGAAGCCGGTGAGGAGGGTCACCGGAATGCGGCGGTCGACGTCGGCGGATTGCGCGGGAATGTTCATGGCGCCGCAGTGTAGCCGGCGCACCCGACGATCAGAAGCCTGCCGCGAGCACAAGGCGGCGTATCGCGACTCGCGTCGCTCCTACGAAGGAACACCGCGCTTGCAGTGGCGTGTGTAGGAGCGACGCGAGTCGCGATACGGCGCTGCAGATGGCAACCGATGCCGCCGAGTACATGGGCGCTGCGTCGAGACTCTCGTCGCGCCTACGGGCGGCCGGATCGCGGTGGGTGGGAAGGGGCGGTCACTGCCAGCCGCCGCCGAGCGCCTTGTAGAGTTCGACGCGGTTGGTCGCTTCGATGAGGCGCACGCCGATCAGCTCCAGTTCGGCTGCGTAGAGGCTGCGCTGGGCGTCGAGCAGGCTCAGGTAGCTGTCGACGCCACCGCGGTAGCGGGCGTCGGACAGCTTCAGGCTGTTCTGCGTCGCCGCCACCTGCTTGCGCCGGGCGTCGATGCGCTCGGCGACGGTCGCGCGCTCGGCAAGGGCGTCGGCCACTTCCCTGAACGCCGACTGGATCGCCTTCTCGTACTGGGCGACGTTGATGTCGCGCTGGATCTCGGCGAGATCCAGGCTGGCCTGGAGGCGGCCGGCCTCGAAGATCGGCAGGCGCAACTGCGGCACGAAACTCCACGCCCCCGAGCCGCCGCCGAACAGGCCATCGAGCGTGCTGCTCGCGGTGCCGGCGGTGGCGGTCAGCGTGATGCGCGGGAAGAAGGCTGCACGCGCAGCGCCGATGCTGGCATTGGCCGCGAGCAGGGCACGTTCGGCCTGCACGATGTCGGGACGGCGCGTGAGCACCTCGGAGGGCACCCCGGCGGGGAGCTCCGCCACCGTCGCAACCGCCTGCTCGAGCCCGTCCGGCAACAGCGTGTCCGGGACACCGCCGCCGACCAGTTGCGCGAGCACGTTGCGGTCCTGCGCAACCACGGTCTCGAAACGTGCCGCATCGGCACGCGCGCTCTGCAGCAGGGTCTCGGCCTGATGCACGTCGAGCGCCGACACTGCCCCCAGCTCCAAGCTGCGCCGCACGAGATCGAACGACGCCTGGCGGGTCTGCCGGGTGTTGTGCGCCAGCGCCAGGCGTTCGCGGTCTGCAGCCAGGCGAAGCCAGGCATTGGCGACTTCGGCCACCAGGCTGATCTGCGCGCTGCGGCGAGCCTCCTCGGTCGCGAGGTAGTTCTGCAGCGCCTGCTCCTCGAGGCTGCGGACGCGGCCGAAGAAATCGAGCTCGTAGCTGGCGAAGCCGAGGTTGGCCGAGTACTGGCGGCTGACGTTGGAGTCACCCGTCATGCTCAGGTCGCCCGGCACGCGCTGCGCACTCTGCCCGCCGCTGACCGCGATCGACGGGAACAGGTCCGCCTGCTGGATGCCGTACTGCGCGCGCGCGCGCTCGATGTTGAGCGCGGCGACGCGCAGGTCGCGGTTGTTCTCGAGTGCGAGCGCGATCACCTCGCGCAGGCGCTGATCGGCGAAGTAGTCGCGCCAGGCGATGGTGTCGGCCAGGGGCGCCACCACCGGGGCCGCGGTCGGCGTCGCCTGCGGGAAGGTCGCCGGCACCGGCGCCGCGGGGCGCTCGAACACCGGGATCATCGAGCAGGCGCCTAGCGTGGCGGCGGCGAGCGCCACCACCAGGCTGCGCAGCGGCGTGGCTGCACGCCCGCGACGGACGCTCGACACCGGCACCGAATCCGGCACGAGCAGGGCTTTTGCGTGGGTCTTCATCTCAACGTCCCTCCTGGGCGATCGGCGCCACGGCCTCACCCTTGGGCTTGTCCGGGAAAATGCGCTTGATCACGACGTAGAACAGCGGCACGAAGAACAGGCCGAGCAGCGTCGCGCCGATGGTGCCGCCGAGCACGCCGGTGCCGATCGCGTTCTGGCTGCCGGCGCCGGCGCCGGTGGCGATCGCCAGCGGCAGCACGCCGAAGCCGAAGGCGAGCGAGGTCATGATGATCGGGCGCAGACGCATGCGGACCGCGGTCAGCGTGGCGGAGATCAGGTCCTTGCCCTCCTCCATCTGCGCCTTGGCGAACTCCACGATCAGGATCGCGTTCTTCGACGACAGGCCGATGGTGGCGAGCAGGCCGACCTGGAAATACACATCGTTAGACAGCCCGCGTCCGGAGGCGGCGAGCAGCGCGCCGAGCACGCCGAGCGGCACCACCAGCATCACCGCAAAGGGCACCGACCAGCTCTCGTACAGCGCCGCCAGGCACAGGAACACCACCAGCAGCGACAGCGCATAGAGGGCAGGCGCCTGCGAGCCCGAACGGCGTTCCTCGTAGGAGGTGCCCGACCAGTCGTAGCCGATCCCCGGCGGAAGCCTGGCCATGATCTCCTCGACCGCCTTCATCGCCTCGCCGGACGACAGCCCGGGCGCGGCCTGGCCGAGCAGTTCCATCGACGGCTGGCCGTTGAAGCGTTCGAGGCGCGGCGAGCCGTAGGTCCAGTGCGCGGTGGCGAAGGCCGAGAACGGCACCATGTCGCCCGCCTTGTTGCGCACGTACCACTTGTCGAGGTCCTCGGGCGTCATGCGCGAGCCCGCATCGCCCTGCAGATAGACCTTCTTGATGCGACCGCGGTCGAGGAAATCGTTGATGTAGCTGCCGCCCCAAGCGGTGGATAAGGTGTCGTTGATGTCGGCGACCGACAGGCCGAGCGCCCCCGCCTTGGCGTGGTCGATGTCGAGCTTGAGCTCCGGCATGTCCTCCTGGCCGTTGGGGCGCACGCCGACGAGGCGCTTGTCCTGCGCCGCCATGCCGAGGAACTGGTTGCGCGCAGCGAGCAGGGCCTCGTGACCCAAACCGGAGCGGTCCTGCATCTGCACGGTGAAGCCGCCCGAGGTGCCGAGCTCGATCACCGCCGGCGGCACGAAGGCGAACACCATCGCCTCGCGGATCTGCGCGAACGCGCCCATCGCGCGCCCGGCCACCGACTTCACGTCCTTGCCCGGCGCCTTGCGCTCGTCCCAGTGCTTGAGGTTCACGAAGCCGATGCCCATGTGCTGGCCGCTGCCGCCGAAGGAAAAGCCGGCGACCGTGAAGATCGCGCGCACGGTGTCCTTTTCGTTCTCGAGGAAGTGGTGCTCGACCTTCTCGAGCACCGCGAGGGTGCGCTCCTGGGTGGCGCCGGCGGGCAGCATGATCTGGTTGAACATCACGCCCTGGTCTTCCTCGGGCAGAAAGGAGGTCGGCATGCGCACGAAGAGCAGGCCGAGCACCGCGACGATGGCGAGGTAGATGGCGAGGAAGCGCACGCTGCGCCCGAGGATGCCGCCGACCGCCGACTCGTAGCCCTTGGTGCTGCGCTCGAACTTGACGTTGAACCAGTGGAAGAACCTGCCGAACAGGCCGCTTTCGCCATGCTCGTGACCCTTCTCCACCGGCTTCAGGATGCTCGCGCACAGGGCGGGGGTGAACACGATCGCCACCAGCACCGACAGCGCCATCGCCGACACGATGGTGATGGAGAACTGGCGGTAGATCACGCCGGTCGAGCCGCCGAAGAAGGCCATCGGCACGAACACCGCCGACAGCACCAGGCCGATGCCGATCAGCGCGCTGGTGATCTGGTCCATCGAGCGCTTGGTCGCTTCCTTGGGCGGCAGGCCCTCCTCGGTCATCACGCGCTCGACGTTCTCGACCACCACGATGGCGTCGTCCACCAGCAGGCCGATCGCCAGCACCATGCCGAACATGGTCAGGGTGTTGATCGAGAAGCCGAACGCCGCCATCAGGCCGAAGGTGCCGAGCAGCACCACCGGGATCGCCATGGTCGGGATCAGCGTGGCGCGGAAGTTCTGCAGGAACAGGTACATCACCAGGAAGACCAGCACCACCGCCTCGATCAGCGTCATCACCACCGACTCGATCGAGATCTTGACGAAGGGCGTGGTGTCGTAGGGCACCACGTACTCCACGCCTTCGGGGAAGTAGCGCTTCATCTCGTCGAGCCTGGCGCGCACCGCGGTGGCGGTGTCGAGCGCGTTGGCGCCTGAGGCCAGGCGCACGCCGACACCCGCGGCCGGCTGGCCGTTGAAGCGTGCGACGGTGCCGTAGTTCTCGGCGCCGATCTCGATGCGCGCGACGTCTTTCAGGCGCACCTCGCCACCCTGCGTGCTGCTGCGCAGCAGGATGTCCTCGAACTCGGCGACGGTCTGCAGCCGGCTCTGCGCGGTGATGGTGGCGGTGAAGCCCTGGCCGGGCAGCGCCGGCGTGCCGCCGAGCTGGCCGGCCGAGACCTGGGTGTTCTGCGCCATCAGCGCCGTGCGCACGTCACCCGGGGTGAGGCGGTAGTTGGTGAGCTTGGCCGGGTCCATCCACACGCGCATCGCGTACTGCGCGCCGAACACCTGCACCTCGCCCACGCCATCGACGCGCGACAACGGGTCCTGCACCGAGGACACCAGGAAGTCGGACAGGTCGGTGCCGGTCATCGAGTTGTCCTTCGACACGAAGCCGACCACCATCAGGAAGTTCATCGCCGACTTGGCGACCGTCACCCCCTGCTGCTGCACGGCCTGCGGCAGCAGCGGCAGCGCGGTCTGCATCTTGTTCTGCACCTGCACCTGGGCGATGTCGGGGTCGGTGTCGGCGGAGAAGGTCAGCGTGGTCGAGGCGTTGCCGTAGGCGTCGCTGGTCGACTTCATGTACAGCAGGCCGTCGAGGCCGGTGAGCTTCTGCTCGATGATCTGCGTCACCGAGTCTTCCACCGCCTTGGCGGAGGCACCGGGGTACTTGGCGTTGATGACGATCGCGGGCGGTGCGATCGACGGGTACTGGGACACCGGCAGCTGCCGGATGGACAGCGCGCCCCCCAGCATGATGACGATGGCGATGACCCACGCGAAGATGGGACGGTCGATGAAGAAACGGGCCATGGTCGGCTACCTCAGCTGGCCTTGGCCGCGGGCGTCGCGGCGGCGGGCGTCGCGCCGGCCTCCTGCGCCTGCACCGGCGCACCCGGGCGGGCCTTCTGCAGGCCTTCGACGATGATGCGTTCGCCGGCCGCGAGGCCACCGGTCACCACCCAGTCCGAGGCGAGCGATTGCGCCACCTTCACCGGACGCGCCTCGACCTTGCTCTCGGCGTTCACCACCATCACCAGCGCGTTGCCGAGCGGGTCGCGCGACAGCGCCTTGTGTGGCACCAGGATGGCCTCGCTGCGCGTGCCCTGCGGCAGGCGCGCACGCACGTACATGCCCGGCAGCAGCACGCCGTCCGCGTTGGGGAAGCGCGCGCGCAGGGTCACGCTGCCGGTGCCTTCGTCCACCGTGACCTCGGAGAGCGCCAGGCGACCCTCGACGGCGTACTCGCTGCCGTCCTCGAGGATCAGCTTCACCGGCACCTCGCCCTTCGCGCCCGCCTGCAGGCGGCCGGCGGCGATCTCCGCGCGCATGCGCAGCATGTCGGCGCTCGACTGGGTGAGGTCGACGTAGATCGGGTCGAGCTGCTGCACGGTGGCGAGCGCCTGCACCTGGTTGGCGGTGACCAGCGCGCCCGGCGTCACCGCCGAGCGTCCGATGCGCCCGGAGATCGGCGACTTGAGGCGGGTGTAGTCGAGGTCGATGCGCGCCTTGTCGAGCGCCGCCTTCGCCGCGGCGACCTCGGCCTGGGCCTGCTTCAGCGCGGCCTGGGTGTCGTCGTTGGCCTGCTTGCTGACAGCGTCGATCTTGACCAGCCCGGCGTGGCGTTCGGCCTTGATGCGCGCGACCTGGGCATTGGCCTCGGCACGGGCGAGCGCCGCCTTGGCGCTGTCGTGGGCAGCCTGGTAGGGGGCGTCGTCGATGCGGTAGAGCACCTGCCCGGCCTTGACCTCGCTGCCCTCGTCGAAGGCGCGCTGGGTGAGGATGCCGGTGACTTGCGGGCGCAGCTCGGCGATCAGGTAGGGCGTGGTGCGGCCGGGCAGCTCGGTCACCATCGGCACGCTGCCGCTGGCGACCGTCATCACGGTCACCGCCGGCGCCTGCGGCGGCGCCCCGGCGCCCGGCGCGCCGCCCTGTTGTTCCTTGCCTCCGCTGCAGGCGGCCAGGACCAGGGCGCTCAGCGCCACCGCAGCCGCGGACCTGAAAAGGGGTTGGGAGCTTGTCTTCATTGGAGCCTCGTGAACGCGAGAAACGACGACACCGGCGTGCGACTGTTGATCGCTGGCCGACATCCCGCTCATTAGAATGGCTATTCTAGATCGAACGCTCATTCTATGTTATGGTTTGCTGCATCGCAAGATTTTTAAGGACATCGTCCCGCCCCGGTGGTTCATCGCCGGCGGGAGCGAAGGCCTGACCGGAGCAGCATGCAGATCACGGACCCCACGCCCCACACTACCGAAGCCTCGCGCGCCACCGCCCGTCGCCAGCAGATCCTCGCCGCCGCCGCGCAGTGCTTCCGCGAGCACGGCTTTCATGGCGCCAGCATCGCACGGATCTCGAAGATCGCCGGCATGAGCGCCGGCCATATCTACCACTACTTCGAGAACAAGGAGGCGATCATCGCCGCGATCGTGGCGCAGGATCTTGAAACCCTGCTGACCCTGACCGCCGAGCTGCGCGCCGCCTGCAACGTGCGCAACGCCTTGATCGAACGCGCCGCCGAAGGCGTGCTGGATCAGCTCGACCCCGACAGCGCAGCGCTGAAGGTGGAGATCGTCGCCGAGGCCGCGCGCAACTCACACGTGGCGCAGATCGTCCGCGAGGCCGACGCCACCTGTCGGCGCGAACTGATGGTCACCATCCGCGCCATCCGCAGCGCCGCCGGCCACGACGACACGCCGGAAGCAACTGCCGACATGGTCGAAGTGCTCGCAGCCCTGTTCGAAGGCCTGCTGCTGCGCACGATCCGCAACCCCGAGCTCGACCGCAAGCACGTGGCGCAGCGCATCCAGCTCGCCATCAACGATCTGCTCGATCAGCCGGGTTGAGCTTCCGGCACCAGGCATCCCCTCGGCTTGACGAACGCATGACCAAGTCCTAGACCAGTCATAGCGGCGCACTGCTCTCGCGCCGCGCAACGGCAAAGGACCACAACAACGTCCCGACGGAGACCCAAATGAACAGACTGCTCGCCTGCGCGGCGGCGGCACTGCTGCTGAGTGCCTGCGCATCCACCGAGAAAGAACTTGCCGACAAGGGCATGAAGCCGCTCGACGCGGCGAAGGTCCGCACCCTGCTGTCCGGCAACACTGCAACCGGCACCACCGCGTCCGGCAGCGGCTTCATGATCTACAACGCCCCCGACGGCACCACGCGCGGCAAGAGCGGCAACAGCAGCGACACCGGCAAGTGGGACGTCACCGCCGACGGCCAGCACTGCAACCATTGGACCTCCTGGCGCGGCGGCGAGCGGCGCTGCGCGCGGCTGTACGAGGCGGACGGCGAAATCCGCTATTTCGACGGCGGCAACTACGCTGGCCGCTTCAAGATCGAGCAGGGCAATCCCTACAAGCTCTGAGAATCAATGGGGTCGGACTCGATGATCGTCCCGGTCGGCGACCGATCGAATCCAACCCCACTGAATCCGGGCCTTACAGGTAGCCGAGCTTCCCCGGCAGCCACAGCGCGAGCTGCGGGAACACGATCATCAGCGTCAGCCCGGCACCCATCGCCAGCACCAGCCAGATCACCCACTTGAAGGTCTCCTCCATGCCGATCCCGGCGATGCGCGAGGTGATCATCAGGGAGATCGCCATCGGCGGGGTGAACTGGCCGATGGCGAGGTTGATCGTCATCATCACGCCGAACCACACCAGGTCCCAGCCCATCGCCACCGCGATCGGCACCAGCAGCGGCAGCAGGATCAGGAAGATCGAGATCGCGTCGAGGAACATCCCCGCCGCGAGCAGCAGCAGGTTGATCGACAGCAGCATCAGCCATTCACTGGAGTGCAGGCCGACCAGCGCCTTCGCCGCGGCGTCGAAGATGCCCAGCGTGTTGCCCGCCCAGGCGAATACCGAGGCGATGCCGATGATCATCAGCACCACCGCCGACAGCTCGCCGGCCTCGACCAGCACGCGGAACAGGCCCCTGAAGCTGATGCTGCGATACACCACCATGCCGACGAAGATGCCGTAGGCCACCGCCACCACCGCCGCCTCGGTGGGCGTGAAGATGCCGGTGCGCAGGCCGCCGAGGATGATCACCGGCGCCAGCAGGCCCCAGATCGCCTCGATGAAGCTCTTGCCGAGCGGCGGGCGCGCGGCCTTGTAGTCGCGGCCGAAGCCGTACTTGCGGCTGATCACGATCGCCGGCACGAGCAGGCACAGTGCGGCGACGATGCCGGGGAACAGGCCGGCGGCGAACAGCGCCGGCACGGTCGCCGCGGGCACCATCACGCTGTAGACGATGAAGGCCACCGAGGGCGGGATCACGATCGCGGTCGAACCCGAGGCGGCGATCAGGCCCGCCGAGAAGCCCTTCGGGTAGCCGCGCGCGATCATCGACGGCAGCATCACCGCCGCCACGGCGGCCGCATCGGCCGGGCCCGAACCGGAGATGCCGCCGAGCAGCATCGACACCAGCACCGCCACCACCGCCAGCGAGCCCGTCCATTCGCCCACCATCGCGGTGACGAAGCGCACCAGGCGGATGGCCACGCCGGAGCGCTCGAAGATCATGCCGGCGAGGATGAACATCGGGATCGCCAGCAGCGGGTACTTGGCGATGCCGGCGTAGATGTTGGTCGGCACCGCGAGCTGGTCGAAGCCGGCCATCGCGAGCACGGCGATGCTGGCCACGCCCAGGCCGGTGGCAAGCGGCATGCCCGCGAGCAGGGCGAGCAGGAAAAGGCCGATGAGCACGCTGCCGATCATGCCCGCCCCCGCACCCGGGTCAGCACCAGGCGCAGCACCAGCGCCGCCGCCAGCACCGGCATCCACACCGTGTACCACCACTGCGGCACGCCCAGCGCGGGCGAGGTTTCTTCAAACCGGTACTGGTCCCAGGTGAGCTTGCCGGCGTAGAAGGCGATGAAGGCGAACAGGCTGGCGGTGACCGCGAACGACAGCCAGTCGGCGAACGCGCGCAAGCCCGGTGGCAGCTTGCGGACGAAGAAATCGACGCGGATGTGGCGATCGAAGGCGAAGGCGGCCGAGGAACCCAGGAAGGACAGCACGATCAGCAGCGCGATCGAGAACTCCTCGGTCGCGGCGAAGGACTGCGAGGTGAAGTAGCGCGCCAGCACGTTGCCGAAGGTGATCAGCACGATCAGCCCCATGACGGTGCCGGAGAGGATCTGCTCGATCGTGTAGGAGGCGGGGGATTCGGCGTCGTGCGGGGGTGATTCGATATTCATGGGTTCAGGGTGCCTTCAATGGAAAAAGGCCGGACAGCCCGACTTCGGTACTGTCCGGCCCGCGCACTGCGGGTGCGGATCAGCGCTTGGCGATGTCTTCCTCGGCCTGCTTGACGAGGTCGGCGCCGATCTTCTCGGCCCACTCCTTGTACACGCCCGCGGTGGCCTGGCGGAAGGCGTCGCGCTCGGCATCGGTCAGGCGCACCACGGCCACGCCGTTGGCCTCGATCTCCTTCAGCAGCGCGTCGTCGGCCGCCGAGATGCCGGCGCGCGCGCGCGCGATCTCTTCCTTCGCAGCCTGCTGCGCGGCCTCGGACACGGCCTTGCGGTCGGCCTCGGACCACGAGTTCCACACGGACTTGTTCACCACGAAGATCAGCGGGTCGGCGACGTAGCCCCACAGGGTCAGGTTCTTCTGCCCCACGGTGTGCAGCTTGGCGGCGTTGAACACCGCGAGCGGGTTCTCCTGGCCGTCGACCGCGCCGGTCGCCATCGCCGGCTGGGCGTCGGCCCAGCTCATCTGCGTCGGGTTGGCGCCGAGCGCGTTGAAGGTGGCGAGGAAGAGCGGGGAACCGACCACGCGCATCTTCATGCCCTTGACGTCCTCGGGCGTGCGGATCGGCTTCTTCGAGTTGGAGACCTCGCGGAAACCGTTCTCGCCCCAGGCCAGCGGCACCACGTCGCGCTCGGCGAGGATGTCGAACATCTTCTTGCCGACGCGGCCCTGGGTGAGCGCGTCGATCGCCTTGTGGTCGGGCATCAGGAAGGGCAGCGCGAACAGGTTGAGCTCCTTGACCTGCGGCGACCAGTTGATCGTGGAACCGACCGCCATGTCGATGATGCCCTGGCGCAGCGCGGTGAATTCCTTGGTCTGGTCGCCCGACACCAGCGAAGTGCCCGGATACACCTTGATCTTGATGCGGCCTTCGGTCTTCTCTGCGACCAGGTCGGCCCAGCGCTTGGCGCCCCAGCCCCACGGGAAGGCCTCGCCGAGCACCGTGGAGAGCTTGTACTCGTCCTTGTACTGCTGGGCCGTGGCCGGCATCGAGAAACCGAGCGCGGTCGAGGCGAACAGGCCGGCGATGAGGGCGGTGAAGCGGCGTTTCTGCATGAGGCGTCTCCGTGTTGTGCTTGTTTTTCCGGCTGCGCGGCACACGGTGCGGGCCTCCGGAGGATGGGAAGGAGGGTCGATTCTACAAACCGGAGGCCCCCACGGCCAGCGCGGAGACGGCGGGCCGATCGAGTGTGGGCTTCGGGCGCGGGACGCGGCCGGGGGCGGCACTTCGTTTCAAGGCCACAATTGCGACTTGCGTGGCGCAGCCAGGGGCGTCGGGGGAGCGGCGTCGGATGGGCGTCGGAAGGGGGCGTCGGGCACTCGCCATGCGCGCGGCGGTTCATTGACCGCTGCGATCGCGACTTGCGTCGCTCCTACAAAAACCGCCACGCCCAGGGCTCCCCTGTAGGAGCGACGCAAGTCGCGATCGCAGCGCTCGAAACCCGCGCGTGCCGCTATTCCCGCGCACCGCCCTGCGCGAGCACCCGCCCGAGGAACTCCACCAGCCGCCCGACGTGGTGCTCGAGGTCGACGAAGGATTCGTGGTCGCCCGACAACGTCATCAGCTCGACCGGCGTATCGCCACGCATCGCGTAGATCTGCATGGCCTCGTCGATCGGCACCACCTCGTCGTCCGCGCCATGCACCAGCAGCACGGGGCGGCGAATGCGGGCGATGGTGTTCACCGGCGCGATGTCGTCGAAGCGGTGGCCGATCGTCTTCTGCACGTAGTCGAGGATGTAGCGCCCCAACGGCTTCTCGGGGATGCGCTTGCCCGCCAGCCAGCGCCGCATCATCGCCGCCGGATGCGAGAACGCCGCCACGCTCACCACCGCCGCCACCTGCGGCCTGCGCGAGGCCGCGAACAGCACCGCGCCCGCCCCGACCGAATGGCCGAGCAGCGCGATGCGCGCCGGATCCACCCCGGGCTGCGCCGCCAGCCACGCGAAGGCGTGCTCGGCGTCCTCGGCAAAGCGCGGCAGCGAGGCGAAGCTGTCGTCGTCGCTTGCGCCGTGGCAGCGCGCGTCGACGAACAGCATCGCGTAGCCGGCCTCGTGCAGCGGGCGGGCGAGCGGCAGCATCAGCGCCGCATTGCCGCCCCAGCCGTGCATCACCACCACGGCCGGTGCGGATTCGAACTCGGCACGAGCGTCATCGCGCTCGCCGTCCGCAAGGTCCGCGCCCGGGCTTGCAGCGTGATCCGATCCATCACAGGCGCTCCCCGGCGCCGGAATGAACCACGCATGCAGCGACTTCCCATGCTCGGTGCCGATGCGCAGCGTCTCGAACGCCAGCCCGAGCGCGCCCGGATCGGTGTGATGCGGCACCCGCGGCGCCGCCAGGCCCTTGCGGATCCCCCAATGCACCAGCGCCCGCCCGCCGGCGAGCGTGGCGGCGCCGGCAGTGAAGGCTGCGATCAGTCCGGGTGCGCCCATGCCGTTTGCTCCTCAGGCCGCCTGCAGCAGAAACTCGACCTTCACGGCATCGAACGGAAACTCGATCCGCCCATCTTCAGTGCGCAACAGCACGCCGGCATCGAGCAGGGCGGTGACGTCACCATGCACCGCCTTGACGTCGCGCCCGACCCGGCGCGCGGCCTCGCGGATCGACACCGGACCCGCCGCACACAAGGCCTTCAGCAACTCCCAGCGCTTGGCGCTCAAGACTTTCCAGAGCAGTTCGGGTGTCGCGAAGGCGATCCGCACCTGAGCGTCACCCCGCCCGGTTTTCATTGCCCGCGCGGCGTCCGCCAGCGTGTCCGTCAGGCTGCGCACTTCAAGAACGACCGTGTTCATGGTTCCACCTCGCAATGTCCGCTCCGAAGTCACGGGCGAGTTGATCCGGATCGGAAAAGACGTATTCCGCTTCCGTGTCGCCGTAATGCCGGTGATCGCCCTTGCCGCGCTCGTTGTCGTAGCGCAGAACACACTCGCCACCGACCACGTAGACCAGGCGGTACTTGAACGGATGCCCGGAAGGCAGCACCGGCTCCGAAACCCGCCACACGGCGATCTCTGCAAAAGCATCCGGCGCGAGCACGACCCGACGGCGGATCAAGGGAATCGCTTTCATGTTGGACATATTGACAACATCTAAGAATGTTGTCAAAGACAACAACATTCAGCTCTGGAGACCCGCCCACCACAGCCGCGCGCGCAGGCCCCAGCCGGTGGCGTAGCCGAGCGACACCGAGCGGATCTTGCCCGCCGGGTCGACGATGACGAAGGCCGGCACGCCGCGCAGGCCGTAGGCCTCGGCAATGCGGCCGTCGGCGTCGATGGCGGTGGTCCAGGCCAGGCCGCGCTCGGCGAGCACGCCTGTCACCTCCGCCGCGCCGCCCGACTGCATGGCGACGGTGAGCACCGGGTGGTCCGCCTGCACGCCATCGATCGTGCCCTGCTGTGCAGTGCAGATCGGGCACCAGTCGGCCCAGAAATACACCCCGACCGCCTTGCCCGGATGCGCGGCGCGCCATTCGGCGAGGCTGAGCCCGCGGCCGTCGGCGGCGACGGTGGCGAAATCCGGCGCGAGGCCGGCCGGGACGTCGCGCGCCATCCAGGCCTGCACCGCGAAAAAGATGACGACGAAGATGCCGATCTCCACGCCCCAACGCCGCCAGCGCGGTGGCTTGCGGACGGGCTCGGCCGTTTCGCACTCGGCGTTCGCGGGCGAGCGTGCGCCGGCGCCCTCCGCTTCCGCATGCGGCGCCGGCGCAGGTCGTGAATCTCCCATGTCGTCGGTCGGCTTCGTCATCGCGGATCGATCCAGCGCAGCCCGCCCGCCTCGCGCTCGAACAGGCGCCAGCCGCCAGCGGCGTTGCACAGGCCGTAGATGAAGGGCTGCGCATCGCGCCCGGGGGTGAGGAAGCGCAGGTCCTTGAAGCTGGCGCATGCCTGGCCGTCGCCCGCCTCGCCGGCGTGGTCGAGCACCGGGAACATCGCAAACCAGCGGTAGAAGGCGAAGTCCTCCGCGTTCCATACCTGCTCGGCGAGCGCGCGCGTGCTGCCGGTGCCGAAGCGCTCGCGCACCTCCCACTGCGCCATCGCCACCGGCATATAGGGCGCGGAGAAGCGGCGGATGAAGTTGTCGTCCTCGGTGGCCACCAGCGGTTCGCTGCGCCGGGTGTTGAGGTGGGCGTAGTGGTAGCGCTCGCCGTCGAACACGATCGCGGTCCAGTTGAAGGGCGAGGCCGGGCGCGGTGCGGCATCCACCTCGACTGCGGCGATGCCCTTGGCCGCGGCGTAGGCGCGCGCGGCGTCGATCGCCTCGGCGCGCCCCGTCGCCTGCACGCCCACCCAGCCGGCGAGCAGCACCAGCGACGCCGTCGCCGGCACGCGGCTGCTGCGCCATAGCGCGCTCGCGAGCAGGCCGGCGAGGAGGATGCCGGTGAAGGGCAGGTCGATGATGAAGCTCGTACCCCAGCCGAAGCGGTGGTCGGAGAAGGGCGCCAGGATCATGGTGCCGAACTGGGTGATGAGGTCGCCGAGGATGTGCACGAAGATCGCCGCGCACACCACCGGATAGAAGCTGCGCCAGCCCGCCGCCACCCGTCCGCCGCGCCGCCAGAAGCGCGCCAGCAGCCAGGCGATCAGCACGCCCCACAGCGGCAGCAGGATGAGCGAGTGGGTGACGCCGCGGTGGCCGCGCAGGTAGGTGAGCTCGGAGATCCAGCCGAGCACGAAGTCGAGGTCGGGGAAGATGGCCGCCGCGGTGCCGGCGACCACCATCTGCCAGACCGGCACCGGCGCTGCGTTCGCCGCCCGGGTGCCGGCAGCAGGCCGACGCGAGGCCAGCATGCGGCCGACGAGGGCGCCGGAGAGGGCGTGGGTGAGGGTATCCATCGGGTACAGGGGTTCTCTGGGTTGCCTTGTCCGGCTGCCGTGCAAAGGCGGGCCGGTCGCGCGGCTGGGGCGCGTTCAGTGGGTGGAGGGCCGGCTGTCCATCCGGGGCGCGCCCGGCCACAGCCGCGACAGCGCCGGCAGCAGGCTGCGCCAATCCGGCACTGACCGGGTATCGATCGGCAGGACGCGCGCGAGTTCCTCGGCAGCGAAGCCCTCGCGGCTGCGCAGTTGCGCCTCGAGCACAGCCTCGTCGGCCTCCGAGGCGTCGCCGCCGGCGGCCAGGCGGGCGCGCACGCGCGCACGCAGGACGTCCTCCGGCGCATCGAAGGCGAGGATGGCGAAGGGCACGCCGAGCTCCTGCGCGAGCCCGGCGAACGCCGCGCGCTGGGCGCGTTTCAGGAAGGTGGCGTCGACCAGCACCGGGCGCCCGGCCTCGAGCACCACGCGCGCCAGCACGGCCAGGCGCGCATAGGTGCGCGCGGTGGCCTCCGGGGTATATAGCCCGCCGCCGAGGCCCGAGCCGCTCGTCGCCTCCGCCGCCAGGCCGGCGAGGCGCTTGCGCTCGACGTCGGCGCGCACGCGGATCACCCCGCCCGCCTCCACCAGGGCCTGGGACTGGCTGGTCTTGCCCGCGCCCGCGACGCCGCAGGCCACCAGCAAGGCCGGCGCGCCGGGCGCCCTCTGCGCCTCGGCGAGCGCCAGGTAGCGGCGGCATTCGTCCACGCTCTCGCTGCGTGCGGCGCCGTCGAGCTGGCTGGCGCGGATCGCGGCGATCTTGGCGCGCACCATCGCGCGATAGCTGAGGTAGTAGGGCAGCACGCGCAGGCCGGCGTAGTCGCCGCAGCGCTCCAGCCAGGCATTGAGGAAGCGCCAGCCCAGCTCGGCCCGCCCGCGCGCCTGCAGGTCCATGACCAGGAAGGCGACGTCGGCGACGACGTCGGTCCAGCGCAGCTCGGCGCTGAACTCGATGGCGTCGAAGAGGCGCGGCTCGCCGTCGAGCGCGACCAGGTTGCCCAGGTGCAGGTCGCCATGGCATTCCCGCACTCGACCTTCAGCCAGGCGCACGGCGAACACCGGCGCGAGCGCGGCGTACTGCGCCTCGGCCCAGGCCTCCACCCGGGCCAGCATCGCGAGCAGGTCGGCATGGACGCCGGGATCGAGGCGCTCGCGCATCTGCGCGAAGTTCTGCCGCACCGGCGCATGCACCGCGGCCGCATCGCCGAACGCCCCGCCCGGCAACGCCACCGCGGCGGCGGCGTGGAACGCGGCGACATGGCGGGCGAGGCGATCGAAGAGCGCGGGCGCCAGCCTGCCCTCGTCGAGCAGGCGCGAGAACAGCCCGGACTGGTCGAAGCGGCGCATGCGCAGCAGCCAGTCGAAGGGCTCGCCGCCACCGTCGAGGCGGGGCGCCTCGGGGCTGCCGCGCACCGCCACCACCGCCTCGTAGATCTCCGGCACCGTGCGGCGGTTGAGCCGCAGCTCCGCCTCGCAGGCCTCGCGCCGGCGCGCCGGCGTGGAAAAGTCCAGGAAGCCGAGGTCGAGCGGCTTCTTCAGCTTCCAGGCGTGCTCGCCGGCGAGCAGCACCCAGGAGATGTGGGTCTCGATCAGCTCGACGCCGCCCTCCGAGCCGGGCAGCACGCCGGGCCGGCGCAGCGTGTTCAGCAGGGTTTCGGATGCATGCATCGGCAGCTCTCCTCGGTCATCCGCCCGATGGTAGCCCGGGACGCGCGCAGCCGGAGCGCTCGCCGCCGCGACGTCGGCTCCCCTATCATCCCGTCCGCCTCCATCGACGACCGCCGACCATGCCCGCCACTCCCTTCACCGCCCTCGCCTGCCCGCTCGACGGCGCGCCGCTGCAACGCCAGGGCGGCAGCCTGCGCTGCGCGGACGGGCACTGTTTCGACCTCGCCGCCCAGGGCTATGTGAACCTGCTGCCGGTGCAGAACAAGCGTTCGCGCGACCCCGGCGACAGCAAGGAGATGGTCGCCGCGCGCCGGCGCTTCCTCGAGGCCGGGCATTACGCGCCGATCGCCGCTGCGGTAGCGCGCACCGTGTTCGAGGGCGCGGCCCCCGGCCAGACGCTCGCCTGCCTCGACGCCGGCTGCGGCGAGGGCTACTACCTGCGCCAGCTCTCCGCGGCGGCGGTGGAAGCGCGCACGCTCGCGCTCGCCGGCCTCGACATCTCGAAGTGGGCGGTGCAGGCGGCGGCTAAGCGCGATCTGCAGGACGCCCGCAGCCGGGCCGGCGCCGATCCGTCCACCGCCTGGATCGTCGGCAGCAACGCCGGCCTGCCGGTGCTGCCGGCCACGCTCGACCGCGTGCTGTGCATGTTCGGCTTCCCGGTCTACCCCGAGTTCGCGCGCGTGCTGCGCCGCGGCGGCGAACTGCTGCAGGTCGACGCCGGCCCGGACCACCTGCGCGAGCTGCGCGAAGTCATCTACCCCGCACTCAAGCCCGAGCGCCCGGCCAGCCGCGCGGAGCCCCCGGGCTTCGCGCACCTCGCCAGCGACACCCTGCGCTTCCAGATCCACGTCGACGGCGCAGCCCAGATCGCCGACCTGCTGGCGATGACGCCCCACCTCTACCGCGCCAGCGCCGAAGGCCGCGCCCGCGCGGCGGCGCTCGTCGCGCTGACGATGACGGTGGACGTGCGCCTGGCGCGCTACCGCCGCCAGCCCGGCTGAAGCCGAACCGCGCAAGGCAATCCGCACCTGCAGCGCCCGCTCGACATGAACGGCGGATGAACGGCATCTTCAGCATCGATTCAGCCAGCGCGGCGCAGCATGGCATCACGGTCGCAACAGGACCGCCCAACCGACACAGGAGATGCCATCATGCGTGCCACCACTCTCATCGCCACCCTGGCCCTCACCGGCGGACTCATCGGCGCCGGCGCCGCCATCGCCCCCGCGTTCGCCCAGAGCGTGACCCCGGCTGCCAGCCCGGCCGCGGCTACGACGCCCGCCGCCCAGTCCAGCTGGATGAGCCTGAAGGACGTGCAGACCAAGCTCGAAGCCGCCGGCTACACCGACTTCCGCGAGATCGAGCGCGACAAGAACAAGTACGAGGTCAAGGCCACCGACCCGCAGGGCCAGCGCGTGGAGCTGGACGTCGATCCGGTCACCGGCGACGTCCTCAAGACCGAGGTCAAGCGCAGCAAGTAAGCGCCACCCCAGGGGGGGCCGGCTCGACCGGCGCCCCCTTTCGGTGCGCGATCGCCGCGTCGCAGCCACGCGCGTGCACCGCGCGCCCGCCACTCGCGCACGCCGCGCCCAACCCCACGCTGTCCGACCCCACGCTGTCCGACCTACCGCCGGGAGCTCGCGCCATGATCCCCACGCTTTCAACCCTCCCCGCCCTCGCCGCCTTCGTCGCCCTTGTCGCCGCGGCCTGGGGCCTCAACGTCGCCGCCCTCGACGGCGGCATCGCCTCCCTGCCCTGGCTGATCCGCGAACAGGGCCTGTACCTCAGCGGCCTGCTCGCCATCGGCCTGATGTCGCTGGCGATGGTGCTCGCCACCCGCCCCACCGTGCTCGAGCGCCCGCTCGGCGGCATGGATCGCATCTTCCGCCTGCACAAGTGGGCCGGCATCCTGGCCGCGGTGTTCGCCGCGCTGCACTGGCTGATCGAGATGTCCGACGACGTCATCAAGTCGCTCTACGGCAAGGCTGGGAAGCCAGCGCACGACGAGTTCGGCGGCCTCTACGAGATGCTGCGCGACGCCGGCGAGGAGCTCGGCGAGTTCGCCATCTACCTCGTGCTGGCGATGGTCGTGCTCAGCCTGTGGAAGCGCTTCCCCTACAAGTTCTGGCGCCACCTCCACCGCGCGATGCCGGTGTTCTACCTGCTGCTCGCCTTCCACGCCGCCGTGCTGGCGCCGCCCGACTACTGGACGCAGCCCGTCGGCGTGCTGCTCGCGCTGCTGCTCGCCGCCGGCACGGTGGCATCGCTCATCGCGCTGACGGGCCGCATCGGCCACGACCGCAAGGTGCAGGGCGTGGTCACCGCCGTGTCCTCGCCGGCCCCCGACGTCACCGAGATCGTGTGCAGGCTCGACGGCGCCTGGCGCGGACACCAGGCCGGGCAGTTCGCCTTCGTCGGCCTCGAGCGCTTCGAGGGCTCGCACCCCTTCACCATCGCCAGCGCCGACCACGGCGACCGCAGCCTCAGCTTCCAGATCAAGGCCCTGGGCGACTACACCCGCCAGCTCGCCAGCCGCGTCGCAGTCGGCCAGGCGGTCACCGTCGAAGGCCCTTACGGCCGCTTCGTGCTCGCCCGCCAGGACCACAAGGCGCGCCAGATCTGGGTCGCCGGCGGCATCGGCGTCACCCCCTTCCTGGCCTGGCTCGACGCCCTGCGCGCCGACCCCGCCGCAGCCCCGGCAGTCGAGCTGCACTACAGCACCCGCGGTGCGGCGCAGGATCCCTTCGTCGAGCGCCTGCGCAACCTGTGCGCCGGGCTGCCGAGCGTGACGCTGCACATCCACGACCGCGCCGCCGGCGACGATCTGACCCCCGAACGCCTCGCCGCCACGGCCACCGACGGCCAGCGCGCCGAAGTCTGGTTCTGCGGCCCGCGCGGCTTCGGCGACCAGCTCAAGACCGGGCTCGCGCGGCTGTGGGGACGGCGGCTGAGCTTCCGGCGCGAGGCCTTCGAGATGCGCTGAGGTGCTGCCGGCGGCGGCAGGATCGCCGAACTGCTAAGGTGTGATGGCTCGGCACTGCCCCTGTGGCAGGTGCCGAGTCAGCACTTCAAGCGCGAGGAGGCCGCCATGCTGGTCAAGAAAGGCAGCGAACGCGAATGGACGCCGTCCGGCTTTCCGGGCATGTCCCGCCCTCACCGCAAGTCCCGCCGCGATCCGGGCCTGATCGAGATCGCCACCACGTCCGACTGGAAGGTCTCTGCCGCCATGGCGGCCGTGTGTGTCCTGGCCGCCACCGTAATCATCCCTGCCCTGCTCGGCAGCAGTCGCATGCTCGGCGGTCTGGTGATGGTATTCGTGCCGCTGACCTGGCTGATGGCCGTCGTCTTCGGCAGCATTTCACTGATCCGCTTCTTGCGGCAGCGCCCGCAAGCCTCTCCAACCCCGCAGCGTTCGCCTGCCCCCCGCCCAATACAACCGGCGGTTCGCGCAACCGAAACCTCGTCGTCGGAGCTCGACAAGGCGCCGCTTGCGGAGTCATTCGCCAGCCCGACCAGCGCCGCTGCGCCCGAGGCCCGCCCGACCGCATGGTCGCGCGAACTCATCGACCGCATCGAGTGGAAGCGCTTCGAAGATCTGTGCTGCGAGTTCTATCGCGTCAAAGGCATCCGCGCCGAAACCACCCGGCTCGGCGCGGACGGCGGCGTGGACATCCGCCTGTTCCAGGACGATGCCGCCCCCCAACGCTGCACCGCAGTCGTCCAATGCAAGGCCTGGAACCAGGCCGTCGGCATCAAGCCGATCCGGGAACTGCGGGGCGTGATGGCCCACGAGCGCGTCGAGAAGGCCTTCTTCATGGCACCGAACGGTTTCACCGACGAAGCCCGCGCCTTCGCCGCCGAGAACCGGATCACCCTGCTCGACGGCAAGCTGTTCCTCGCCATGCTCGAGCGCTTGCCCGAGGTCTTGCGTCAGCAACTGCTCGACTTTGCGACCGCAGGCGACTGGACGACGCCCACCTGCCCGTCCTGCGGCGTGAAGATGGCCGCGCGCGACAGCAAGCGTGGCCGCTTCTGGGGCTGTGTCCATTTCCCGAAATGCCGCGCGACGCTGCAGATGCGCGGATCAGCCGTCTGACCGCCACTCCGGAGGCCGGCCTTGCGCACCAAGCACGTCCTGATCGACTTCGAGGACGTTTACGTCAAGCCAAACGTCTGGCAGCAGCTCGGCCGGAGCTGCCGCTTAGCTTCCACTGAACGAATGGGGCTCTATGCCGTTTCCTGTGGAAATTGACTCAACAACAAACATGACGGTAGCGCCCGTAGTCGCGGGCGACGGCCGGCACCAGGGGGTTCTGCGGTAGATGCTTGAGCTTGGACATGCGCAGGTAGGCCATGGCAATGAAGTTCTCGATGTTGCGGAAGC
>WBZL01000463.1_pt1 | contig 45528 bp, 42 predicted proteins | sample 5204291 | NCBI WGS metagenome assembly WBZL01 (sample SAMN12344345, study PRJNA552823) | activated sludge metagenome | biome: Activated sludge suspended growth; feature: Nitrification reactor; material: Wastewater; isolation source: activated sludge from nitrification reactor of wastewater... | reverse complement strand
GACATCTTCCGCTTTCCGGTGCTGGAGCAGCTGGCCGCCCATATCGAGGGGCCGAAGGCGCCAGCGCCGTCGACTGCGCGGCCGGTCGTGGCCGCGGCGCAGAGCGACAGCCTGGCCGAGGCGATGGACCGTCGCCGCGCCATGCGAATGGCCCGCGCTGTCCGGTCATCCATCACGCATCCTCCTCTGTCCACGCCGTCCTGGCGTACCCGATTTAGCCAGCGGCCGCCCCGGCCGCCCCAACCCGCTGCGCAGAACGCGACGCCGTGCACCGGCCACAGATTACCGGCGGTACAGGCTCACGCCGCGAGCCTGCGGCGCGCGGTGATGTCGCCCAGGGCCTGCGCGCGTGATAATTGGGCGGTCATCCATGCGTTACTGAGGGCACTCCAGTGAATACAGTTCCGGTCGTCGCCTCGATCCTCCTGCTGCTGCTCGGCTCCCTCCCGGTCATGGCGCAGCCGCCGGAGACACCGGTCGCAGCGCAATTCCCCTGGAAGCTCGATCCCGCCCTGCTGGCCGGAGAAGGTCTGAGCGACGTTCCGCCGGTGCCTCCGTCCGTGCTGCTGAGCGGCATCTCGCGGCCGCGCCGAGCGGTGCTGCATCTGGGCGAGGACGTCGTGATCGTCGTCTACGAGGAGCAGCCCGTGAAACTCGCCCTGCGCGGGAAGGGTATGCCCTACAACGAGTTCATCCACGTGCTCGCGGGCACGCTGGTCCTGACCGATTCGGGCGGTCAGGCCCGCGAGTTCCACCAGGGCGACTTCCTGATGATTCCGAAGGGGTTCACGGGCACCTGGGAAACCCGCGGCGTGTTCCGCGAGCTGGTCGTCCTCACGCGCCAGGTCTGGGACGCGACGCACTGAGCGAGGCGCGGCGGCTGTTCACGGATCGCCCCGCCCCGCGAGCAGCTGCTCGCGGGGCGGGTTCGGGAGCGGCCGGTCGCACGCCCTATCGAGCAGCGCCGAATCGGGCGCTGAGTTCGAGCCGATAGAGCGCTTCATCCGGCTGGAAGCTCTTCGTCGCGCCCAGGCCCAGATAGTCGACGATCCGGTAGACCCGTGTCTCGCCCGTCAGGTTCTCGCCCACCAGCGAAACATCCCAGGCATTCGACACCGGCGCGAAGGTGAGCCGCGCATCGACCGTCGTGTAACCGTCCTCGCGCATGTCGGGTCGGTTCACCGGACTGAGTTCCTGGGAGCTCTGGTAGTGGAGACGCGGCTGGAAGCGAATCTCGCCAAGGTCCCGCACACTGGTCGTGTAGGTCACGCCGAGGTTCAGCGTATTCTCCGGTGCGCGGACCAGATTGAGATCCTTGGCGTCGTAAGTGCTGCCGCCGGAGTACAGCAGGCCCTCGGTGTACTTGGCGTCGAGATACGTGTAGTTGCCGAACAGCATCCACTCATCGGCGACCTGCCACTGCAGCTCGGTTTCAAGGCCCTGGGACTTCGCCTCGGCCGCATTGCTCGTGAAGGCGATCGAATTGACGATCGACTGGACCTGCAGATCCTTGAATTCGGTCAGGAACAGCGCGGCACCGAACCTCAGGTTGCCGGTGTCACCCTTGAGGCCGATCTCGTACGCCGTCGCGGTCTCTGGGTCATAGTCGACAGGTTGCACGCCGTCCGTCGCGGTGTTGTAACCGCCGCCCTTGTACCCACGGGAGATACCGCCGTAGAGGTTGAGCGTATCCGTCAACTCGAATGTGAACGCGACGCGCGGTGTCCAGCCGGAATCCGTCGCCGAGGCGCTCACACCCTCGGGAGGAAGACAGGGCGCGAGCAGGTTCGTCACGCAGCCGCTGGCGACGACCGGCAGATGGCTCGTGCCACGGATGTAGCTCACAGGTATCGGCGCATTCGGCGCCGGCAAGGCGTAGGTGTCCGAGGATGCGTAGCTCGTCCAGTCGCGCTCGTCATGCGTATAGCGGACGCCCGCGGACAGCGACAGCCGATCCGTCGCGTTCCACGTGCCGTCCGTGAAGACGCCGAGGGACTTGCGTGGACCGTCGAAACCGGTCCAGTCGACCTGTCGGATGCCAAAGGCATCCAGCCCGAGCTGCGCGGCTGTCCGCGGGTATTCGACGTGATAATCGACGTAGTTGGCGCCCGTGACGAAGAACAGGTCGTCTCCCGTCCAACTGAGCCGCAGCTCCTGCTGGTACATGCGCGATTCGACGCCGCCGAGCTGGAACAGCAGGATGCTCGATATCGGTGCGCCGAACACCGCGCTGGTGATGGCCACAAGCGTCGGTACCGGCAGCGCGGCCGCGTCTGCTTCCCAGGCGTATTCCGAATCGCGATAGTCCGTGATCGACTTGAAGGCCCAGCGGTCGTCGATTTCCCAGTCGACCTCGAGGTGCCCGACATTGCCTTCGAGTTCGTCCGTCACGTTCTTGAGCACGGAATAGACGTGCGTCGGATTCCGGTCACCGGTGAGGTCCCAGACGTTGTTGCCCCAGCCGGAACTGCTCGCCGACCAGCGCTGGTAGTAGCCATAGAGCGTGACGGCGTCCGCCGGCTGCCACTGTGCCCCCAGACGCACGCCCCAGCGATTGAAGTCACCGAGTTCACCGCCCGCAACCAGGTTCTTCTGGTAATTGCCGCGCTCGTCGTACATGCCGGACAGGCGCAGGGCGAGCGACTCGGTCGCCGCCCAGTTGGCCTGGATGTCGCCGCGCCGCTGGCTCACGTTGCCCGCACCCGCCGAGACTGCCAGACCGTTCGCTCCCGGCTCGGGTCGGTTCGTGTACACGGAAATCGCGCCGGCGGTGGCGTTCTTGCCATACAGGGTGCCCTGCGGCCCCTTGGCGACTTCGATGCGCGCGACGTCGAACAGGGGCGTGTTGGCAAAGTCGAGATACCCGGCATACGACTCGTCCCAGTACACACCCACGCTCGGCTCGCCACCGCCGTCCGTCGTGGTCGACGACATGCCGCGGATCGCCCAGATCGCGTTCTGGACGCCCGTCGTCCAGCCGCTCACGGCCGGAATCAACGGCAGCACGTCCGAGATCGTCTGTGCGCCCGAGTCGGCGATCATCCCGGCGTCGAACACCGACACCGTGATGGGCACGTCCTTGACCGACTGCTCGCGCTTCTGCGCCGTGACGATGATCTCTTCCAGACCGCCGGCCGCGTCGTCGTCGGCCTGCGCAAATGCCGGGCCGGCGATGCTCGCCGCGGCGGCAAGCATCGCAGTCCGGCCGAGGACAGCCCGGATGTGAGCCGAAAGACCACGGTAATGCTGGTTCACGTTGCCCCCTGATTGAAATGGCGGGTGCCTGGCCCGCAGGTGCCAGGCGACGGAATGACGCCCGTGCGTTCAGCACACACGGGAAGACACAGGCTCGATGGCACTGCGCTTCAGCGCCTGCTTGTCGATCTTGCCGACGGGCAGCAGCGGCAGCACGTCGTGCACGATGAATCGCTTCGGAATCTTGTAGTTGGCGAGGCGCGCACGGCACCAGTCGCGCAGTGCGTCCTCCGTCGGATGCGCGCACCCGGTCTTCGGCATGAGATAGGCAACGCCGACCTCCGAGTACAACCGATCGGGTACGCCGACGACGGCCGCCAGTGCGATGGATGGATGTCCTTCGAGACAGAGCTCGATTTCCCGCGGGTAGACGTTGTAGCCCCCCGACTTGAACATCTCGCTGCGGCGGCCGACGATGCGCAAGGTACCGTCCGGCCGGCGTATCGCGACGTCGCCGGTGCGCAGAAAGCCGTCCGCTGTGAACGCCGCCGCGGTCGCCGCGGGGTTGGCGAAGTAGCCGAGCATCTGCGCCGGGTGCCTGGCGAGGATCTCGCCCGGTTCGCCTTCGGGTACTTCCTGCAACTGCTCGTCGACGAGCTTGACGACCTGGTTCGGGTCGGGACGTCCCACGGTGGTCGTGAGTTGCTCGTCGGAATACGATTCGTCCGCCCAGCAGATGTTCGAAATGCACTCCGTCTGGCCATAGGCGAGCATGAGCTTCAGGCCCATGGCCCGGAACCGCGCCAGCGCGTCGATCGGCAGCGCCGCCCCACCCCAGGCCGCAAGCTCGAGACTCGACAGGTCCCGCGTGGCGAAATCCGGATGCTGCGTGAGCAGTTGCAGGACAGTCGGAGTGTGCTGGATCGAGGTCAGCCGCAGTTCTTCGACCAGCTGCAGGAAGCGCGCGGGATCGAAGCGCTCGAGGAACGCAATCATGCCGCCCGCCACGATCACGCCGGTACAGAGGTCGGCCAGGCAGCCGATGTGATTGATGGGCAAGGTGCAGATCGTGCGCGGCCGGTCGAGGCCGACCGCTTCGGCCGCCCGCCGCGGCCCATAGACGAATGCATCGTGCGGGATGACGGCGCCCTTGGGGCTTCCCGTCGATCCCGATGTATAGACGATGGCCGCCGCATCGCGGCCCTGCACGTTCGCGATGCGCGTGGCGAGCTGCGCATCGTCCAGTCCCTCGCCGCGGGCAAGCAGATCGGAGGCTGCCGCGAGCACGCCGCACGCCGGCCCCGCATCGAGTCGGTGGCTGGCACGGACACACGGGAATTCCTGCCGCAGACGTGCCACCATCGGTTCGAATTCGACGTTCTCGAATCGGGCGAGTGACACGATCGCCGACGGCTTCGCATCGCCGATCACGTGCGCGAGCTCGCGATAGGTGTAGCGCGGATTCAGTCCCACGTAGACCAGGCCGACGCGCAGGGCGGCGAGCCACGCCACCAGGAATTCGACGCGTGGCGTCGAGAGCACGGCGATCCTCTCGCCCGGCTCGAGACCGAGTCCGACGAAGGCCCTGCCCAGTTCATCGACGCGCCGCTGCAGTTCCGCCCAGCTGACGAACTGGCCGTTGCACCAGGCGGCCGGCAGGTCGGGCGTACGCCGTGCGTGCCAGGCCACGTAGTCGGTGACCCGCGCGAGGTCCGGGATGAGTGGATGGCCCAAGGACGTTCCGTGTATCCAGTTTCTACTTGTAAGGTATCAAATAATTACTTGGTCCACAACAGCGGCCTGGCCGTGGGCTCTCGTCGATGACGGTCCCGCGGACGAAGGCTCAGCGGCGGGTGCGCGCGGCGGGCCGGACGGCGGCGTCGAAGTATGGGGCGAGGAAGCGTTCGACCATTCGCTTGAGCTGCACCACGATCTGGGCGTCGCGTCCGCCGGAATCGAGCTGCCAGGCATCGAGCAGCGCACCAATCGTTTCGACGCAGCAGAACGCCACGGCAGCCGCCTCGTCCGGCGTCGCGCCACTCTCGAGAATCCGCTCGGCGATCGCCCGTGACACGAGCAGGGTGTCTTCGCGGTCGTATCGCTTGAGCTGCGGGTTGGCCCTCATGGCCATTCGCAACGCCACCGCACCCGGCTCGCTGAGTCGCAGGGCGATGACCGCATCGATGGCCGCACCGATGACCGCGCGCCAGTCGCCACCCGCCCGCAGGTCATCGAGAGCATCGCGGGCCACGGTCGCCCGCCGATGCGTCTGGCGCTGGAACAGCGCGAGCAGGATGGCCTGCTTGTTCGGAAAGTAGTGGTAGAGCGTGGCGACGTTGATGCCCGCAGCCCTCGCGACGTGGTTCGTCGTCACGGCGTCGATCCCCGAGCCTTCGAGCAGCGCGCCCGTGGCATCGAGGATCCCCTCGAACGTCGCGTGACCCCGCGCGAGCAGCGGGGCACGAAAACTCAGGTCGCGGTTCGCGCGCCTGCGCCCGACGCGGTGCTTCGTGTCTGGTTTGCGGACTGGAGGCTTCTTCTCGGACATCGTGCGGCTCCGGCGTCGTGCGGCTCGCCGGCACGTCGGGTCAGCCGGACCGGTGTTCGTGCAGGGCGTCCGCGGGAAATTTCCACATCAGCAACAGCGCCGTTGCGACCAGCGCCGCCGCGATGGGAACCATGACCGGCCCGAGTGTACCCGTCGCAGTGCGCACCAGCCCGAGCAGCGTGGGGCTTGACGCCCCGCCCAGGTCGCCCATGGCATTGACGAGCGCCAGCCCACCGGCGGCGGCCGTTCCCGACAGGAACGCCGCGGGAATGGGCCAGAACACGGGGACCGTGCAGAGCAGACCGGTACTCAGCAGCGTGATCCCGATCAACCCGGTGGCGACGCCGTCGGTCGACACCAGCAGCAGGAGGCCGGCAGCGGCGGTCGACGACGCGGCCAGGTAGTGCCAGCGGCGCTCGAGCCGGCGGTCGGAACTGCGCGCGAACAGCACCATCACGGCGCCGCCGACGAGCCACGGGACCGCCGAATACAGCCCGACCTCGAGCACGTCGTCGACACCGCGTTCGCCGATCATGATCGGCATGAAGAAGTACATGCTGTAGATCGCGAAGCTGGCGGCCCCGTTCACCACTCCGAGGACGTAGATGCGGGGGTCGCGCAGCACCTGCCGAAATGTCTGCAGCCCGCCCTGGCGGGCCGCCGGCGTGTCCTCGGCCAGCGCGCGCTCGATGACAGCCCGTGCCGCGGGGCTGAGCCACGCGGCCGTCGCCGGCCGGTCGGTGCACCACGCCATCATGACAATGGCCATGACGAACGCCGGCAGGCTCTCGATCAGGAACATCCACTGCCAGCCGCGCAAGCCAGCCACGTCCTGCATGCCCGACATGATCCACCCGGAAATCGGGCCGACGATGATCCCCGCCAGGACCGGCGCCAGCACGAACATCGACAGCACCCGGGCGCGTCGTCCGGACGGGTACCAGTAGGTGAGGTACAGAAGGATCGCGGTCCACAGGCCGGCTGCGAATACACCCGTGATGAAGCGCAGGACCAGGAACTGCGCCGGCGTCCTGACGAACACCATCGCGGCCGAAGCGAGGCACCATGCCAGCATGATCCGGCCGAAGGTCAGGCGGGCCCCGATCCGTGCCATCAGCAGGTTGCTGGGTACCTGCAGGAGAATGCTGGTGAACAGGACGATGCTCGCGCCGATTCCGTAGACGGCGTCCGACAGGCCGAGGTCGGCCTTCATCTGCAACTGGGCGAACCCGATGTTGAGCACGTCCATCTGCGCCACGACCCAGCCCAGGAAGAGCAATGGCACGAGCCGGCGGTCGACCCGCCGGTAGATGGCCGCCTCGATCGCGGCACGGGAGGGCCCTGCGCGCAATGCGCCGGACGATGCAACCATCACGGTGCGTCCGCGCGCGTCGAGCACAGTGCCATGCTGGTGATGATCGCCGCCGGTTCCGTCTCGCCCTCGAGTTCGACCGTCAGGCGCGTGACGAGGATCCGGCCGATCGGATGTTCCCGAACCTGCTCGAGCAGGCTGCGATAACGGATGCGCGAACCCGTCAGCACCGGCTTCAGGAAGCGCACCTTCTCGTACCCGTAGTTGAATCCCCACATCCCCGGTTCGCGGATCGGCATGTAGTCGAAGGCGACGGTGACCGCCCGCGCGAGCAGCCACACGCCGTTGATGAGGTCCGATCCCAGAGGATTCGCCTGGGAGATCGACAGGTCGGTCTCGCCCGGCGTCGCCCCGATGGACCGCTCGAACATGTCCATGCGGTCCTGCGCGACAGGCAGCCAGTCCGTCACGTAGGTCTCCATGCCGACGTATTCGTGAGCCCGCGCCAACGGAACGGCCGGCAGTCGCAGGATCGAATTGGACGGATGAGTCATGGCAGGCCCCCCCCCTCGGGTGCTGATTGTGGATCTGTATCCAGTTTTTACTGGATTAGTGACTCCCCGTCCAGCGGGAGCCGCACGACCGGATGCGACCGTAGCGGCGCCGCGCCTTGACCGGGCCGGCTCGTGGCTCTCGCACAAGAGCGAACCCAGCCGGCGGCCCCCGTGCGCCGGGCCCGTCATCGTGACCACGCACGCGTCGTACAGACCAGTCGCGGCGACTCGTTCGTCTTGAGGCTGACGGGTCGTGACCGGAAGCGGCGTGCGAAGCCTGCGGCACCTTCGGGGAGCCGGCGCCGCCGCGTCGCCGATCGCACCGATGCGGTCGGAGTGATGGCGATGCATGCGAGCACGAGCGCGAGGAGACTGCGATGCAGCAGGATGGCGGCGGCTGGCCACAGCCGGGATTGCGGACCCGTTCGGGGCGTCGAACCCGCGGCGTGCCGCAGGCAGCTCGGATCCTGCTGGCGTGTGTCGCGTCGGGCGCATTCGCCGGCGCCGGCATCAGTCAGGCCGGACAGACGGAGCGCATCGGCGGTCGCGGCGAACGCCCGGTGCGCATGGATTGCGGGGCCGATGCCTTCATGACAGGCCTCGACGCCGCGGGCGGAGCCTCGAATCCGCTGGATACGCGCCTGGTTCGCGTACTGTGGTTCGAATGCGCGGCCTTCAGCACGATGGGGGTCTCTGGAAACACCACGGCGGTCCGGGCCAGCTCGGGCTATCTGGACGGTCCGTCGCACGGTCTGGCGCGCTGCGGGGCGCGCGAGGTGATCCAGACCGTCCATCTGTTCGCGGGCTCGTACATCGACAGGATCGAGGCCGTGAGCTGCGTCGGCGAGGACGGCCGTCTACGCACGCCGGTTGCGGTCAACGCGGGCGGCGGCGGCGGCTCGCCCTACGCGCTGCAGTGCCCGGCCGGCGAAGCACTCTACCGGGTCGATGCGACTGCCGGCATGGCGATCGACAGCCTGCAGGGCTTCTGCCGCCCGTTCCCTCTGCGCCCGTCGTTCGACGAGGCACCTGCCGAGGGTGCGCTGCTCCCGGTCTCCGTGACGAACGACGCGTCCATCCGGCTGCGCGCCCACAGTGCCACAGGGCCCCTCACGCTCAGCTACGCGGTGCCGTCGACATGGGCCTCACGTTTCGAGTTGGCCCTGCCACCTCCCCCGCCTGGCGCCCTCACGGCGCCAACCATCGGCACCCGCACGCCGGTGACCCCAACCCTTCCGGGAGGCGGCGCCGCGCCGTCGATCACGCGGGTGCTGCGCATCAAGGGGCCCGTTCCCGTCATACCGGTTGCCGCGCGGATCGTGCCGGTCACGCTGACAGTGCGCGACGGCGTCGGGCGCACAAGCACACGCTCCTTCCGCGTCCAGCTGGTGCCATAGGCGGCAATGCTTCGCCCTGACGGACGCGGCGCACTCGCCAGCGCCTGCGGCACCGCAGGTCGCCGGCGTCGCGGCGCACGCGGCGGTCGGGTCAGTCTCCGGCAGGCAGCTCGCCCACGGTCTGCGGACGCCGCGCGAACCAGACGAGAGCAATCAACGGCAGCAGCAGCACGGCCGAGGACCAGAACAGGTCGAGCGACGATAGCGTGTAGGACTGCTGGATCAGCCCGCGCGTCAGCAGGTCCACGGTCTGCGAGGTGTCGGCACCGAGCGGGCCGGCCGCCTGCGTGACCTGCTGCAGTCGCGGGTCGAACGCGCTCGTGGCCTCCGCGAGGCGGCTCTGGTGCAGCGCTTCGCGGCTGTCCCACATCGTCGTCGCGATCGACGTCGCGAATGCGGATGCCGTGATGCGCACGAAGTTCGAGAGCCCGGCGGCCGCCGGGATGCCCGCGGGCGGAATGCGGTCGAGCGTGATGGTGATGGTCGCAACGAAAAAGAAAGCCACGGAGACGCCCTGGACCGCCATGGGCAGCACGACATCGAGGTAGGTGGCCTGCGTATTGAGCAGCGAACGCATGTAGAGACTGGCCGCCAGAACCAGCAGGGAAAACACGGTGAATCCACGCGCGTCGTAGCGATGGACGAGCCTCCCGGCGAATGGCGAGAGGAGCAGCGCGACCAGCCCGTTCGGTGCCTGTACGAGGCCCGCCCAGGTCGCCGTGTAGCCGATCTGGGTCTGCAGCCAGAGCGGCAGGATCACCAGGTTGCCGAAGAACACCGCATAGCCCAGGCAGGCCAGCACCACCCCGATCGTGAAGTTGCGCATCCGGAAGAAGCGCAGGTCGACGATCGGATGCGGCTCATTCAGCTCCCAGATCAGGAAGGCGCAGAAGCCCACGGCAGCGATCAGGGCGAGAACGACGATGAATGGCGACGCGAACCAGTCCGCGTCCTTGCCATTGTCGAGCATGAGCTGCAGCGCACCGACCCAGACGACGAGCATTGCGAGCCCGACGACGTCCACCGGCACGCGGCGACGCACGGTCTCGTGGGACCGCAGGGCGCCCCAGCACAACGCGGCGCTCAGGAGTCCGATGGGCACGTTGATCAGGAAGATCCAGGGCCACGACCAGCTGTCGGAGATGTAGCCACCGAGCAGCGGGCCCAGGACGGGGGCGACGAGCGTGGTCATGGACCAGATCGCGAGCGCCATGCCGCGTTTCGACGCCGGAAAGATCGCGAGCAGCAGCGCCTGCGAGCCCGGGATCATCGGCCCGGCCAGCGCGCCCTGCAGGACCCGGAACACGAGCAGCACCGGGAAGCTCCAGGCGATGCCGCACAGAAAAGACGCCAGCGTGAACAACAGCACCGAGACGGTGAAGGTCCGCACGACACCGAATCGCTGCATGAGCCAGCCGGTGAGCGGCACCGAGATGCCGTTCGCGAGCGCGTACGAGGTGATGATCCAGGTGCCCTGGTTCGGACTCACGCCGAGGTTGCCGGCGATCGTGGGCAGGGACACGTTGGCGATGGTCGTGTCGAGGACCGGCATGAAGGTGCCGAGGGACAGCGCGAATGCGACGACGCCACGCAGCCGCGGCGGAAGCTGCATCTGCGCCGTGTCGTCGGCCCTTGCCGCCACGCTCAGCCCCGTGCGCCGGAATTCCCGGCGATGACGCGCCGGATCGTCGCCTCGACCTCGGGGTCGCGTTCTTGGTGCGGCGGCATCGAGGTGGCGACGTCGGCCGTCGGCGCTCCCGGCACGGGACCCGAGTCGTCGTGCAGGTCGACCTCGGCGTGCATGGACAGTCCGATGCGCAGCGGATGCCGGCGCACCTCCTCCGGCTCGAGCGCGATGCGTACCGGCACGCGCTGCACGATCTTGATCCAGTTGCCCGAGGCATTCTGCGGCGGCAGCAGGGCGAAGGCGGCCCCGGTCCCGGGCGAGAATCCCTGCACGCGTCCGTGGAAGGTGACGCCGCGCCCGTACAGGTCGGCGTGCAGCCGGACAGGCTGCCCGATACGCATGTCCTCGAGCTGCACTTCCTTGAAGTTCGCATCCACCCAGACGTCTTCGAGCGGCACCAGCGCGAGCAGGGGCAGGCCGGCGGCCACACGCTGTCCCACCTGCGCACCGCGCTTCGCCACCACGCCCGCCATGGGTGCGGTGACGATCGTGCGCCGCACCGCGAGCGCGGCATCGCGCACGCGCATGGCGGCGCGCTCGACCTGCGGATGCTGCTCGACGGTGGTGCCCCGGGTCTGCGCCCACGCGACGTTGAGGTCCTCGCGCGCGGCGCGCAGCACGGCCGCGGCGGACTCGACGGCTTCGCCGAGGTGTGCGACTTCCTCGACGGATACGGCGCCACCGCCCGCAATCGCCTGGCGCCGCGCCAGATCGGCGCGCGCCCGCTTCAGGTCGATCTTGCGCGCACTCACCTGCGCCTGCGCGCGTTCGACCTCGGCGAACGACGCATGGACCTGCCGCACGGTCGCGGCGAGATCCGCAACGGCCGCGTCGTACGCGATCTGCGCATCCGCCCGGTCGAGCGCGACCAGCGGCTGCCCCGCCGCCACGCTGTCGGTCTCTTTCGGGTAGATGGTACGGACCGTGCCAGGGATCTCGGCCGTCACCTGGACGATCCGTCCGCCCACGTAGGCATCGTCGGTCGATACCGTCCAGCGCCCGAATCCGAACCAGTACACCGCCCAGCCAAGGGCACCGACGAGGACGATCGCGGCCACAAGCCACAGGCCGCGCTGTCGCCTGCGGCGGCCGTCGGCGATCCCGTCGGACGTCGGCTCGGAGGAATTCATCCTGTCGTCTCCTGGAAATTCCCGCCGAGCGCGACCAGGAGGGCCACGCGTGCGAGCGTACGATCGGCGAGCAGCTGTACCTGCAGGCGCCGCGCATCGAGGACCTGCATCTCGGCGTCGAGGACGGTCAGGTAGCTCGCGAGCCCGGCCGAATAGCGCTGCTCCGCCAGGCGGTAGGCGCCTTCGGCCGCATCGAGCGAACGCTGCTGGTCGGTGAGCTGTCGCTCGAGCGATTGCACGCGGGATACCTGGTCGGCGACCTCGCGAACCGCGCGCAGCACCGTCGCGTTGTAGGCCGACACCGCGGCATCCCAGTCCGCGCCCGCCCTGCCCGCTGCCGCGCGCAAACGACCGCCGTCGAAGATCGGCAGATGGATCGCGGGTCCGATGCTCAGGGACCGGGAACCGGCTTCGAGCAGCTGGTCGAGCCCAATGGCCTGGAATCCCGCGAAAGCCAGCAGGTTGATGTCGGGATAGAAGCTCGCGGCCGCCGCGGCGCTGCCCGCCTGTGCCGACAGGACGCGCGCACGCGCCGCGGCGACATCGGGACGATGAGCGAGCAGGTTCGCCGGCAGCGCCTCGGGCAACGCGAGCACCTGCTCGAAATCGAGCCGCGGCGCCGTCGGCGCCTGGACTCCGTCGGGGCCGCGGCCCGTCAGCGCCGCGAGCGCATGCATGGCCGAAACCTGCGCAAGGTGCGCCTGCTCACGTTCGATGCCGATCTGGGCCAGGCGCCCTTCGGCGCCAAGCAACTCGGCCCTGGTGTCGAGGCCTGCGTCGACGCGCTGCCGGGCCAGATCGACGATGCGCCGTCGCTGCATCGCCGCCCGTTCGGTCACCTCTTCCAGACACCGCGCCCGGACGAACTCGACGTAGGACTGCGCGACGGCGCTCGAGAGCAGCAGGCTCGCACTGGCCGCCTCGAAGCGCTCGGCCTCGGCGGCCTGCTGCGCCTGCGCGATCAGTGCCGACTGGCGACCCCAGAAGTCGAGATTCCAGCCGAGGCTCGCGCCGAGACGACCCTGCCAGATCGTGCTGCCGGCATAGGGCGGTGGAAAGATGTAGTGCTCGCTGATCCGCTCGCGATAGGCCTCGGCGTCGAAGGCGAGCTGCGGGGCGTTCGATGCACCGACCGCCTCGGCCTGGGCCAGGGCGCTGCGCACCCGCGCCAGCGCACCCGCGAGGTCCGGATTTCGCGCCAGCGCGTCCTCGACGAGCTGGTCGAGTTGCGGATCGTCGAAGGCGTGCCACCAGTCCTCGCCCGACGCGAGGTAGTCCGCGCCAGACAGGCCGACGGAGGCCGCCTCGAGGGCTCGGGCCTCGGGCGGATTTCGAGGAACGTCGACGCAACCCGGGAGGGCGACGGCTGCGCACCATGCAGCGACCAGTCGCGGCCAATGCATCACCGCGCCCGCGCCCTCACCCGCGCCACCACCCCTGCCCGCGGCCGGCCTCCGACGAGCGGCTCCGGTTCCGGGGTCTGCTGGTGCTCCAGCAGGCGCTGCAGCATGTCATGAAACTGCGCGGTCTCCGCGTCGTTCAAGGGCGCGAGTGCGCGATTGAGTTCCGCCACCACTCCGGGCAACAGTCCCCGGATGAGCTTGCGTCCCGCAGGAGTCAGCTCGAGTTCCACGACGCGCCGGTCGCGCGAGCTGCGGCGTCGGGCCAGCAACCCGCGGCGCTCGAGCTGATCGATGACCCGGGTGAGCGCCCCGCTGTCGTGCTGGAACTCGCGCACGATGTCCGAGGCCGTCCGCGCGATGCCGTCGCGCAGGTACATGAGGACGATCCACTGGGTCAGCGTCAGGTCGTCGCGGGCGAGCCTCGACTCGACGCGGCCCGCCAGCAACGCGTACAGGCGACGGACCATGTACCCGATGCTGTCGCGGGCCCGATAGGTCGCCGGATCGTAGTAGGCTCGGGGCATTGCTGGCTCGGGCAGTGACTGCTTCGGCAGATGATGCACCGGCCTGCCCGCGCGCGGCAATGGCCCGCCGTCCCGGACGGCGCACGGGCAGCTCTCCGCGCAGGCCCGGGACCGTGCGCGCTCAGATGATCCCGAGTCTCTGGCCCACTCTCGCGGCGGGAATCAGCAGCCTGCGGATGACGAGATCCTGCTTGCCCGCAAAGCCCACGGGCGCGGGCTTTTCCAAGGGAAATGGCAGCGTTTCCAGCCGATCCGCGGCGAGCGCCCTGGCCAGGGCCATGCCGAGCAACGGTGCCATCACGTTGCCCCAGGCGTTGAAATGCATCAGCCCGAGGAGTCCCGGCTCGAGCTGGAACGCACCGGGGAACTCCACGTCGCGCAGCGCCACGCGGCCGGTCCAGTAGTGCTCCAGCTGGATGTCCATGTCCCGGGTCTGCGGCCAGGTCCGGTGGATCCATGCCAGGTGCGTCTCGAAATACCGGGATGCATCCCTTTGCCTCGAGCGGCTGGGTATGGACGCGGTGACGATCCTCCCGTGTTCGTCGACGAGGGAGGGATTCAGGTCCACGGGCTGGATCGCAATCGGCGTGCCGCCCGGCAGGACGATCCCGAGCGCCTCCCGGGGCAGCGGCTGGGTGGAGAGCGCGTACGCCGTGAGCGGATAGAAGCTGTTCGCGAACTGCGGGACGATCGAGGTCGGATAGGCATTCGTGCAGAACACGACACGGCTCGCCACCACGCTTCCGGTGGGCGTGGTCACGCGCCAGCGGCTGCCCGAGCGTCGCAATGAAGTCGCTTCGGTTCCACCGAAGACCCGCGCGCCATGGCGGATCGCGGCGGCGATCATTCCGTTGGTGAACCGGTAGGGGTTCACGCGGCCGCCGGAACGGTACAGCACCCCGTACGGGTAGTAGTCGGATCCCGTCACGGCCTTCATGTCCGGGCCCTCGAGCCACTCGACCTGCTGGCCCTGCTCGCGCTGCCAGAACCCGGACTCGGTCTTGAGCTTCTCGAAGACGCGGGCGCTTTCGGTCGCGTTCAGGTATCCGGCCGGAACGGCATCGCACGATATTCCGTGCCTGCGTGTCAGGTCGAACGTGATCTGGTGGTGCTCGCGAAACAGCTCGAGGAAGGCCTTGCCGCCGTCGGGAAACCTGCGGATCACGTCGACGTCCCTCAAGGTCGGTGCGACGTGGCCAGCATTGCGGCCGGACGCCCCCCACCCGGGTTGACGTGCCTCCAGAACCACGACGCTGAGGCCAGCCTCCGCCAGGTGCAGCGCTACCGAACTTCCGGCGAGCCCCGCACCGACCACCGCCACGTCTGCATCCAGGTCGCCGTTCAACGGCGGGTGGTCAGGCAACACGCCCGCAGGGGAGGTCCAGCCCGACGAGCGGAGCGGCGTGGTCTCGTTCTCGTCCAGGATCACTGCGCCTGGCCGGGTGGACTCCGGTTGCGATCCTGTGGCCGGCGCTGCGCCGGAGTTCTCGTCGCTGCAGCCCGGAAGGACGGCGGCGGCTGCAATGGCTGCACAACCTTTCAGACAGTCGCGTCTTTTCACACACGGTACTCCATGGCAACGACGAGACTCCCCCGCCGACGGGAATTGTCGGCACGAACGGACTGTGCGGGCCAGTGCCAAATGGCACCTGCCATGGCAGTCGGGACGTCGGTCTAGCGCAGCAACGCAAGGCTCCGATGGACCAGACGCACGATGTCGCTCTGGCCCTTGATGCCCATCTTGGCGTAGATGCGCTTGGAGTAGCTGCGCACCGCCGTCTCCGCAACGCCGATGCGCTGCGCGGCCGCGGCGAGCGTGCAACCGTCTGCGAGCAACAGCGCGAGCCGTGCTTCCTGCCGCGTGAGACCGAACAGCCCGCCGACCAGGGCCTGGGATGAACCCCGCTCGGGATGCAGGGCCGCCAGTTTTCGCGTCAGGTCCGACAGGTAGACCACGACGCTCGGCGCATGCGCGCCCCGGCAGTAGCGCGAGCGGGCGACCGGATGCACGAGCAACCCGAGCGGCTTCCCATCGATCGAATCCATGCGGACCAGCTCACCGTGCAGCTCTGGCCCGTCGGCGTCGCTCGCCGCCAGTGCCCGCTGCAGCGCCTCCTCGAGCGCCTTGCGCGCCTGCCGGTCGGCGAGCCGCAGCCGACCGCGCGATATGCTGACCCCGCGATGCGCGTCCATGATGGTCCCGGCCGCGCGGTTCGCATGTACGACCTCGAGTTCGCCGTTCAGCAGCACGCTGCCGATCAGGAAATGTTCGATCGTGTCTTCGTAGACGCGCTTCTCGACCTCCTGCCGCGTCTGCCCGGCATAGAGCCTGAGTGCGCGCGAGAGATGCGGGAGCAGCGTCCGCAGGAACTCCACGTCCTGCGCACCGAACTCGAGGTATGGCCGACGGCGGCGCATGACGTCGACCCAGCAGCGCATTCCGCCCGGCTCCTCGAAACTGGCCCGGAGGCCGCAGCCAAGATCGTTGGCCGCGAGAAAGCGATCGACGTCGGGCGGCGCGCTCCTGTTGTCGATCGTCAGGACCTCGCCCGGCCCCACCAGCTCCAGGCGATGCGGATCGTCCCGCATCATCCGCTGCCGGTACGCCCGCTCGACCTCGCTCCAGTCCGTGTCGTCGCCGGGGTCACTGGCGAGGACATACGTGTCGAGGATGGGGCCTTCCCCGCGATGGAGCGTGATCGCGACGATACGGGCCGCGAGCACGGTACGCAGGCAGTCCGCGAAGCTGCGCCATGGCTCAGGCTCCAGTGGCCCTTCGTAGATCTGGCCGACGAGGTCGAGCAGCGCTACGGAGGACAGCGGCAGGCCGTGATCCACGCCCATCGCAGGCGAACATCCCGCTAATGCATGATGCCTCCAATACTCCGCCGGACGACGCGCGCCTGGCAAGCCTTGCGGCTGCCTTGGACGAGCGTTCAGAACTCCCAGGCCAGGTCGATGCCGTAGGTGCGCGGCTCTCCGTAGGTGGCCGTGATCGGGCCCAGGGCACCGAAGTTGATGCCAAACGTGTTGTACTCCTCGTCGAACAGGTTGCGTGCCCAGAGCGCGGCACGCAGCCTGCCGGTCGGCAGCTCGACATTCTCGATGCCGAGGCGGAGGTTCGCGATCGTGCGGTCCGCGAGGACGATCGGCTCGTAGATGTATGGATACGCGCCGCCTTCGATCTCGTAGGATCCGGTCCACAGGGCAGTCGCGTAGGAGTCGTCCTGCCAGAACACGTCCGCATGCGCGATGACGTCGCCCCAGTCGCGCCTTGCGACGACCCAGTCGGCCACCACGCTCAACTGGTCGTCGGGCGAGTTCGGGCGCCTCGCCAGGTCGTCGGTATCGATGCAGGTGGTCAGGTAGTCGCCCGTGCCGCAATGCGGCGGATACTCCTCGAAATCGCCCTCCATGTGCGCCCAGCTCGCCGAGACGAGCAGGTCGTCCGTGACGGCCCATTGAAGCTCGAGCTCCGAGCCCCAGCGTTCGGCCTTGCCTGCGTTGCCGGTGAACGACGTCGGCTGTCCGTTGACCAGGCGGAGCATCGCGACCTGGATGTCATCGTATGTGTACCCGAAGATCGACGCATTCACGCGCAGCACGCCCGGCAGCACGTCGGACTTGACGCCGAGCTCGAGCGTTTCGAGCGTCTCCTCTTTGACGGGATTGTTGTAGATCTCGCCGTTGTAGCCGCCACTGCGGTAGCCCGTGGCCCAGCGCAGGAATACGTTGGTATCGTCGGTCGCACGGTAGGCGAGCGTCAGGCTGCCGCTGTCATTGCTGAAGTCCTGCTCGAAGTGGTCGCCGTAGGTGGTCGTCGGGACCTGCTCTCCCGTGTAGTCCAGGTTGATGTACAGGGTCCAGGTCGCCAAAGTTGTGCGTGTCCTGTTCCCGCCAGCCGGTGATGGACTTGAACTCCACGTTTCCGAGTACGCCGAGATCGTCGACCCGCCACGCGCCGGTCAGGCTGTGGCTGCTCGCATCGCTCGACGTACCGCTCCTGACGTCGGCCGTGCCATTCTTCGGCCGGTCGGTGGTTCCGGGGAGATCCGCGTAGACGTCGCTCAGCGCCCTGGCCGAATCCAGCCAGCGCACGAACGTCGGATCGGACGCCGCGGCGGCCAGGGGCCCCGCGCCGAGGAGCGCGAAATCGCCCGCCTGAATCATCCCGCTCAGGGCATCCTGGCGGCTCAGGCTCTCGCCCGTGATCGGATTGAGCGAGAGTGCATTGAGGCCGACCAGCTGATTGGGGGTCGCGACCTCGTCCATCTCGCTCTTGTCGTACGCATAGTCGACGGTCACCGTGTCGCTCGGCTCCCAGCGCAGGGCCACGCGGTAGGCCTGGCGGTCGAGATCGTCGTAGTCCTGCCCACCGTTCGCGTCGCTGCCATACAGGCCGTCACGCTCGCGCGTCTGTGCACTGAGGGTGGCCTTGAGTGTTCCTGCGCCCTGTCCCTCGGTCCCGAGCGTGGGGGTGTCCAGCATGGCGCGCACACCCCACAGGTCGTCGCTGCCCAGCGTGCTGCTCAAGCTGCCGCTGAACTCGCCGCTCGGCTTGCGCGTGATGAAGTTGATGGCGCCGCCCGTGGAGTTGCGTCCATAGAGCGTTCCCTGCGGTCCGCGCAGGACCTCGACGCGCTCGAGGTCGGCCACGTCCAGTGAATTGCCGACCTGCTTGCCGATGATCACGCCGTCGACGTAGATGGCCACGGACGGATCATTGGAGAGGTTCGACGGAGACGAGCCCGGCACGCCGCGCATCGTGATCGCAAGGTCTCCCCTCGAGCCGGGCGAGATGAATCCGGACATGTTCGGCATGCTGCTCAGGAGATCTGCAGCGCCGTGTACGCCGCGGCGATCGATGTCGCTGGCATTCAGCGCCGAGATGGAGATCGGCACCGACTGCAGGTCTTCCTCGCGCTTCTGCGCAGTGACGACGATTTCCTCCAGCCCGAGACTGGTGACGTCTTCCTGGGCACTGGCCCTGCCCGCCTGCAGGAAACCGCCTGCCGCAACGGCGGCGATCGTCAGCACCAGACCGTTCGAGCCCTGGTTAGTCATCGTTGGCACCTCCACCGTTGTCGACCGACTCGAGCGCATCCACGCACCTTCGATGCAGGAACCCGCGTGAACTCCCCCGCGCGCGCGCTGCCCTTCGAGGCGCATTGCGCCGGCACAATGGAGGGCGATTATTCGGAAGACGGAAATGGCGGAGCCAGTACCATATGGCACCGTCGACGCGACGAGTGGCCGCGCCACCGACCTGCCAGCCGGCGCCGCGCCGCGTCGGGGACGAGTCAGCCTGCCTGCCGCTGTTCGGCGAGGATCAGGTCCGCCAGCTTCTCGGCGATCATGATCACGGTCGCATTGGGATCGCCGGTCGTGATCCTGGGCATGACAGAAGCGTCGGCGATGCGCAGGCCGCCGAGCCCGCGCACCCGAAGCCCGTCATCGACCACGGCGAGTGCGTCGTTACCCATCCGGCAGGTGCCGACCGCCTCGTAGTTGACGCCGACTGTGCGGCGGAAATACGCCTCGAGGGCCTCGTCGCTCTGCACTTCCGGGCCGGGCGCGATCTCACGCCCGCGAAACCGGTCGTAGGCTTTCTGGCGGAAGATCCCGCGGGCAATCCTGATCCCGCGTCGCAGCGCCTCCCGGTCGCGCTCGTGCGCCAGGTAGTTGGTGTCGATGATCGGCGGCGCCAGCGGGTCGGGCGAGCGCAACCTGAGCGCGCCCCGGCTCTCGGGCCGGGTGAGGATCACGAGATTGGTCACGCCGTGCTCGCGTACGAACCCGGCATCGGCGCTGGTCAGGATGGGAATGAAATAGTACTTGAGGTCCAGTTCGGAATGACCCGGGGCGCCTGAGCGCAGGTATGCGACGGCGTCGGTACCGTTGCTGCCGATCAGGCCCTTTCTGGCAGTGAGATACGCGAGGACGGCGCCGAGCATCAGCAGCGGATTCCTGGCGTATCGGTAATCCGTGACGGGTTCCGGGCAGGAAAACTGGATCTGCGTGCCGACGTGGTCGTGCAGGTTCCTGCCAACCCCCTTGAGATCGAGGACCGGCTCGACACCGACAGAACGGATGTGCTCCGCATCCCCGATGCCGGACAGCATGAGCAACTGCGCAGACTGGTACGTCCCGCAGCTGACGACGATCTCACGGCGTGCACGGACGCGCCGGGTCTCCTCGCCCTGGCGATATTCCACTGCGACCGCGCGAGACCCCTCGAACAGCAGCCGCGTGGCGCGGGCGTGGGTTTCGATCGCGAGGCTGGCACGACGCCGGGCCGGTTTCAGGTAGGCGACGGCCGTGCTGATCCTGCGACCGTTGCGAATCGTCCGCTCCGAGGGGCCGAAGCCCTCGGAGCGCACGCCGTTGTGGTCGTCGTTGTACGGAAATCCGGCCTCCTGCGCGGCCCGCAGCCAGGCCTGGATGGCGGGGTTCCCGATCTTCGCGCGCGTGACGCACAACGGTCCGGAGCCGCCGTGGTAGAGATCCTCGCCATGCTCATTGCCTTCCGCTTTCCTGAAATACGGCAGCACCTCCCGATACGACCAGCCCGCATTGCCGGCCGCCGCCCAGCCATCGAAGATTTCCGGCGCGCCACGGCTGTAGCACATGCCGTTGATGGAACTGCTGCCTCCCAGCACCTTGCCGCGCGCATCGGGCAGGACACGGTTGTCGAGATGCACCTGTGGCGCCGTCTGGTAATTCCAGCTGTACAGGCCCTTCTGCAGCATGGGCAGGAAGCCGGCAGGAATGTGTATCAGTGGACTCGAGTCCTTGCCGCCGGCCTCCAGCAACAGCACACGATTGCGCGGATCGGCGGACAATCGGTTCGCGAGGACGCAACCGGCGGAGCCGGCGCCGACGACGACGTAATCGAAAACGGGATCGCCTGTGCGCATCGTGACCGGCCTTCGTTGCTCAGCACGCGTCGACCAACAACGCCCGTGGAGGAGTCAAATGTTGGCGCAGCATTCGATGCGTTAGACGACGGAGCGACGCGCTGGTTACGGAAGCAATGGCTGAGCACGTCTCGCAGGTATCGATCCCGTTGCCGGGCCCCTGGAAGGAAGATCTCCGTCGCATCGCCTTCGGAATGCGCGATTTCCTCAACGACCCGGTCGAGCGGGCGATGAACCGCATGCTGGTAATCACCGACAACGAAGTCTTCCATGAACAGATGAGTCGCCACTGGAACCCCTTGCTCGACAAGTTCTGCGGGGCCATCCGCGCGGAACAGGACCGCGGGAAACTCCGCGGGAAGGTCGATGCCGAGGCCACGATCTGGTTGCTGATGTCTGCGGCGGTGGCCCGGAGCGTCCTTGCGCTGACACCGCCCGACGACGCCTGCAACGAGCGCATCATCGCGCAGATGATGCGCAGCTGCGCCTGAGCCCACACGGAAGTGACCGGCACGGCGGGTTGTCTGTCAACATCACTCGATCGTCTTCAATGTGTCCCGGTCGAACACCAGCCCCATCCACCAATGCATCCATGCACCCATGCATCATGCCTCTCAGCGGCAGGCTTGCACGGTCTGGCGAAACGCGTCATCGAGGTCGTCCAGCTCGTAGCCCAGCGCCCGGCAGGCGATGTCAGGGTCGATGAATGCCTCTGCGGTCTGCAGGCTGGCGAAATGACTCAGGTCGAGCCCCCCTTCCTTGTTCTGCAGGTGGTGAAAGAGTTTGACGCCCGACAGCAGCCCCGAGACCGCCCCCGTCGGTAGCGTCACCACCCGCACCTGCCGCTGGTCGGCCCGCGCGAGGCGCATGAGCATCTCACGCCAGGTCAGGTTCTCCTGGCCGATGGGATAGCACTGTCCGGCCTTGCCGCGTTCGAGCGCGGCGGCCGCGGCGCGCCCGACGACTGTCGCGGACACGCAGGCCGTGCCGCCCTCGCTGTACAGCAGCGTGGAAGTCGCACGGAGGTACTTGACCAGCGAGATCCAGAGCGGCGTCCAGCCGGGAACGGGCATGGCTCCGAAAACGTACGGGATTTCCAGCACCATCCCGGCGAGGCCGCGAACGGACGTCGCGACCTGCTCCTGCTCCATGCGGGACCGGATGTAGGGATGCCGTTCGGCGAGCTTCAGATCAGGCCATTGGCGATTGAAATACGCGAGATAGGATCCCAGGATCACGGCCCGTTCGATGCCCGCCTTTGCGGCCAGGGGCAGCAACCGCTCGAGGACCGCAACGTTGGCCTGGCGGAACTTTTCATACGCCGGCTTCGCAAGGACCTGGCGGTCGTCGAGTCCGGCCGCGAACACGAGGCCCCGATGTCCGCGCAGCATCCGACGGAGGTCAGCGTCCGTGGCCTCGGCGAGGTTGGCCAGAACCACTTTGACGGAGGCGGGAAACAGGCCGGCTGGCGGCCCGGGCGGCAGCCCGAGGGCGGTCACGCGCCAGCCTCCCGCCAGGAGTTCCTGGACGGCGTAGTAGCCGAGAAACCCTGTCGCACCGACCACGAGCGCACGCTTCGTCATGAGGACTCCCGTTGCAGCCTGAGTCGTCGCCCACCTGCCCACGCGCTCGCGTGCGCGAGCGTCTCACCGTTCGAAACCCCCGCGGCCCGGCCGCCTCCACACTGCGGCCCATACGCTGAGGCGTCAGCCTTTCAGCGGTGCGACCTTGCAGGTGGCGGAGGCGCGGGCGATCGGGTTGCCGTGCGCGTCCACGAGTTGCGCCTCCGCGAACGCGATCGACCGTGTGGCGTGTACCACACTGCCCTCGCTGTAGTGCAGGCCCGGGTTGCAGACGCGGAAGAACGACACTTTCAGCTCCAGCGTCGGCGCCATCATGCCGACACCGACGCGCGCGGTGATCGCATGCGCCATTGCGGCGTCAAGCATCGAGGTCACGAAGCCGCCCTGCACGATCGTTCCCGAATGGCAGCACGCCTCGGTGGGGTGCCAGCGCAGCCGCGCCCAGCCGCGGTGACGGTCGATCGCCTCGACGTGACCGTCGAGGATGCGCATGAACGCGCCGGCGCGATCGCGCATGTAGTCGATCAACTGCTCCGTTTCGAGCGCTTCGCTCACTGCGCCGCCCCCTTCATTCGCGTCCCCTAGTGCAGCCGCGAGTATAGAGGCTTCCCCGGTCGGCATGAACGTCGACCTGGGCCCGTCTGGACCGACCGGCATTTCGCCGCAGGCCGGCATCGATGGCGACCGGCCCAATCGTCAGGCCAAAGGCCGCACCGCGGCTGCCTGCGCAGCGGCACGCCGGAAGCGGCGCGTGGCGGCTGCTCCGTCGCCGGACCTCCGGTAGACTGCGCGCGTTTCGTGTGATCGCCCTGCGCAGGCTCTGTCGCGCGCCGCGACAGGTTGCCAGCCGGTCGGCGCGCATCGGCTGCTTCGTTGCATGGGGTCCTGGTACGTGGCTCAGACAACTGCCCTGCGCGCCGCGGGGCCGGGCGACCTTCCCTCCGTGGACCGCCTGCTGACGCAACCTGGCTTCGCGGCGTTGATACGAGGCGCGGGGCGTCCAGCGGTGGTTACCGCAGTGCGTGCCGAGCTCGCGGCGCTGCGCGTCCGTGCGCTTGGGGGCTCGCTGCCCGCGGCGGCGCTCGAGCCCGAGGCGCTGCTTGCGGCGATTACGCGCCGCGTCTCGGACGCGAACCGTTCGCAGGTCCGGGCCGTCATCAACCTGAGCGGGATCGTGCTGCACAGCAATCTCGGACGCGCGCTGCTGCCCGACGGCGCGATCGCGGCAGTGCTCACCGCCATGCGCGCGCCCGTCAACCTCGAGTTTGACCTCGGCAGCGGGAAGCGCGGTGATCGGGATGCGGCGGTCGCCGGGCTGCTCGCCGGGCTCACGGGGGCCGAAGCCGCCACCACGGTCAACAACAACGCGGCCGCCATCGTGCTGATGCTCGCGGCGTTCGCGGCCCGGCGCGAGACCGTGGTGTCGCGTGGCGAACTGATCGAGATCGGCGGCTCCTTCCGCCTGCCGGACATGATGCGGGTGGCCGGGACGAAGCTGATCGAGGTCGGCACGACCAACCGTACGCACCTCGCCGACTACGAGCGCGCGCTCGGCCCGCGGGCCGCGCTCATCCTCAAGGTGCACCCGAGCAACTACGTCATGCGCGGCTTCACGGCCGCGGTCGCGACACGTGAGCTGGCCCGGGTCGCCCGTGCGCACGACCTGCCGCTCGCAGTCGACCTCGGCAGCGGCGCGCTCGTTGACCTGCAACAGTATGGTCTACCGCCAGAACCGGTGGTGGGCGACGTCGTGCGCGACGGCGCGGACCTGGTGAGCTTCAGCGGCGACAAGCTGCTGGGAGGGCCGCAGGCCGGTCTGGTGGTCGGGCGACGTGACCTCATCGATCGCCTGAACCGCCATCCGCTCAAGCGCGCGTTCAGGCTCGGCAAGCTGACGCTGGCGGCGCTCGAAGCGGTGCTGAAGCTGTATGCGAAGCCCGAGCAGCTCGCCGAGCAGATCCCGACGCTGCAACTGCTGATCCGCCCGGTCGGCTCGATCCGCGCGCAGGCCGAGCGACTGGCCGAACCCATGGCCGCCGCGCTCGGAACGGCCTACGTCGTGACCATCGAACCGCTGGCCAGCAAGGTGGGCAGCGGGGCCCAGCCGGACGCCGACCTGCCAAGCCACGGCCTGGTCGTGCGGCGCGCCGTGCGGCGCGGCCCGAGCCTCGCCCGCCTCGCGCGCGCGTTGCGAGCCCTGCCGACTCCCGTGATCGGTCGGCTCACCGATGCAGCGCTTTGCCTGGATCTCAGGTGTCTCGATGCGGAAGGCGAGTGCACACTGCTGGCGGAGCTGGGCCAGCTCGAACCCTGAGCGCCTGCGCAGCGAGCGACGCGATGGTCTAGGATCGGCTGGAGGGGAAGGCATGCGTATCCGGCGATGCGGCTGGGCTTCAAACCCAGTAGGGGGCGTCAGCCGCTTCCTGGTAGGTTCGACTCCTACTGCCTTCCGCCACCCTGCAGAGGATCGGCGATGACCGCTGTGGGTACCGTTCCGAGATTGACATCACTTTCCCGAGGGGGCGGTTGTGGCTGCAAGATCGAGCCTGGCCTGCTTGCGGACCTGTTGCGGGAAAGCGCCGTGGCCGAGCCGGTCGCAGCGCTGCTGGTTGGCCGCGAGACCGGGGATGATGCCGCCGTCTACCGCCTGAGCGATGAGGTCGCCGTCGTCGCCACGATCGACTTCTTCATGCCGATCGTCGACGTCCCGTTCGATTTCGGCCGCATTGCGGCCGCGAACGCGCTCTCGGACGTCTACGCCATGGGCGGCACGCCGCTGCTGGCGCTGGCAATCGTCGGCATGCCAGTCAAGGTGCTGCCGGTGCCGGTGATTCGCGAGGTGCTCAGGGGCGGCGAGTCCGTCTGTGCCGCGGCCGGCATTCCGGTGGCTGGCGGTCACAGCATCGACTCCGCAGAACCGATCTACGGGCTGGTGGCGATCGGGCAGGTCGCACCGGCCGGCATCCGTCGCAATTCCGATGCCCGGCCCGGCGATGCGCTGCTGCTCGGCAAGCCACTCGGCATCGGCATCCTGTCGGCGGCACTCAGGCGCGATCGGCTCGATGCAGCCGGCTATCAGCAGCTGATCGAAACGACGACACTCCTCAACCGGGCAGGGACGGCGATCGCCCGCCTGCCCGGCGTGCATGCGATGACGGACGTGACGGGCTTCGGCCTGCTCGGTCACCTGCTGGGCGTCTGTCGCAGCTCGCGCGTGCGCGCGTGCGTCGCGCGGGACCGGCTGCCGCTGCTGCCCGGCGTGCTGGACCTGGCGACCGAGGGAATCGTGACGGGTGCATCGGGACGCAACTGGACGTCCTGCAGTGAGTACGTCGAGTTCGACGACGGCATCGATCCGGCGTGGCGCGCGCTGCTCACGGACCCGCAGACCTCCGGCGGTCTGCTGGTGAGCTGTGCGCCTTCCTCGACGACGGCGGTGCTCGCGGAATTCGCGCGCCACGGCTGCGTGGAAGCGGCCGTCATCGGCCACCTGCTGCCGGGCGAGCCCGGCATCCGCGTGGCTTGAATCGACCGCTCGATCGCGCCGGGGGCATCAGCAACCCGGCGCCGAACGCGTAGGGGGTACTCCCTGCCATCAGGCAGGGCTCATGCAGCTGCCCCGAGCGGAGCAGTCGATCCAGCCCGATCAGCAGATCGGCAGACCCGACGTGCCCGGTCTCGTGACCGGTCACCAGGAAGTTCTCGATCGGAATTCCGATGACACGCGCGATCATCTCGAGGAACAGCGCGGCCGTCTGATTGCAGATCACGCGGTTCGGTGCGATGCCGAAGCGCTCGCGCAGGTTTCGTGCGCTGCTCGCGTACCCTTGCGCATAGCGCTCGCGAATGTCGACGCGGGACGTTGCCATGAAGAGGCGCTCGGCGGGATTGGTTCCAGGCGGCGCAACGGGGTGGCGGGTGCCTCCGTACTTGACCAGCACGGCCCCGTTCAGGTCGCTCTGGGTGGTGAACTCGGCGCCACGAAAATCCGCTCGCGACCGATGCGCGGTGTCCATCGCCACGACGCAGGCACCGGCACCGTCGCCATGCGCCCACAGACCCATGCTCGCGACCGACGAGTGATCGACCGTATACGACCAGCGCTCGGCCGTCACGATCGCGGCAACGCCACCGCCGTGAATGGCGAGCCATCCCTGGGCCATGTCCAGTGCCGAGAGCGCACCGAGGCAGCCTATCGTGATGTCGAGACCGAGACAGTGCCCCGCCGCGCCATGACTGCGCATGATCTCCGTCGCGACGGAATAGGACGGCAGGTAATCCCGGGAGATGCCGCCGAAGATCACCAGCCTGAGCGTCTCGGGTTCCACGCCTGCGGCCGCCAGCGCCGCGCCGAGCGCCGCGGCCCCCATGCTGCCTGGATGGTCGTCCTCCCGCGCGTGGCAGACGTTGGTCCAGCCCTGATAGTTGCCCACCTCGGCGCCCGCCATGCGCGCCACCTCACGCACCGGCCTCGCGGGTGGCAGGTAGACGCCCGTGCCGAGGATCGACAGCGCCGTTGTCATGCTCATGGCTCCTGGTCGTCAAGCAGCCGTTCGACAGCGTCGGCGATCTGAATCGCGCGCTGCCGGAGGACATCCCGAGCGACCATCTGTGTAGGGTGGTCGATGACGATGGCGGGCAGCGGCCTGTCGGCCGGCTGATAGGCCATGGCTCGCTCGACCTGATCCCGGAAAGGAACGGTCAGCACCGCGAATCCGGCGACACCGGCCCGCTGCAACGCGATGGAGTCGAGCGAACTGCTCGACGAACAGCTGCCTCAGTCGGAGACACCGCAGAGCACGAGGCCCGGCTCGGCTGCCAGCCGGGCCAGCAGCGCTCCCGGCATCGGCACGCCCGCGTCGCCCTTGAACAGGATTTCCTCGCTGACCTCGATGCCCCGCTCGCGCAGGATGTCCTGTGCCATCGTCAGAATGGCGGTGGAGTTCGGCTTGCCGTGATCGACGAAGGTGACGCGCCGCACTTTCGGTTTGAGAGTGATCGATATCGGGTCGGGCTCGGGCCGCGGTATCGGGTTCACGAGCAACTCGCAGCTCACGTCGCCGCAACTGGCGAGTTGCCGGGCCGGAATCGATTCGCTGATCTTCTGGCTCATGCTCCGCTCCGATGCGCCACCGCCTGGACGACGAAGCCGATTCTACGCGATCGGCCTGCAGATCAGGTGCTGGCCGCCGACCCACCGCGGCACGACGGCGGAAAACCGGCCGCCGGCCGCCCCGCACTCGATGAACGAGAGCTGGTCAGGGTCCCGGAGCGGCGAACGCAGTGTGCCCCATTCGACTCCGGCGTACTCGATCGGCGACTCGGCGATGCGACCCACGCCGCGCAGTTCGTCGGTGGAACGCCGCGCCTGTTCGTAGATGAACTGCCTGGCCTGGTCGCGGCTGAATTCCCGGGAGACGAGTTCCATGTGATCGGGTGCGATGGCGACGACGAATCCCCCGGAACGGTAGTACCAGGCCGTCTGGCCGTAATGCCCCATGCAGTCCGCGATCGTGCGCAGGATCGCTTCGCCGGTGCTGGCGTAGTGATTGTTGCAGGAGTTCGGTCCCTCGGTCGCGACGACCGACACCGCTGAAGCCTCGGCCGGCACGCCGAACTGCGTATGGAACGGACCCCAGGCGGTGGTCGGATGCTCGGCGATGCAGAACGAGATCCGCCCCGGGTGTCCGATCGTGCCGTGGGAGCGCAGTACGCCGCCGCCCTTGCCGCAGAAGTAGCGCAACATCTGCGCGAAGCGGCCGACCGTTGCATTCGCGCGGTTGTTGGCGCCGAAGGCATTGGCCTCGTGCTCGAAGCCGAGCCGTTCGACGACCGGGCCACTCACGATGACGAGGACGCTGGCCCCGCCGGTCGTCACTTCGACGCCGCTGACGTTGAACAGCGGATCGAGGATCGCCGCCGTCAGGGCCCGCAGCAGCGATCCGTACTCCGTCCGGCAGCCAGCCATCACGGCGGTTGCCGCCACCTGCTCGGCGCGCACCTTGATTTTCTGCTCCGGGATCTCCCCGACGACCCGCGACGCCTCCCAGCCCATGGCCGCCAGCATCGCGTCGACGAGACTGCCGTACGGAGGTATGACTGGCAGGCCGTCGCTCCAGCCATGCTCCATGCAGTTCTCGATGTCCTTGAGAACCTCGTAACTCATGCGGCCGACGTCTCCACCTGAGCAGGAATGCGACCTGCGCTGACGGTCACTGCGCGCGCGGCGTACCCCGCACGACGAAAAGCCGCTCCGGCAAGCCTCTGTCGATCACCGTGCGACCATTTCCGCTGCGCCTCGTGAACCGGACAGAGTCGAAATGTTCCAGCACTTCGATGGTGAGATCCCGGCCCAGGCCAAGCTGCGCCTTGGCCTCGACGACGGAGAAGGTCCCACGACGCTCCGCAAGCGCGTTGATTTCAGCGGCCATCGATCTGAGTGTATCAGGCAGCACGACGCGGCGAGTCCCGAGCCGATGCACCAGTCCCACCCTGAGGGCGCTGCCGATCACGGCCGTGCTCAGCTTGCTGCCCAAGGCCAGATCCCGATCTATTTCCGCGATCGACGGAATGCGGAATCCGGCCTGCGCCAGCAGGTCCCTGAGCCGCATCCAGGCGTCCTGCAACCGGGGACTCGCAGTGGATCGGTGTTCCCGGCACATCGCCCGCCCGCCGACGAGCACCAGCATCCCTTCCCGCACCAGGACGTCCAGGACCGCCGCGTACAGCGACCGGGAAACCGCTCCACCCAATGACCGGAACAACGTATCGAGCTGAATCCCCGCGTCTGCCGGGTGGTTCCCATGCCACTGCCGGACCGTCCTGTACAGTTTCGCCTTCGTCTCGTCGAGCCGGTCCCGCGGCAGCAGCCAGTCACCGGCGTTCGACCGCAGACGCACGGTCCGCTGCGTCAGCGACGGACTCGCGGCCAACGCATCCGCCTCGTCGTCGCGCAGGTTGAGGGACTGCCTGAGTTCGCCGAAGTCGACGAACTGCGAGTGCCGCAGCAGCAGGCCCTCGAGGATCCTGCCCGGGCTGTCGAGCGCCATCGCTTCGAGGTACTGGAGGCGCTGCGCACGCGTCTTGCGCCGTTGCGGCGCGTTCGGGCCCAGCACCGTCCCACCGCCGATGATCGCGGACTCGCCGTCATCCTGGAGCAGGAAGCGGTCACCCCAGCTCACCTGCAGCTCGCGCTCGAGAATGAACTGCACCAGACGGTCGCGGGCCGCTGGCGCCGCGTCATCGGGGCGGCATTGCGCCGCGAAGCCTTCATCGAGGAAGAATGCCCTGGCACGCAGACGTGCGGCGCCGAGGTACACCTTCACCGTCTGCAGGTGCCGCAGAGGCTGCGGAACACCGTCGAAAAGTGCCACGCGAGCATCGAAGCGCGGGCCCGGCGTCGTACTGCCTGGCGCGACGAGCCAGTCGCCGCGCGCGATGTCCTGCCAGTGAACGTTGCCGACGAGGTTCAACGCGCAGCGCTGGCCGGCGCCGCCGGACGAGGCAGGTTCACCTTGCACGTGGAGGCGGCGTACCCGAACCCGGCTGCCCACCCTGGGCGACCGGGACGTCAGCAACTGCAGGCTGTCGCCAGCCGTGACGCACCCGGCGGCGGCGGTACCGGTGACGACCAGCCCTGGCCCATTCAGCACGAAAGCGCGATCGATGGACAGCCGAAACCGGCCGCGCGTCGCGCGCTGCCCGCAACGCGCCGCCGCTTCATCCAGGACGGCGAGCAGTTCGAGTTTCCCCTCGCCGGTCAGGCTGGAGACCGTGAGGATCCTGCTGCCTGGCAACAGGGTCTCGATCGCATCGCGTACCGCGTGAGTGCGGACCGCGTCCGCGCAGTCAATCTTCGTGATGACGCCAATGTAATCAGCGACGCCGAGGAGCCGCATGACCCGAAGATGCTCCAGCGTCTGGGGCATGATCCCTTCGTTGGCGTCGACCACGAGCATGCCGGCATCGATGCCGCTGATACAGGCGATCATGTTGTTGAGGAAGCGTCGATGTCCGGGCACGTCGACGAACCCGATCGAGTGACCCTCGTCGGACCGGCGGTACGCAAAGCCAGAGGTGATCGACATGCCGCGACGCCGTTCCTCCTCGAGCCGGTCGGTATCGACGCCGGTGAGGAGCCTGACGAGCGAAGTCTTGCCATGATCCACATGGCCAGCGATCGCGATGATCATCGAAACTGCGCGTTCAACTTCGGGGGCGATTGATCGCGATCCGTCGGCCGGGGCCGCCCTGCTCAGCGCCTGCGCGATGGCTGCGTCGTCGAATATGTTGTCACGAATTCATCGCGCGCGCTCCTCTGTGCATCGGCGGCAGCCTGCGTCATGGGTACGACCGAGTCGAACGCTTCAGGGGTGCATGACCCAGGTGTTGTTCCGTCGGTCCGGGTCATTCACGACGTTCTGCGAATCCAGCGTCACGCTGCCCCACTCGACCTGGTTTCCCGGAAACGCCGGGATATCTCCCTTGGCCTTGGCCGTCAGCACGATCTCGGTGCCGGGAGCCAGCGCAGGGACGGTGGCTGCGCTGAAGAAATGACCGGGGGGCGGGCAACTCCCCGTGGAACCCGGCGGCAGACAGGAGCCGTTGACGCAGCACATGCCCGCGGAACACTGTTCGTTGCCGATATTGCGGCCGGACAGCCAGCCCACGCGCACACTCGTCGCCGGTGACTGTCCCGGACCGTTGTTGCGGATCCTCAGCACAGCCGTCATGTTACGGCCGAGCGCTGTCGAGCACATCAACCCGCGGAGGCTGCGGTCTCCGGGTCTCATGTCGTAGACCGCGAGCGTTCCGGTCAGCTGCAGATCCGCTTCGGCGCGCACGGTGGGCGCGATGAACGCCGTGTTGTTGGTCTCCCGGCTCTCGCGCACGCCGTTGGCCGGATCGACACCGACGCTCATGGCGATCCGGGTGCCGTCAGAGAGCAACGGCAGCGGCCGGACGACGAGATTGAGGCTTGCCACACTGCCCGGCGCCATCGCCAGCTCGGAGCAGTTGATCTCCTGCCCGCTCACCGGGCAACTGCGGAACGTACTCTGCTCGAGACGCACCAGGTCCACCTCACGGGGCAGGGTGATCCTGGTGCGAACATCGGTCGCCAGGCCGCTCCCGGCATTGCGCACCTGCAGTGTGTAGGTGACATCGCGCCCTGCCGTCACCGTGAGCGGCCCTGCCCACTGCGGGTCCAGGTCAGGTAGTGCCACGACTTCCGTGGTCAGCATGGCGATGGCGTCGGCACCGCCGGTTCCCGCGAGCGTGCCGTTGACATCGAGCCCCGCCGTGACCGTGAACTGCTGGGAGCGACCGTTCGCGACGCTCGGCGGTGCCGCGATCTGGAGCGCGATGGACGTGGCCGCGGCCGGTGCCAGCCCGCCCGCCGTACAGGTGACGAGTGCCGTGGGCGCACCGCCGCCGCCCGCGAAGGCGCAGCCGGTACCCACGCCCGTGGCGGGAATCCCCCACGCGCTCCCCGGGAAGCCCACACGCACCTGAATGCCGCTGTAGGGAGCCCGGCCGGTGTTCCGCACCGTGACGATGTAGCCGACGATGCCACGGGCCAGCACCGGATTCGGCGTCGTCTGCTGGAGAGTGATCGTCAGCGACTGCGGGACCTGGGCGAACAGGGCGGCCGGGAACGCCGCCGTCGCGAATGCCAGGGCGAGGGTGGCGAAGGTTCTTCGGTGCATGGCCGTGTCCTTGCGGGTCGCGCGTGTGCAGATCGGTGGCGGCTGTGCGTCGCCGTATCGTCACGACGAACCAAAGCGGGAGACTGGTCTATGTGAACCCGCACAACGCACCGGGCCCTCGCCGGCATCGCTCGAGGGCGATGCGACTCGCTTCGGGCCCTGCTGACCACGGACCGCGACCCCGCGTATCATCGACGCCATCGAGGTCGCGCCATGGCGGCGTGACTCACACCCGGAGTCCCCCGGGAATCCAGGAGTAGCCCCGTTGATGAAGCGACTCTCACGATGGCATTACGCGCTGGCGGTCCTGGGCGCATTCGCGACGTCGCTGGCCGCGGGCGCGACTCAATCCAGGGACGAGCCACCGCCCGCACCGGCAGCCCCGGTGGCCGCGCCGGCGCCAGCCGCGCCCGCAAGGCCGGCGCTGCCGGTCGTCACGGCCGAGGGCACGGTCCAGGTGCCGGCGTTTGCGGCGCCTTTCTCCTCGTTTGCGAGCGACGAAGCCCGGCGCTCCTATCTCCACGAGCACTCGCCGGCGTTCTACGCCTCGCCCATCGCCCGCATGCAGACGCTGCCCATCGCCGGGCAACGTGCGACGCTCGACGAGTACTACCTCGGCCCGTTGATCGCCAAGGCGCGGCAGCGCTACGCGGTGGCGATCGAGCCGCGCACGATCGGTGGCGTTTACACGGAAGTGATTACGCCAGCGGAGGGCGTCGCACGCGACAGGAGCGAACGCGTGCTCATCAACCTGCACGGCGGCGGCTTCACCATGGGAGCACGCACCAACGGGCAACTCGAGTCGATCCCGATTGCCGCGCTCGGCAAGTACCGGATTGTCGCGGTGGACTACCGCCAGGGTCCCGAGCACCGGTTTCCCGCCGCGAGCGAAGATGTCGCCGCCGTGTATCGCGAGCTCCTGAAGACCTATCGGCCGGAGCACATCGGGATCTTCGGATGCTCGGCGGGAGGGTTGCTCGCGGCACAGTCGCTGGCGTGGTTCCAGAAGGAAACGCTGCCGGCGCCAGGCGCGGTCGGGATCTTCTGTGCCTCGGCCGGCCACCTCGGCGATGGTGATTCCGGATATGCCGCACCCGCGCTCAACGGGCGGCCGGTCCCGGCGCCCGGGCAAGCGGATGCTCTCGCACACCTCGCCTATTTCCAGGGCGCCGATCCGCACGACGCGCTGGTCTCGCCGGTCGAGTCTCCGGCCGTGCTCGCGAAGTTCCCGCCAACGCTGCTCATCACGGCCACGCGCGACATGGCGATGAGCTCGGCGCTCCACACCCATCGCCAGCTCGTGAAGGCAGGTGTCGAGGCGGACCTCCACGTCTGGGACGGGCTGCAGCATTACTTCTTCGGCGACGTCGACCTGCCGGAATCGCGCGAGGCCTTCCAGGTGATGGTCGCTTTCTTCGACCATCACCTTGGTGGACACCCACAGCCCTGACCCCCCCGGAAGGGCGGTCCCGGGCGCAGGGGCCGGTTACCGCGGGCGTGGGGCCGGCACGTCGGACTCACGCGCGAGCAACTGCCAGCCGTCCGCCGTCTCGATCCAGACATGGACGTAACGCGAGCGGACCTGAATCGACTTCCCCTCATGCCGGGCCTCGACCGCGAGGTGACCCATCGTGACGACGACGCCTTCATGCCGCAATTTCCCGAGTTCCTCGGCGGTGATCCGCTCGACCCTGGTGACGCCCGAGCGCAGGTGCTCGAGCAGCGCCGCCTTGCCGAGGACGGTCCCCTCGGAGGTCGCGTAGAGGAAGTCGTCTGCCAGCAGCGGTTCGAGTGCGCCGATGTCACCGGTGAGGGCCGACAGGAAACGCGCCTCGGCGTCCTCCGCAGTGGCCGCGAACCTCCCGGCCCGTGTCGCGGGCCCGATCTGACACGCGGCCAGTGCCGCGATCCCGAGGCTGACAATGAAGGCCCGGCCGAGCCGCAGTGTGCGACACGCGCGTTGGCGGCCGACGACCATGCCGGTCGGGCCGCGTTCCCCCGCCGGGGGACAGGGCTGTCGTGCAATCGGGGCGCCCGAAGCCATGCGATGTCACCCTTGATCCCGGAAACGTGATTACAACGGTACCACTCGACCGGGTGACGTGCGCCGGCGGTGGCGCCCGCCCGCTCGATCCCAGCCAGACATTCGACTGTGCGGCAGAACCGGCGGCTGTTGCCGATACACACGTGGCGACGCAGGCCGAGGGCACGCTGGAGAGCATCAAGCGCGTCGCCATCACGAACTTCTGCGTGCAGTTCGTCTACGGCAAGGAGGCGCGGGGCGACTCCGCCGGCTACTGGGTCGAGTACAGCCGGACGGCTTCCGGCGCGATCCCCGGCGGCCTCGATCCCGGCAGGACCCGGGCAATGGCCGATGCGTTCCTCGACCGCATCGAAGCCGATCTGATGGCGGCCGGCATCGAAATCGTTCCCTACGAGGAACTCGCGGCGAACGATCTGTACCAGAAGTTCACCGCGAAATACGACACCGGGGTCCGCATTGGCGAACACAGACTCGAAGGAGGCAAAGGTCGATCAGCCGGCGCAGAATCCGTGCGTCGTCGGTGAAGAACGGCGCGGCGAAACCACCAGGACCACGGAATCGGAGATGACGGGCGCATCCACCACGACGCGCCGCACCGAGACCACGCGCAGCGTCCGCTTCGACGAGGCCCTGTACTACGACAACGCCGGCAGGATGCTCGAGGCGATGCACCGCATGTTCATGGTCAAGGTGGCGCCGGCAGCGAAGCCGTAGGCCGGCGTGTTGCCGATTCAGGCCATCCGTCACTTGATTCTCAGGACAGCCGTCCCCCTTTGAATCGGCTGGCCCGCCTCGCTGTAGTCGAAATATTCGAGGGACATGGACCCGCATTTCAGGCCGAAGTCGACGGCTTCCAGGCCCTGTGGCTGTTGCGACGCGCTGCGTGCCGCGACCTTGGCGACCGAGGCAGTCTCACAGGTCCTTCGAACCAGCAGGCGCACGCTCCCGTCGTTCATGGCCACCTGTTCGAGGACGATCTTCCTGAACACACTCCCTGTCAATGCCGCCTCCATGAGCGGCGCCGTCCCTGCCTGCGCGTACAGGCTCACGAACAGTGAGAGCGGCAATGCCGCGTTGGCTCGATCGACGTTCCAGCTGGTGGCGGCGACGCGAAACCACCCCGCGCGCTCCGGCACGCTGGACAGCCCCCCTCGGAGTCCCTCCACGAACATGACTTCTTCGGCCGGCGTCGCCAGCGGCGCCAGCGCAACCAGCCCGGCCAGAACACATGCGCGACGACTCATGAACGGTCTCCCCTCGGATTGCGGACGTCCCTGATGCCCAGAACGACCGACGAGGGGAGTCTGGTTCAGGCGCGGCGGCCCTTTCCTTTCGCCCTTCCCGGCTTGGGCTTGCCGACCACCGGGCGCGTGGCACTGCGCCGCGACCGCCGCGTGGCACCGGGTCCCGGGGCGTGTGCCCTCGCCCGCGTGGCACCCGCCCCTGGCGCACCGGCAGCCGCTTTCAGCGCCTCGAAACTGCGGCGCAGGCAATCGGCAAAGTATGCGGGATCCGGCAGCATGTCCCGGCAGGAGATCGCGCACACGCACATCGTCCCGGCATAGCTGAAGGCGGTGACGTTGAGGCCGACACGATCCAGCACGATGCTGATCGGTGCATAGCTCACGAGGCGGGCCCCGGCCATGTACAGTGGCACGCCAGGGCCGCGCACGTTGGACACGATCAGCCCGATACCCGGCAGCTTGATGTTGCTCAGCAGCGTGTGCGCAATCATGTTCGGCACGTGATCGACGAGGTCGCGCATCAGTTCCTTGCCGAGCGCATCGGACATGCGTTTGGCACCGCGGGCCCTGGCCGAAATCGCATGCAGGCGCTCGAGCGGGTCGGCAATCTCGGTGTGCACGGGCATGAATGCGAAGCCGATCTGGTTGCCGTGATCGCCGCCCTTGTCCTCGCCACGCAGCGAGAGCGGCACGCCGGCCATCATGGACTCCTCCGGCAGCTCGCCCTTGCTCGACAGGTACTCACGCAACGCGCCGCCGACGATCGCGAGGAACTGGTCATTGACCGTCGCCTCGCGCACATGCTCCCGCACCCGGCGGAAATCCTCGAGCGGCAGCTCGACGGCCTCGAACACACGATGTGCCGAAACATCGCCGCCAAATCGGGTCTGCGGCAACCGCTTCTTCACCAGCCCTCCGAGGTCGCCGGCGGCGAGCCTGCGCAGACCCGAATCCCGGGGGAGACCCTCCTCGCGGACCTTCGCGACGGCCTCCTTTCCGACTCCGCCAAGGCGCCGCGCGGTGGCGAGCGTGAACCGGCCGAGGGCAGGCATCTTCTTCGCGTTCTGGACCAGTGCACGCGAGCAGAGTTCGATCGCCGTCGGTTCGCGATCGCCGTGGAACGGCTGCCCGCCCGCGTCTTCCTCGCCGTCCGACGAGGTGGGGCTCAGCGAATGCAGGGCCTTCAGGATTTCGTTGCCCGACTCGCCGTCGATCATGGAGTGGTGCATCTTCGTGTAGAGCGCGAAACTGCCGTGCGGCACGCCCGGGACGTGATGCAGGCCCTCGATGACGTAGGCTTCCCACAGCGGCTTGCTGCGGTCGAGCGGCCGCGAATGGATGCGCGCCACCTGGATGCAGAGCTGGCGCCAGTCGCCCGGGTGCGGCAGCGCGACGTGGCGCACGTGGAACTCGACGTCGAAGCTCGCGTCCTCCAGCCAGTACGGGCGGTCGAGCTGCAGCGGCACCGTGACCAGGCGGCGGCGGAACTGCGGAAACTGCTGCAGCCGGCCCGTGAAGAAACGCAGCACGTCCTTGAATCGCACACCGCCGCCCGGCGCCGTCGACGGGTCATAGATGCAGAGCGAGGCCACGTGCATGTAGTTGTTGCCGCGCTCGGCCTGCAGGAACATCGCGTCTGAGCCGGAAAGCTGCTTCATGGTCCAGTCCTCGTCGGAAGTCGTCAGCGTACTCCGGCCCGCTGCCGATCGCGACTGCACCGGCGCCGCCCGCGGCCTTCCGACATGCGACGCTAGCGCCCGGTCGGATAGAAGCGCAAACGATCGATGCCCATGAAGTAGCCGCTCGACGCCTGGTACTTGCCGGAAATCTCGAAGCGAATGGTGTTCAGCCCGGCTGAAAGAGCAAAGCTGCCGGCCTGCGCGGGGACCGGCGGCATGACCTGCGGGGAATAGAGCGAGAGAGGATAGCCCATCGGCTGGCCATTGACGCTGACCTCCACATCGGCGTAATCGGGTGCGCGGGTCACGTAGACTTCCATCGCATATTCGCCGGCCACCGGCACCTCGACGCCAAGCTCGAGTGCCGCTCCCACCGAGCCCCCGGTCCAGAACAGCTGCGAGTCGCCGCTCCAGCCGCTGCCAAACGGCTGCATGGGCTGCGTGCCCGCCCGGCCGCCGGTCACCGAGACCTGCCCCGCATCGACGCTCGCTTCGGCCTCGATGTTGAGGAGCGTCGGCCGTGCCGTCGCACCCGACGCGATTCGCACCGACAGAGGCGTCACAGCGGCAGGCGCCCGCTCCACAGGCGGCTGCGCGCGAGCCATGGGCTGGTGACTCAGCGGTACGGTCGCAACAGTCGGTGACTGGAAGGCCGCACTCTTGCGACAGCGTGTGTTCGGATTGGCATCCGGCAGCAACGCATGACACATCACCAGCGCCTTGCCGTTATTGCAGTCGAACTTCAGCGAGCTGTCGCCCGTCTTCGCGAGGAGGCAGCCGGCGCTCGCCAGCTGCGGAATGACCTGCTTGGTCAGACGGGCTTTTTCGACGACCATGGCCGCCGCGAGGCGGTTTCCCGCCGAACCGCACACCCAGCCCCAGAGGTTCGGCGGATACACCACGTTCTCCAGCGAGTTCGCCGCCGGTCCGAGCGGCACCGGAAAGGCCTCCTTGCTGTTCGCGTAGCAGCTGACGAGCACGGCGGAAAAGGGCGAGGGCAGCGACCCGAAGCCCGCCTCGGACCACTTCGGGCGCGCGAGCGTCCCCATGCCGGTGACGAACTGCTCGGCCTTGCCGGACCAGAAATTCGTCGTCTGCAGGAGCGAAGCCGTGGCACTGATGTTCTCGAAATAGGCTGCCGGCGCCACGCGCACCAGAGCAGCGAGCGCACTCGCTTCGTCGTGAAGCCGCTTGCTCAGGAACTGGCACTTGCTGAAGTCCCCTTCGTCCGGCGGCACACCGAGTCCCATGTGCACGGCGGACGCACACTGCTGCAGCATCGCATCGTCGAAGCCGAGGAACGGAGGCTTGCCACTGCTCATCAGCGCCTTCAGCGCGCGCCGGTGCAGCAGCGGCCGGGCGTGGTTGGCATAAAATGTCGTCTCGGGCGCAACGCCGGCCCCACCGAGACCCAGACTCCCGAGCCCCGCGCTCGCGAGGCTGCCTAGCGCCGTCGCACCGCTCTCGAGTGCATCGATTCCCGCCTGCCCACCCTGCTTCAGGAGTCTCTCCCCTTCGACGAGAAGCTGCCCCACCGCGCCGCAGGTGATGTCCTTCCCCGGGAAGGCGGGCACCACGGCGCAGGCGATCGTCGGATCGCCCACGACGTAGATCACCGTCAGCCAGTCACCTTTCGATGCCGCATCGTAGATCCTCGCGGCCTTGCCGAACGCCTTGGTGACGATCGGCTTCAGTGCCGCGCCGCAAAGGATGTTGGCGGGCGGCCCCGGTGGCAGCAGCTTGCAGGCAATGACGGGGCCGGCGAGTTCGAGCAGCCGGACATGATCGGGCTGGGTCGCCGCACCGTAGATGTCGATGAACCGCTGCGCTTCGGGGTCGTGGTTGGCCGCGCACTGCTGCATGCCGCCCATGCTGCCGCCGCTGTTCACCAGACACTCGAGCACAGCCTTCGCCGCGCAGGTGTCGCTGTCGAGGATGCTGTACTGACACAGCTCGTTGAAGAGCGACTGCACGTTCACGGCCTCGGCGCGCGGACTGACGGCGAGCAGTGGCAAGAGCAGGAGCGCAGCCGCCGTGAAGCGCCGCATCGTGCGGGCCGCGCGCCCCGCTGCCGCCCCGGATCTGGAGTTCCCGTTCATTCGAGCCGCCTCCCCCGCCTGGCTCCCGGCTGCCACACCAGTATCGCTGTTCGCCGGCACTCGAACCACACACAGGCGCCGCAGGGCGTCACCGCTGAGGCGATGAGTACGCCGAGGTGCGCGTATCAGCGCGCGACCAGGTGATTGACCGCTCAGGGGGCGTCGGGCGACGTCAACCCGCGCGCAGCAGCGGCCGGTTCATCGCCACCGCGAGCAGCGCGATCGTCGCGACGGCGGCGACGTGCAGACCGAGGTCGACCACCGTCACCCCGAAGGGGTGGAAGAACTGCAGCAGGAATGCGGCAAACGCGGCCACGCCGAGCGCGCCGCACAGGGCCACCGGGAACGGGTTCAGCGGGCGGGCGCGGCGCAGCGCCACCACCAGCAGCGCCGCCAGCGGCAGGCTCGCGATGACGATGAAACCGTAGCAGTCGCCGCTCGGTCCCAGGCGCAATCCAGGCGGACCGACGCCCAGGCCGTTCTGCACGCAACCGACCCCGCTGGTCGCGAGCCACAGCACCAGCGGTGGCCACGGCAGCAGCACCCAGCGCCGCGCTCGACCGGGGATGCTGAGCACGAAAGCGCTGCCGATCGCCGCGATCGCCGTGAGCAGCGTGGCGCCCAGTTCGAGGCTGTGGCGCAAGTCGGCCGCACGCGCCAGAAACGCCGGCACGTCGGCAAGCCGCGCAACCGGCCAGGCGACGAGCACGGACGTGAACAGCAGCCAGGCAGTCGCACGCACCAGCGGCGGCCACAGGCGCCGCACCGGCCCGAGGCTACCGGCCAGCGATGCGATCAGCTCGTTCGTGTCGGTCCTGTCCATCTTTCCCTTGCCAGTGCCCGCAACGCCTTCAATGCGCGATGCAGGTTCACCTTCAGCGCGCCCACCGACTGACCAGACTCCGCCGCCGCCTCCGCCAGCGACAACTCGCGCAGTCTGAGCGCCTCCACGGCCGCGCGCTGGCGCGCCGGCAGCGCCCGCAGCAGCTCGCCCACCTCGGTCCCGGCGCGCACCGCCTCCAGTTCCTCATTCGCTCCAGGATCGGCACAGGTTTCAGGCGCCGTGCCATCGCTGACCTCGAAGCGCCGCACGCGGACCCCGCGGCGCAGCGCGTCGATGCGCCGGCGCGTGACGATGGCCATCAACCAGGGCCGGAACGGCCGCGCCGGATCGTAGGTGTGCCGCACCCGATGCACCGTGAGCAGCACGTCCTGCGCGACGTCCTCGACGTCCGCAGCACTGCAGCCCGCGCGCCGCAGCGCGGCGCGCACCAGCGGCAACACGTCGCGCAGCAGGATCTCGTAAGCCCGGGCGTCACCTGCCTGGGCAGCCCGCATCCACCCCGACCAGCGCCGGTCGCGCTCCGCTTCCGCATCCGCGTCCATGACCTGCTCATGATCGTGTAACCCATTCGCGTCTGCAACGAATTGACAGGTAGCCCCGCCGACGGGCGTGCCCTTCGACGATCCGCAGCGGGTGTGGTGCGCGTTCAATCATCCATGACCATCGAGGAGTCGACGACCATGCATGCATCCTCCCTGAAGACCGCCACTCTGTCCGCGCTGCTGGGCGCCGCCGCCTGCGCCGTGCTGGCGACACCCGTCCGCGCGGACGACGCGAACAAGGCCACGGACAAGCCGGCGATGGAGAAGTGCTACGGCGTTGCCAAGGCCGGCAAGAACGATTGCGCGGCGGGCGCGCATTCCTGCGCCGGACAGGCTACCAAGGACTTCGACAAGGCCTCCTTCGTCGCCGTGCCGGCGGGCGTCTGCGCCAAGCTGGCCGGCGGCAGCCTGGTCGCACCGGCGAAATGATCCCGTCGCATGGCAACAACCCCATTCCCGCCGCTGCGGGGGTGGGCCTGCGCCTGCCGCACCACGTGTCCGTCCTGGAGCAGGGCCAGGCGGCCGCGTGGTTCGAGGTGCATCCCGAGAATTACATGGCGGACGCGGCGGCACTGCTGGAACTCGAGGCCGTGCGCGATCGCCATGCGCTGTCGCTGCACTCCGTGGGCCTCTCGCTCGGCTCGGCCGAGGGCGTCGAACCTGCGCACCTGGCGCGGCTGAAATGGCTCGAGGGACTGCTGCGCCCGGGCCTCGTGTCGGATCACCTCGCCTGGTGCGTGAGCGACGGGCGCTACTACCCGGATCTGCTGCCATTGCCGTACACGGCCGAAACACTGGGTGTGGTCTGCCGCAACGTCGACGTGGTGCAGCAGGCGCTCGGGCGGACAATGCTGGTGGAGAATCCCTCCAGGTACCTGCAGTTCCGCGATTCGGACATCCCCGAGCCGGTGTTCCTGGCCGAACTTGCGCGCCGCACCGGCTGCGGCGTGCTGCTGGACGTCAACAACGTCTACGTGAGCGCGTGCAATCTCGACGTCGATCCCGGCTCTGAGCTGGACGGCTACCTGTGTGTACTGCCGCCAGGCATCGTGGGCGAAATCCACCTGGCCGGTCACGCGCGAGTCATGCGCGACGCCGTCGAACTGCTCATCGACGATCACGGCTCGCCGGTCGTGGCGCCGGTGTGGCAGTTGTACGAGCGCGCGCTGGCCTCGTTGGGGCGCGTTCCGACACTGATCGAATGGGACACGGCGTTGCCCGGGTTCGGCGTGCTGGTCGCCGAAGCGGGACGCGCTCAGATGCGGCTGGACGCGCTGGAGGAACGACATGCCTGCGTTGCTTGATGTCCAGCGGAGTTTTGCCGGCCTGCTCCTGGGCGACGCCGACGCGGGATCGCTGGCCGGATGCGCTGACGAGGGACGCATTCCACTGCGGCACCGGCTCGCGGTGCACCGCAATACGGTGTGCGGCGGGCTGTGCCATGCGCTGCGGCTGCGATACCCGGCTGTCGCGCACGTGCTGGGCGGGGCACGCTTCGAGCGGACGGCACTGGCCTACGCCGCGACCGACTGGCCGTGCGCGCCGCAGCTCGATGCCTGGGGTGATGGATTCGCTTCGTTCCTCGAGAGCCATGCGCCGCTGGCCCATCTCTCCTGTCTCGGCGACCTGGGCCGTTTCGACGCGCTCCTCGCCGCGTTGGGCGCCCGCGCGCAGGATGCAGCGCAGGAGCAGTGGCCATGGCACCGGCTGAACGCCGATTTCGAGCTGGCCATCGCACCCTCGCTGCAGGTGCTGACCGTGGCGCATGAGGTCGATGCCATCCGCACGGCGCTGCTCGATGGAACGGACCCGGCGCCTGCGCTCGACACGCGAACGCAGGCGCCGCTGCACCTCGTCGCGTGGCGCGACGGGGCAACACTGCGGACGCGGCGCATCGGTGCGGCTGCGCTGCGCTTTCTGCGATCGTGGCTGGCAGACGAGCCGGGCGTCGACGCGCTGGCGGCGGCGATGCGGTGCGTGGCGGCGGCACCGGCGGAGGTCGTGACGGGCATCCAGCAGGAGATCCTGGGCGCGCCGTTCGCGGCCCTGCGTGCCGTCAGCGCCGCCGCCCCCTGACCTGCCGCTGGGGGACACATGCAATACCTCTACCGCTGGCTCGACCGCATTCCCGGCGACCTGGTCGCACTCGTCGCACGTCTTGCGACCTTCATCGTCTTCTGGCGCTCGGGACGGGTGAAGCTCGACGACTGGAGCGGAACCCTCGGTCTGTTCGAAACCGAGTACGCGCTGCCGCTGCTGTCACCCTGGCTCGCGGCGTACCTGGCGACGGGCCTGGAACTCGGCGGCTCCGTGCTGGTGCTGCTGGGACTGGGCACGCGACTGACTGCACTGGCCTTCCTCGGCATGGTCGCGACGATCCAGGTCTTCGTGTATCCGCAGGCGTGGCCCACGCACCTCCAGTGGACCGCGTTCCTGCTGCTGCTCGTCGCACGCGGGCCGGGCCGATGGTCCCTGGATGGCCGGATCGACCGACACCACCGTCCGTGAACTGCCCGCAGGCGACCGGCAGCGAGCGCTCGATGAGTCGCCAGCGATTCGAGGGCAGTGCCCCGGTGACTTCGACGACGTCACGGTCGGTTCAATGCGGCCGCGTTCCCTTGCTGGGATTGAGCGCGGCCCAGAAGCCCCAGCCGAGCAGGCCGAGCGCACCGCAGCCAAGAGTTGCGTACAGACCGAGCGCAGTCCAGAACTTCGCCGGGTCGGCAGCCCGGGCAACGACGTGGCGCGCCACCCCGGATCTGGCCGGCCACCAGGTCATGCCGCTGTCCAACCCCTGCCAGACCAGCCACGCCATGAACGCCGCCGCGAGCAACAGACCCGTCACGACCATCCCCTGCATCGTGCGACCCGCCCCCGGCGATCGTGGCGCCGCGCGTGGTGCCGGCGCCGCGGGCGACGCGGGCTGGCCCGGCGGCGGCGACGGCGTGGGTGCGGCCAACGCAGGCGACCCGTATCGAAACTCGGCACGAACCCCCGGCCGCAGCAGGAACGCTGCCAGCCCGACGCACACACCGATCAGCGGCAGCGAATAGCGCGCCGGCGAGCCGCTCACCGTGACCAGCACACCGCTTGGCGAAACCTCCGAGCGAGCCGGGGTCGGCCCTTGCCACCAGCCGGCGAACTGCGTGACCAGGACCGCGAGCAACACCAGCAGCAGGCAGCCCCAGGCCCAGCGCCAGCGCCACCACAGGCCAAAGCCGGCCACCAGCGTCAGCGCCGGCCCCAGCACCACCAGCAAGCCGCCGCCCAGCGTCGCGTGCTCGGTGCCGTGACTGCCGGCGAGCAGCATCAGCGCGCTGATGAAGCTGATCGGCAACAGCAACACGCTGCCGAGCATCACCAGCACGGCCAGCACGGTCACCGGCCGGGAACGCCGTGGTCGGTCCACCGCTGGCCATGGAGTCATCGTCGGTTCCTTCGATCCGTCTGCCGCGGGTGCCGCGGGAACATCGGCGCCATGAGCGGTCTCTCAGCCCAGGGCCTGGCGCAGATCCGCGATGAGATCCGCCTCATCCTCGAGACCGATGGACAAGCGCACGAGTCCATCGACGATGCCACGTCGCGTGCGCTCCTCGGTCGTGAGGCCATGATGGGTGGTGGTGACGGGCTGCGTCACGAGACTCTCCACGCCACCGAGGCTCGCCGCGATGGCAAACAGCCGGAGCCTGTCGACGAAAGCGGCCGTGGCCGCGGCATCGCCGTCGTATACGAAGCTGATCATGCCGCCAAAGCCCTTCATCTGCCGACGGGCGACGGCATGTCCCGGTGCCGAAGGCAGCCCTGGATAGTTCACCTGACAGACCTTCGGGTGCCGGTGCAGGAATTCGGCGATCGCCATGGCGCTGGCATTCTGCTGCCGCACGCGCACCGTCAGGGAGCGCAGGCTCCGCGCGAGCAGGTAGGCGACTTCCGGCGCCATGATCTGCCCGAGGTTCTTGCGCCAGTTCCAGATCGCATCGATCAGCGTCCTGGCACCGATGGCGACGCCACCGGTGAGGTCGCTGTGCCCACCGAGGTACTTGGTGGCGCTGTGCACCACGAGATCGGCACCGAGCCCGAGCGGCAACTGGTTGACCGGCGATGCAAAGGTGCTGTCGACGACGGCGAGCGCACCGCGTGCCTTGGCGCTCGCCGCGATGGCGGCGATGTCGAGCACCTCCATGTTGGGATTGGTCGGGGTCTCGAAGTAGACCATGCGCGTACGCGCGGTGAGCGCCTGCGGCAGCCGGCCGACCTCGTGGCCCAGCAGGAACGTGGTCTGGATACCGAGGCCCGGGAGCTGGCTGTGCAACAGTTCGAACGTGCCGCCGTAGACGTCACCGATGCACACGATGTGGTCGCCGCCCTTGCACAACGCGAGGAAGATTGCAGCCTCCGCGGCCATGCCGGAACTGAACACCAGCGCGGCTTCGCCGCCCTCGATCAGTGCGAGCTTCCGCTCCGTCGCACGGATCGTCGGGTTGAGGCCATAGCGCGTGTACAGGCTGCCCTCGACCCGACCCTGGACCACATCCACCACAGCCTGGGTCGATGGGAACCCGAAGGTGGAATGGTTGTAGAGCGGCGCATGCAGGGCGCCGTGTGCGTCCCGTGCATCGCCGCCATGGACGCAGAGCGTAGAGATTCCCGGCGGGGCAGCATCGTTCCGGTGGGGCATGAGCGCGTCTCCCTGGCTGGCGGCGATGCGGAAGGATACAGTTCCGGACCCGCAGGGGGTCACCGAACAGCGCGACGGACCGGGGCGCGTGCTTCGTCGTGGCCACGTTTCGTCCTTGTCGAATCAGTCGAGGAGCACCCGATGACTCCAGCCAACCGAATCAGGCGTCGGCTACCGGTGGTGGTCACGACGGTTGCCGCACTGTTGTTGGCCGCCTGCTCCAGACCCGCGCCGGTGGCGCCGGTCGAGCCCCAGGACGACTCGACGGCCAGTGCGCGCAGCACCGCAGTGCGGCATGCCGACGTGCCGCGCGAAGCCTACTTCGGCGATACGCACGTGCACACCGGCTGGTCCGGGGACGCCGGCATGGACGGCGCCATCACCTCGCCCGAAGACGCCTACCGCTTCGCTCTCGGCGAGGAGGTCAAGTCGAACTCCGGC
>WBZL01000461.1_pt1 | contig 45650 bp, 25 predicted proteins | sample 5204291 | NCBI WGS metagenome assembly WBZL01 (sample SAMN12344345, study PRJNA552823) | activated sludge metagenome | biome: Activated sludge suspended growth; feature: Nitrification reactor; material: Wastewater; isolation source: activated sludge from nitrification reactor of wastewater... | reverse complement strand
CGGTTATAAACCACCCCGAACCATGAACAATTCCCAGGCCTCGTCAGAGGCCAAATGTCGGTAGCACGAATCAGACACGGCGTTTCGTGCCGTAGGTACGATATGTATTTCCCATGCATGCCGAAACCAATGCCCATTTCCCATTTTGCCCCGCCGCAACAATCCCGTACCTTTACCCCAAAACCATACCAGCTCACCAGCCATGTCAAGAATCACGTTTTTTCTCGCGCTCTTTGCATCCTGTTTTACCATTCACGCCCAGAACGGTCTCAAGATCAACAGCCAGGGGTATTTCGAAATGCCCGGGCTCAATGTCACCGTATTCAGCGATATCTACCCGGACGGGCACCAGACCGGCGTCACGGTCATCCAACACGGGAGCCGGGTGGCCGCCAACGGGGACCTCAGGCTCGAAGCCTCCCCAGGCCAATGGTCGCCCGTGCCCAAAGGCGGTAAATTGACGGTGGATGAGCCCACCGAAACGATCACCCAGACCCTGTGGTACCCCGACAGCACCAAGAACCGCACCGGGTTCAACCCCATTCTTTACCCCGATCTCGTATTTTCTTATCAAGTGGAGGTCAAAGCCCTTGAAGGCAGCAGCTTCTCCGTAGCCGTTCACCTCGACCAACCGCTTCCGGCGGAATGGATCGGCAAAGTGGGCTTTAACTTCGAACTGTTTCCCGGCGAACTCTTCGGCAAAAGCTGGCAACTGGACGGGCAAACCGGCATTTTCTGCCAACAACCGAACGGACCTGTAACCGATGCCTACGGCGGCCCGCTGTCAGCCGCGCTGGCAACCGGCAAAAAACTCGTCGTGGCGCCGGAATCCGACCTGCAAAGAATGGCGGTCACCTCCCGCACGGGCACGCTCCAACTCCTCGACGGCCGCACCAACCACAACAACGGCTGGTTCATCGTCCGGGAAACGGTACCCGCAGGGGCTACCACCAATGCCATACAATGGACCATCACCCCGAACGTCGTTCCCGGATGGCAATATCAACCGGTGGTCCAGGTCTCCCAGGTCGGTTACCACCCCAGCCAGCCGAAAAAGGCCGTCATTGAACTGGACCCCAACGACCAGCAGGTCCGCGACATCCGGCTTTTCCGGCTGGGCGAGCAAGGCAAAACGCTCGTCCGGTCGGGCAAACCCCAGGCCTGGGGGAATTTCCTGCGCTATCGCTACCTGACCTACGATTTTTCGGACGTCCGCGAGCCGGGCATGTACCTGCTGGCTTACGGCAATACCGACACCCAACCCTTTAAGATCGACAAGGATGTGTTCGAACGGCATACCTGGCAACCGGTGCTGGAATACTACCTGCCCGTACAGATGTGCCATATGCGGATCAACGAGAAATACCGGGTCTGGCACGACTATTGCCACCTCGACGATGCCCTGATGGCGCCGGTAGACACCAACCATTTCGACGGCTACCTGCAAGGCCCTTCCACCCTGACCAGGTACAAACCCCTGCAGGCGGTCCCCGGGCTTAACCGCGGCGGCTGGCACGACGCCGGCGACTACGACCTCCGGGTGGAATCCCAGATCGGCACCGTCTGGAACCTGGCGCTGATGATCGAGGAATTCGGCCTGGATTACGACGCCACCTCCATCGATCAGAAGACCCGGATCGTGGAAATTCACCAACCCGACGGCAAGTCGGACGCCATCCAGCAGATCGAACACGGGCTGGCCAGCGTGTTGGGCGGCTACCGGTCTCTGGGACGGCTTTACCGCGGCATCATCTGCCCGACCCTGCGGCAATACGTCATGCTCGGCGACGCCTCCTCCGTGACGGATAACCTCACGTACGACGACGCCTTGAAAACCGGCACAAATACAGCCGATAAATCCCCTGTTTTTGACGACCGTTGGGTATTCACCGAAGAAAATCCAGGGCGGGAGCTGTACGTCGCGGCGGGATTGGCAGCAGCCTCGCGCGTGCTCAAAAAAAGTAACCCGCAACTTTCAGCGGAAGCCTTGTCCACTGCCGTTACCTTGTTCAACAACGCAAAACCCGGCGAACGCTCTGCCGCCAACCGGGTGATCGCCCTGGCCGAACTGCTCCTGGCTACCAAAGAAGAACAATACAGCCGGGCATTGGTGGACCTTCAGGCCGTCATCGTGGCGCAGATCCCGCGGTGCGGCTGGGCCCTGGGGCGTGTGATGCCCATGATCAAAAACCAGGATTTTCACAAAGCCGTCGACGCAGCGGTCGGGGAATACGAAGCCCGGTTGAAAAAAGAACAGGAGGCCGACTCGCCTTACGGCGTTCCCTACAAGCCCAATATCTGGGGCGCCGGGTGGAATATCCAGCATTTCGGGGTAGAGCAATACTTCTTCAACAAAGGCTGGCCCGATCTGTGCGGCCCCGATTTTTTTGTCAATGCGCTCAACTTCGTGCTCGGTGTGCATCCGGGCGCCAATACTTCGTCGTTCGCGTCGGGCGTTGGCTCGCGGTCGGTGACGGTTGCTTACGGCGTCAACCGGGCAGATTGGTCGTATATCCCGGGCGGGGTGGCTTCGGGTACAGCGCTGATCCGGCCCGACCTGCCTGAATTAAAGATCTGGCCGTTCTTCTGGCAACAGACGGAGTATGTGATGGGCGGGGGATCGACGAATTATATGTTTTTGGTGCTGGCGGCGGAGAGGTTGTTTAGAGGGTGAGAGAGGGTGAGAGGGGGTGAGAGGGGGTGAGAGGGGGTGAGAGGGTGAGAGAGGATGAGAGGGTGAGAGAGAGGGGTTTTCGTCGCCTTTGACAGGAGGGCTACACAAATGTCGATTGGCCAGGTTTCAGGGAAGAGGGGATTCTCCTACCTTTGTCCGGTAAAATGTCCAGAATGCTGTTGCGAATGCTGTTCACCCATTCCTACTTCCTGAAATTGGATCCGAAACAGGACCAGTGGAACAAGCCGTATCCGCCGGTGATGACGTTGTTGGCGGCGGGGGTTTTAGAGGGAGAGGAGGTGAGAGGGGTGAGAGAGGTGAGAGGAGGTGAGAGAGGGAGAGGGGTGAGAGGGGTGAGAGGAGGTGAGAGCGGGAGAGGTGGTGAGGGGGTGAGAGAGGTCTGGATAAAAAATGAGGACATCCATATAGAAAATAACGCAACGCCTGCTCTCATTCACCCGCTCACCCATTCACCCCATCACAACATCACCTTCTTTGACACCATGTTCGCGGACGGGCCGGAAGCCATTTTCCCGGTACTGGAGCGGGAGCGGCCGGAGGTGCTGGTCATATTTGACGACGGGTTCAATTACCTGACCAAGATGTGCCTGACCAATATGCGGGAAGCAGCGTGGGCTATGGCGCGGAAGGCGCAATCATTGGGTTGCCGGGTGGTGGTTTGCAGTTCCGATGCAACGGATCAATACCGGGCATACCTGGAAAACGGGGTGGATTTTGTCCTGCTGGGCGAGGGGGAGCAAACGCTGGTTGAATTGATCGAAGCCCTGGAAAACGGGCAACCGGCTGACCAATTGCCGGGGCTGGCCTGCAAGGTAGCCGGAGCAGTAAGGGTCAATCCGCGCCGACCGGTGATGAATAACCTGGACGCACTGCCGCTCCCGGCCTGGCATCTGGTGGACCTGACCGAATACCGGCGCCGCTGGGAAGCCCATTGGGGATATTTTTCCCTCAATATTGCCACGACGCGGGGTTGCCCATTCAAATGCAATTGGTGCGCCAAGCCCATTTACGGCGATACCTATAAAATGCGCAGCCCGGAGCATGTGGTGGCCGAGATCGAAATGCTGCAGCAACTCACCTCATTTGATCATATCTGGTTTTGCGACGATATCTTCGGGCTCAAACGGACCTGGGTCCTCGAATTCGCCGAACTGATCCAAAAGAAAGGCATCCGGATCCGGTACAAGATCCAATCGCGGGCCGACCTCCTGGTGATGGACCAGTACATCGACGGGTTGAAAGCCTCCGGGTGCGAGGAGGTCTGGATGGGGGTCGAAAGCGGCGCCCAGGAGATCCTCGACGCGATGGACAAAGGCATCACATTGGATCAGGTCCGGACGGCGACCCGAAAGCTGAAAGAAAACGGGATCAAACCCTGCTTTTTCATCCAGTTCGGCTACCTCGGCGAAACGGCGGATCATATCCGGCAGACCATCGACCTGATCATGGAGCTGATGCCGCATGATATCGGCATTTCCGTTTCGTATCCCTTGCCGGGGACCGGTTTTTACGAACGGGTCCGCTCAGAACTGGTGGACAAAGCCAACTGGAAGGACTCCAATGACCTGGATCTCATGTTCAAAAACACCTATCCGCCCGAATTCTATAAAAAACTCCACCACTTCGTCCACCAGAAATTCCGGCGGCGACATGCCCTGGACAAGCTCCGTTCGCTGCTTCAAAATCCGGCTACCATAAACCGGCACAACCTGAAAAAAGCCCTTTCCATCCTGTACTACGGCCCTTCTTCCGTATTGGCCAAACGCCGTTTAAAAGCCATCCACCACGATGCTGCCGACAGCCTTTGACCAATACGCCGCCGAATACGATACCGAATTCACCGATTCGGCCATCGGCAAGGCGCAGCGACGACAGGTATGGAAAGCCCTGGCGCCCTATCTGGACCGTTCGCCGGAAATCCTGGAGGTGAATTGCGGCACCGGCGAAGATGCGATCCGCCTGGCTCAAACCGGCTCCCGGGTGCTGGCAACGGATATTGCTCCGGAAATGATCCGGGTGGCGGAATCGAAAAAAGCGCGATCGGGGGCAACCAACCCGGAATTCCTTCAGTCGGGTTTTCTTGACCTGCCAAACCGGATTCAAGGCCGCCGATTCGACCTGATATTCTCCGATTTCGGGGGTTTGAACTGCATTTCTCCGGAGGATACCCGCACCGTCGCGGGCGTTTTCAGCCGACTGTTAAAACCGGGCGGCAAACTCTTTCTCGTGTACATGAGCAGGCATTGCCTTTGGGAAAATTTCTACTTCCGCTGGAAGGGCAACCGGCAGATCGCTGTCCGCCGCCACGCCGGATTTGCCGAGGCCCGGGTCGGAAAGGGGAAAATCGGAACCTGGTATTATACCCCAAAAGAATTGAAAGCGTTATATGATCCCGAATTCAGCCGGCTGGATCTCAGCCCCATCGGGTTGTGCGTACCGCCGTCGTATCTCGGGGGCTGGTTCCTGAAAAGACCGCGTTGGCTCAAAATACTGGAGTTGGCGGACAAATTCCTCCATTTCTCCGCCCTGGCCGATTATGCCGACCATTTTGTCATTACATTTGAAAAAAAGCCGGAAACGATCGGATGAAAATACTGTTGACACACGGCTATTTCCTGAATGAGGACCCCCGGGAGCAGGCCATCATGAAGCCTTACCCGCCTTTGGGGCTGCTGTACATTTCGGCCTACCTGGAAGAAAACGGACTGGACAACGACGTATTCGACACCACCTTTTCCAGTTTTGAACAATTAGCGGCTTACCTGGATGGTCATCAGCCCGACCTGATCGGCATTTACACCAACCTGATGACCAAGCTCAATGTGCTGAAGATTGTCGGATATATCCGGAACAATCCCGCGTTAAAGCATTGCAAAATAGTCCTCGGCGGCCCGGAGGTCCGGCACCACGCCCACAATTTCCTGGCCGCAGGCGCCGATATAATTGCCTTTGGTGAAGGGGAACAAACCATGCTGGAGATCGCGCAGGCTTTCGGTCAAAACCCGGATGCCGCACCGGATCAAATCCCGGGCATCGCCTGGCTGGATGCCGACGGCGACCCGGTATTCAACCCGGAGCGCGGACTGATGAAGGAGCTGGACGAGCTACCCATGCCCAACCGCAAAAAGATCGACCTGCAGCGGTATTTTGACGCCTGGCGGGGTCGGCACGGCTACGCGATGGTTTCGGTCAGTACGATGCGGGGCTGCCCCTACGCCTGCAAATGGTGCAGCCGGGCCGTTTACGGGAAATCCTACCGGAGAAGGAGCCCGGCCAGGGTGGTGGAGGAACTGGAATACCTGAGGGCCCATTACGATTTTGACAACATCTGGTTTGTCGACGATGTCTTCACCATCAACCACCGGTGGATGCGGGAATTCGCTGGGTTGATGGCGGAAAAGGACTGGGTGATCCCTTACGAGGTCATCACCCGCGCCGACCGGATGAACGAAGAGATCGTCGGGTTATTGAAACAAACCGGCTGCTTCCGGGTCTGGATCGGCGCGGAAAGCGGTTCACAGTCCGTATTGGACGCTATGAAACGAATGGTGCGGATCGAAAAAGTGACCGAAATGGTCCGCCTGGCCAAACAACACGGCATGGAAACCGGTAATTTCATCATGCTGGGCTACCCCGGCGAAAAAGAGGCCGATATCCGTCAGACGCTTCATTTTCTGAAGTCGGCCGAGCCCGATCATTTCACCCTTACGGTGGCCTACCCCATCAAGGGCACGGAAATGTACGAGGAGACGGAGACCGAATTCCTGACCAATCACCCGTGGGAAATTTCCACCGACCGGGATATCGACTTCAAACGGCCTTACAGCCGAAGGTACTACCAGCACGCCATGAACTGGATCCAGCGCGAAATGGCCGCGAGGCGCCTGTCGGGCATGCACGCCCTCAAGGCCAGGGTCCGGGCCTGGTCGTCCCGCCTGGGCATGCTCCGGGAAAGGGCCTTCGCGCCGCTGTTTAACCGGTCAAAAGCCTGAGGCGTGGCATCCCGGCGGATCGGTCCGATCCTGTTTTCCATCCTGGCCCAGTTTGCAGCGCCTGTGGCCAGAATCCTCCTTTCACTGGCGGTGATCCGGGTGTATTCCGGGGATTTCTGGGGCGTTTATGTGCAATATTATCTCGTGATCACCCTGGCCATGGTGGCGGTCAATTGGGGCAGCCGGGATTTTCTGCTGCGGGCGTACAGCCGGGAGCCGCAATCCGTTTCCAGGGTCCTTTCGGGGTCGATAGCCGGCAAGTTGATGATCGCGGTTGCGGTTTTTCTGATCTTATGGCTGATGCCCATTCCCTTCAACAAGCCGATACTCCTGTTGTGGCTCGGCGGGCAGCTGAGCTGGCAACTGTTCGAATCGCTGAATACCTACCGGCGGTTGTTCCTGTTATCGGCATTGACGGAACTGGGGATCACGGGTGTGCTGATCGCCGTCATCCTGTCCGTAACGGTGACCATCACCGGGCTGCTGGCCCTTTTCATCGCCTCTGAATGGGTGAAGGGCCTGATTTTTGCCGTTTTCAACCGGACCTATCTTTCAACCGAGGGGATTGCGGTTTCATCGGGCGTCGCCTTTCTGAGGGCTGCCGCTCCGTTTTTGCTGGTGGTCCTCACCGGTGTAGCGGCCGCCCGGGGCGACCTGTACGTACTGGCCCTGAAAATGGGCGAAACCCGCCTGGCCCAATACCAGGTGCTGTCCAATTTCATCCAGTCCGGCCACCTGCTGGCCTCCGCCATTTTATTGCCGTACATCAAAAACCTGTACCGGCTGCGGCAGGAATCTGTTTTTCGGCTGGAGCGGCGATTTCTGCTGGCCGGCCTTGTAATGACGCCTCTGCTGGTCCTGTTTATTTATGCGATTGTTTATTTCGGCTATGCTTTTCGGCTCTCCGCGGCAGACTATTGCTTAACGGCGGGGTTGATCCTGGGTTATTTCCTGTATTTCATCCGCATGCAGATGACCTACCGGAAAGACCGACTGGGAGCATTGACGGTCATCCTGCTGGTCATGGGGCTTTGCAAGGTCGGATTCAGTATCTGGCTGGTACCGGCCTACGGCATCACGGGCGCGCTGATCGCGGCGATGATTTCCTATCTTGCGGGAATTGTCGGCTTTTGGCAAAGAGGTAACCGGGTTTGATCCGGGGATAATGGGTACTTTTGAAAATGGTTGTCAGTCTCCGCCCGGCAACTTCGCCGAAAGCTTCGTCGCCCGGTGGCCGTAGCTTCAGCGGAGGAGGGGGTCAGTGGGCAGTTGGCAGTTGGCAGTTGGCAGTTGTCAGTCTCCGCCCGGCAACTTCGCCGAAAGCTTCGTCGCCCGGTGGCCGTAGCTTCAGCGGAGGAGGGGGTCAGTTGTCAGTGGGCAGTCTTTGCCCATATAACAGGCGCCAACTATGAAACCAGGAAACAGTGAAACCATGAAACCATCCAACATCCTGCTCTTCAATCCGCGGGCGACGGGCTACAAGGCCCGGATCCCGAACTCAGTGCTGCAAGTAGCGGCAAGTGTAGAGGGGTTGTACGATTGGGTGATCGTGGACGGCAACCTCGAAGATGACCCCGAAAACAAGATCCTGGATTACCTCCGTACCGGTCAATTCGGCTTTTTCGGCTCAACGGTTATGCCGGGGCCTCAATTGCGGCAGGCCATTCCCATTACGCGGAAGGTCAGGGAACAGTTTCCGGGCATTACGACGGTCTGGGGCGGTTATTTCCCGGCCAACCACCCCGGGGTTTCCCTCGATTCCGGGTTTGTGGATTATGTGATCGACGGGCCGGGCGACAAGGCTTTTCCGGACCTCATCAAGGCCCTGATCGAAAACAGGCCGGTCGATGGAATCCACAACCTCGTTTACCTGAAAGACGGCAAGCTCGTCCGCACGCCGAAAGTCAATATTTATCCCTACGACGAACTGCCCGACCTGCCTTACGAAAAGCTCAACGCCCTTTACCCGATGCAGCAATACCTGGGCAAAAGTTTTCTGGGCAGCCGCACCATCGCCTACCACAGCAGTTTCGGCTGCCCGTTCAAATGCGCATTTTGCGCCGTGGTGCCGATCTATCAGGCCAAATGGAACGGCAAATCCGCCGAACGGATCTACCGGGACATCAAATTGCTGAAAGAGGCCTACGGTGGGGACGCCATCGAGTTTCACGACAACAATTTCTTCGTTTCGGAAAAACGGACAGCCGCTTTTTCCAGGCTGATGCGGCGGGAAGGCATGAACTGGTGGGGCGAGGCCCGCATCGATACCGTGGACAAATACAGCGACGAGACCCTTGCCCTCATGCGCGAAGCCGGCTGCCGGATGATCTTTTTCGGGGCCGAATCCGGGAACGACAACCTCCTGGATTTCATGGACAAGGGCGGCAAACAAACCGGCGCACAGATCCTGCGTTTTGCAAGCCGCATGAAACAATTCGACATCATCCCGGAATACTCCTTCGTACTCGGCTGGCCGGCCGCGGATGAACATGAATCGCTGCGGCAGGTGGAAGCGGAGATCGATTTCATCCGCCGGGTCAAGGACCGGAATCCGGCCACAGAGATCATCATTTACATCTACAGCCCCGTGCCCACCGAAGGGTCCGAGATGTTCAAAAAAGTACAATCGCTCGGTTTTTCCTTTCCCCAAAAACTGGAAGACTGGCTGGACCCTGCCTGGGAAAACTTCGACCTCCGGAAAAACCCGCTCACGCCCTGGCTCACACCCCGCATTGTGGACAAGATCCGGGATTTCGAGGCGGTCCTGAACGCTTATTACCCCACCGTTTCGGACGTCAAACTGAGCGGTTTCCAACGCAAGGCCATCCGCAATCTGGCCGCCCTGCGGTACCGGACCGGGGTATACGGAAGGCCTTATGAACTGAAACTCCTTCAGCGCTACTGGCTGAAATACCGGCAACCCGAAAAAGAGGGATTCTGATGAGGCGTTTATTCAGGCTGGCCTTGAGCTGGTTGTACAAACCGATCCTGGAGCGATACCTGCGGCATGACCGCACCTGGCGGTACAACGGATTGCGAATGAACATCGCCGGGAGCGTTTTCCACCCGGCGTTTTTCGGGAGTTCCAAGGTTTTTGCCCGGTTTCTGGGCCGGCGGGACCTGTCCGGAAAGACCTTGCTGGAAATCGGCTGCGGCAGCGGATTCCTGTCCCTGACAGCCGCGTCAGGCGGGGCGAAGGTTACGGCCGCAGACATCAACGAAAGGGCGGTGGAATGCGCCCGGCAAAACGCGATGATCAACGGATTGGAGATGACGGTGATCCACTCCGACCTCTTTGAGAAAGCGCCCCGTCAAAAATTCGACCTGATCATCTGCAATCCGCCTTATTTTCCTTCAGACCCAAAAAATCCGGGGGCTTATGCCTGGTATTGTGAAGATGACTTCGGATTTTTCCGGCGTTTTTTTGCGGCAATTCCGGCGTTTATACATGCGCATAGCCGGATTTGGCTCATTTTATCCGAAGTTTGCCGGCTGGATGCGATTTCCGCCATTGCTGAAGAAGCGGGTTTCCGTTTAAAAAAGATCCTGACCGAACAAAGCCAGTTTGAAATCTTTATTATTTTCGAAGCCGAACGAAATACGGCGTAAAACCTGAGCCCCGGACACTGTATGCTGACAATTTATGGCCACACTCTCCGATAAGTACAGATTTGATGATTATGGTCTTGCCGGCGCCTTGATGTTCCTCCTGTTGGGCTGGTATTTTCTGATCCGGAGCGGCGATCAGCCTTTGGGCGATTTCGCCAATTACTACTATGCCGGCCGATTGCTTATTGAAGGCGATTTCAATCAGGATGCCTACGATCCCTACCGGTTCAACAAGATGATCAGCGAGCGGACGGATGAACCGGTATTCGTCAATTTCACCCCGGTTCCGCCCGCCAGTTCGGTTTTCTACGCGCCGTTCGCGTTGATCCGCGACCCGCATCAGGCCAAAATGGCGTTCAGCCTCCTCGGATTGATCCTTTTTGCCTGGGTCTACTACCGCTTTCTGCGGTACAAGGGCATGCACCGCAAGCTGCCCCTCTTGCTGGTTCCGCTGATCTTTTATACCCCGTTGCAAAACAACATCCTGCAAGGCCAATCCTACCTGTATCTGCTGGTCTGCCTGTTGGAAGGATACCGGCAATGGGAACGGAAGAAACCGGTGTGGGCGGGCCTGTTGTGGGCCATCCCGGTCGCATTGAAGATTTATCCGGGCATCCTGATCTTATCGTTATTTTTCCAGAAAGATCGCGGCATATTGGTCGCTGTGATCGGATTCACGGCCCTGTTCTCCCTTTCGCCGATGCTGGTGGCGGATCCGGCCGTTACCACCGATTATTTCACCCAGATCCTCCCCCGGCTGCTGAAGGGCGAGATCAACGATCCATTTTCCCATTTTCATCAATCCGTTTCGGCGTTGCTGAACAAATTGCTGGTATTTGACGGGCACCTGAACCCGGCGGCGGGCCACCATAAGGCCCTGCTGTCGGTCGGATTGAGCTGGATCTGCCAGATCAGCGTACTGGCGGCCTTGCTGCATTTATGGAGCAGCCGGCAAAGCAGCCGGTTTTTCCGGTTTTCGGTTTCGTTCCTGGGCGCTTTCTTACTGGTCAATTATGGTTCGACGTACAGTCTGATGCTGTTGCTGCCGCTGTGTTTAGCCCTCTTGCTCAGCCCTTCCGCAGATGGTTTAAAGCGATTCCTGCCGGTGGCCCTCATCGCGGCGGCAGCCAATATCCCGGTCTATCTGTTGGGAGAAATGCCGGTGGTCGTACAGTTTCCCCGCCTGTTTGCGATGCTCGGTCTGTTTTTCGGGTTGGTGTGGTTGGTTCGGCCGAGGATCGAAGGCAAGGTCATCGTGTTCACGGCGCTGGTCATCCTGTTCAAAGGGTTGGTGCTCGACTTCCCCCGGGGAGCTGAAGGAGATTACTACCTGAAAGACAACCGGTTCGGGATCATCAGCAGTTATGAATTCAGGGATCACGGCCTGGTTCTCCGGCACCTGAACAGGGAAGGCGTCCGGGAAAGCGCGATCCCGGTCAGGGATACCATCTGGCAGGATGCCGACCTGACGATTTGCGACCACCAGGTCTATTACCAAAACAAGCCGCTTACCCGGTCGTCCGGCAAAAAACAGCAACCTTGCCGGTTGAACGGCGATGAGGTGATCTTTCTGTCGGATGAAAAGCGGGGCGTGGGGTTTTATACGTTGCGGCGGATGGTGTTGCCGGAAATTAAAGATTGAATAATTCCGAAGGATTGGTAATTATTCCTTAAATTGGCAAGTCTTGCCACTATCAGCTGTTTGTGATTCAGCAATTTTACCGATCTTTAATATCAGGTAGTAATTACCACATATAGATTTTTATATCAAATAGTTATACTCATATTTATCAATACCGGTTAAACCTCACCTTTATGAAAAGTTCAATATTCTTCTTATTCGGCTTTTTGATTGCAGGGAATTCCGTGACGAGCCAGTCTGCCAATAACCCGCATACTCTTGTGTTCAAGGTGAACCCCGAGTTTCGGAGCGTATGCATGGACACTAGAATTGAGCTCCAGGAACTCAACAAGGCCCTTTTGAAATTGGGTAAAACCGAACTGCGGAAAAAATTCCCGAACGGGAATCGGGTAAAAAACCCGGTCAATGACCTATCCCTGATATATGGACTCCATTATGAGGCGGATTGCTCACCTGAAACAGCATGCAGGATCCTTCAGAATTCCGGCGTACTTGTGTATGCGGAACCCACCCCGGTACTAAAGGCAGCTTATGTACCTGATGATCCGGAAATCGCAAAACAATATGCCTTGGAGTTAATTAAAGCCTTTGAAGGTTGGGAAATCGAGCAGGGTGATTCGTCCGTGGTGATCGGAATCGTTGATTCCGGGGTGGAATGGACCCATCCCGATCTGCAAAGTAATATTGCCTATAACTGGGCGGACCCTATTGATGGCATTGATAATGACAATGACGGGTATATCGACAATTTCAGGGGTTGGGATTTTTTTTATCAGGATAATGACCCCATGACAGCGGGTAACGACCATGGGACCTGGGTTACAGGGCTGTGTTCTGCTGCAACGGATAACCATACCGGAATAGCCGGAGTGGGCTTCAAGTGCCGGTTTCTGCCGGTCCGGGTTTCTGGCGACGGATCGAATAATATGACCTTTGGATATGACGGCATAGTGTACGCTGCGGATAAAGGGTGCCGAATAATCAACTGCTCTTGGGGGGGTGTCACTGAAGGTGGCCTTTATGCCCAGGATATTGTGAATTATGCCACCTTCGAACGGAACGCCCTGATTGTAGCAGCCAGTGGGAATCAGGGAGAGAACCAGACCATTTTTCCCGCCGGATTTGATCAGGTGATCTCCTGTGCGGCTACTGACCAAAATGATCTCAAAACAGGATTTTCCAACTGGGGGCCTGCAATAGACCTTTGCGCCCCGGGTATTGCAGTACATACCACCGACGCCGGAGGAGAATACTACGGGTATGAGATTAACGGTTTTTTGGGAACCAGTTTCGCAACGCCCATTATATCAGGCTGCGCCGCCCTGGTGAGAGCCAAATTCCCACAGCTTACACCCGAACAAACCGCTGAGCGGCTCCGGAGAACCGCCGATCTCATTGATACCTTGCCCGGAAATCAGCCATTTTCCGGATTCCTGGGCGGAGGGCGTGTGAATTTATATCGCGCTCTTTCAGAAACCGGCGTACATGCAGTACGCTCAAAATTTAAAATTCTTCCATTCCATGGGCAGGATGGGTTGCAGCCTGGCGATACGGCTAATCTGGCAGGATACCTTGTCAATTACCTCGATTCCGTTTCGGGATTAATTGTTTCACTGTCCACTTCTTCTCCGGACATCGATTTAATCAATCCTGATCTAATTATCGGGGGCTTGACAACCCTTGACACGTTCTTTTTGAATGGAAATGAATTTAAGATCCGAGTTCATCCGGATGCGGCCCGGGGCCAGACTGTCCTCATTAAAGTTTCCTATTCAGGAGATAATTATGAAGACTTTGAATGGATCTACCTCACTGTAAACTCAGGATATATTAATGTAAATGTCAACCGGTTGAAAGCAGGATTCGGGTCAGCCGGGCGAACAGGTTTTAATCGCGATTACCATCTGGATGGTAACGGATATATTTTTGAAGATAAGGGTTTGGTTTACTTTAGCGGAATCGGCCTGATGATAGGCGGCAGCCAGGTCCGGGTTTCAGATGCTTTTTATGATAATGGTTCTACCAGCCAGGATTTTAAGCCTATTGAATATATTAAGGAGGATTCTTCATCTCAAATAAGTGACAAAGACCTTATTACCCGATTCGACGACAAGTCCATATCAGGAGGAATGAACCTCGAAGTGACTTTAAAGACCCACTCCTGGTCGGATGTAGGATTTGATAATTTTCACATTCTCGACTATTCGGTCCGGAATGCCGGCGCCCTGAACGCACCACCGCTTTATATAGGATTAGGAGCTGATTGGGATTTGGACTCCAATTTAAAAGGGAGTACAGATACCGTTCTCAATCTGGGATATGTATGGTCCACACAATTTGATTCGCTATATGCTGGTATTGCTGTCCTTACCGAGAATGCCGCATTCAGGCACTATGCTATTGATTATTTAGGTGGGGACGACGAAAATTTTGGTGGAATTAACATTTTTGATCAGGCAGGTTTCTCAACCTCAGATAAATATCAGTCACTTAAAAATCAGCGGCCGGAAGGCGGAACGCTTTCGAATAACGGTAACGGAATTGTATCCGTCGTCAGCAGCGGTCCCTTTTTTTTGATGCCGGGTGATTCGGCCAATGTCGTTTTTGCCGTTATAGCGGGGAAAAGTCTGGAGGAATTGCAAATTGGGGCCCAAAGGGCCAAAGATCGTTTTAACGGTTACCTGGTTTCCTCCCTCGAACCGTATTATCAACATTTGCAAATGGAGCTGTTTCCCAATCCGGGTCGCAATTTTTCTGCCTTGCTCAAAATCTCAGATCCTGGCCTGTATTCTATGGATATTTATAACCTCAACGGCAGTTTGGTCTGGAGCCAATCCAGGAACCTGGACCAAGGGGCGCATACTTTCTATTGGCCGGAGTCCGAAACGCTGCCAAGTGGAATTTATGTGGCCAGGGTCCGGAAAAATGGATTCCGGAGCATTGTAAAAAAATGGATTAAATATTAAGAAAGACCCTGGGCCAATTATCCTGCCGGAAGCGGAAAAATTTATTATTTTGCGTCCAAACAGCCGTCCACATGAAAATCGCAATTTTCCGATCTCTTTGGCTATCAGCCATGGTATTTTCTTGTTTTCTACCGCTAAGCGCCCAGATCTCCGGCTTCAGTCCGGACCAGGCCGCCGCGCAGGAAAAACTCGAAAAGCAGTTCGACGCCCAGCTCAAGGCGTCCGATCTCGACCAGTGGATGAAGCAACTGTCCTTGCATCCGCACCATGTGGGGTCGCCTTGGGACAAGGCCAACGCCGAATTCATGGCCGCCCAGTTCAAATCCTGGGGGTTCGATACCCGGATCGAGGAATATCTGGTGCTCTTTCCAACGCCCAAACTGCGCTTGCTGGAAATGGTGGGGCCTACCAAATTCAAGGCCGGCCTGACAGAGCCGCCGGTCAGGGGCGACGCTTCCTCCCAACAGACCGCCGAGATGCTGCCGCCCTTCAATTGCTACTCCATCGACGGGGATGTAACCGGCGAACTGGTTTTCGTCAACTACGGCATTCCAGCCGATTATGAAGAATTGGAAAAGCGCGGGATTGACGTAAAAGGCAAGATCGTGATCGCCAAGTACTACGGCTCCTGGCGCGGCATCAAACCCAAGGTGGCCGCTGAAAAAGGAGCGATCGGATGCATCATCTACTCCGACCCCCGGGAGGACGGCTATTTCCAGGGGGATGTCTACCCCAAAGGCGCCTACAAGAATGCCGACGGCGTTCAACGCGGTTCGGTGCTGGATATGCCCCTGTTCCCCGGCGATCCGCTGACGCCCGGCTACGGGGCTACCAAAGACGCCAAACGGGTGCCTGTCGGTGAAGCGGAAACGCTGACCAAAATCCCGGTGCTGCCCATTTCATACGAGGACGCCCAACCCCTGCTGGCAGCGCTTGAAGGCTCTGTTGCGCCGTCGGGCTGGCGGGGTGCGCTGCCCATTACCTATCATATCGGCCCCGGACCGGCCAGGGTACACCTCAAGCTGGAGTTCAACTGGGATGTCAAGCCGTTGTACAACGTCGTCGCCACCCTGAAAGGCAGCGTCTACCCCGACCAATGGGTGATCCGGGGCAACCACCACGACGCCTGGGTGCACGGGGCCAATGACCCGGTCAGCGGCATGGTCGCCGTCATGGAAGAAGCCAAAGCCATAGGCGAACTGGTCAAAACCGGGTGGAAACCCAAACGCACCCTGATCTACTGCGGCTGGGACGGCGAAGAACCCGGCCTGCTGGGCTCCACCGAATGGGCCGAAGACCATGCCGATGAACTGCAGCAAAAAGCCGTGGCCTACATCAATACCGACGGCAACGGCCGCGGATTCCTCGGCGGCGGCGGCTCGCATACCCTGGAGAAATATTTTGACGAAGTATCCAAAGCCGTCACCGACCCGCAAACCGGCCTGACCGTTTTCGAACGGCGCAAGGCCCGCATGATGGTGGACGGGCAAACCGAACCCAAATTCTACGAATTATCAGCGCTCGGCTCCGGATCGGACTATACGCCGTTTATCCAGCACCTCGGCATCGCTTCCATCAACCTGGGTTTCGGCGGCGAGAGCGGCGGCGGAGAATACCACACCGGCTATGACTCCTACGAGCACTATACCCGGTTCAAGGACATCGGTTTTCAATACGGCGTGGCGCTGGCCCAGGTGGCCGGCAGGCTTACCCTCCGCCTTTCGGAAGCTGAGGTGCTGCCGTTCGAATTCCAGCATTTCAGCCAGACCGTCAACAAATACGCAGACGAGGTGATGAAACTGGCCGACCGACTGCGCGATGAGACCGCCAAAGAAAACCGGCTCATCACCGACGGCTTCTACAAGGCCGCAGCCGATCCCACTGAAACCTTCATCGTGCCGGAAACCAAAGCGGAAGTCCCCTTTTTCAACTGGGCGCCCCTGCAAAATGCGCTGGCCGAACTCAAGAAAAGCGTGGCTGCCTACGATGAGGCCCTGAAGGCCGGGATGCCCTCCGAAAAACAACGCGACGCCCTCAACCTGGCCCTCATGAAAATGGAGCAAAGCCTGACCCGCGAAGAGGGTCTGCCGCGCAGGCCATGGTTCAGGCATCAGATCTATGCACCGGGATTTTACACCGGCTACGGGGTTAAAACCCTGCCGGGCATCCGGGAAGCCATCGAGGAGCGGAAATACGACGAAGCCCAGGAACAGATCCTTATTGCAGGACAGGTGCTGTCGAAATTTGCCCGGGAGGTGATGCGGGCGGCCGAGTTGTTGAAGCGGGCTTAGGTTTTGGTTTATGGTTGTTGATTTGGTTTATGGTTGTTGATTTTGGTTTATGGTTGTTGATTTTGGTTTATGGTTGTTGATTTTGGTTCATCGGGACCGTTCAGAATTTTGTGTCAACCGGATTTTTAGCATGCGCAGCTTGCTAAAAATCAGATCTTTGCGTCTTTGCGTCTTTGCGTGAAAACACTGTTTTGAACAATCTCGGTTCATCAGCCCTAACAACAACAAACCCGCCTCCGCCGAGGCTATGGCGGGCAGCGCAACCACAAACCCGCCTTCGCCGAGGCTTCGGCGGGCGGAGCAAACAACAATAAACAACAATAACCACATAACCCATTTGTCGCCGATCTTGCGGGAAGAGGGAAACCCGTCATTTTTGTGCAATCCGTTTGCAAGCCATTTTTTATTGCCTTACTTTTGCACCGATGAAACGTGGCGCAGCCATATTGCTATCTCTCCTGATTGTTTCAGTTTCCCTGAAAGATCTGGCCATCTATTTTTCCTTCCAGCTGAACCGGAATTATATCGCCCGGAACCTTTGCGTCAACCTGGACAGGCCCGAGGTCATGTGCTACGGCAAGTGTTTTCTGGACAAGGAATTGAAGGACAGCAACGAAAAAACCGGGGCATATCCCAGGCCGGATCGCCAGGACAGGACGGTCTTCATCTTTAATGCCCTGAAGAAGCCGGTAAATCCCTCCGCAAAGGGGGAGATTTCACTGCCCTCGTTTCATTACCGGGCATTTTTCCCGAGTCCCGGCCTCGAAAGCGTTTTCCATCCGCCTCGGATCGCCTCGTTGAGTATCGGTTAAAAAACAGCTTCTCCTGCTATTCAATCCCTTGGCTTGAATAAGATCATTGTCAATAGTTTACATTTTCGTGAAATGACAGAAACGGGGAAGTGATTTTTTGACCGCTGCTTACCGCCTGATTTTCCATTTACCCATTGTTAAAAATCAACATAATGGTCAGAAGGATTATTCTTCTGTCCGTGATCGGGTTATTGGGTTGGAATGTCGCCTTTCCGTGCGACGCCTGCGGCTGCAGCATCACCGGCAGCGGTGTCGGCATGCTGGTTTCCTACCGCAACAATTTTGCAGGTCTGAGCTGGTTTTCCACGCCTTATCAGGCTTCACCCGACCATGGCTTCGGTTCAAAAGACCGTTTTCAAACGCTTGAATTTGCCTTTCGCTTTCATATTGCCTCGCGGCTTAAGCTGCTGATCAACCAGCCGTACCGCATCAACGCGCGCACTCTGGACGGGGAAACCGAGCAGGTATCCGGCATTTCCGATACCCGCATCATGGGCGCCTACACCCTATTCAGGGACGTGCGCCTGGGAGCGCGCAATAAACTGTTCCTGGAGGTCGGCGCCGGCATAAAAGCGCCCTTGGGCAGATACGATGCCCATATCCACGACCAGGAATTGCCGGAAAACTTCAACCTGGGCAACGGCAGCTGGGCAGGCCTTTTGCAGGCCAATCTGGTCGTTACCCGGCAAAATTCCGGTTTGCTGGCCGGCAGCACCTATCAGTACAATACAGCAACGGCCGCCGGCTACCGGTTCGGCCGGCAGGTTTCCGGACAACTGATCGGCTTCCGGGAGATTGCGCTGGGCCGCATGGTAAGCCTGATCCCCAACGCGGGACTGACGGCCGAATGGGTCAGCGACGACCACTATGCCAACGGCAATATCGTGCCGGGAACCAGCGGCAGCGGCCTGTTCGCCTCCGGCGGCGTCAACCTGAAATTCAACAACTTTTATCTAGGCGCATCGTTTGCCCAACCGCTGGCGCAAGATTACAGCCATGGGGAAGTGACCGCCAAAAGCAGGGTCTCCTGCCAAGTATCCTATCTTTTCTAAACTAAAATTTCATCGAAAATGAAAAAAAGCTTGTTTCTCTCGCTTGCTGTTGCCCTGATCGCCTTCGCCGCCTGTAAGGACAAGGAGGACATGGGTACCGACTACGATTACCACGCCCATATTCATTCGCCGAACACCGACGCGAAGCACATTGACGATACCATCCAAATTGAAGTGGATTTTGAAAGCCATACCGGTGAAACGGTGCACCATATCAACGTCCGGATCTACAACAAGGCTACCAACGCGGAGGTGTACAACAAACCCGCCGACGCCCACGTACACGCGACCAGCGGCGAATACACCTACGAGGACGATTTCGTGCTGTCAGAAGCCAACGGCTTTACCGCCCATACGGATTGGGTGCTGGAAGCCAAAGTATGGGGCGAGACCGACGGAGAGGACGAAGAGGTGTCCACGGTGGAATTTCAGGTGCATCCGAAGTAGGTTTAACCAATTTCGACTATATTTAATCGCACTTCGCGCCGTTGGGTCAGCCGATCCTCCGGCGCGAAGCCATTTAAGGACCGCTGAAATAATAACTGTCCACTTTCCTAGGAGGCCTTTTGCCCCTATCCGGCGTTATGGAACCGCCTCCCTTAGCTATGGCTAAGGTCGGGAACCCATGCCTTGGCTAGGACCAAAATGCCTGACCTATCAAAAGCAACACTTATTAGTTCAACGATCCTTAATAGAACCAGGCGCCAGAAAAGCCAAGCGCCCGGGCGATGCCGGAAATGGGATTATAAAAAGGCCTCTCCGGTATTTTCTTCCTGTTTTGCGCTTTTCAGGATGGTCTGATAACTGGTTTCTTTGACCGGGTTCCTGAATAAAGCGGGAATGAGCAGCGGCACGGCACGGCGGTATGCGCGATACCGCTCCCCGTGGAAGGCAACCAGGTCCTTTTCTTCCAGACGGACCGCCGAAACGATATAAATGGTCAGCGTTAAGGCGAAAAACAAATGCGTTACGGTCATGACCGGCGCCGACCAGAAGCCAAGGATCAATCCGAAATACAACGGATGCCGGACAAACTGGTACAGGAACGGCGTTGAGAAATTCAGGTGCGTATAGGGTTGTCCCCTGAAGTAAAGCCAGGTCTGCCGAAGCCCGAACAGGTCAAAATGGTTGATCAGGAAGGAACTGACCAGGACAATTACCCAACCGAGCGCAAAGGCGGCAAAGAGGATTCCTTTCACAAAACCGTTTTCGATGGTCCAGACTACTCCGCCCATTGGTTGCCAGAAGACAAACATGATGGCCAGTGCGGCGCAGGTGAACAACAGGTACGTGCTGCGTTCGATGGACCTGGGAACAAATTTGGTCCACCACCGCTTGAATCCCTGCCGGGCCATGATGCTGTGTTGCAATCCGAACAGGAGTATAAGCCCGGTATTGATCAGGATGGCCTGCCCCAGGGGTACTGCCGGGATTCCGTCGACGCTTTTGGGCACGAACAGATTGCCTACAAAACCGATCAAGTAAAGGAAGGTGCCGAAGAAGACCGAATAGGACACGACGCCGTAAAGAAGAACTGCTAATCTTTTCATTGGTTGTAAGGTTTTAAATTGTTGATTCGGGGCAATCGTTCAATGGAACAACCCCGGCGAATGACCTTACAATGTTACGCCCGGAATGAGCGGATCCCTCCGGCAAATGATTGACTGGCAGCCTGGATGAGTGACAGGAAGCTGTAATTGAGTAAAAAGGCACATTACTGGACAAAATGAGCAGAGCGGGAGACTCAGGGAGGGAGAGAGTGGGTGAAGGCATTGCTTTTCACCCACTCTCTCCCGTCTTTGCCCTTTTTGCAAAAATGTCCGGTAGTATGTTAAAAAGGAACCCGGTTGAAATGCGGTGATCAGTAGGACAGCAGCGAATCCAGGGCTTCCCTGAGCCTCGATTCCGGCAAAAAATCCCGTTCCAGCGCCGCAGCGAACGGCACCGGCGTGTCGAGGGAAGCCACCCGCCTGACCGGTGCGTCGAGGTATTCGAACAGGTGCTCGCCGATGTAGGCGGCGATCTCTCCGCCCAATCCGCCGAACAGCGTGTCCTCGTGGAGGATGATCGCTTTGCCGGTTTTTTGCACCGAAGCATCTATCGCATCATAATCCAGCGGCAGCAGGGTGCGAAGGTCGACGATATCCGCGTTTATACCCTTTTCGGTACAAACCTTTTCAGCCCAGAGGACGCCCATGCCGTAGGTGATGATGGAGACCTCGCTGCCTTCGCGGGCCAACCGGGCCTTTCCGATTTCCACGGTGAAGTAATCGTCGGGTACTGGGCCGGATATGCTGCGGTACAGGGCCTTGTGTTCAAAATACACGACCGGGTTGGGGTCGGCAAATGCGGCCAGCAGCAGGCCTTTGGCGTCGGCGGGCGTCGCGGGATAAACCACCTTCAGGCCGGGGGTATGGGTAAACCAGGCCTCATTGCTCTGGGAATGGAAGGGGCCTGCGCCGGTGCCCGCGCCGGTCGGCATGCGGATCACCACGTCGGCGTGCTGCCCCCACCGGTAGTGGAGCTTGGCCAGGTTGTTGACGATCTGATTGAACCCGCAGGTGACAAAATCGGCGAACTGCATTTCCACCATAGCCTTATATCCTTTCAGGCTCAGCCCAAGCCCGATGCCGACGATGGCGCTTTCGCAAAGCGGCGTATTGCGGACCCGGTCGTGGCCGAAGCGGTCGACGAAACCCTGGGTGATCTTGAAGACGCCGCCGTAATCGGCGATATCCTGCCCCATGAGTACAAGGCGGTCGTGTTTTTCCATGGCCTGGAACAAACCGGCGGAGATGGCATCAATGAACCGCTTGTCGGAAACGGCCTGCGTAGCCGGCGCCACGGGCTTTCCGTCGAACGGCGCATATACGTCTGCCAGTTCGGCGTCCGGAGTGGATGCGGCGTTTTCCAGGTCGAATGCTGCGGCGATGGCGGCGTCCATTTCCTGTTGGATGGCTTTTCTGATCTGTTTGATCTTCGTTTCGCTGAGGATGCCCTCGTCCAGCAGGTATTGTTCGTAATTGGCAATCGGATCGCGGAGGGCCCAGGCATCCATCAACTCCTGCGGGACGTATTTGGTGCCGGAGGCTTCCTCATGGCCGCGCATCCGGAAGGTGATGCATTCAACCAGCACCGGCTCGGGATTTTCCCGGAGTTCGGCCGCCAGTTGGGAAAGGGTCCGGTAGACTTCAAGGATATTGTTGCCGTCGAGTACGACGGAGCGCATGCCGTACCCGATGCCTTTGTCGGCCAGGTTTTGGCAGCGGTACTGTTCGGCGGTGGTGGTCGACAGGCCGTATCCGTTGTTCTCTATCAGGAAAATGACGGGTAATTGCCAGACAGCCGCCACGTTGAGGGCTTCGTGAAATTCGCCTTCGCTGGTGCCGCCTTCTCCGCTGAAGGCCAGCGAAACGCGGCCTTCTCCGGACAGCTTGTGGGCCAGCGCCACGCCGGCGGCCAGGGAGAGCTGCGGTCCCAGGTGGGAGATCATGCCGACGATATGTTGCTCCATCGCGCCGAAATGGAATGAGCGGTCTCGGCCTTTGGTATAGCCGGCGGCCTTGCCCTGCCATTGAGCGAACAGCCGGTCGAGGGGTACGGCCCGGCTTGTGAAAACCCCGAGGTTGCGGTGAAGAGTGAAGATCAGCTCATCGGGCAGCAGGGCGCTGGTGGCTCCCACGGCGATGGCTTCCTGGCCGATGCCCGAAAACCACTTGCTGACCTTACCCTGGCGCAGCAATTTGAGCATTTTATCCTCGATCATCCTGGGTTTTACCAATTTTTGGTAAAGGGTGATCAGCGTTTCATCGTTGAGCTGACCGCGGTTGAACGCGATTTTATTTTCCTTCGTGATCGACATGGTTTTTCTGGTTATGGACCGGCAAAATTTGCGCAAAGGTAACGGGATTTTGCCTGGATTGCATATGCCGATAATCAGAAATAAGTCGCAATCCAACGGACAATCTCAACGCATGATGCGGGAGAATCCGGGGGAAATGTTAAATTTCGACAAAAATCACCCATGGAAAAAACTCGCCTGAACAGCGGTTCGCCGCACCCAACCCTGCTTCGTTGCCGCAGGCCCCCTTTGCTGAGGTTTTCCCTTTTGCTGCTGCTGTTGTGTCCGGTGATCGCCCTGCCGGCTCAGCACAGGAAGAGCGACCGCCGGTTTGACGGCGGGGTAGTGCTGGGGTTCAACGCCTCGCAGATCGACGGCGATTATCAGTTCGGATACCGGAAAAAGGGATTATCCGGCGGGATAAGGGCCGAGGCCGCATTCAGCCCGAAGCTGTACCTCAGCGTGGAGTTGTTGTACAGTCAGCGCGGCGCCAAACCGCAGAGCGACCCCCGGAAATCATTTGTCGATATGGAGCTGGACTACATGGAAGCGCCGATCCTGATGAATTTCCGGATGACCAGATCGAGCGAAACCACCATGGCTACCTTTTTTCAACTGGGCGCCAGCTACGGCCGGATGATGCGCTACAAGGTGAGCGAGGACCTTTTCGGCGGTTCCATCAACCTGAAAGCCAACCAGTCGAGCTTCAAGGAGATCAGCAATCACTTCAGCAACAACGACCTCAGTCTTGTTTTCGGCGGGAGCGTATATTTTTCTTCGCACTTGAGCCTGAACGTTCGGGGATATTATTCCATGAATGAACTTTTTGACAGCGCCAGCATTCCTGAAAAGACCAACCGGTCGCTGCGCAGCTACCACCTGAACCTTCAATTTGCGTATGCTGTTCTGGGGGTTGACCGGCTGCGGGAGCGACGGAGGCGGTAGGAGAGGGGGGTGAGAGGGGGTGAGAGGGGGTGAGAGTGGGTGAGAGCGTGGGAGAGTGAGAGAGTGGGTGAGAGCGTGAAAATCAACGCCTTCTCACCCTCTCGCCCTCTCACCCTCTCACCCTCTCACCCCCTCATCCTCTCACCCTCTCACATCCTGGCCAGGTGAAAATACAGTTCGTTCCACTTCAGGGTTTGTTTGAACGGGTGGATCTCCGTTTTTTCATCGATCAGTACGTATTCGATATCGGCCATTTCGGCAAAATCTTCCAGGTATTCTTTTGTCAGCGATTGGCTGTAGCAGGTATGGTGGGCGCCGCCGGCCAGGATCCAGGCTGCGGCTGCGGTCGGGAGGTCGGGGTGCGGGTCCCAGAGTACCCGGGCAACGGGCAGTTTGGGCAGGGCCTGTTCCGGCGTAACGGCGTCCACGGTATTCACCAGGAGCCGGAAGCGGTTGCCCAGGTCGATGATCGAGGCGTTCAGGGCCGGGCCGGCCGGCGAATTGAAGACCAGCCGCACCGGATCCGCCTTGCCGCCGATACCCAGCGGATGGATCTCGCAGGACGGCTTCCCATCGGCGATAGAGGGGCAGATTTCCAGCATATGGGCGCCGAGCACCTGCATCCTTTGCGGGTTGAAATGGTAGGTATAATCCTCCATGAAGGAGTTGCCGCCTTCCAGCCCATGGCCCATTACTTTCATGGCCCGTACAAGCGCGGCGGTTTTCCAGTCTCCTTCGGCGCCGAATCCGAATCCGTCCGCCATCAGGCGTTGGGCGGCAATGCCCGGCAATTGCTTCAGGCCGTGGAGGTTTTCAAAGGTGTCGGTAAAGGCCGTGAAGCCGCCTTCGACGAGGAAGGCCCGTAAGCCGGCTTCGATCCGGGCCGCATCCCGCAGCGATTCGTGCTTTTTACCGCCTTTCAGCAGCGATTTGGCTACTTTGTATTCATCCAGGTAGGCTTCAACCACCTTGTCGACCTCCTTGTTGGAGATCTTTTCCATACGGCTCACCAGGTCGCCCAGGCCGAAACCGTTGACCGAAAAGCCGAACTGGATCTGGGCCGATACCTTGTCGCCTTCCGTGACGGCCACTTCCCGCATATTGTCGCCGAAACGGGCTACTTTCATGTGCTGCATTTCGCGCCAACCCATTGCGGCACGCGTCCAGACCCCGATCCGGTCGAGGGCGTCCTTGTCCTGCCAGTGACCGACGACGACCTTCCGGTTGAGCCGCATGCGGGTATTGATGAACCCGAATTCCCGCCCGCCGTGGGCCGATTGGTTGAGGTTCATGAAGTCCATGTCGATATCCGCCCAGGGGATGTCCTGGTTGAACTGGGTATGGAAATGGAGCATGGGCCTTTGCAGGGTTTTGAGCCCGTTGATCCACATTTTAGCCGGGGAAAAGGTATGCATCCAGGCGATCAGTCCGATGCATTTCGCCGAACTGTTGGCATCCCGGATCAGGTTGGAGATCTCATCCGGGGTGGTCAGTACCGTTTTGAAAACGACCTTGACAGGGATGCTCCTGGCCTTGTTCAGGGCGGAAACGATCTTTTTGGAATGTTCTTCCACTTGTTTCAGGGTTTTGGGCCCGTACAAATGTTGGCTGCCGGTGATGAACCAGGCTTCGTATTGGTTGAAATCTATCATGATTTTAGTTGTAAGTTGTAAGTCGTAAGTTGTAAGTCGTAAGTTGTAAGTTGTAAGTCGTAAGTTGTAAGTCGTAAGTTGTAAGTTGTAAGTCGTAAGTTGTAAGTCGTAAGTTGTAAGTGCGTTTGAAACAGGCTTATGATTTACGACTGATGACTAATCAATCAGTTTATTGTCCGTAATAAGCGCCTTCGCCGTGTTTCCGTTCCCAGTGTTTCCGGATCAGGGCTTCTTTCAGCCGGGGGGCATTCGGGTTGATCTGGAGGGTCAGGTAGGCCATTCGGGCCACTTCTTCCATTACGGCGCTGTTGTATACGGCCTTTTTGACGGTCTTTCCCCAGGAGAACGGCGCATGGTTGGACACGAGCACCATTTCGACCTCCTCGGGCGACAGGCCGCGGTCGGCAAAGGCGTTGAGGATCTGGAAGCCGGTTTCGTATTCATAATCACCCCGGATCATCTCATCGCTCATGACGGGGGCGCAGGGGATGTCTACGGTCAGGTGGTCGGCGTGGGTGGTGCCGAATATGGGGATGTCCATTTGGGTCTGCGCCCAGGCGGTGGCGTAGGTTGAATGGGTATGCACGATCCCGCCGATGTTTGGCCAGTTTTTGTACAGCACGGCGTGCGTTTTGGTATCCGACGACGGCCGCATGTCCCCTTCCACGATCCGGTTGTCAAAATCGACGATCACCATATTGTCCGGCGAAAGATCGGCGTAAGGCACCCCGCTGGGTTTGATGGCAAACACGCCGTGCCCGCGATCCACTGCACTGGCGTTGCCGAAGGTGAAGAGCACCAGCCCCAGTTCGGGCAATTCCATATTGGCTTCGTAAGCCGCCTGGCGAATCTGTTTAAACTTCATTGATTTTAATATTTTTCGATTGAATCGCATCAATCGGATCAATCGGATCAATCGGAATCAATCGCATCAATCGTATCAATCCAATCAATCGGATCAATCCAATCAATCGGAACCAATCGGATCAATCGCATCAATCGTATAAATCCAATCAATCGCATCAATTATCCTGTTCTTCCACCAATTCGCCCAGATCGACATATTTTCGATACAGGTCGTCATACACAGCGGCATTCTGCGGATTGGGGTGGTATTCTGCGTCAAATCCGGAGCTCATCGCCTTCATCGCCTCGCTGACCGACGGGTAGGCGCCTGCGGCCGTGGCGGCGAACATGGCAGCGCCCAGTGCGCAGGTTTGTTCGGACCGCGCGATCTTGATGGTCCGGTTGAGTACGTCGGCCATGGTTTGCATCACAAAGGGTGATTTCTTGGCTACGCCGCCCAGGCCGATCACGCCCTGGATGGGCACGCCTTCGCGCTGGAAGCGATCCACAATGCTGCGGGCGCCGAAACAGGTGGCTTCCACGAGGGCCCTGAAAATTTTCGGCGCGTCGGTGCCGAGGTTCAACCCGAAGATAGCGCCTTTGAGGGCCTGGTTGGCGTCGGGGGTGCGGCGGCCGTTGAGCCAATCCAGGGCGATGAGGCCGGATTCTTCGGGCGTCAGCTTTTGGGCGGCTTTGGTCAGTTGCGGGATCAGCCGGCCGGCGGCTTCTTCCAGGAGTTTTTCCTTCGTTTTCTTGTCGATCAGTTTGCTTTTGCCGACCACTTCCTCCAGGGGCCAGGAGAGCAGGTTTTTGAACCAGGCGTATACGTCGCCGAAGGCGGATTGCCCGGCCTCCAACCCCGTCATGCCCGGGATGATGGACCCGTTGACCTGCCCGCAGATCCCCTGGACGAGGGTGCCCTCCATGCTTTCAGTCGGGGCCACCAGCATGTCGCAGGTGGAGGTGCCCATCACCTTGCTCAGGTAAAACGGTTCGATGGCGCCGCCTACCGCGCCCATATGGGCATCGAATGCGCCTACGCCGACCACTACATCCGTGCTCAAGCCCAGCTTTTCGGCCCATTCTTTGGACAGGTTTCCGGCGGGCTGGTCGGAGGTATAGGTATCTTTGAACAGCCTTTCGGTCAGGCCGTCCAGCAGCGGATCGAGGGCTTTGAAGAAGGCGTTGGGCGGCAGTCCGCCGAAGTCTTCATGCCAGAGCGCCTTGTGCCCGGCGGCGCAGCGGCTTCTTTTCATTTTGCGCACATCCGTTCCGCCGGTCAGCAGGAAGGGGATCCAGTCGCAATGCTCCACCCAGGAAAAGGCGGCCTTGCGGATCTTTTTGTCCTCCCGGAGCGTGTGCAGGATCTTGGCCCAGAACCATTCGGAAGAATAGATGCCGCCTTCGAAGCGCAAATAATCCTCTTCCCATTTGGCGCAATGTACGTTGATCTCCCCGGCTTCCCGTATGCCGGTATGGTCTTTCCAGAGGATGAACATGGCGTTGGGGTTTTCCTCGAATCCGGGCGTAAGGGCCAGCGGAACGCCTTTTTTGTTGACCGCTACGGGCGTGGAGCCGGTGGTATCTATTGCGATGCCTATTACCTTCGCCGCCGTTCCTTTCGGCGCCGCTTTCAAGGCTTTTTTGATCGATTTTTCGAGTCCTTCCACATAGTCCAGCGGGTGTTGCCGGAATTGATTGAGGGCTGGGGCGCAGTATTGGCCCTTTTTCCAGCGGGGGTAATAAAAGACGGCGCCGGACACCTCTTCTCCGTTTTTGGCGTTGACCACAACCGAGCGGACCGAGTCGGTACCGTAGTCCACCCCTATGACGAATTGATCCATGATGCTTGTTAATAGTTGAATGAGCGTGTAACGATATTGTGGACAAATTTTAAGGTTTTTTCCCATTTTACAGCCTTATTCGCCTTCAATTTTGCAGAAATCCGGGATATTTATCGGCCGGAGCCCGGCTCTTTCGGCTCTTTGGCGCCCGTTTTCGAGCATTTGCCTGCGGCAGAGATCTTTTTTTGAAATCCACGGGCATCCCTGGGCTCGTATGTATAATGAGGGGCAGTGTATTCATTTTTGAACAGGAAACCTAAACCGATGCAACTATCCGTCATCATTCCCGTCCGCAATGAGGAGCGGGTTATCGGCCGGACCATCCGTCATATTCAGCGCAACAGCCGGGGAAAGCTGGCAGAGATCCTGGTGGTAGACGGCGGCAGCGCCGATGACACGGTCGGACAAGCCAAAGCCGCAGGCGCGCGGGTAGTCGTTTCGCCTGAGGCGGGCCGCGGCGCCCAACTGCATTACGGCGCCGGCCAAAGCGTGGGCGACGTGCTGTATTTTGTCCACGCGGACACCCTGCCCCCGGCCACTTTCCCGGAGGACATCGAAGCGGCCCTCCACGCGGGCTGGGACCTCGGCAACTTTCAGTATGACTTCGACTCCGACCGGTTCCTGCTCAGGATCAACGCTTTTTTCACCCGTTTCCGCTGGTTTTTCACCCAGGGCGGCGACCGCACCTTTTTCATCCGGCGGTCGACCTATTTCGAGATCGGCGGCTACGACCCCGGGCATGTGGTAATGGAAGACTACGAATTCCTGCGGCGCGCCAAAAGGACGGGGCACCCTTTCGTCATGCTGTCGGCCAAATGCCTGGTATCCGCCCGGAAGTATGAGGAAAACAGCTGGCTGCGGGTCCAGATCGCCAACCTGATCGTATACAACCTGTGGGCGTGGGGGTATGAGAAGCCGCGGAAGTTGCGGAAGTTGTATTGGCGGATGTTGAAAATGTATAATCCGTAGCGTATCAAGGATATTTTAAAAAAATCTTTCCGCAATCACTATTTTAGCGCCAGGTGTCAGTGCATGCGACTTTATCTGATCTCCACATGACACCCGATCAGGGAAACCAAATACAGGTGAACAGGCAATGAAGCGGCCCATAGTGTACCTGGCTTATGCCAATTCCAGGGAAGAGAACATCAATCTGCCTTCTATTGCAGCGGAGCAAAAGGAAGTCTACAAGCTGTTAAGCAGCCATAGCGAAGGCGCGCTTTACCGTTTTCTTTCCAACGCCTATGCGACCCGGGACGACATCATTGAGCAGCTTCAGGGAATTGACCGGGACCACCTTATATTTTTCGGTTTTTCAGGCCACGCTACTCCTGAAACCCTGGAATTGCTGGATGGGACCGGGCATCTGGAAGGCCTGATCGGCCTGATCGGCGCCTGCAAAAACCTCAAAGTGGTATTTCTCAACGGGTGTTCTACCGTAGGAATGGTGAAAAAGCTGCTCGACGCAGGCGTCCATGTAGTGGTTGCAACGTATCAGGAAGTTGATGATCAGGCGGCAGAGATCTTTGCCGTCAGTTTTTTTGAAAACCTGGCAAATGCCGGAACGGTTGCCACAGCTTTCGAACAGGCAAAATCCAAAACGCAGTTTTACGGAGGGGATATTCAGTTCGAATCCTCCCGCGGCCTGGGCAGCCGCAATGCAGACTCCGGGAAAGGCGTTTGGGGACTTTTTTGCAATGATCAGCAGCATGCGGATTGGCGATTGCCTTCCAAGCGGTCGGAGCTGGAACCCTGGAAAGCCTTGCCGCCGGATAAACTCAACCGGGATAAGGTCATTTTTCCCGGCATGCTGATCCGGAAAGATAAGCATGCGGGCTATAATCCTGTCGAAATCCGATGGCGTGAATCGATGATGGTCAATCTGGCCTTGCATTGGGGCGTTTCAAGGCGGCCGTTCCTGGCTTGTTTGCTTTCCAGGAATGAAAACCCCTGCCCCCGACTTTTAACAGCGCTGATCAATGCTGAAAGTCTGCTTGACGCCTCAGGCCCCGAAGATAAAGGCCTGACCAGGTATTGGTTTGATCTGCCGGTTGATGGTATGGTCGCCCCAAGCAACCTGGAAAGTTTCGCAGGGATTCTGGCGGAACAGCCATCTGAACTGGCACGAAACCTGGCCGGATACATCGGCTTTTTGGGATACCTGCCCGAGGATATTAATATCGGCATTGTATGTCAGCTTTCTGATTCAGGCAACTGGCATTATGCATGCCAATGGGCCGGGCGTTTTCCTTCCTTTTCGTTCGTTTTGATTGCGCACAAGGATAAAGCTCTTTCCAGAACATCGATTGATGAATTTTTTCAGGTTGGCACAGAAGGAAGAGAGCGCTTCGTAGCATTTGAAAAGCCCGGTTTCCGGATGCCGGAAGGCCCTTCCCCGCATTCCGCAGCCCCCGTCAATCCGCTAAAAAAGTACTGGTCCCCCGCGAATATTCCGGCAGCTGCCGCTGTAAACGGATTTGAGAAAAAAGCGGTTTTCCTGAACGAATTCGTAAAGGACTATACGGACCTGGAAAAAAGCAATGCGGCGGATGCATTGGAAAAACGGGAAGAATCGGAGGGCCATCTTATTGAGCATCTTCGCGATATTTTGAAATTTGAACCGGCGGAATTACCGGAATGGATAAAAGCCTTGCGCCATACGGGGCATACGGGGCTTCATGGAAAAATGCTGAGATTCTTCGAGCGCAACAGGTCGGATGCGCTTTGGGATGCCGCGATTCTGGCCGCGGCAGACGATGGCGCGTACCTTTCCGACTTGTTCGAAAACCTGACCATCCAGCCGGATCTGCTGCTGGCCCTGCTGCGGTACGCCGGTACGGTGACGGATACCGACAAGAAGCGGGAAATATTGGCGTTTGTTGAGGACTTCCTCGACAAGGAACACATCCACCTCGATTGTGAAATGATCAGCGAAATTTTCAGATTAGGTTTCAAACCCGGCGCCGGCGACCCGGCATCAGAGGCTTTCATTCATTTTCTGCTGGAAAAGGGTTGGAAAACCTGGGATTTGATCCTCAAATCAGGCGTTGACCTGCCGGAAGGTTTTTTAGCCTGCGTTCCGTCGGAGACCAGGATGCAAGCGAATTTCTGGCATTATATTTTCAGACATCCGCTGACGGAAAAATTGTTGCAGGAAATCAAAAACCTTCCGCCGGATATCCGAAAACAGGTTTTTCACCTGTCGCCTCAAGGGACGGTCAAAATGACCAATTTCAGCCTTCTGGCCCGGAAAAATTGGGATTTGTGAATTTATCCGCATGATTTTCCGGAGATCATTACCATAAATTCCAGACATTTTTTTTATTTGCATAAATCAATTTCTAAAAGCGACAATTAATCCCCTGCTATGGTACACAGCCTGCATCCGGTTGCTGACTGGTATTTCACTGCCTGTCTGAAAACACCGCCCAAAGACGCATCAGTTTTTTTATCCATCCTGGAGACCCTCCGCAACCCGGACTCCAGCACCCGTCTGCTGTCATCTGCTCTTGCAGAATTGGAAAGATTGGATATCTGGCAACAATCCTATGCCCTGCCTTTTGTCCTGCGAACGTTGGACCGGAACGACCTGCCGCCTGACTTTGCCAACCTGATAACGGTATATTTCAGGGATATCCAACAATACTTCCGGGATTCCGGCCACAAGGAGGAGGATGAAGCGGCTGACCATAATTCCCTGTCAGGGCTCCTGGACGCCATCCTGACCCAGAACCGGAAACCTATCCGCGAAACGCTGAAAAATTCGATCGAGGAAGTCGCCAGGATTCAACGCGCCGGCGATTCCGGCCTCGGGCAACATGCCGTGCCTTACCTGGCATTGATTGATTTTTTACCCCAGACCATTTTGCTGGCTTCACTGGAATATTTGCTGAAGCATGAGGAATTCTCGGCGTTGGTGGAGAATGAATGGAAGGAGAATGGTCTTTTATCCTACTTTGTAACCGATGCGCTCGAATACCGCTTCGGCAGGCAGGCTTTCATCCTGGCCATGTACATGCACCTGGAGCTCGCCCGCCGCAAACTATTATCGACCAGGGAGCTGCTGGGGTATCAGTCCCTGAGCAAGGCCAGCCCTTGCTTCATCATGGAGGCTGACCTCGTCCAGGTGTACATCGATACCTGGTCTTTCCAGCGGTCGCAGGAGTCCGGCGAAATGGGCAACGCATTGCTCGATGAGTATTTTTCCATCCAGCAACTCCGGAGGATCATACTGGCCGATGGCTGGTATCCGTTCTCCGGCAATCCTGAAGATCGGGAGATCCTCTATTCGCTGGTGGAACGCGCCGGCGGAATCAACAGGGAAGAATGGCTTTCAATCAGTATGACCTACTGGCAGTCGGCATTGCTGAACAAGATTTCGGAAGTCGCGCCTCATCTGTTCACCGAACAACTTGTACCCATCTGGACGCCCTCAACGGGCGATATCGAATCGGTTGATCTGCGGTATATATCCCTGCGTCAGGGAAAACCGGACCAGGAGGCGGACCGGCGGGAGCGTTCGCTCAGCAAGGATGAAATCGATCTGGTCAAAGAGATGTTCCTGGTGCTGTCGGAAATGAAAACCGACGTAAAAATAGACATTAAGGCAACCCCGGAACAGGTACGGGGCGAATCAGGCCCAGCATCGGTGTATTTTTCCGGAGAGGAGGATATCCGGTGGCTTTTTTATTCGCCATGGCTTTCCCTGCGGAAAGGAAAAACCCCGCCCGGCGGAAATTATTACGCAGAACTTGGAGCGGCAGGCACTTTCCTGCGGCTGGCGGGATCTTTTTTCCTGGCGCAATCCGCCTTACAACAAATCGAACGGGCCGACCACCCGGCAGTTGTCAACCTGGCTTCATTCGCAGTGCATTGCAGCGATGCCATTTCTGCATATTCGCACCACCTGAACAGCCTTAAATACGGCAAAAGGGATAAGTCAAAGACCTATCCGGTGCTGTCGCCCGCGGCATCCGCTATGGCCCTTTGGATCAGGCGCCAGGTTGAATTGCTGGTCCAGGGGTATTTTCCGTCCATCGGCCGGGAGTTGTTCGAACGTTTGCTGGAAACCGAGTGGAAGCCGCTCAAAGGCGATAAGATGTTTTTCTACCGGAATATCCTGCCCAAGACCATGCTCGACTGGGCCGACCTCGCCTTCCCGACCGCCTATGGGGGTAACGCTGCCCAGCACTGGTTTCAAGGTGAAAAAAATCCGGTCCGGGCGGTCTTTCAGCGCAATCCCAAAGAGTGGGAACTGCATCCTTATTTACAGGTCAAAGACGTGCTGAGGGCCCAATTGGTTTTCAGGTTCCTGATGGAAGAACAATACCGGGGCGACGAACCCTTTAAGCGGTTCGACTGGCGCGAAGGCCGGGCAGGGGTCACCCAGAAAAATGAATCGGGCAATATCCCCTGGAAATGTTTTCCGGAACAATTTCTGCTGACCGGACCCGTTGAGCCCTCATTCTGGACCTCCTCCGGCTGGGAAGAAGACCAAGTCAGGGATTTTCTCCGCTCCGTCAGGAATATCGAACGGTGGTACTCCGCCCAAATTTATCAGGTTGATGATGAATTGGAAGAACAATGGTATGCGGATTTCAAGTCCACAGTGAATGGTTTTGGCGCCAAAAGGGATCTGCACCGTTTTCTCAAGGTGCGCCTGCTCGAGATCCTGGAGGCTTATGTTGCCGGGTTGCATCCGGTAAAACTGGAGTCAAGGATCGCCTTGTCGATATCCATGCTGATTTTGGAATTCGGTTCTCCTTACGACCAATTCCGCCTGCTGGAGATTTTGTTCCCTCATGAAGGCGGGTTGCTGAAACCAATACCCGATTCTGACAACAAGGCGGATATTCTCCGGCTCCGGCTGATGGTGTTGAAAGCGGGGGCCCTGTTATTGGAGGAGGTTGGGCGCGACAGGACGGAGCAACAGCTGAAGCTGCCGGAGCAGGATGCCTGGTTGTGGCTCCGGTCGGCAGTTTTGCAGGATTTCTTCAACCGGCTTGCCTATTCATTCTGCATCCAGCCCGATGAAGCGGCGGCGGAAAGCGTCAACCTGTCGGAAATGCTGAAACGGTTGACGGAAACCCGGATCAAGAAAAGAAGAAAACAGCTTGTAAAAGCTGACCTTGAGCGAACGTACAGTCTCAACTATTTCAGCCGGGAAGGTCGGATTGTTTCCAGCGTAAAAGAATTGGCAGCGGTTCAGCCCTTCCTGGTGCGTAAGGCTGTGGTAGACCCCAATGCGGCCAGGGTGCAGGTGACTTTCGACCCGTTCTGGCAAAACAATACCGGTCATAACCTGTTCAATGCCAACCGCCGCCAGCTCAAGGATATTGAAACCGATTCGGAAACGGGGGAGGTTGAGCTCAAAGATGTTTGGGCATTTGTAGTGCGTGTGGAAAAACAACCTTATAAAGGCAGATGGATCCGCCGGGAATTCAATTGCGGCCTGAAATCGTATCTCCAGGACGAATTCGATATCAACGGGCCCGGAAAACGGAATCTCAAGCGCGGAGACCGGGTCTTGCTCACGGTAAAGGTCAGGAATAAAGAATGGCGCATCATTGATGTAAAAGAGGACAAGTTATCTGAAGACCGGCGCATTTGGGAGCAAATCCTCCCGGATCCTGCCCGGCTGCCGGGCAAATACGCCATCCCGTTGGCGTCGGCCTATGCGGATAGTTCGGCCTGGTTTCACAACCGGGAGAACCGGAATAACCGGAAATTCTGGACCCATCACAACCAGAAAACCGGCGCCTGGGAACCCTATCCCTTCGGCCTGCCGGAATTGTTGCTTTGGGCTAACAATTACTCCGGGCAGTTCGTTATGGCCTTTGTTCGCGAAGAACCCGGTACGGCCGCATGGGTGTTCTCTACGCAGCCGGGGCTCCATTTTCACCTGACGCGCGCGGACTTTTACGAGTCGGATGACCCGGATGAGGACGACCTCCTTTCGCCGGATGATTTTTTTGAGTCCAATGCCCGGTTGGCCGGCCTGCTGCTGACGGTCAGACCGGTTTTCATCAATGGTCAGACCCTGCTTCAAATACCGGCGGAGGTCCTGCCCGATGAAACCCTGGATGAGCGGTATCCCGGCCTTGTACAGTTTGACGACCGCAATCTTCGTTGGAGCCGCATTTTTGACGCTGCCGGAGGGAGCAGCTCAATGGATTTTGAATCCGTTGTCGCCAATAAAAAACAGTGGTTCAATCAAAATGGAAAAAAAGAATACCGCTGGTTTATCGGATTGGATGAACCTGTCGCGGGGTTTCCGCCGGAAATCGCCGTGAACTGGAAGGAGGGAGAGGAACCCCCCGGGGCCACAGCCATCGTATCTGTGGAAAACTGGTCATATGCCAACCAGCTGATGGCTGAGGTGGAGGTGAGCAAACTCGATGCAGACCAGATGAGGTCATCCGGACAAGACCTGGAAGCCTTTACTTCGCTCCAGGTTGGAGATCATATACTGGCAGAGGATATCCTGTTTTTCCTCGATCGCCCGAAAGCGGATATATACGGCAGGATCAGGTGCAAAAGCCGTTTTGGTTTCCTGGTCCAGATCGAGACCGAAACGCTGAGCTTTCTGCCGCTCAGGAGTGATGAAAAACTGGATTTCAAGTTGATCAAAAACAGGCTGCTGCGCGTTTCGCATGCCTACATGAGAGAGGTCAAATTACCGGCGACGTTGCATTTTGACAAGAAATACCTGCCTTCTGAGATGCCGGCTTCAGGCAAGATTTTAGGGGTGGTTTACCTGATCGGCAGGGAATCAACGGGCGAAAAGGGGAAGGACAAAGAAGCGAATTTTTTCAAGGTCAGCTGGCAATTGCCGGACGGCGGTTTCCTGGAACCCTCGGAGCTGAAGTTTTCCAATTTTGAAACAGCCGGCAAAGTCAGGAATCCGGTACCCATCGGCGCTCACCTGGAAGGAAGGATTGAAAATGACCGGGTGTTGGTCAGGGTAGTCCAGAAATCCGTCACCCTGCGAGCTATCTGGTCCGTAAACGATTCGGAAGTCCTGCCCGCAGGCGCTTTCTTTACAGGCGCCGATATCAAGAATAACTGGTATTTTGAGGACAAGGATCATCCCGGGCAACTGATGCGCCTTCTCTGGAAATACAATAAAAACCTTGAAGCGCTGCAATTCCTTCAAAAAGTAACGGGTGCAGACGACAACGATAACCCTTATCCGACGGAATGGCGCATTCCACCCGGGCTGGAAACAACTTCCGTCAACCGGACCTCGGTCATGCAGGCCGATTTTGTGCTAACCGGCAATCGCGATGACGAACCTTCGGAACGCCGGAAAAAACTGGATAAAGTGGGCCTTAAGCTGTATTTCCAGGAAGACGGTAAATTCGATATTCACCGGTTTTTTGAATTTGCGGTAGAAGCAGCGGCTCCGCCCAAACCGCCGAAACCGGTGAAGGCCCCTGCCGTTGCCGCCCCGGTTCAGGAGGTCAGGCAGCAAGCCAGGGCCGCTCAGCCCAAAATCAACAGGCAATACGAAAAGGCAAGAAAAGACCTTGAGGCTTATCTCAACAACCCCGTACCCCTTATCGGGCAATACCTCGAAAAGGAGCAGTCCGTTCAACTGACCGATACCCGCCTTCAGCTGTTGCCCTTGCATGCAACTGCTGACGGCCAGGGCGCCTGGGGCAAAAAAATCAAACTGCATGCGGGAGAAGGGCCGTATTTGTCGGCATACAGTTTTCCGGGCTCGGCAGCGTTTATTCTCTTCCCTGAAAATGCGGAAGATATTTTCTCGGTAAAGGCATCATTCCGGCGGCATGATTATGATCCGGATGCCTTTAAGGAGGAATATTATCCCGAAGCTGAATTCGACGTTCCTGTGGAGATCAACGAACGGCGCCTGGTCGTAGTCGGTGAAGAAGCCGGGCGGCACCCCGTACTCGAATCCGTCCTGTATGACGAACCGCATTTCCGATTTGAATGGGGCTACGGCAAAAACCTGATCGTTCCATCCAGCCGTTTGATGATTGACGGGCAGCCCCTTCATAAATTCAAGGAATGCGTCATCGCCATGATGGACGAGGTGACGGCCATCACGTTCATCAAAACGGAAACGGAACAAGGCGAAACGAAGGTGGCTATAGATATCAAAAGCCTGAACATCATTTACGCCGACAGCAGCTGGATCTACCGGCAGCGCAAGTTTTTCCGGTTTGTTCATTTGCTGAAGGTCTCGGCGTCAGGAGGGAATTTAAAGATTGACGCCATATCCGGATACAGCCATCTTTCGGGCGAACAGAGCCGCGACTTTAGGGTCCAACACGCCAGGATGCGCGATTCCGCGAACAATATTCTGCTTGACCGTCTTCGCAAACCGGCTGAAGATGAGGAAGACCGCACAGCGTCCCTGGCCCTATTCGGCAGGCTGGATATTGAGGTTTTCGAACGAAGCCTGGGCGCCGAAGTCATTTTTGATCATATCTGGCTTTCTTTTGAAGGCGGCAGTCCGGACGGCGCCCTGCCGCTCGATAATGAATCCGGCGAAATCCTCTTCTTCGAGTCCAGGGAAGTGATCCCCATCAGTTCGGGCAATGACTACAGCCTGCGCCTTTCTCCGGTGCCGGGGTTGTCAAAGGAAGATGTCGGCAAAGATTTTTCCGGCAAACTGGGCGTGACCAAGCGGCAATTTTCAGCCAGAGAGGACACCCTGGGCCGGGTGTTTCACTACCGGAGACGCCCCAAAGAAAAAGGCGATACCGATTATTTCCCGTTTGGCTCCTGGGTCATTGCCAGAGTTCACCAAACAGAACGCGGGCCCTTGTTCTCCATAACAGACAAAATGCCGCCCCGGGTGCCCACCATCCTGCGGGATATGATCAGCAAGGGCGATGATGTACTGGTGACCGTGCTGGAAAGCAATGAAAAAACTGACCGGTTGGTGGTCGAACTGAAGCCCGGCTTATTCATTAATTTGCATAAATCAACCATCCGGGGGCATTTTCAGAACCTGCACCATTGCCCTGAAAACCTGATCGAAGGAGACCGGATGCGGGTACTCCTTCCGGATCAAAGGAAAACCCTTTTTAGCCTGGAATACGCCGCTTTTTCCGATCATGATTACGTCGGCCAGGAAAGCAGGTGGGCAGTAGCCCTTCCCAAAAACAATCTGCTGAGCCGCAATGCCGTCAGTACGCCGGAGGGGATAAGGAAAATGGCGGATTGGAGGGTATTCTCCATCGGCGGATTGCCCAACGTGGAAGCCGGCGTCGCCCGTACGCAATACAATTCGCAGGAAGAAGAACTGCGCAGGATCATGTCTGCCCGCCACCCTAAAATTGTCCGGTTGTGGAAAGGCAAATACGGCGATTTTTCCATTTTATCAGTCAATTACGATCCGCCGGTCGGCAGGCTCGTGATCGAGGACAGGCGCATCCATTTCGTGTCGCTTACCTCGGGCAATAACCAGCCGCTGCAATGGGAGTTACTGACATTCCGGGGGTGTACGGTTTTGGAACTGAAGAAGATCCTGGAAAATGCCAGATGGGAATATCACGATGCCCGGACCGGGTACTGGGAGCTTTCGGAAGGGAATAAAGGCGCATTTGTAGTGGAGGAGGAAGTGGGCAAACAGGATGCATTGAAGGGGCCGCTGATGTTCAGTGCGGCGGTGACCGGACAATTGACCCTTCGCCCGAAAAACGGCGAGTTGCGGAGTTTCGGGTATCCTGTAGATGAGATCTTTTTCACCCTGAAAGGACGAAAATGGCCGTTGGGTATGGTGTTCGTGCGCCAGGAGGCTGCCAACCGGTTGTGGCTCGAGGTTTCGCCGGGCAGGATGGCGGAGTTTACACCGCAATTGGTGGAGTTTAATAACAAATATGTCCGGGTTTCCCTTGCCGCATTCAACTGGCAGCAATGCCGGGAAGGCGACCAGCTGTTCCTTAATCTGGTTTCGGAAAACCCGCTCGAAATAGGTCGGCTTACCCTGCACAACTGGATCTCCGCCAACCGGGGCGTTATCGGCCGGCAGCGCTGCCTGGCGCCCTTTGTGTACGATGACGAAAATGGGGGACTGACGATCGGGCGCGGGATTTTTGCCGTTCAGGTTCCTTTTCAGGCAGATTTTAACATCGGAGAAGCCGCATTTTGTGCCGTCAATGGCGAAAACATCATCAATTTTTCCTTCAACCAGCCCCTCGGAAAAGATCAGCTGATCGAACTGACGATCGGCAAGGACAGTCAGATAGAGATCATCGGCCATTCCCTCAACCGGAGTGTGCTGCCCGACGGCTGGGATAATGCCTGGGAGCAATTTCTGAGGAACACGCCTTACGAAAAATTGCGCCTCTTCGATTTTGAGAAAGGCAAACGCCTGCCGCGTGAAAAGGAATTTGTGAAAATGATAGCCGGGATGGGCTCCCTTATCGTCAGGATCTCGGGTTTGTCAAAGGAGGCCGTCTTTGTGAAACCTGCGCCGGTGGAGCCGCCCTACGGGGTAAACCCGGGCCGTTTCCCGCTTCCCGGCGATACGGTGTTCATCACAGAAAACGAGCAAGGCAATCTCGAAGTAGCCGGATTCGACTACACGCAAATTTTTCCCGACCGCGATAAACATGAATGGATTGAGGATCCCATCGGTTTTCTGATGGTGGGGATTGACGAAAAAGGCGCCTTTATCAACCAGCGGAATTTCAGGGATATCTTGCGGCTGTGCGGCGGGGCTTTACCGGTCACCATGACCGGATTTCAGCCGCTGAAAGAAGGGGTTCGCTTTTATTTTTCGCGTAAAAACCAGATCAACCCTCAGTATTTGTTGCCCGGGCAGATCAGCATAGCCCACTTTTTGGGCATGGTCAATAAGGAATATGCCATGCTGCGTTGCGGTACAGAACTGATCACGCTGCATATTGACAAGGTCATTGAGGCCGTCACCGAATTTCCGGTTTGGAATAATGCGGATTGCCAGCGACAACTGCTGGACTGCCTGGCGGCCAATCCGGCCATCTGGATCAGGCGCGAACCCACCGGCGATCTTTTGCCGGGATTTGAGCGCGACCGATTGGGCGTTTCCTTCTATGCAAGGGTAGTGGGGCTGGTCACGGAAGAAGGCGTCCTGACAGGAGCTATGATGCAATCCCTCCTGACGCAGAAATTATACTGGATGCCGGCGGAGCGGATGTCCTGGGTTGACAACCTGAGGGATGAAGATTTCAGGCTTGCTTATGCCGGGCCGGATCGAAGTCTCATTTTGAAGGTATGCCTTAGCCGGGACGGGCGGCGCTGGTTCCTGTCGATGGTAGATACCCGGGAGGTTTTGCATGAGTTTGCAAATCTTAAGCCCGGAAAAGAACTGGCGGTCAGGTTAATCGCCCAACTCAGGCAGCCGGACCATAATTATCCGGGGTTGTTTTTGGCGCAAACCTTGTCCGGCAATCTGCTGTTGCCTTGCATTGCCGGTTCAGATATGGATGCGAAACAACTCGATATCATCCGGGTTACGGTATTCCGCAAAATTGAAGGTCCGCCTTATCGGGTCGAAGTGGCATGGGGCGCACCGCCGCCGGTGCTGGATCTTCCACTGGACCTCTGGCGGGTTACAGAAGGAGAAGAGGCGGCTGTCACGAGCTCAATGGCAGCTTACAGGGCGCTGATCGATAAAACGCCGGTCGAAATCCGTCAGCAACTATCCGAAATGGAGGGATTGGATGACCGCCAGTTGATGCAGGCCGAAGAAGCCCGGTTGAAGCAGTGGCTTTTCTACGCATATCATGCGGCGTTCGAACTTGAGGAGTACCGCGATGACCCCGAATTGCACCGATTTGCAGCCCATGTGGCGGGCTGCTGGATCGAGCGTGCCGGCCGTTTCGAAGCAATTGAACTGAGTTATGCGATAATGGCTGTTTTATTGCTGGAGAACCAGTCGATGCGGATAGGCTGGAACCGGGAAGCCGTCTTTGAAATGAGGCATACGATTCTGTCGTTCCTGCATGAGATCTCGCTCAGGGCGCTGAGGAGCGGCCATATAGCCGCTATTGCCGGATATATCAACGATGAGGCCTATGCAGATAAGACCTTCTATGTTACGGAAAACCTGACTTACCGCTGGGAACAGATCAGGCAGGTTTGTCTGGGGTTGGAACAGCAGGACAGCCAGGAGCGATTCGACTACATCCGGCAATTTTGCGAAGCCATACACCTGGCGGGAGGTTCTGCTGAATTGGAGGTTATGGAGGCCCTGCTTAATGCGACGGGGGAAACCCTGGAGGCGGGGGAGGTCAAAGGCATTATCCGGAAAATAGCCAACCTTCAAAAAATGTTGCCGGGTTATGCAATAGGAAACATGGATCTGAAAATCCCGGACCACCCCTGGTGGGAAAATACGGACCGGTTCACCTGGTTGCAGACCGAGATCCTGCCGCTGCTGAAAGATACGGAAATCATTTTGCCGGACCATTTCTGGCGATGATCGCAGGGGATGAATTTTTTTGAAAAAAGTAGTAGCAGGGTATTGCACGGTAAAAATATCCCGCATATCTTTGCACTCGCTTTTCAAGAAAGGGCGATTAGCTCAGCCGGTTCAGAGCACCTGCCTTACAAGCAGGGGGTCGTAGGTTCGAATCCTACATCGCCCACAAGGATTTTATCGGAAATCCGGAAATGAAACACGTAAGCCGTTGGCATTCAATGCCAATGGCTTTTTTTATTTCTGTTGGTTGGTTTTGTTTTGAAAAACTTATTGTTTTATTTAGCGCACTTTTGCATATATTTGAATGTTTTTTTCTTTCCGATTTCTAACCAAACCAACCATTTCTGACATGACCATACGCGCCATACTTTGGACCTACAAACCCCGCCAGGATGGCCAATGCAATGTCAAAATCTACGTCCACACCGAAGGCGGCCAGAAAAAATACTTCAAGACGGATATTCATGTCGATCCCAGCGACTGGGATGAAAAGAAAGGCCTGGTCAAGAAGAATCACCAGCTATTTCAGATCCTGAACAGCAAGATCCAGAAAGAGCTGGCCGACCATGCCCGGCATTTCCATACCGGCGGCACCTTCAGCGGCCGGAACAATTCCTTGATCGAGCTCATAAGGCAGTATATTGAAGAAGTGGAAAACGGGATCCACAGCATTCGCTTGTCCACTACTAAAATCTACAAGAATACGCTGAAGAAACTGACCGGCTATGCCAAAGGCAAAGGGAAGGCGGACTTCCTGTTCGATGATGTCTCTATGGATTTTCACCACGACTTTTCGACTTACCTGAATAAAACGGGGTGCAATCAACCGGGTATCTACAAACACATGAAGACGATCAAGAAATTCATGAATGAAGGGCTTACCCGGGGTCTGCACACCAATACCGTTCATCAAAAGCCCTCCTTCAAGGCGCCCAAAGAAAAAGCCGCCAATAAAATCTATCTGACCGAAGCGGAGATTGAAAAGCTGGCCGATCTGGACCTGAGCGGAAATCCCAGTCTGGAAAGGGAGCGCGACCGCTTTCTGGTCTCTTATTGGTTTGTCATGCGCCATAGCGACAGCATAAAGGTTCGGGAAATGAACTTCTTCCAGCGGGACGATCGGTACTATTACCGCAGCATCGCCCAGAAAAATGACCGGGAAATTGTCCTGCCTGTGAAACCTGACGCCCTGGCGATCCTAAAGAGGCGCAACTTCAACCTGAGCGGCGACACCAATCAGGAAGCCAACCGGAAATTGAAGACCATTGCAGCTATGGCGGGTATTGATGAAATGGTATCCGAAGGAAAAAAGACTGGTCCGAAATGGGGTTTTGTCACCACGCATACGGCCAGGCGGAGCGCAGCTACCAATTTATATCTCCAGGGCGTCAGCCTGAAAATGATCGCTGACCTGGGCGGCTGGGGGGATGAGGGGACGTTACGGGTATATCTTCGGGCCAGCGGACTGGATACGGCTTTGGTGGCTAAGGATTTGGGGTTTTTTAGGTGAATGAAAAACTTAAACCGCATGGAATTTTGCTGAAATTCTTTTATTTATTAATTGTAAGGTAAACGTTAAATTAAGTAGGAAGGTGTTAAAGTAATTGTTTGAATTCGTGGAAAGTGGTATCTTTCAACTTGTTCAAACTTTCCTATATAAGTGGTTCAAAATCAGGTTTTGGAAGATAAGTAGTTTAGTGACTATCAGGTTGAAAATAATTCATTAAACCTCTGATTTTATACTAAAACCTTAATACTATGACTACATTCCATCTTCGCCTTTCTTTTTTGGCATTTGTTTTCCCTTTTCTTTTAAATGCATCACCTCTACCTTTGCCCTTAGGCTGTGGACAATGGTTGGAAACAGCTGTTGGATCGGTAAGCGGGTCCGCAACATATGAAAGTTGCGGTGGCGGAACAGTTTCCATTACCACCAATGCTAGCGGTAGCACGTTGAGTGCAGATAAACATTATGGAGTATATACCCAGGTATGTGGTGACGGTGAGTTTATCGTTCATGTTACAGGCTTGAGTCCAACTTCAGGAAAAGCAGGAATTGAATTGCGGGAAAGTGACGATGAGGGCTCCAAGAAATTTGGCGTATATACATCATTGGGAACTTCATTCTTCAGAATTTACAGAACTACTGATGACGGCAATGCAACCCAATCCATTACAACCAGTCCTGCAACGAGCTGGTTCAAGCTGGTTCGTCAGGGTATCGTGCTGGAATGGTACAGCTCTGGGGACGGCCAGTCTTGGTCATATAAAGGAACTGTTACCATTCCAATGGAAGATTGCATCGAAGCAGGCGTTTTTGTTCAGAGTCCAAATGTAAATACGCAGGTTACAGCCAGTTTTGATGATATCGCGATAAGCGGATTTTCAGATCCGGAAGCGCCGATAACGGAAGTGTCGTTCAGTCAAGATACAATCTCTGCATACCCGGGGGATACGATTCAGGTTTGTGTTGATTTGGTAAATCCATGCCCTTGTAGTCTTACATCAGTTGAAATTGGCTTGGACGGAGTAGATTGGCCGCACTTGACGGGTTATTCAACAGCTGAACTGGTTTTCACCGGTTCGGAATCGCAAAAATGTTTTAATCTGGTGATTGGGACTGATAGTATTGGCGCCGTTTACTCTCTCGATTTGGAAAATGTGAGCGGTGGAAACGGGGCGACTGCTGTTAACCCCAATGAATTAATTCTCGTCGTGAACGGACCTCCTCCTCCTCCTGTATTCTTTTGTGGTGTATTTCCTCCTTCAGACCTTGATTCATCAGATATTACTATTGGTTATGACCGATTTGGAAATGGATATAGTTACCAGATATTAAAAATTTAAGCAGATACATCAGAAACAGCCCAAAGAGGTTACCCTAATTGTGATTGTTCTGAATTTGAAATAGATCTTACGATGTTCAATTTATGGTTTAGTGATTGTAATAATAATTCACAGATTGGATTCGATGATCCCGAACTCGGTAGCGATCGAAGGCGGGTTGCCTGTGAAGTTTTTCTAGAGTTACAAGATCTTTTATCAGGTACAATAAACCCGTGTCAACCTAATTTGCAGGAGGCTGCAAATATAGAAATTCGAACACAGCTTTTGAATCCTCCACAGCTTGGAGTCGGATCAGCTATTTACTTTCCAAACAAATTCGAAACGATAATAAATGGCGCCCCCTGGAAAGTTATCAATACTGGCAGTTCCAAAGGTTTTACCGGTTTTTTCCATGGTAGAATGGATATTGACTTCAGTCAGGAAACTCTGTATGCCGGACCCGGTACGCCAAACATATCAGAAATCGACCTTAGGTCTATTATTAGACATGAAGGGCTTCATATTCTAGGGTTTGCTTCGGGGATGGAAGTGAATAGTGGCCAACCAAACATAACAGCAGGTCAAAATAAAGCATTTACCACTTTCGATAAATTTATAAAATTAAATCATAATAGTACCGCAGATCCAGTAATTGTTGAAAATGGAAGTAGCAATTGGATTTTAAATCCGACTTTGAATGCCAATGACTTGTTTTCGAGCTGTAATAGTGGCATCGATTTAGCGCTATTTCACGAGTATTTTGATGGTAATCAATTTAATAAATATTATATTTTTTCAGGGCAACCTGGTAATTCATCTAATTTCTCTCATCTTGTAAATTATTGCCCAGAATTTCATGATCCTCCTTTCCTTATGGAGCCAAGTCTAAATAAAGGTGAATCACGATCTATCCAGGGAGAAGAAAAAAATATTCTGATTAATTTAGGATATACCATTGATGGAGGATCTCAAGATTGCCAGATTTTTGGAACTGATGATTATGGCCCGTCGTGTACGGGTTTAAAATTTGAACAAGAAATTTGTCCAGGGCGAACTGCTATTTTCGATATATCTATAAGCGATTTAATTGGAAATGATATTAATGCAACAGGTGTTTCAGACCTTTTGGCGCTTTCTTCTGAAGATACCAATATCCAACTTGGTCAGGATGGGGTCACTGTCTCAATTTCCGGTTT
>WBZL01000460.1_pt1 | contig 45652 bp, 32 predicted proteins | sample 5204291 | NCBI WGS metagenome assembly WBZL01 (sample SAMN12344345, study PRJNA552823) | activated sludge metagenome | biome: Activated sludge suspended growth; feature: Nitrification reactor; material: Wastewater; isolation source: activated sludge from nitrification reactor of wastewater... | reverse complement strand
GCGTCGGACACCCACAGCGCACCGCTCGATTCGATCAGCCGCAGCCAGCCGTCGACGCACACGGCGAGCACGTCCGACAGCTCGCCGTCGAGCCCAACCGGCACGATCGGCAGCCCGTCGGGGAGCCGGACCTCGGCCTCGAGCACGGCGAGGTACAGCTCGCGCTTCGAACCGAAGTAGTGGTGCACCAGGCCGCGGGTGACGCCGGCCTCGGCGGCCACATCCTCGATCGACACGGCGTCGAACCCGCGCGCTCGAAACAGCCGCGTCGCCGCGTCGAGGATGAGCGCAGATCGTTCGGTGGGCGCCATCCGAGTGCGCGAACGCAGGGAGTCGCGCTGCGAATCGCCCGATGCCATCGCCGAGACGCTAGCCGTGGGCGCATCCCCAGCCCGTAGAGTTCGGGGCATGTCCGTCGTTCGCATCAACGCCATCGAAGTGCCCGAAGGAATGGGGCCCGAGCTCGAAGGCCGCTTCGCCCAACGACTCGGCGCCGTCGATCGCCAGCCGGGTTTCGAGGGGTTCGAGCTGCTCCGCCCCACCGGCCCCGACGAGACCCGCTACTTCGTCGTGACGCACTGGCGCTCGGCCGAGGACTTCACGGCGTGGGTCAACTCGGCTGCATTCGGGCACGGCCACGCCGAGCCGAGCGGCGCACCGCGCCCGCCCGTCGCCATGGGTTCGGCCATCCTCGAATTCGACGTGGTTCTCAGCTCGAGCGGCGCCGACGAGTGAACGGCGCATGACCGTCTCGACGCCGGAGCGGCGCCTGCTCACCGTCGACGTGTTCACCGAGGTCGCCACCCTGGGCAACCCCGTCGCGGTCGTCGTCGACAGCGACGGCCTGACCGACGACGTCATGCGCGCCGTCGCCGCCTGGACCAACCTGTCGGAGACGACCTTCCTGTTCCCACCCACCGATCCGGCCGCCGACTACCGGGTGCGCATCTTCACACCCACCGAGGAGCTCCCGTTCGCCGGGCACCCAACGCTCGGCAGCGCCGCGGCCTGGCTTCGCGCGGGAGGCACGCCCCGAAGCGAGCGCGGCATCGTGCAGGAGTGCGGCGTCGGGCTCATCGATATCGCACAAGACGGATCGGGTCTTGCGTTCGCGGCCCCGCCGCTTGTTCGCTTCGGCCCGCCCGATGCCCCGACCCGCTCAGCGGTCGTCGCGTCGCTCGGCATCGCCGATCACCACGTGGTCGCCATGTCGTGGGTACACAACGGTCCGGCGTGGATCGCCGCGTTGCTCGACGAACCGTCGACCGTTGCCCGCCTCCGTCCCGCCGCCGCCGGGCTGATGATCGGCGCGGCGGCGTGGCACGGCGAACCGGGCACCGGCGCAGGGCCCGGCGGCACCGATCTCGAGGTCCGCGCCTTCTTCCCCGTTGGCGACGAGCTCCGGGAGGATCCCGTCACCGGCAGCCTCAACGCATCGCTCGGCCAGTGGCTCACGGGCCCCGACGCTCCGCCCACGCCGTGGCCGACGCCGTCGACCTACGTCGCGCACCAGGGGGCGGCGCTCGGGCGCGACGGCCGGGTGCGCATCGCTCGCCGCGGCGACACCGTGTGGGTCGGCGGAGACTGTCAGATCGTGGTGGAGGGAACCCTCACGCTGTAGCGGCCGCGGCATCACGCAGCGCGCCGAGCCGGTCGCGCAACCCGTCGGGCCGGTCGATGCCGACAGTGTCGAGCAGTTCGGCGATGCGGTGCGCGATGTCGAGTTGCTCCAGAGCCCGTCGGCGGTTGGCTGCGCGCACGTCGCGCCGCCGGCCGAGCTGCACCAGCGCCTCGATCTCGTCGACCGTGGCGCCCTCGAGCGGCAGGTCCACGATGCCTTCGAGCCCGCCGTACTCGCGGTCGAACAGCTCGCCCTTGGCGTGTACACCCGCGGCGACCGCGCCCGCCGCGAGCGTCTCGGGGTAGCGCGTGCCGATCTCGGTGTAGTTCCCTCGGCGCGACTCGTCGTTGAACCGAGCGAAGTTGCACACCGACACCGCGCTCTCGGCGAACAGGCGCGCCGTGTTGCGGCGATGGAGGAACACATCGTTCGCCTCGGTCGCCCGCATCGTGTCGAAGTGGTACCAGCCGCCCGTGTCGTCGGCCCACGCCATGAGCGCGTCGTGCTGGCCCTCGGCGCGACGGCCGAGGTTGAGCACCCCGATCGGCGGCTCGGGCGACCACGGCGCGTCGAGCACGTCGATACCGATGGCCGAGTGCAGCACCGTGCGGCCGATCCGTCGTTGCAACGCGGCGGAAGCCTGCTCGAACTGGCACGCGACGACGTCGAACGCGTCGATCACCTCGAGTTGGGCGGGCCCCCACGACACGACGTCGCTCTCCCACGCCTCGTTGATCAGCAGGATCTTCCGGGTGCCGCAGTCGATCCAGTCGTCGCGGCTCATCGCGAGCAGGTTCAGGTCGCCGACGTCCTGAGGGTTGGCGAACAACACGTCGGGCTTCGGTCCACGCCGCGGGTCGACGGCGGCCCGACCGGGGATGCGTCGCGACGCCTTCAGGCCCTTCGAGAAGTGCAGGGCGGCGCGGGGAGGCACCGAGGTGGCGAGGCGCATGAGGCGCATCTCGCCCCCGAACACCTCGGTGAAGATGTCGGTGGTGCGGAACCCGTGGATCGCCCACGGGCCCAGCCGGATCTCACGGAAGCTGATCGTTTGAACGGTCGGAATCGGCACGGCGTGGGTCCTCCCAGGGCTCGGGACGCAAAGCGATGGCCGCCGGAATCACTGCGGAGACAATGATTCGTCAGGGGAGAATACTCGGCCCCTCTTCTCCTGCCGGACGGCCCACAGCAGCAGGCCCCACGCCGCCCCCGCGAAGATCACCTCCGACACGTACGTCGCGATCGCCGCGCCGATCCACCCGTGCCTCGGGATCAACACCAGGTTGGTCACGACCCCGGCGATCGACGACGTGGCGAGGATGCCCATGCGGAGCCGGTGCAGTCCCAGCCCCATCAGCGCGTTGAAGGGAAACCACACCAGCCCGCGCAGCACGACGATGCCGACGAGCACGTGGATGACGCGCAACGACGGACGGAAGTCCGAGCCGAAGACCCACACCAACAGATCGTCCACCAGGAACAGCGCCGGCACGACCAGCGCCGAATACGCCATGGTGATGCCGGTCAACCGGAGCGCCCGTTGTAGGTGCGACCGAGCGGGCCGCTCCACCGTCTCGAGGAAGCGGTGATGGGTCGCTCCCACGAGCGCCTTCACCGGCAGGGTCGCCATCTGCATCACCTTGTAGCCGGCCGCATACACGCCGACCTGCACATCCGCGCTGTCGCCGGGACGGGTGGACCGCGGTTCGTACAGACGCTTCACCAGCGGCTTGTCGAACTCCTCTTGCACCGAGAACCCGAGGTGGGTGAACGCGTACGGCAGCCCCTCGCGAACCTCGGCCCATCGCATCGCACCGAACCGCGCTGTCAGGCCGGTCATGCGGCCAACCGCGATCAGCATTCCGCCCGTCACCACCACCTGGGTGATGGTCGTGGCCGCGATGTAGTTGCCCACGGTCAGCGACCCGGTCGCCCACAGCGCCACGGCGGCGACCGGCTTGGTGAGCAGCGGCCAGTACCGCAGCCGCGCCGAGGCCGCGAAGCTGGTCGACAGGTGCAGCGCCGAGGGGATCACCCCCGCAACCCCGCTGGCGATCGCGTCGCCGGTCGCCGCCGTCGGCGCCCACCACCACGGGAGGCCATCGAGCATCAGCCACGCCAGCAGGGTCGAGATCACCACGTTGAACACGAGCGCACCGCCGCAATAGCTGAGCGCAGAGCGGAACGACGCGTGCAGTTCGCGGCCACGCCGCAGGACCGACTCGAGGAACCATTGCACGATCCAGCCCGAGCTACTCAGCGCCACCATCGCCGTGATGCCGATGACGCTCGTGAGCTGGCCGTACTGCGCCACGCTCGTCGACTGCTGGATCAACGTGAAGGTCACCAGCGACCCGACCACCGCGATCGCCTCGTAGGCTCCCGACACCGAGAAGTCGCCGAGCGCCCGACGCAAGCGTCCGGCCTGCGGCGCGTCGACCGATTCAGACATGCACGACCGCCTTCGGCATCGTGGGGACCCGCAGCCGCGACCGAACCGGTAGCTGTACCAGCGCCATCGCAAGCGTGTGCAGGATGATCACGAAGCCGAGCGCGAAGTTCGATTCAGACACCGAATCCACCACGAACACCAACAGCACCCCGCCGGCCCACAGCGCGTCACGACGCATGGAGGTGGGCAATTGGGCCGAACGTCGCCCGATCGTCGCCAGGATCCAGATGGCCGCCGCTAGCCCCACGAGCCCTGCGCCGATGAACACGTCGAGGTACCCGCTGTGTGCGTTCACCACGGGGAATCCCGCCCTCCGGCTGACCTCACGCGAGATCGGGGTGCCGCCCGTCTGCTCCAGGTCGCCGTCCGGCCACACCGAGTTGAACCCGTATCCGCCCACCGGCTGCTTGGCCGCGGTCTCGATCACGGTCGACCAGATGTCGGTTCGGCCGGTCAGCGTGGGGTCGCGTCCGATCAGCCCGGTGAGGAATGGCACGTTGTTCGCCCCGACGAACAGCACCACCACCGCGAAGACCGAACCCGAGAACATGAGTGCGTTGCGCCGCCTCGGCGACGCCTGCGCTCCGAGCAGCCCGAACGCCGACAGGTACACGAGGAAGAGGATCACGAGCACCAACGAGGTCGACGACAGCGACCCGACGATGGCGGTCAGCGAGACGAGCAGCCACAGGATTCGGGAGCGCGATCTCCGATCGAACCACGCGCACACCAGCGTGAGCACGCCGATGAAACCGAACTGGTTCTTGTGCAACGCGATCCCGGTCCAGCCGTCCGCTCCGAGCGCCTCCGGGCTCACCGCCCACGACGGGATCGCGGCGATCGTGACGAACGAGATGAGGATGGTGACCCGGCCCGCCGCCCCGATGATGCGCCGGATGTGGTCGAGGCTGAGCGTCGCCCCGGCGATCATGCCGATGGCCACGTAGCCGATCACGGTCACCATGCGGCTGACCGTCTGGCCGGGCTGCACGCTCCACATCACCGTCGCGCCCGTGATCCCGATCCAGGCGAAGAGCACGAACGGAACCTTGACGTGGGCCATGAACCGCGGGCTCAAGAGCATGGCGGCCACGCACAAGAACCCGACCGCGGCGATGGGCTTGCCCATCGGGGCGACGCGGCCGCCGAAGGTGCCCATCACCCCGAAGAACAGCGCGAACCGGGCGAGCCGAACCAGGTGGGGCGGCGCCTGCTCGCGCCGCGCCCCGACGTCGGTCACGCCCGCTGGCTCGGCGTGCGGACCCGGCGCTGCGCGCGATCCGGCGCCGAGGCGGGTTCGTCGACCTCCGCGATCTCGATCTCGACCTCGACGGCGTCGCCGAGCGGTGCGATCTCGTCGACCGATGCGGAGGTGACCGGCAACAGCCGCGACGCCACCTCGCTGAGCTGCCCGGCCATCACGGCGAGCTCGCCGCGATCCTGACCGTCACGCGGCAGGGTGATGACCACCGCGTCGCCGTAGCGGGCCAACTGCAGCGCGACGGCCGACTCCAGCACCGGACCGGCGTCGATGATCACCACGTGCGCCTGGCGGCGTGCCGCCTCGAGCACCTCGGCGATGTCGGCTCGCCGGAACACCGGCTGGCCGACCTTGGCGCCCAGGCCGAGGATCGTCACGTCCGCGCCGAGCGCCGTGGGTGCGAACACGCGCTGCGAACGCCGAGTCGAATCCGCGCGGCGGGCGCTCCCGCGCACCGCCTCCTTCTCGTCGATCGTCGCGCTGCGTGCGAGGAGCGCCGGAATCCCGCCGAACCCGGTGGCGCCGAACGCTCGCGTCAGCCGGCCTGCGGCCTGGTCGCCGTCGACGAGCGTGACCGTCGCCCCCTTCGCGGCGAACCGCGCCGCCATGGCGACGGCGACTCGGCTACCGCCGAGCTCCCGCTTGGCGCCCGCGACGACGATGGTGATCACCTCGGGATCGGGCGCGTTGGCTTCGGCGCGCACGCACAGCTGGTCGATCGCCTCGACGGCGCTCGCCGGGACCCCGTCGAGCAGATCGTCGAGCGACGGGTCGTACAGCGACGACGGCACCTCGGCCGCGATCGCCGCGCCGAGCGCCTCCTCGACCTCGCCCTCCACCACGACCTGCTGGGAGAAGGCAGCCTGCAGCACCAGCATGGCAGCGCCCAGCGCCGGCAGGCCGATGGCGAGCGCCGCGGCGAGCAGCTTCGCGCTGTTGGCCGCGGGAGCGGTCGGCAGCTGCGCCTTCGACACGGTGGACGACGACACATTGCTCACGAGCGTGAGCGCGAGCTGCCCCTTGTTCTGCAGGATGGCGCTGTACACGGCCAGCTTCTGCTGCCGCTCGGCCTCGGCGGACGCGAGCTCGGAACTCGCGGTGTTCACGGCCTGCTGCGCCGACTGGGCCCGCGCCGGATCACCGTTGACCTGCACGAGCTGCAGCGTCGCCTGGTCGACTGCGACCCGTGCCGTCTGCGCCTTCGTCTCGATCGTGAGCAGCGAAGCCTGGATGTCGGCGAGCTGCTGGTCGAACGCCGTCGTCGCCTTGTCGGTCTGCTCACTCGCGGCCTCGCGCAAGCCCTCGATGTACAGAGCGGCGTACTGGTTGGCGATCTCCATCGCCTGCTTCGGGTCGGTGCGGTTGACGACGACCGACACGATGTCGGACTTCGGTTCCTGCTCGATCGTGCGCGACGTGACGACGTCCTGCGTTGTCAGCCCGTGCACCTTCGACGCGACGTTCGCTGCGAGCGAGATGTTGTCGAGCACGGCGACCTGGCCGATGACGTAGCGATCGGGGTCGGCGTTCCACGACCCGATGCCGCTCGCGGAGCGCGGAGGCAAGATCTCGAGCACCGCACGCGCTTCGTAGGTCTCCGGGTAGGTCGCATACAACATCGCCCCGAGCATCACCCCGACGGCGCCGAGGGCGATCAACACACGCCAGCGGCGCGCCAGAACGGTGAAGAGATACTGGAAATCCACGAGATTCCTTCGCGTTGCCGATCGCCCGATCTTAGGGCTGGCCCCGCGATCGCATCAGCGGGCGGAATCACCCACCGGGGTCGGGCGGCGGAGTTCGCGCAGGCAGGCCACCAGGAACCTCGTGTTGCCCACGAGGTAGCGCTTGAACATGCGCCGCGGCTCCTGGATGAGCCGCCACGACCATTCCATACCGATCTTCTGCATCCACCGTGGCGCCCGCGTGGTTTCGCCGGCGACCACATCGAAACTCCCGCCGACGCCCATCACGAACGGCACTGCGAGCTCGTCGAGGTGCGTCGCGAGCCAGTACTCCTTGCGCGGGCTCGGGATCGCCAGGAACAGGTAGTCGGGCCTGGCGTCGCGGATCGCGGCGACCACCTCGGCGTCGTCGCTCCAGAAGCCGTCGTGGAATCCGGCCACGCGCAGGTCGGGCCACCGCTGCGTGAAAATCTCGACGACGCGCTCCACCACGTGTGGCTGCGCACCCAGGAAATACACCGAGGTGCCATCGGCCGCTGCGGCGCCCACGAGGCGCTCGAAGAGATCCGCACCCGCAACGCGTTCGGGAACCGGGCGACGCGCCAGCTTCGAGAACCACACAACCGATGCCCCGTCGGCCTGGATGAAGTCGCAGCCACGGATGATGCCGGCCAATTCGGGGTCGTCCTGCATCGCCACGACCTTGGCGGCGTTGAGCACCACGTGCTGGTGCGGTCCACCTGCAGCGACGGCCGCCCGGGCCGCGTCGACCGCCTGGTCCATCGTGACCGCATCGACCGCTGTGCCGAACAGCTCGACACGAGGGTAGGAACAGTTCATCGGGGAGGCTTCTTCGATCCGCATCACACTCTCCTCATCGGCCGGTCGACACCGGGACCGAGACTTTTCCTCCAGTCGCGCAGCGGGCGGACGGGCGGGAATCGGAGGCACGGTCAGTATGCTCGCCCTCGGACGAGGAGGGCCAAAACGTGTGCGGCATCGCAGGACAGATCAGATTCGACGGCCGCGCACCCGACCCGCTTCAGCTCTCGGCGATGACCGACCAGCTCGTCCACCGCGGGCCTGACGACGAGGGATTCGCCCACCTCGGGCCGGTCGCGTTCGGTCATCGACGGCTGTCGATCATCGACCTCGCCGGCTCGCCACAGCCCATGAGCACACCCGACGGACGGTTCACGATCTGCTTCAACGGCGAGATCCTGAACTACCAGGAGTTGCGCGAGCGGCACCGGCTGCCGTGCCGAACGAGTGGTGATACCGAGGTACTCATGCTGCTGGTGAGCCAGCACGGCCCCGGCATCCTCAACGAGATCCGGGGGCAGTTCGGGTTCGCGCTGCACGACGCGAGCGACGGCAGCGTGCTGCTCGCCCGCGACCGCGCCGGGATCCTGCCGGTGTTCTGGTCGCACCAGCCGTGGGGCGTGGCGTTCGCGAGCGAGGTCAAGGCCCTGCGCCCCGCGATCGGTTCGCTCTCGCTCGACGAGGCGAGCCTGGCCGACTTCCTGCTCCAGCGATTCGTGCCCGCCCCGCACACGTTGTACGCCGGGGTCCGCAAGTTGCGCCCCGGCGGATGGCTGCGGATCACCGCGGACGGATCGGTCACCGAGGGCGCGTACTGGACGCTGCACCTGCCCACGCCGCGCACCGATCTCGACGAGACCTCGGCCGTCGAGGAGCTCGACGCGCTCATGCGCAAGGCCGTCGAGGAGGCGCTCGTGGCCGACGTGCCCGTCGGGGCGTACCTGAGCGGTGGCGTCGACAGCAGCGTCACCGTCTCGCTCGCCGCACAGGCGCGGCCCGGCGCCCGACTCGTCACGTTCGCCGCTGGGTTCGCCCACGCCGAGATCGACGAACGCCCCGCCGCACGCCGCGTGAGCGAACGGTGGAACACCGATCACCACGAGGTGCTCGTTTCGCCCGACAACTTCTTCGAGGAGCTCGGGCGGCTGAGCTGGTACCGGGACTTCCCGATCAGCGAACCCGCCGACCCGGCGGTCGCCGCGCTGTCGAAGCTCGCCCGCGAGCACGTGAAGGTGGTCGTGTCGGGCGAAGGCAGCGACGAGCTGTTCGGCGGTTACGCCAAGTACAAGCTGGCCGCAGCGAGCGGACTCGCTGGACGCGTGCCCACGGCCATTCGGGCCCCGCTCGCCGACGTGATGACCCGCACCATCGGCACCCGCAAGGAACGCCTCGCCGTTCTCGGCCGATCCCTCGCCGGCGACAGCGAAGCCGACCGGATTCGCGCCTGGTTCAGCCCGTTCACCCAACGCGACGTGACGGCCCTGTGCGGCCGCCCCGCTCGCCGCCTCGATGCGCTCGACGGCGTACACGGCGACATGGTCGCCAAGTTCGGGATCGTCGACCTCGCCTACTGGCTGCCCGACAACCTGCTCGAACGCGGTGACCGCATGACGATGACCAGTTCGGTCGAACTGCGCCCGCCGTTCCTCGACACCCGCGTGGTCGATTTCGCACTTGCGCTTCCCAGCCGATTCAAGGTGCGCCGCGGCGACACCAAGTGGGTCGTGAAGCAAGTGGCGAAGCGCTACGTCGACGCCGACCTCATCGATCGACCCAAGATCGGGTTCGCCGTGCCGATCGACTCGTGGTTCCGCGGCCACCTCGCCGGCGAGGTACGCGACCTGTTGTGCGGGCCGGATTCCCACGTGGCCCAGTGGCTCGACACCGCAGCGGTTCGACGACTGGTCGACGACCACATCGCCGGGGCGAAGCACGGCAAGCAGCTCTGGCCCCTCGTGAGCCTGGAGCTGTGGGCACGCCACGCGCTCGACGCCGCAGCGCCCTCCCGATGAGCGCGGCGATCGACGCGGCCGCTCGCATCGGCTGGTATCTGAAGCGAGCGCGGCGCACACTGCCCGGCGAACACGCCTGGCGCATATCCGACGCGGCGGCCCGGAGGCGTTGGGAGCGACGCGCACCGAACGTTCACGTCGCCGTGCGCCCCGACCGGCCGCCGTTCGCACCGCTCGGCGCGGTCGAGATCCCCTCCGCCGCCGAGGCTGCGCTGGCGGCGACCGCGGCTGAGATTCGCGGCGGCCGATGGACGGTGCTCGGGTGGGACCGCTCCGACCTCGCACGGCCCGATTGGGACGCCGACGGCGCGCCCCGCGGCCTGACCGACCTCGACGGTTCGCCACCTGCGGCATCGAGCGTCAAGCACGTGTGGGAGCTGTCGCGGGGCCATCACCTCACGGTGCTCGCCGCCGCGTCCCGCTTCGACCGCGACGGCGATAAGGAGTCCGCCGAGCGCGCCGCCGAGCTCACCCGTCAATGGTGGGAGGCATACCCCGCGCCCGCCGGGATGATGTGGTCCAGCGGAGTCGAGTTGGCACTGCGACTCATGTCGTGGGTGTGGACCCGGCGGCTGCTCGACGACTGGCCGCCCGTGCGCGCGCTGTTCGACGACAACGATCTCGCGCATCGCCACCTGTGGCTCCACCAGGACGCGCTCGCGCGTTTCCCCAGCCGCTTCTCGTCGGCCAACAACCATCGTCTTGCCGAAGCGGCCGGGCTGCTGTGCGCCTCCGCGGCCTTCGACTGGTTCCCCGAGAGCGACGGCTGGCGAACCGCGGCGCTCGCGACGCTCTGCGAGGAGATCAACGCGCAGGTGGCGCCGAGCGGCGCGACGCGAGAACAGGCGACGGGCTACCACGCGTTCGTGCTCGATCTCTCGATCGTGGCCCTGGCGGAAGCGGCCACCGCAGGACTCGTGGTCCCGGCCGGCGTGATCGACCGGCTCGCGGCCGGGGCGGACGCGCTCGCACTCATCGTCGGGACGTCACCGTCGGGCCCGCGCTTCGGCGACGCAGACGACTCGACGGTGGCCCGCCTCGACGGCGGCGAGCCCCACACGGTGCGACGCGCGCTCGCGCTCGCCGCCGCAACGCTGGGCCCCGCCGTCGGGTGGCCCGAGGTCGAGCCCGACGTCCGCTCCGCGACATTCGGAGCGTTCAGCGCCGGCGCCCTCGCTCGACGCGACGACGCGGAGCCCCGTCCACGGACCGACCGCGAGACGCTCGCGGCGTCGATCGGCCCTGCCGTCCTCGACGCCCACGGGGCGGCGCATCGGGCACGGGCCTGGGTACGGACCGGCCCGCTCGGCTACCTCCCGATCGCGGCTCACGCACACGCCGACCTCGGCGCCGTCGCGTTCGAGCTCGACGACGTCCCGTTGCTCGTCGACCCGGGCACTTCGGTGTACGACCACCAGCCCGAGCGGCGCCGCCACGAACGCTCGACCGCCGCACACAACACCGTGTCGATCGGGGGCGACGATCAGGCGCCGTGGTTCGGATCGTTCCTCTGGGGCGGCGAGGCCGAGGCGCGCGTCGCGGGCTACGTGGCCGAGCCGGTCGGCGATCGGCCGGCGCAGGTCACGACACGGATCGAGTGGCCCGCGCACGGCTGCGTGCACGAGCGGACCGTGTCGCTCGACGAACACCGCCTCGTCATCGAGGACCGCCTGGACGCGATGCCCGGAGCGTCGAAGCAATCCCGCCCGATCGGCGTCTGCCTCACGATCGGCACAGGCTGGTCGATCGCAGATCGACTCCGCACGCTCGACGACGGAACCCAGGTCGCGACGATGCGCCATGACGACCTCCGGGTGCAGTTCCACCTGTCGGACGCCCTCGCCTGGGACCTGGTCGACGCGGTCGGCAACGCCGGCGTCGGATGGGTTGCCACCGGGTTCGGACGGCTCGAACCGTCGATGGCTCTCATCGGGGCCTCGACGCTGCCTGTGGGATGCTCGACGCGGGTGGTCGTGTCGTGGGAGGGGTCGACGTGACGCTGACTACGGTGAGCCCGTGCGCGCGCAACGATCTGGGGTCGGACGAGTCGGACGAGTCGGACGAGTCGGCGGAGCCGACGCCATGAGCGACGGCATCGTCTGCTTCGCCGGGCAGGACTGGTACATCCACGGCCGAGCGCACTGCGACTTTCAGGTCATGCGCGAGCTGGCCGGCGACGATCGCGTCCTCGTCGTCAACTCGATCGGCATGCGGGTACCGATCCCTGGCCGAACCGAAGCGCCGGCTCGCCGGATCGTGCGCAAGCTGCGCTCGATCCTCCGGCACTACCTGGCAAGGCCCCTCCCCGCCGTGCCGAATTTGCTGCTGATGAGCCCCGTTGCGGTCCCGGCCTTCACCACCCGGGCCGCCCGTCGCCTCAACGGCGCGGTGGTCGCGGCGCAGGTTCGCGCCGCCGCAGCGGCCCACCGGGTCCGCGATCCGTGGGTCGTCGTTGCCGTCCCCACCGCCATCGACGCGATCGAGCTCGCCGGCTGGGGCGACCGCGTCATCTACTACCGGGCCGACGACAACGCCGCGCAGCCCGACGTCGACCACCAGTTGATCCGGGCGTTCGAGGATCGCGTGATCGCGGCGGCACACCTGGTCCTGTACTCGTCGGCGACGCTGCTCGAACGAGAGCGCGAACGGGTCGGCGACAAGGGCGTGTTCTTCGATCACGGCGTCGAGGTCGACCACTTCCACGCCGCGGACCGGACCGAGCCGACCGACGTCGCGGCGATCGCGCGGCCCCGAATCGGATTCGTCGGCGCGATCGATCAGCAGAGCGTCGACCTGGACCTCATCGATCGCCTCGCTACCGAGTTCCCCGACGCGTCGATCGTGATGATCGGGCGGTCCGCCACCGACGATGCGCGGCTGACGGCGCACGCGAACGTGCACCTGCTGGGGGCGCGCGCCTACGAGGAGGTGCCCGACTACATGGCCTCCTTCGACGTGGCGATCAACCCCAAGCCGGCCACGGCGTGGGCAAGCGCCGCGAACCCGATCAAGCTCAAGGAATACCTGGCAATGGGGCTTTCGGTCGTGTCGAGCGGCTCCGACGACGTCGCCCGGTTCGCGGACGTGGTAGCGCTCGCGGCCGACCACGACGAGTTCGTCGAAGGGGTGCGCGCAGCGCTCGCCGGAGCCGCCCCCGGATCGGCCGCCACGCGCCGCGAGTCGGTGCTCGTCGACGGGTGGAACCGGCGCGCGGAACGGCTACGCGAGCTCATCGCCGAGCTTCCGACTGGATCGGCGCCGCGAACGACCGACCACAATGGTGCGGCCGGAACTCCCAACCGGCCCGGAAGGAACTGACCCATGCGAGTCATCGTCGTGGCGGGCGCGCGCCCCAATTTCATGAAGATCGCCCCGATTCTGCGGGCCGCAGATGCCGCAGGCGTCGAGGCATTGCTGGTCCACACGGGCCAGCACTACGACGCCAACATGTCCGACAGCATCTTCCGCGACCTGGGGATGCGCGAACCCGACGTCAACTTCCACGTCGCGTCGGGGACCCACGCCGAGCAGACCGCAGCGGTGATGACCGCGTTCGACGCGTACCTCGTATCGGTCGATCCCGATGCCGTCGTGGTCGTCGGCGACGTCAACTCGACCATCGCGTGCAGCCTCGTCGCGGTGAAGCGCGGCGTGCCCGTCGCCCACGTCGAGGCGGGCCTTCGATCGTTCGACCGCACGATGCCCGAGGAGATCAACCGACTGGTCGTCGACTCCATCGCCGAGTGGCTCCTCACGCCCTCGGCCGACGCGGATGAGAACCTGCGCGTCGAGGGTCACCATGCGGCCAAGATCATCCGCGTCGGCAACGTCATGGTCGACAGCCTCGATGACGCCATGTCGCGCATCGACCTCGACGAGGCCACGGCTCGGCTCGGCCTGCCCGAGCGATTCGGTCTTGTCACGCTGCACCGAGCCGCACTGGTGGACGATCCCGCCCTCCTCGCCCACGTCCTCGAGACGCTCGGCCAGATCTCGGAGGATCTGCCCCTCGTGTTTCCGGTTCACCCGCGCACGCGCCATGCCATGGCGGCCGCCGGCCTCGAGCATCACCGAGGCATCACGGTGCTCGAACCGATGGGATACCTCGACTTCGTCGCCTCGCAGGCCGCCGCCAAGGTGGTCCTCACCGACTCGGGCGGGCTGCAGGAGGAGACGACGTGTCTCGGCACGCCCTGCGTGACCCTGCGCGAGCAGACCGAGCGGCCGATCACCGTGACCGAGGGCACCAACACCGTGGTCGGGTTCGACCGCGACCTGACGACCGCTGCGGTCGCGGCGGCCATGGCGCATGACGGCACGCCCCGCCGACCCGAACTGTGGGACGGCCACACCGCGGAGCGGATCATCGACGCGATCGGCACGAGGGTCGCCGATGAGGCATGGTTGCCGTACGCCTCCCGCTAGCCGCCCACCGCTTGGAGCCCCGTCATGAACCGTCCGACGCACCGCCGCGGCGTGCCCTTCCGCACCGCTGCCGCCGCGACCTTCGCCTGCGCCGCCCTCGGGCTCGGCGCCTGTAGCTCAGACGAGTCGCTGCGTTCGACGAGCACATCGACGGTCCGCGAACCGGCGGGCGCCGAGAGAACCACGACGACCGTCGCGACGGCACCGAACGGCCAGCCGTACGCCGCGTTGCCCGAGGGCTTCCTCGCGGGCGTCAACGTGCCGTGGAACGAGTTCGGCCAGGACGCCGGCTGCGGCAAGTTCGACCAGGCGTGGTTCGATCGCACCTTCGCCGACATCGCTGAGCAGGGCGTCACGTCGGTGCGCTACTGGCTCCACGCGAGCGGTGGATGCACGCCCTCGTTCGCCGCGGACGGCACACCCACCGGGCTCCCGCCGACCGCGATCCCCGAGGCCACAGCGATCCTCGACGCTGCCGAGCGAAACGGCCTGTCGGTGCTGCTGGTGCTGTTCTCGCACGACATCGGGGCCACCAACTCGACGTTCCCCTTCGGCCACCACACCGACATGGTCACGACGCCCGCGAAACGGCAGGCCTACCTCGACCTGGCGCTGACGCCGCTGGTCCAAGCGCTCGACGCCCACCCCGCGCTGCTCGCCTGGGAAACGATCAACGAACCCGAGTTGATCGCCGAAGGGGTCGGCAGCGATCGCGACCGGGCGGTCGTGCCCAAGGCCGATCTGCAGGCCTTCGCCGGCTCGATCGCCGCGACGATCCACCGCAACGGCACCAAGCCGGTCACGCTGGGAGCCATGTCGGCCGAGTTCATCTCGTCGGCCAACGAACCGGTCGACCAGCAGTGGTGGACCGACGCAGCGCTGAGCGCGGCCACGGGCGACACCGACGCCTACCTCGACTTCTACCAAGTGCACTTCTACGACTACCAGGGCACGACCTCGCCGTTCGACATCGACCTCACGCAGCCGGAGTTCGCACAGGGCAAGCCGGTGGTGGTTGGCGAATTCCCGTTCGATGTGAAGCGCGGCCTCGGCGACGCGATCGCCGCCTTGCGCGACATGGGCTACCGCGGCACCTACCCGTGGGCGGTGAACGACGAGTGTTGCGGCGAGTGGAAGACAGCACGCTCCGCGATCGCTGAGCGCTACGCGGAGTAGCCACCGAGCGCGGTCGTTCCGACCGCAATGACCCCGCATCCGTCGGATTACCCACTGACAGTGGTACCGAGTGCTGGTTCACTGCGCGTCATGAAGCGACAGACAACCCATCGGCTTTTCGGCGCCCTCCTGCTCAGCACCTCGGTCACGACGGCCCTGACCCTGACGACCGGCGCCGCAGGCGCCGACACGTGCACCGACATCACCTTCGACGGCCCGACGCTCGACGAGCCCAACGCCGGGTACACGCTGCCGGTCAACGTCACGATCCCGGCCGGCGTGGTCGTGCTCGTGCCCGAGGCCGTGTCCACCGACGAGGGCGACGGTCGAGCTGCGGCACCCGCGCAGACCTCGGAACGCTGGGACCTCGAGTTTCTCGACGGCTCGAACGGCGTCGCCGGTCGGTCGGGGGTGACCGAGGATCTCGCCGACGGCATCGAGTCGGCCACATGGACCGGCGAACTGAACGGCGCCTTCGTCGTGAGCCCGGTGGTCGCCGTCCGCGCCCGCCACCGCCCCGACCTCGGCGACCGCACGACCAACGACGACGTGACCGCCGTATCCGTGACGCTCTGCTGGGGCGAGCCGGCGACTACGACCTCGACCTCAACGGCCCCGACATCGAGCACGACATCGACCACCGAGGCACCGACGAGCACGACCTCGACCACGACCACCGAGGCGCCGACGAGCACGACCTCGACGACCTCGACGACATCGACCACCGTCGCGACAACGAGCAGCACCGCGGCACCGACCACGACGAGAGCGGTCACCACAACGACCCGTGCCACGGTTGCGGGCACGTCGACGAACCGATCGCTGGCCGTGACCGGCGGGTCATCGACGCGGCTGTTCCTGCTCGGCGGGCTCACGATCGCGAGCGGAATCGGCGCACTGGCGTTGCGCCGCCGCCTCGACTGAGCCCCGCCGCATCCCCGCCGACCGCTCACCGCGAATGCCAATACACGGTGAGCGGTCGCATGGGTGAACGGCGGGTGGAATACCCCACCGGCTTGCCGTTTACACCCATTCCATCGGCTCGTCGCCCGTGGTTGACTTGCCGCATGAGGCCAACGATGCATCGACGAATCACCGGCGCGGCGGCGATCGCACTCGCGGTCGGAAGCGGGCTCGCCTTCACGGCGCTCCCCGCATCCGCGCATGAGGATTGCTGGGACGTGACGTTCAGCGACTCGCGACTGAGCGACCCCGGCACGCCGCGGACCCCCTCGGTTCCGTGGGGCATGCAGGGAGGTGTCGGCATCCGCGTGGGTCAGGCCGTCTCCAAGGACTCGGCCTCCGGGCGCGCCTCGGGGCCGGCGCAGCCGTCGGAGCGCTGGGAGGTCGAGTTCCTCGATGCGGCCGGCAACGTCGTCGGCCGTTCCGGCGTGACCGACGATCTCCCCGATGACACCGACGATGCGATGTGGTCCGGCGAGATCGCCGGCGCGTTCGTGCAGAACGACGTCGTCGCCATCCGGGCCCATCACCGCCCGGACCTCGGGGCAGCGGGCACCGACAACGGCGTCGACGCCGTGTCGGTCCAGCTCTGCGTCGAGACCTCGTCCACCACCACCACGGCGACGAGCACGACCACGAGCCCCAGCACCACGACGGTGCCCAACCCCACGAGCACGACGACGGCTGTGCCGGGCACCAGCACCACGACGACGGCTGTGCCGGGCACCAGCACCACGACGACGGCCGCAACCGGGTCGACCACGAGCACCACGGTCGCCAAGACGACCACCACGACCAAGGCCACCGTGGCCGGCACAACCCAGTCGAAGTCGAGCGGGTCGAAGCTTGCGACGACCGGCGGGTCCACCGCCTGGACGGTGCTGCTCGGCGTGATGTCGCTGGGCGCCGGAGCGATCGCACTCCTCCTGCGTCGACGCCTGGACTGACGACCCGGTTTCGGGTGAGCAGTTCCCCCACGCATCACCGGGGTTTCGCCGAGCCAGTATCGGCGAAACCCCGGTGAACACTGGGGTTTCAGCACGTCCGCATCGCACGACGGGACGAGCCGAGCCGGTTCGCGCTGCTTCCGTCGTTCCCGATGAGTGGCGTACCATCGAGGCGCCCGCTGGGGCATCCAGGCCCGATACGACTCGCGCCGGAGCCCCGCCCTGGGCCCGAACGGCGACGAGGCACACGTGACGGACAGGAGAGCGAAACCCGCACCGACGCCATCGACGCGTCCCCGGAGCGATCGATCGCGTGGCGCCGTGGTCCGTGCCGGGTCAAGCCTGATCGCCGTCGCCGCATTGCTCGCCGCGCTCGTCGCGCAGAACGGGCAACGGGCCACCGACGTGCGCGGCCTTCCCGGCACCGCGTGGCTGTCCGGCGAGATCCGCGGCCGCGCCGTGCTCGCGACCGCGGGAGGCGACGCCGCAAGCGTCGCGGTCAACGTGGCCGATGCCGGCGCACGACTCGACGTGGTCGATCTCGGCCGAACCGTCCTGGTCGGCAACGAGGCCGCCCACACGATCTCCCAACTCTCGGCTGCCGACGGAACCGAACTCCGCACGTTCGACGCGGTCAGTGATGACGGTTCCACACTCGCGCTCGTGCGCGCCGGCGAGGTCGCCTACCTCGTCGATGCGGGCGCCGGGAACGTTCGACGCATCGACAGCGAGGGCCCGGCCACGGCGCCGCGCGACCTCGGCACCTTCGATCAATGGGTTGGCACGGCCAACGGCGAGCTGTGGGTGCTCAACACCCGGGTCGGCGAAGTGACCGCCTTCGATGGCGACACCACCTCGACGCAGTCGGTCGGGCGGCTCGAGACCGGAGCGACACTCACCGCCGTCGGCGACGAGCCGATCATCGCCGACCGAGGCAACGAGCGCGTTCGCTGGATCCGATCGAACGAGTCGACACCTGCTCCGGGGCTGGCCGCCGCGGCGATCGCCCAGCCCAGCGATCGGGCGGATTGCCTCGCGGTCGTCGCCGGGCAACGGCTGCGCTGCTTCGCTGTTGACGGCACGGCGACCGAGGTGGCGGGCGCGCCGAAGGTCACCGAATCGTCGGTCGTGCTCACGAACAACACCGCCGTCGTCGTGGCACAGACCGGGGGCGCCCGTGTCGACTTCCTCACGTGGTCGACCCGATCCTGGCGCAGCGCCGAGCGCCCGGCGCCGTCGGGGCGTCGGCTGTCGGCGTGGTCCAGCAGCGGCCCGCTTCTCGTCGACGATCCGGGCTCGGCCTATGCGTTCACCGTCGACGAACGCGGCCTCAGCCCCCTCGACAAGTTCAGTAAGAAGACGGCGCTCAAGGGGTCCGGCGACGACGGGACCGAAGGCGAGGACGACCCGAACCCCGACGGGCCGGACCCGGCCGACGAGCCAGCCAACCAGGCGAAGCGGCTCGAGCCGACGCCCGACCTGAACGGCCCTGACGTCCCGCCGGTGTTGCGGCCGGACCGCGTCGTCACGCGATCCGGCCGAACGGTGCTGATCGACGCGCTCGCGAACGACACCGAGCCCAACGGTCAGCCGCTCGTGATCGCATCGGCCGGGCCCGTCGATCCTGCATCCGGCAGCGTCGTCATCTCCGAGGACCAACGGGTGGTCTACGCGCCGCCCGCGGACTTCGTCGGTGAGGTGAGCTTCCCCTACACCGCCTCCGATTCGGGCCAGTTCGGCGCGTCGAGCACCATCTCGGTCCGCGTCGTCGGGCTCGACCGCAACACCGCGCCCCGCCTCACCGACGACGCCGCGACCACCGGCCGGAACACGTCGATCGCAATCGACGTGCTGGCGAACGACCGCGACGACGAGGGCGACCCCCTCGCGGTCACGGCGACCACCGCTCCCGCCCACGGCGCCGCCGAGGTTCGCGGCGGAGATGTCCGCTACGTCCCGACCTCGGGTTTCGTCGGGACCGACAGCTTCGTCTACACCGCGTCCGACGGGTACGGCGGGGAGTCGACCGCGACTGTCACCGTGACCGTGACCGAGCGTCAGGACAACCGGGCGCCCGTCGCCACCGACGACCGTGTCTCGATCAAGCCAGGTGCCCGCCGCAGCGTCGATGTCCTCGCGAACGACTCCGACCCCGACGGAGACCCGCTGCAGATCGTCGAGGTGGGAACGAGCCCCGGGCTGACCGCGGCCCTCACGCCGACCCAGGAACTCGACATCACGGTCAACTCGGGCGCCGTCGGCCCGCTGCGCTTCACCTACACCATCGCCGATCCGGCGGGCCTCCGATCGACGGCGAACGTCGTCCTCGTGATCGACACCACCGTCACGAACCGCGCACCCGTCGCCGTCGATGACCGGGCGCGTGCCAGCACGAGCGCCGTCTCGATCGACGTGTTGGCCAACGACTTCGACCCCGACGACGAGCCCCTTTCGATCGTCGGGTTCACCCAGCCGAGCGACGGCGCGATCGTGAAGTCGTCACCCCGGACCCTGCGCTTCTCACCGGCCGCCGGCGCGACCGGCCTGCGCCGGTTCGACTACACCGTCGCTGACCCCGCGGGCGCCACCGCGACGGCCACCGTGACCATCGAACTCGGCGAGCCGAGCTCCGCACCACCGATCGCCCGCGACGACAGCGCGACGGGAATCGCCGGTTCGACCGTGGTGATCCGGCCGCTCGACAACGACTCCGACCCCGACGGTCAACCCATCACGATCGTCGGTGAGCCCGTGGTCCGCTCGGGTTCGGCGACGGTGACCGCCGACCAGTCGATCGCATTCCGACCCCCCGACGATCAGCCGGGCACCTTCGTCATCGGCTACACGATCCAGAACCTCGCCGGGAAGACCTCGAGCGCCAACATCCTCGTGGTGTTGGCCGCACGGTCGTCGACCAACCATCCGCCGATCGCGAACCCCGATTCGGCCGACGCGACGGCCGGGACGTCGATCTCGATCCCCGTGCTGGCGAACGACGCCGACCTCGACGGCGATCCGATCGGCATCACCGATGTCACGACACCCTCGGCGGGGACCGCGCAGGTGAACGGCCGCAACCTCGTCTACGCGGCACCGCCGGCATTCGTCGGGCAGGCCGCGTTCAAGTACACGATCAGCGACGGGCGCGGCGGCCGGGCCACGGCGGTGGTGTCGGTGCTCGTGCAGCCGCGAGCCAAGGTCGCGCCGCTCGCCGTGGACGACATCGCCGTGTCGATCGGTGGCGCTCCGGTCTCGCTCGACGTCGTCGCGAACGACCTGGACCCGGACGGGGCCAACAGTGCGCTCGCCCTCCGCAACGCGACGTCCGACTCGGTCGAACTGGTCGTCGGCGACCGGGTGATCAAGGCGACACCGCCCAGCCGTCCGGGTCAGTACGTCGTGGTCTACGTGATCGAAGACGGCGACGGGCTCACCGCGACCGCACGGCTGACGATCACCGTGCAGAACCCGCCCAACCGACCGCCCGTCGCGAACGACGACCAGGCCACCACTCCGTACGGGGCGACACTGCTGCTCCCGGTGCTGGCCAACGACACCGATCCCGACGGCGGTCGCATCGTCATCTCCGACGCTTCCGTGCCCGCCGCCGCCGGCGCGGTCGCGATCGTGACGCGGGGCCTCGAGTTCCGCCCCGCCAACGGATTCAGCGGCCTGACGCTCATCAGGTACACGATCGTCGACGAGGGGGGCCTCACCGCGACCGCGAGCGTGGCCGTCACCGTCGATGCCTGCGCCGCGGTCACGCCCGTGCTGGTCGACGACGTCGCCGTCACACCGTTCGAGACGAAGGTGTCGATCAACGTGCTGGCCAACGACACGTCCGCAGTCGGCACGTTCGCGGTGCTCGCACCGCAGGCCGGCCGAACGAGCGTGACCGCGCCGGGCGTCGTGGCGTACACGCCGGCCCGGAACTTCAACGGCGTCGACCGCTTCGGCTACACCGTCACCACCGAGTGCGGGCTGGTCGTGACCGCCACGGTGACGGTCACCGTGAACCGAGCCCCGCAGGCGGTCGCCGACTCGGCCACGGTCGAAAGCGGAGCAGCGGTGAACATCCCCGTGCTCGGAAACGATGTCGATCCCGATGGCGACGCGCTGAGCATCGACTCGATCGGCGACGTCACGGGTGGGCGGGCCGACATCAGGAACGGCACGGTCCGGTTCACCGCCGACGCCGGCTTCGTGGGCGTGGCTGGTTTCACGTACACGATCTCCGATATCGGCGGCTTGACCGCGAGCGCTGCCGTCGCCGTGACGGTGACCTCCCCGAACAGCCCACCGGTCGCCCAGGACGACGCTGCGAACGCCACGGCGCCCGACCCGGTGTCGATCCCGGTGCTCGCCAACGACGACGATCCCGATGGCGACACGCTCATCATCGCGTCGGTCGCGGCGCCGCCCGCCAGCACGGGCACGGTCACCGTCTCGTCACGATCGATCGTGTTCACCCCGGCCGCAGGGTTCTCCGGCGTCGCCGTGTTCTCCTACACCGCGTCGGACCAACACGGCGGCACGGCGAGCGCCACCGTTCGGGTGTCGGTTGCGGCGGCGAACCGCGCGCCGACCGCGCGCGACGACGACGTCGCGCTCCCCGACCACTCCCCGATCGCGCTCGACGTGCTCGGCAACGACAGCGACCCCGATGGGGACGAGCTCTCGATCACGTCGGTGTCCGCCCCCGTACCGGCCGAGGCCGGTACGGTCGCCAGGCTCGGTGGCATCGTGCGCTTTACTCCGGACCCCGCCTTCAGCGGAACCGCCACCATCAGCTACACCATCTCCGACGGCCGTGGGGGAACCTCGACGGCCCAGATCCGCATACAGGTTCCCGCGCCATGACCGACACCACCCGACCGAACCCCAAGCCGTCGACCCCGTCGACCCCGTCGCCGAAAGGCCAATCTCCGGCCAAGCCTCGGGCATCGGCCACCCCGCAGACGCCCGACCGCCGCGGACTGACGCAGGTCGCCGACGCAATCCAGGCGGTGACCGACAACGTCGAACGCGTGCTGGTGGGCAAGGAGGAGCAGGCCCGGCTCGCGGTGGTGTGTCTGTTCGCCGAGGGCCATCTGCTGCTCGAGGACAAGCCGGGCACCGGCAAGACCTCGTTGGCCCGAGCAATCGCGGCGTCGATCGGCGGCCGGGCGCGTCGCATCCAGTTCACGCCGGACTTGCTGCCATCGGACGTAACCGGCGTCTCGGTCTTCAAGCCCGACACCCGGACCTTCGAGTACCGCAAGGGCCCGGTGTTCGCGAACGTGGTGATCGCGGACGAGATCAACCGCGCCTCGCCCAAGACCCAGGCGGCGCTGCTCGAGGTGATGGCCGAGCGGCGGGTGAGCGCCGATGGTTCCACGTTCGAGGTACCCCGGCCGTTCATGGTCGTGGCCACACAGAACCCCATCGACTTCCAGGGCACCTACCCGCTCCCCGAGGTGCAGCTCGACCGCTTCGCGATGCGCCTGCACATCGGGTACGCCGACGCGGAGGCCGAGTTCAAGATCTTGACCGCCCGCGACGCCTCCGACCCGGTAGCGGCGCTCGACGCCGTGGTGCCTGCCGATCGGCTGAGCAAGATGATCGGCGCGATCCAGCAGATGCAGCTCAAGCCCGAGCTCATCAGGTATGTGGTCGACATCGCCGCCGCGTCGCGTTCCCACGATGACCTGCGGCTCGGGGTCAGCACCCGCGCCACCCTCACGCTGCTCGCCGTGCTGCGGGCGCACGCCGTGGGACAGGGCCGCAGCTGGGTGGACCCCGACGACGTGAAGTACCTCGCCGAGCCCGTGCTTGCGCACCGCATGCTGGTGACGCCGGCGGCGGAGCTCGACGGCGTCACGTCGGCCGACGTCCTCGCCGAAATCCTCGACAAGGTCGCGGTGCCTCGGTGAAACGCTGGCGGCTGACCCCCGCCGGCGTCGCGTTGAGCATGGGTGCGGTGCTGCTCATCGCCGCAGGGATCCCAACGTCGTACCGGGAGTTCATCGTCCTCGGCGCCGTCGCGCTCGGCGCCGTGGTGCTGGCGCTCGTGCTGCCGCGCGGCGCATCGCAGCTGACCCTGCACCGGGTGCTCTCGCGACCGATGGTGCAGCGAGGCGACCAGCTCTCGCTCCGCCTGCGCATCACCCCCGCGCATCCGCTACCACCCACGCGGTTCATCGACCGGGTCGGCGAACACGACGTGGTCATCGAGGCACCGTCGATCGCACCCGCGGAGACACGTGCGATCAACTACCGGGTCACGATGACCTCGCGCGGGGTGTTCCGCGTCGGTCCACTCGTCGAGGAGGGCCACGACCCGTTCGATCTCGCAGCGAGGGTCGTCGACCACGACCTGCTCGACGAGGTGGTGGTGCACCCGGTCATCCACGATCTCGGGATGGGCGACGGGTTCGCCGCGATCCGCCAGCGCCAGACCACGCTCAACTCCATCAGCGACGACCCGCTGTCGGAGTTCCGCACGCTGCGCGAATATCAACCGGGCGACGACACGCGGCTCATCCACTGGCCGAGCTCCGCCCGCACCGACACGCTCGTCGTGCGCGACTTCCTCGACCTGCGCCGCATGGCGCGTGTCGTGCTGCTCGAGACCTCCGACCAGGTCACCACGGCCGTGGAGTTCGAGGAGTCGGTCGAGATCGCGGCAAGCCTGTGTGTGCAATCGCTCGAGCACGGGCTCGTCACCGTGCTGCGCACCGACGACCCCGAGCTCCCCGGGCCGCGCCGCCCCATCGACTCGGTCGACGCCGTCCTCGACCTGACGGCCCGGTCGCGCCGCATCCCCGCGTCGCATGCCCTGGCGACGACGGCGACCTTGTCGGGCGGCCTGCCGGAGGGTGTCGTGTTCCTGGTGACGGGTGAACGCTCGCGGCTCCTGCGACACCTCTCGCTCCACTCGAGCGCAGACGTGGTGGTCGTCCGGGTCTCGCGGCGGCCGCATCTCCTCGAACGCCTGGCCGTGCCGACGATCGACGTGCAGTCGGCGGCCGAGTTCGCACGGCGCTGGCGGATCGGCGCTGCGTGACGGCGCGGGCACGGACCACAGCGATCGTCGCGGTCGCGTTCTGCGCCTTGACCGCAGCGTCGTTGACGCGAGCCTTCCTCGACCGCGGCCCCGGCCTCGCGGCGGGCGCGGCGACGATCGTGGCCGGGGTGACGACGATCCTCGGATGGCGGCGGGCCCGCGTCGGGGTGACCGTCGGTGCCCTCACCGTCGCCGTCGTCACGGTCGCGGCGGTCGTGCTGGCCGACGGCGCCTTCCCGGGCGACGTCGTGCGAACCGTGACGAACGGAGCCGGAGACCTGCTCACCACGCGCTGGCCTGCGGCTGCGACCCCGACCGCCGTCGGTCTGGTGGTGCTGTTGGGAGGGGCGGCGGGCTGGCTGACCGCCGCCGCCGCGGCGCGGCGCTCGCTCGGCCCGACCATCCTGCTCCCCGGTGTCGCGCTGCTCGCCGTGGGTGCATTGCTCGCCGCTCCCGCCGGGCCGCCGGGCTCGCCCATGCTTGCGGCCATGACGGCAGCGGCGCTTGCGACGCTGCGACTCGCGGCGATCGCACGGCATCCAGACGAAGGTCCGGCCACCGCCGGCGACCTGCGCACCGCCCTCTCCGCCCAGCGGTTCGCCGCGCTCGGGGCGCTCGCACTCGTCGTCGCTCCGCTCGCGGCGGCGCCGTACACCGCGGGCGGCGAGCGCTTCGACCCACGCGACTCACGCGACGACCCGACCAACCGGTTCGACGACCTGAGCCCCCTGACCGTGGTGGAGGAGCTCCGCAAGATCGATCCACCGGTCCCGGTGATCCAGGTCGACGGCAACGACGTCGGATCGTGGCGGATCGCGGCGATGAACCGGTACGACGGTCGGGCGTGGATGGCGCCCGAGGTATTCAAGCCCACGACCCTCCGGAGGGAGGACCATCGGCCGGACCGGACCGTGCGGGTGACCCTTCGCCGGCCCATCGGGCGGTGGCTGCCGGTGCCCGACGGCCACGTGCTTGCGGTCGACCGATCGGTCCGCACCGAAGCCACCAACGCCGGCCTGCTCTCGGAAAGCGCCGTGCAATCCCGCGAGCGGTACACCGTGTCGCTCGACGATCCGGCGGCGCCGACCCGCCCCGCCGCGGTCGACCCGAACCCGAAGCTGCGGCCGACCCTCAGCGGGTACGAGCCGCCCCTGCGGGTGCGCCAGCTCGCGTCGCAGGTGATCGCTCAGGCCGGCACCGACGAGCAGCGCGCCGAGGCGATCGCTCAGTTCCTTCGTCGCGAGTACCGGCTCGACGAGGAGTCGCCCGCCGGCCACTCCGCCCTGCTCATCGAGTCGTTCCTGTTCGACACCAAGCGCGGCCGGGCCGAGCAGTTCATCGGGGCATACGGGCTACTCGCCACCGCGGCCGGCCTGCCCGTACGACTCGCCGCCGGGTTCGACGTCGACCCCGGCACTCGAACCATCAGCTCCGACGATGCGGTCGCGTGGGCGGAGGTGGCGTTCCGCGGCGGCGCGTGGGTCCGGTTCAACCCCGTTCCCGATTCGGAGGCGCCACCCGCCGGCTCGACCGATGTCGCCGCGGCGCAACCCGCCGTGACCGCCGCCCCCCCTCCGGTGCCCACGACCGAGCCGCGCAACGATCCCAAGCTGGACACCCGCAAACAAAAGCGGGCGACCGATGAGCGATCGGTGCCGTGGTGGCTCGTCCTTGCCGTCGCGCTGCCCACCGCAGCCGCGGCGAGCTACGTGTATGCCGTCGTGGCGCTCAAGCGTCGACGCCGCGCCGAGCACCTCGACGTTCCGACCGATGAACGACGAGTCGTCGGGGCATTCCGGGTGTGCACCGACCGGCTCACCGACCTCGGCATCCGCCTCCAACCGTCCTCGACCGATCGCGAGCTGGTCGCCGCGGCGGCCGCACGCGTCGAGGCAGCCGGCGATCTTCACGGGCTGGCGGGCCTTGCCTCGGCCGCGACCTACGCCGACGGCGCCATCGAGCCCGCCGATGTAGAGGCCGCGCTCGCCACCATGTCCGCGTTCGAGATCGCAACGCGTCCGACGCGCTGGTGGCGGCGTCTCCGCCTGCGGCTCAGCCTCCGCTCGCTGCGGTCCGGGCTACCACCGACGCGCGACGCCGCTTCGCCGTCATGAACCACGCGATCCAGCGGTAGGAGCCGGCGGTCTTCAGCCGATACTCGATCGGCCAGTCGTCGGCGTCGACGGTCACCCGGCCGAGTAGGTCGCCTGCGCCGTCACCGCTCGGACCGCTCGCCACGGGCTTCGGCTCGACGGTCCAGAGATGGTTGTACCCCGCGGCGACCGCCGCGGCGGCGACCTCCGGCGACCAGTCGCCGTAGGGGAAGGCGAGGTGCATCGCCGGTCCGGCGCCCAGGTTGCGGATGTCGGACAACGACCCGGCGAGCTCGGTGGCGAGCTCGCCACCGCCGAGCGTCGACAACCGAACGTGGGTGCGCGTGTGCGAACCGATCGCGATGCTCTCCGGGAGCGCGCCGAGCCGCTCGGCGCTCATCACCGCATCGGCCGATCCGTCGGCTCCCGCCCAACGCGGGAGCGCAGCGAGCGCACCGGTGGGGACGAACACCGTGGCGGTGAGTCCGCGCCGCTGCAGTTCCGCCAGAGCGACGTCGGCCAACGTGTCGAGCGCGTCGTCGAAGGTGATGGCGAACCGGGGCGCCGCGCCGGGCGCCGTCAGCAGGTCGTCGAGCGAGACGACCTCGCCGAGCGCCACAAGCGCATCGAGCTGTCGTCCGAAGCGTTCCCGGTCGCGCTCGGGGATCGAGTGATACAACAGCACCACCCCGCGACCGTGCACCGAGGCCAGGCCGGGAATCCGCGACCGCACCCGGTCCGTCGCCCACAACAGCGACGACAGCGCCACCTTGACGGCGCGCTTCGCGTTCGAGTCAGGCATCGCGATCGCCCGCCGCGAGCAGCGCAACGAGCATTGCGGCGCGCCGGTCCCAGCCCGAATCGGCGACGGCGGCGCGGCGCCGAGCAGCCGCAGCGGCGCGAGCCTCGGGCCCGTCGGCCAGCGACGCGACCTCGGCGCGAAGTCGCACCACGAAGTCCTCGGCGTCGGCGGCGATCGACACCAGATCGCCGTAGCGATGCGCCTCCTCACACGGCGTCGACACCACCGGCAACCCGAGCGCCAGGTACTCCTTGAGCTTGATCGGGTTCGCACCGGCGATCCAGGTCGAGGTCGGCATCGGCATGATCGCGATGTCGAAGGCCCGCGCCGCGCTCGGGAGGTCCTCGTACGTGACGGGTCCGGTCATCGTGACGTTCGGTCGGGCCGCCAGACCGCGCGCGTCGACCGGCGCCGGGCCGATCAGCACGAACGAGGCCTCGGGGATCGCGTCCGCGCATCGTTCGATCAGGGGCAGGTCGACGCTCTGATGATCGATGTGGCCGAAGAAGCCGATCCGCGGATGCGGTCGGGCTGCGATCGCCGCCGGGATCGCGTCGTCATCGGAGCGATCGCGGCGGGGTCGAAAGTGCTCGAGGTCGACGCCATGATCGAAGAACACCGCGATGGCACCGGAGCGGCCCGATTCGCGTTCCATCAGCGACCTCGACGAATACAGCACTGTCGCCGCTCGCGCCATCAGGGCGTCCTCGAGCGCCGTCACACCCGCCCGGTCGACTCCGGGGTTCGCGGCGTGATCATCCGCCCGGTAGTAGACGACCCGGCGCCACCCGAGGTGCTCGGTGACCTCCTGCGACGTCGGCAACGCCGAGACGACCCACGGGTCGCGGATGCCGAGCCGTCGCGCCGCCCGGCTCACCTGAGCGGCGATCACCCGCGTGGAGAGCCGATCGATCGAGCGGATGCCGACGGGCGGAAGACCCAGCGGTGTGAGCAGCACGAGCCCCGGCACCGACGGCAGGGGGCGGGTGACCGGATGCCGCATCGAGCGCAGCTTGCGAACGATCCGCTCGACCGGACGATCGGCGTTGCGCGGCGTGGGCAGCCGGAGGCCGGTGCTGTTGATCACCAGCACCGGCCGCGCCCGCGCCAACTGGGACATGACCTGGAAGTCGCAGTGTGCGCGCCCGTGGATCGACCAGTCCTGACCGGCGAAACACACGACCGGCGGGACCACGAGATCGTCGGGGAACCCGTCCGCGGTTCCCTCCGCGGTTCCCTCCGCGGTTCCGAGTGTCGCCCGTGCGCGGTCGACCGCCGTGTGCACCGCTCGCTCGATCGCTTCCGGCGTGTACCGCTCCTCGGACAGATCCGACGCGTTGGCGGCGAGTTCGGCGGCGCGCTCCGGGTCGCGCAGCAGCTCGACGCACGCCGCCGCGAACGGCTCCGGGCCGTCGCCGATGCGAAGGTGTTGCCCATCCGTGGCGCCGAGTCCCTCGGCCCCGACCGTGGTCGACACCACCGGGAGGCCGTACGCGAACGCCTCGAGAATCTTGATCCGCGTGCCGCCGCCGCTGAGCAGGGGCACAACACAGAGGCTGGCATCGAGCAGTTCGGGCGCCATGTCGTCGACCGACCCCACCACGTCGACGCCCTCGATCTCGCCGAGCGAGGCGATCGCCTCCCCCTCGTTGCCGACGAGACGAACCCGCACGTCGGGCACCGCCGCCCGCACGAGGGGCAGCACGCGGCCCACGAGGAACTCGGCCGCCTCGGAGTTGGGCCGATACCCCATCGATCCCACGAAGAGCAGCGTCGGCCGACGGTCCGGGCGCACGGCCCACCGTTGCTCGGTGGAGGGACGCCGGTAGCCGTTGGGGACCACCGACACCGACGGCCGACCCAGCAGCGCCCGGTCGTCCTCGCTGCACACCGTGACGCCCGCCGCCCGATCGAGAATTCGCCGCTGCAACCGCGCCCAGCGGCGCTGATCGACGACATCGATCGCGGCGAAGAACCGGTCGCGACCACCGAGCGAGCCGTACTCGCGGCGAGCGGCCCTCCGCAGCGCGATCTTGCGATCCTGCAAGTCGTCGAAGTCGACGAGAACGGGGACTGCGACCGCATCGGGGAGCAGGTCCCACGCCGCGGTGTCGATCGCGACCACCGCGTCGAAGCGTTGTTCATCGAGCAGCCGCTGCACGAGCGGGCGCTGGCCGCGCCAGTCGACCTTGATCCAGGTCCAGGGTCGATGGTCCCGAGCCCACACCGCGAGCGCCGCCGGCACCGAGCGCCGGCGTGCGTGCACGACGTGCGCGGCGGCGAGTCGGACGTGCGGCGGAACCGCGGGTTCGGTCTGGTCGTCACCGAGCACGACCACCGCGGTCACCTCGGCGAAGGCGGCGAGCGATTCCAGCAGCAGGTTGGCACGCGACTTGAAGCCGGGATACGGCGGCCAGCACGCCCGATCGCTCACGAACAGAACCCGCGGCCGAGCATTGGTCGGCGGCGAATCCATGGACGGCATCAGCAGTGGAGTATACGAGTGCAGCCCCGTGTCACTTCCCGGCGGCCGCCACGATCGACGCTGCGATCGTCGGGGCGACCCCGGCGTGGAACAGCTCGTTGGGGTGGCCGGGAAAGCCCGGGGGGTCGAACGACACGGCGTTGAACCACGCAACCCCGCTCGGCCGGCAGATGTCGTGGCCGGTGGTCGCCGCGTCGAGGCTCACGTACGTGACGTCGTGCGCCGCCGCGACCTCGGCGATCGCTTGGTCGAACTCCGCGAGCCGCGCCCGTATGTAGTGCACATCGACAGCGAGCATCGGAGCCGTCGGCCAGCAGCCGTCACCGCTGACCCCCAGCGGGGAGCCGTAGCCGGTGGCGAACACCCGAGCGTTGGGCGAGCGCCGGTGGATCTCGTCGAACGCGGCCGCCAGGCGCGGCCGGGTCGCGGCGATCTTCGCCGCGATGCGGTCGACGCCTCCCTCGGTGAAACCCTCCACACACGGACGGCCGAACGGGGGTGGCCCGAGCGGCACCGGCAAGAGGTTCACGCAGTCGATCGCCGAGCCGTTGAGGTCGGCGTCGTTGCCGCCGATGCCGATCGTCACGAGCGTCGTGTCGGGGCGGAGCGAGTCGAACTGCGGCGGAGCGATTCCCCCGAGATTCGCCTCGAACGGCTCGGTGAGTGCGTCGATATCGGCGCCACCGCAGCTCGCATCGGTGAAGCTCGCCACGTCGAGCGCCTTGGCGACGAGCGTCGGCCAGTTCCGGTCCGATCGGCCGCAGTCGATCGGCGTGCCCACCTGGTTGTGGATCAGCGGCCCAGATACCCAGCTGTCGCCGAGCGCCACGTACCGGTGATGCCCGGTCGCCGTCGCGGACGGAACCCATCCCTGACTGCACCCGGCGACCGCTGCAGCCGATGCCGCGAGCGCCGCGAGCGCGGCAGTCACCCGCCGCGTTCCACCGCCACCGATCATGGTCTTCACCCCCGTTTCCACCCCGATCCACGGGGTAGGGGCCGAGTGTACCGAGCGGCGCGTCACTGTCCCGCGGGCCGCGTCGTGGTCGTAGCGGGCCTCGACTCGGCGAGCTCCCGCCCGAGCCGCGTCGAGAGGTCCTCGGCCACCAATCGCACGATCAGGTCGTCGAGGCTGAGCTCCTCGTAGTCGGTCCTGGCGATGTCGCTCGAACCCCCGAGTGCCGCGCCGCCCGCGCCGTAGCTGAGGAACACGAAGCGTCCACCGGTGAACTGGGCGAGCTGACGGAACACCACCTCGGCAGCGTCGTCCGCGTTCGACGAGGCGATCGGCAACACGCGGATCCCGCGTGTTGCGGCCGTGCGCATCGAGTCGGTGTAGGGCACTGCGACCGTCCGGTCGGCGTGCCCCGCGGCATCGCCGACGAGCACCACGAGCTGCGCTGCATCGCCCGCGGGCCGCCATCCGGGCGCGTCCAACGCTGCCGCGAGCGCCTCGTCGACCGCCTCGGGCGTATCCCCGCCGCCATCGGCGGTCACCCCGTCGAGTGCCGACGAGAAGGCTGCGACGTCGGAGGTGAACGCGTTCGTCGCCGTGACGAACGTGTCGCCCTCGTCGCGAAACACGACCATCCCGAGGCGCAGGTCGACATCACTGTCGAGCGCGTTGATGCGCTTGGCCATCGACTGCATCCCCGCCCGCAGGCGGTCGATCTCGTCGCCCATCGAGCCCGTCGCATCGATCACGAACATCAGGTCGATGGCGGCCGCCGCTGAATCCTGGCGATCGAGATCGATCGTCGCGCTCGCGCCCGGCGCGGCCGTGGCCGACCGGCCGTCCACCTCGAAGCGGTACTCGGCCGACTCGGCACCGTACGCACGGGGATGGAAGCGCACCGTGCCGTCGGAGGTGGTGCGCAGGGTGACGACCTTGGCCGAGCCGTCGAAGACGCTCACCTCCGCCCCGGGCACCGGCCGCTGTCCGGCCGCCCTCACGGTGATCACGATGCGGCCGGTCGGATCGAGGCGCCGGAACGGGACACCCCCCGTGCCGATCCGCTCCAGGTAGGTGAGGAAGCCCTCGAAGTCGGTGTTGTCGTCCACGCTGCCGGCGCGGAGCGCGCCCCCGTCGGGCGGGACGGCCGCGTCGTCGGCCGACGCCTCGGCGGACAGGGAGCGCTCCGAGGCTGCGGCGCCCGGCGCGCCCGCGACCGGCGCCGCCTTCGTCGCGTCGCCGCGACTGCCGTCGAAGTCGGGCGCCCCGTTCACCCAGCCCCCGTCCGCCGGGTCGGCGCGTTCGTCACCGCTCCCGCCGCTGCCGCCACCGCACGCAGCGAGCAGCACCGCAGCCGACAGGCCAAGCGCTGCCCCGTGCCGAATCCGGTGCCCGAGTCGTCGGCGTGGTCGAGCGCTCATGATGGTCCTCCACAGGTCGTCATGCACATGTGACGACGTCGACGGCGGATCGGTTCCCGCCGCGATCGCGGCGGTAGGGTTCCGCGATGCACACCAGTTCGGACACCATGGCCGGCGCCGGGGGCGTGCGGCTCGCCGTCACCCGCTGGACCCCGGAGGTCCCGGCCGTCGCAGCGGTGCTGCTCGTTCACGGGTACGGCGAACACAGCGGGCGGTACGAACCGGTGGCGCAGCGACTCACCGCCGCCGGCTACGCGGTGACCACGTTCGACCTGCGCGGACACGGCCGGTCGACAGGTGTCGCCCGCGGCACGGTCGACGACTTCGACCTGCTGGTCGACGACGTCGCCACGGTCGCCCGCTCCGTCGAGGGCGGCGGCGACCTCCCCCTGTTCGTGTACGGGCACTCCATGGGCGGGCTGGCGGTCGTCCGGCTCGCCGAGAAGGCGGCCGCGGGCACGGTGGACGTGCCGCCGATCGCCGGGCTCGTCGTGGCCAGCGCCGCGCTCGTCGCCGCCGAGTCGATCCCGGCGCCGCTCGTTGCGGTGGCGAACGTGATCGGCAAGCTGGCGCCGAAGCTGCCGACGATACGCCTCGACGGCGAAGCGATCTCGCGCGACCCGGCGGTGCGCTCCGACTACGACGCGGACCCGCTCAACTACCGCGGCAAGCTCAGCGCCGGGACGGGCCGACAGATGAACCTGGCCATGGCGGCGGCGATGGACCGGGCGCGCACGATCACGTGCCCGGTGCTGGTGATCCACGGCGACGCCGACCGGCTGACGGCGGTCGTCGGGTCACGGCGCTTGGCGGCGACGCTCGGTTCGGACGACGTCACGCTGCGGGAGTGGCCCGGCGCCTATCACGAGCTCCACCATGAGCCCGAACGCGACGAGGTGCTCGACACGATCGTGAGCTGGATCGGCGAGCGCGTCGGCCGTGCCGACTGATCACCCCTCGCCGAGCGCAACCAGGATCGCCGGGTCGGCCGCGGCGATCGAGGTGATGCCGGTGAGGGACATGGCGACCTCGAGCTCGCTGCGCAGAATCCGCAAGACGTGCTCGACGCCCGTTCGACCCCGCGCGGCGACCGCCCACGCCCAGGCGCGGCCGATGAGCACTCCGTCGGCGCCGAGCGCCAGCATCTTGAGGACGTCCAACCCCGAACGGACGCCACCGTCGACCATGATGTCGGTGCGCGTGCCGACCGCCTCGACGATCCGGCCGAGCGCCGCCGCCGTCGAGGGCACATCGTCGAGCTGACGGCCGCCGTGGTTCGACACCACCAGGCCGTCGACCCCGTGATCGAGCGCGATGCGCGCATCCTCCGCGTCGAGCACCCCCTTGATCACCACCCGTCCGTTCCACGACTCCCGGACCCACGCCAGGTCGTCCCAGGTGACCGAGTTGTCGAACTGGGCGTCGACCCACGACTTGAACTCCTGCGGCGTGCGGGCGCCGGGCACGGCGGCCTCGAGGTTGCCGAAGGTCAGGGGCTTCCCGCCGATCGCGACGTCACGGATCCACAGCGGATGCGTGGCCAGATCGAGCCCGCGACGGATCGACGCCGTCGTCGGGATCGTCCCGACCATGCCGTTGCGGGTGTCTCGGTAGCGCTCGCCGACCACCGGCAGATCGACCGTCAGCAGAAGCGTGTCGCAGCCCACGGCGTTCGCCCGCGCCATCAACGACTCGGCGTAGGTGCGATCGCGCATGACATAGAGCTGGAACCACGGTGGGACCGTGACGGCCGCCGCGACCTCCTCGATCCCGCAGATCGAGACCGTCGACTCGGTGAAGGGCACGCCGGCCGACTGTGCCGCCGTCGCGGCGGCGACCTCGGCGCGGGTGGCGAACATCCCGGCCAGACCGACCGGAGCCAGCGCGATCGGCAGGGTGCTCGAACGCCCGAACAGGGTGCACGACAGGTCGAGGCCGGACACGTCGCGCAGCACGCGTTGACGCAGACGGATCGACTGCAGGTCGTCGGTGTTGGCCCGCATCGTGGACTCCTCGTACGCGCCCCCGTCGATGTAGTCGAACATCTGCCGAGGCAGGCGACGGCGGGCGAGATCTCGGTAATCGCGCACCGAGGCCGGTGCGAGTCCGAGCGGGCGATCGACGCGGCGGAGCACAGGGCGAGCGTAACCGGCACGCCGCTCGGCAGGGCGGCCCGCCGAGCGGCCGAAGCGTCGCTGAGAAATGTTCAGCCGAAATCGCGACGCGACCTGTACCCTGTGTTCCGACGCCGCTCACGGCGTCGTCCGACCAAGATCGAAGGGGAGTACCCCACAAGCCCGTCGTCGTCATCACGGGCCCCGCTCCAACCGGAAGCGAGGCCCCGGCGGCAGGCACCACGTGATGGCGATGGCAGCCCTGGGGCCGCCAGACGGTACGGCGTGGTGGGGAAGACCTTCGGTTTCGTTCACACGAAGCCGAAGGAGCAACCCATGACCCCTCGATTCCCGCGGCCCCTCAGCCGCTTCGGCCGGATCCCTGGTACACCTCCACGGGCCCAGCGCGCACACTCCAGCGGACGCGCAGGCCGTGGCAGGTGTCTCCGGACGGCGGGGACACGGCGATGACCGCAACGCCCTGGGTGCAACCGGTCGCGGATGTCGTGCGCGACCACGCGGCCGATCCGACGGCCGGGCTCTCCGCCGAGGAGGCGGCACGACGCCTCGCGTCGGTGGGCCCGAATCGGCTCGCCGACGCACCCCGAACGCCGATGTGGCGACGCTTCGTCGACCAGTTCCGCTCGGTGCTCGTCGGGGTGCTGGCCGCCGGCGCCGCGCTCGCCGGTCTGGTCGGCGACCTGAAGGACACGATCGTGATCGGCACGGTGCTGGTGATCAACGCCGTGTTGGGCATGGTGCAGGAGTTCCGCGCCGAGCGCTCGCTCGACGCACTGCGCGCCATGCTGGCCCCGACCGCCCGCGTGCGCCGCAATGGCCAGCTCATCGAGATCGGTGCCGACGAGCTCGTGCCGGGCGACATCGTCCTCCTCGAAGCCGGTGACCGCGTCCCCGCCGACGCCCGGATCGCGCTCGCGGCCGACGCGAACACCGACGAGTCCGCGCTCACCGGCGAGTCGCTCCCGGTCGACAAGAGCGCACAACCGGTGGCCGATGCGCATGCCCCACTCGGCGATCGCACCTCGATGGTGTGGATGAACACCACCGTGACGCGCGGCCGGATCGAGGCCGTGGTCACAGCGACCGCGATGTCGACCGAGATGGGGCGTCTCGCCGCACTGCTCCATTCGGCCACCGAGACCGACACGCCGCTGCAGCAGCAACTCGAAGGGCTCGGCAAGCGACTCGCCCTCATCGCCGGTGGGGCCATGGTCGTGTACGCGACTCTGGGCTTGGCGCGCGGTGACACCCTCGGCGGTATCGCCTCCTCGGCGATCGCTCTCGCGGTCGCGGCGGTACCCGAGGGGCTTCCCGCCGTGGTCACCGTCACGCTCGCGCTGGGCGTCGGGTCGCTCGCCCGACACGGCGCGATCGTGAAGCGGCTCGGCAGCGTCGAGACGCTCGGCTCCACCTCCGTGATCTGCTCCGACAAGACCGGCACCCTCACGATGAACGCGATGTCGGCACGCGACATCACGCTGGGAGGAGACCGGTACGAGATCGAGTCGCACGGGCCGCTCCCGCTCGATGACTCCCGCCTGAGCGGCCCGCTCTTCGAGGCCCTCGTGCTGGCGTCCGACGCTGCGGTCGACGGCGACGACGCCGTCGGCGACCCGACCGAAGTCGGCCTCGTGCGCCTCGCAGCGCGCTCCGGGATCGACCTCGCCGACCTGCGCGCCGCCCGACCCCGGCGCGCCGAGCTCCCGTTCGACTCGACCCGCAAGTTCATGGCCGTCGTCGTCGACGGCGCAACCGACGGCGCGCCCGGAACCCTGCTGCTCGCCAAGGGCGCCGCCGATGTCCTGATCGAGCGGTGCGACGCCATGGCGACCGCGGAGGGCCCGCTCCCGCTCGACCCGCTCGCCGCCGATCGCATCGCATCGATGGTCGAGGCGTCCGGGCGGCTCGGGCGCCGGGTACTCGCCGTCGCGTCGCGTCGCGTCGAACCGTCCGCTCTCGTCGACGCCGACCCGGCACAGATCGCCACGGCCTGCACGACCATGACGCTGCTCGGGTTGGTCGGCCTGGCCGATCCGCCCCGCCCCGAAGCCGCCGAGGCCATCGCGACTGCGCGCTCAGCCGGGGTCGACGTGAAGATGATCACCGGCGACCACCCCGTGACCGCGACGGCGATCGCGGCGGAACTCGGCATCGTCGGACGATCTGTCCGCGGGGCCGACCTCGACGCGATGTCCGACGCCGAGCTCGTCGACTCGGTCGAGGAGATCGGCGTGTTCGCCCGCGTCTCCCCCGAACACAAGCTCCGCATCGTGCGCGCGCTCCAGGCGCGCGGCCGCATCACCGCCATGACCGGCGACGGCGTGAACGACGCCCCGTCGCTCAAACAGGCCGACGTCGGCGTCGCGATGGGCATCACCGGCACCGAGGTCACCAAGGAATCCGCCGACGTGGTGCTGGCGGACGACCAACTCGGCACGATCGTGCGGGCGATCGAACGCGGCCGGGCGATCTACGACAACATCGTCACGTTCGTCCGGTTCCAGGTCGCGACGAACACGGGCGCGATCTTCACGCTCGTCGGCTCGCAGCTGGCCGGGCTCCCCAAGCCCATGTCGGCGATCCAGTTGCTGTGGGTCAACATCATCATGGACGGGCCGCCCGCCATGGCCCTGGGCGTCGACCCGCCTCGCACCGGGGTGATGGATCGGCCGCCGCGATCTCCACGTCGGCCGATTCTGGACGGACCGACGCTGCGCACGCTGGTCGTGCACGGTGCCACGATGGCCACGGTCGCACTGTCGATCCTTGCGTGGGCCGAGCCGCGCCACGGCCGAGGCGTCGCGACGACCATGGCGTTCACGACGTTCGTGCTGATGCAGGTGGTCAACGCTCTCAACGTGCGCTCGACACGGACCGTGTTCACCCGCGACACCCTGCGCAACGCCCGCCTGTGGTTGGCGCTCGGTGTCGTGGTGGCGCTGCAGGTCCTGGCGGTGGAGTGGTCGTCGCTGCGAACGCTCTTCGAGACGGCCGACCTCGACCTCGCGCAATGGGGGATCGTGGTCGCGGGGGCCGCTGTGCTCGGCGTCGTCGACGAGGCGCGGCGACGGATTCAGCGCCCGTTGGGAACCGCTCGCTCGGCGACGCCGAGCAACCGCTGAAAATCGGACCTGGCGTGAAGCGGGCGGAACTCGGGTGACATGGCCAACCGGCGCGGATCGGGTCCGCGCTCGACCGCGCTCGTGAGCCACACCATCGCGTCGTCGAGCAGACCCCGATGGGCAAGCCCCTCGGCGACCACGTAGAACGCGTCGGGACGCCACCCGGCCTGGTACGACGCCATGGCCGCGGCGATCAGGTCGTCGACCGTTCCGTGGACGACGCGGGCGGCGACCGCCCGCGGTGCGAGGCCGGCCGTTGGACCCACGAACGCGAGCAGCTGTCCGACTTCGGGCCGATCGAGCCGGTCGATCTCCCAGGAATCGTCACGTCCCGCGAGTCCGTCGAGAATCGCCGACATTCGCGACGCATCAGCGCCGCTCCGCCCCGCGAGGTGCGCCTGCAGCCACGGCGAGGGGCCCGCTCCACGGGGGAACGCTCCGGGCACGCCGGTCTCCCATCCCTGCCGCTCGGCGGCGCGGATCGCGAGCGCCCGATCCAGTGTGCGCGACGCCTGCGCGTCCTGCGGGGTCGGCGCCGCGATGCCTCCGCCGATCCGTGCCACTTGCAGGGCACGCCAGCTCTCCAGGCCCGTGAACACGGCGATGAACAGCGCCGACATCGCGAGCGCCGGCGCCGCGAGGACGTAGTGCCACACGGCCCCGAGCAAAGGGGCGGTTAGGGCCTCTGACTGCTGGCGGCTGCTGAAGCTGCGTAGCGAGCCCTCCCCGCCCGAGAACGACAGCGCAACGATCACGCCGCTCACGACCACCGAGAACTGGAGGAACGCGATCCGCCCCGACGGCCCGGCGATGCGTTCGACCAGCGAGCTCATCAGATGACCGCCGTCCAGGGGCCAGATCGGCATGAGGTTGAGCACGGCGAGCATGACGCCCGCCCAGCCGATGGCGCCGTGGAGGTCGATGTAGCGCTCGGCCGCCGCCATCGATGTCGAGGGGTCCACGAAGGCCCGAACCACCGCCAGTCCGACCACCCCCAGCACCAGTTCGGTGCCGGGCCCGGCGAACGAGATCACGTTGCGCTGCCACCGGCTCAACGTGGTGCCGGGAAACGAGGTCCACCCGCCGAGGAACGACAGCCGCACCTCGGACGGCACGCCGAACGCCTTCGCCGCGAACGCGTGACCGAACTCGTGGAAGACCACGAACACGGCGATGGCGACCACGGTGTACAGCCCCCGCTGGCCACCGCCGGACAGGCTGTAGAAGATGAACAGGCCGAACGCGAACCAGAGGTCGAATCGGACCGGAATGCCGAACACGGTGAAGGCGGGGCGTGGCTGAGGCACGGCGCCACGCTACCGGCGCGGTCGCGAGCTACCAGCGCGAGCGCGACTCCTCGGCGAATCCGACCAGCCCGTCGAACGCGTGCTCCCGGCCGTCGTCGGCCACGTAGCGGCCGGCCCATCGCCCGAACACCTGATGCACCTCGGTTCCGAGCACGCCGAGCTCGGTTCGCGAATGGCGGTCGAACGTGGGCGTCAGCACCAGGTCGAGGCGGCCGTCGGGGCTGGTCACCCGCCATGGGCGCATCGGCGCATCCCACCGGTAATCCCACAGGAGCTCCTCGCCGATCTTGTCGAGCCGTCCGTCGACCAGCACGCCGTTCTCGGTGAACCCGGTGCCGACCGTCCACGTGCCGCCGAGCTGCAGCCCGATCGTCGCGCCGCCGCGTGAAGCCCCGGCGCCACCGCCCCAGTTCCAGCGGGTCCGATAGGGCCAGCGACCGCGGCCCACGTCGAGAACGCCCCATGCCGGCGACGACGAACCGAGCGCGATCGTCTCGGCGCCCACAAGCAGCGTTGCCCGAGCCGGCCGCGCCTGATGCTTGGAGGTGAACTGGAAGGTCGAGGGCGACCAGGGGATCACCACGTTGAGCGACTCGTGGCCCTCCGGCCGATCGATGACCGCCTCGATCGATGCCGAGGCGCCGTCGGCCTCGCGCCACCGAGCGCGGATCTCGGTCGCCGCCGCCTTCGACAGATCACCCGCGGCGCCGGGCGGCACGTCGCGGATCTCGATGGAGAGCTGCTCGCTGTCGAAGACGAGCGGCGCCGACCCGCTTTCCTCGGGCAGGGCGACACCGCGGGCGCCCGGCACCACGAGCGACCGGCCGCCGATGCGACCGGTCGCCAGCTCGCACCACCAGACGTCGACGATCCCGAGGTAGTCGACGTCGGCATACGTCACCGAAACCGCATGGTCGTCGGACAGGATCGCCCAGTAGTCCCAGCGCTTGGTCCGGCCCCACCGCCCCGTCAGATTCGCCCGATGCAGCGGCGCACGCGACCAGCCCCGTGCGTCATCGGCGAGCCATCCGCGCTCGTCGCACAGATCGACCGCACTCGTCAGCTCGCGTTCGTGAGTCGTCACGCATCCTCCACCCCTCGGCACCGGGCACTCATGCTGCTGCGAGCGTGGGTTGCCCGTCGACTTCGCCTGCCCGGGCGAGCGCGTTCCACAGCTCGCGCCGCACCGGTTCCGCTTCGAGGGCGGCCAACCCGTTCACGACGGCGAGGCCGTCGATCAGGTCGGCCTGCACCGCGGCGAAGGGGCGGCCGACCACCCGCACCGCGACGACCGGCTCACCGCGGGGGCGGGAGACGGCGCGATCGCGGCCGGGCGTATGCGGCGGGCTCCGGAACGCGGGAACGCGCAGCCCCAACCCATGCGCGGTCGCCGAGAGCACCCGAACCGTCTCGGCGAATCGCAAGGAGGAAGAACCCATGCGGCAACTCTCGCACGGGCCACCGACACCGAGGCGTGGCGCGTCCCTACGCCTCGATGTTGGTCATGACGTGCTTGATGCGCGTGTAGTCCTCGATCGCGTACGCGGACAGATCCTTGCCGTAGCCCGAGTGCTTGAACCCGCCGTGAGGCATCTCCGCGACCAGCGGGATGTGGGTGTTGATCCACACGCAGCCGAAGTCGAGGCGCTTGGCCATCCGCATCGCCCGGCCGTGGTTCGAGGTCCACACCGACGAGGCCAGCGCGTACGGCACGCCGTTGGCCCAGGCGACCGCCTCGTCCTCGTCGCTGAAGCGCTGCACCGTGATGACCGGCCCGAAGATCTCGTTCTGGATCATCTCGTCGTCCTGGTGGAGGCCGGACACGACCGTCGGTGTGTAGAAGTAGCCGCTGTCGCCCTGCCGGGCGCCGCCGGCCTGCACCGTCGCATGGCTCGGCGCCCGATCGACGAACCCGGCGACACGCTCGAGTTGCGACGCGTTGTTGAGCGGGCCGAACAGCACGTCCTCGTCGTCGGGCAGGCCGGTGCGGGTGCCGGCGGCCTGCGCGGCGAGCGCCGCGACGAACTCGTCGTGCACGCCGGGCGACACCATCACGCGCGTCGCCGCGGTGCAGTCCTGACCGGCGTTGAAGTACCCGGCGATCGCGATCGCCTCCGCTGCGGCCTCGATGTCGGCGTCGTCGAAGACCACCACGGGCGCCTTCCCGCCCAGTTCGAGGTGGCAGCGCTTGAGCGAACGGGCGGCGGCCTGGGCGACCTCCATGCCGGCGCGGACCGACCCGGTCACCGACACGAGCTGCGGCACCTCGTGCTCCACGAGCGACCGGCCCGTGTCGCGGTCGCCACAGACCACGTTGATGACCCCGGCGGGGAGGAACTCGCCCATCAGCTCGGCCATCATCACTGCGGTCACCGGCGTGGTGTCGGAGGGCTTGAGCACGACGGCGTTCCCCGCGGCGATGGCCGGCGCCCACTTCCACACCGCCATCATCATCGGGTAGTTCCACGGCGCGACCTGCGCGCACACACCGAGCGGCTCACGCCGGATCATCGACGTGTGACCCGCCATGTACTCGCCGGCCGAGCGGCCTTCGAGCATGCGGGCGGCGCCGGCGAAGAACCGGATCTGGTCGATCATCGGCGGCACCTCCTCCGACGCGGTCAGCCCGAGCGGCTTGCCGGTGTTGCGGGATTCGGCCGCAACGAACTCATCGGCACGCGCCTCGATCGCATCGGCGATCTTCAACAGGGCGGCCTGTCGCTCGCCCGGGGTGGTGTTGCGCCACGTCTCGAACGCGTCGGCCGCGGCGCGACACGCTCGGTCGACGTCGGCGGCTCCCGATCGCGCTGCGGACGCGAACACGCTGCCGGTGCACGGGTCGATCAGCTCGGTGGTCGCGCCGTCGGCCGCGTCGACCAGCTCACCGTTGATGTAGTTGCGAACGTTCGTGTCGGTCATGGCTGGGAGCATTGCCGACGAACGTCGGACGCGCAACGGGTCCGAACCGGCGACCGCTACGAGGCCAGGTCGTCGAAGCGATAGCTCAGCGCGATGTGTTCGGCCTCGCCGACGCCGGCGAAGGTGTGCAGGCGCTCCCGGGTCGCGGCGGTCGGAAACACCAACTCGTTGGCGGCGAGCGCCTCGCCCTCGGGCCCCCGTGAGGCGACCGCGTCCTGCACCCCCGACACCGGCGAGATGTACTGCACGTACTCCGTGATCGTCGCCGCGGTCTCGACGTCGTACACGGAGTCCATGAAGGAGGCTGCGGCGCGCACGTGCGGCGACCCCTTCGGGATCATCATCGTGTCGAACCACAACATCGCACCCTCCTCGGGCACGACGAACCGCAGGTTCGGATGCTCGCGTGCGACCTGTGCGAGGTCACCCGACCATCCCATCGAGGCGATGAACTCGCCCGATATCAGCCGGTCGAGGTACTCGTTCGCCGTGAACGCGCGGATCTGCCCGTCGCGCGTCGCCGTCGCGAGATGATCGAGCGCGGCGTTCGCGCCGTCGATGTCGAGCACCGATGGGTCGCGTCCCTGCATGAGCATCGTCAGCCCGACGGTGTCCTCCATCTCGCTGAGCAGTCCCACCCGGCCGGCGAACTCGGGATCGAAGAGGTCCGCGAAGCTGCCGAGCTCGCGTCCCGTCGCCTCGATGTCATACGCGATCCCCGTGATGCCCGCCTGCCACGGGAGGTGATGGGTCGCGCCCTCGTCCCACGGCAGGCCGAGGTACGCCGGGTCGAGGTTGGCGCGGTTGGGAATGCGGGAGGAGGGGATCTTCTCGACCCAGCCGCGGTCGACGAGGCGTGCCGCCATCCAGAACGTCGGCATCACGATGTCGGCGTCGATGGTTCGTCCCCGACCGAGGTTCGGTTCGAACACACGCACCCAGTGCTCGGCGTTGCCGTTGTAGTCGGTACGCCAGTCGACATCGAGCCCTGTCGTGTGTTGGAAGCGAGTGAGCGTCGTGTCCTTGCCGAACGGGTCGTCGTGGTCGTCGGTATCGATGTAGGCGACCCAGGTCGAGATGCGCAGATCGGCACCGTTTCGAGACGAGCCGTCGGCGCCGGCCGAGCGATCCGAGGCGCACGACGACAGCACGCCCGCCGCCATGGCGGCGCCGCCGCCGAGAAATGACCGACGCGACATCGCGCCACGGCCGCGCCCGCGCTCGCTGGGCGAGGTCGCGACGCGCGACGAACCGGCCGCTGACAGGGGCACAGGGCGAGAGCGAGCGTTCACACGGGGGTTGTCGGCACGCGTCACGGCCATGCTTGAGAATCCGCCGCGACCCACCGCGAGGAATCCACCGTCACCGCCCCGGCGACGACGCCGCCACCGGATTCGCACCCACCAAGCCAATGGAACAACGAAATCCAGAGCAGCTAGCCTGTATGACAACGGATCAGCATCCCTCTCCGCCTCGCGTGGCTCGGTGATCAACGACGCCCACCGCCATCAACCGCCGGCCGGACCAACTTCCGAGGAGCACCATGAGCGAGCCGATCACCGAACGGGCCAAGGCCATCGCGGCCACCGAGATGGAGCGCCTGCTCCAGCGCACCACGGCGTCGAAGGCGCTGTACGAGCGAGCCGTGCAGTCGATGCCCGGCGGCGTTGCATCGAGCTTTCAGCTCGGCGACCCCTACCCCATCTACCTCGAGCGCGGCGTCGGCGCCGAGGTGTGGGACGTCGACGGCAACGAGTACTTCGACTTCCACAACGGCTTCGGCTCGATCGCGGTGGGCCACGCGAACCCGATCGTCGCGGAGGCCGTCGAGAAGGCCGCCCGCAGCGGCATGCACTTCGCCGTCACCGTCGAGTCGACCGTCGCGCTCGCCGAGGAACTCTGCCGACGCTTCGACGTCGACCAGGTGCGCTTCACGAACTCGGGCACCGAGTCGAACATGACGGCCATCCGCGTGGCCCGCGCCGCCACCGGACGCGACGTGATCGCCAAGATCGAGGGTTCGTACCACGGCCACGTCGACTTCTTGATGTACTCGTGCACGCCCGGCGCCGAACAGATGGGCGGGCGCGACACACCGGCAGCAACGCCGAAGTCGAAGGGCATGCCCGCCGGGCTCGAGCAGTGGATTCGCGTGGTGCCCTTCAACGACGCCGACGCGTTCGAGCGGCTGCTCCAGGCAGAGGGCGACCAGATCGCAGCGCTCATCATGGAGCCGGTCATGATGAACGTGGGCATCGTGCTCCCGCAACCCGGCTACCTGGAGCGCATCCGCGAGCTCTGCACGCAGTACGGCGTCGTGCTCATCTTCGACGAGGTCAAGTGCGGGTGCACCATCGCCGCAGGCGGCGCACGTGAGCGCTTCGGCGTGAAGCCCGACCTGGCGTCGTGGGCCAAGTCGATCGGCGGCGGCGCCGCGATCGGTGCCTTCGGCGGACGAGCCGACATCATGGACGAGATCAATCACGGCGCCGCGCACCAGGGCACCTACAACGGCAACCCACTCAGCGTCGCAGCCTCGCTGGCGACGCTCACCAAGGTGCTCACCCCCGACGCGTACGCCCACTTCGACTACCTCGGCAAGCGGCTCGCATCGGGCATGCAGCGCTCGATCGACGAGCACGGCATCCCGGCGAGCATCGTCGATCTCGGGTGCAAGGGCTGCGTCACCTACCGCTCTGAGCCGCTGACCAACTACCGCGACTTCCTCGAGACCAACACCGAGCTGTACCTGGCTTCGTACCCGTTCATGATCAACCGCGACGTGTTCATGACCCCCGGCGACGAGGAGCAGTGGACGCTGTCGGTGCAGCACGGCGACCGCGAGATCGACCGCTACGTCGATGCATTCGCCGAGCTCTGCCAGGCACTCGCCGGGTAGCCACGCCGGGGTAGCTGCTCCGTGGTAGCTACCCCGGGTCGATACCTCGGGTCGGCCGCCGCCGCTACTTGGCGCGGCGGCTCGACACGATCGAGCTCCCGACGAGCAGTGCTGCGCTCACGATCAGGATCATCGACGCCAGCACGTTCACCTGCGGCCGGAACTCGACCTTGAACGAGTCCCAGATGTGGATCGGCATCGTGTTGGTCTGGCCCTTGTTGAAGCTCGTGATGATGTAGTCGTCGATCGACAAGGCGAAGCTCAGCAGCGCCGCCGCGAAGATGCCGGGCAGGATCAGCGGGAACGTGACCCGGCTGAACGTGCGCCACGGGCCGGCGCCGAGGTCGGCCGCGGCCTCCTCGAGACGCCAGTCGAATCCTCGGATCCGCGCCTTCACCGTGAGCGCCACGAAGCTCAGGCAGAACAGCGTGTGGGCGATGATGATCGTGAACATGCCGCGATCCCAGAACGACTCCGTCGGGATGCCGGCGTCGTTGAAGTCGATGAACATCGTCAGCAGCGACGCCCCGAGCACGATCTCCGGCGTCGTCAGCGGCAGGACGAGGAAGATGTCGACGCCGGAGTTGCCGCGGAACCGGTACTTCGACAGGGCGAGCGCCATCATCGAGCCCATCACCGTCGCGAGCGTCACCGAGACCGCCGCGACCTGCAGGCTGCGCACGAACGCACTGGTCAGGTCGGCGTCGGCGAAGGGGTGCAGCCAGTTGTCGAGCGTGAAGCCCTTCCACTGGAGGTTGTACTTGCCCGTCGGCTTGTTGAACGAGAAGGCGACGATCCAGATGATCGGGGCGAACAGGTACAGGAACACCAGGGCCGTGACGACCTGGAGTACCCGCTTTCCCTTGTTCGAAACCGGCTTGCTGCTCGCTGCGCTCATGCGGCCAGACCTTCCGTGCCGAACAGCTTGGAGTACACGAGCACCGCCACCGTGATGATGCCCATCAGGATGAGCGACAGCGCCGCGGCCGACGGGTAGTCGAGCTGCACGAGGAACTGGTCCTGCACGACCGAACCGATCATGGTGGTGTCGGGGGAGCCCAGGAACCGGGCGTTGATGAAGTCGCCCGCGGCGGGGATGAACACCAGC
>WBZL01000459.1_pt1 | contig 45674 bp, 28 predicted proteins | sample 5204291 | NCBI WGS metagenome assembly WBZL01 (sample SAMN12344345, study PRJNA552823) | activated sludge metagenome | biome: Activated sludge suspended growth; feature: Nitrification reactor; material: Wastewater; isolation source: activated sludge from nitrification reactor of wastewater... | reverse complement strand
CATAGATGAACACCGCGTGGGTCTGCTCGCCGTGCTCGCCCAGGCTTTCGCCGTGATCCGCTGTAAGCACCACCAGGGTGCGATCGAGCTCGCCTTGCCGGCGCAGGGTCGCGAGCAACGCTCCCACCCCGAGATCGGCCATCGTCACCTCGGCGTCGTAGGGCGTGGGTGCCTTAAGGCGCACCGCGGGGGCGGCTTGGTGCGGCTGGTGGGGGTCGAAGAAGTGGACCCACAGGAAGAAGGGCTTGCCGCCGCCTTCCTGCCGCCAGCCGTCGAGCCACTGGACGGCGCGGGCGGCGGTGCGCGGGGCCGGCCGATCGCGGATCATGAACAGCTTGGGCTCGTTCTCGGCCCACAGATCGTCGTCGTAGCCTTCAAAGCCCTGGCTCAGGTTGTAGCGCCGGTTGAGCACGACGGCCGAAACGACCGCCTGGGTGCGGTATCCAGCCCTCAAGAGGCGCTCGGCCATGGTGTCCGCCTCGTCGGGCAGGGAGTAAGTGCCGTTGTCGCGCACCCCATGCGCAGGCGGGAAAAGGCCGGTCATGATCGACGAGTGCGCGGGCATGGTGATCGGCGCGCTGGCGGTGACGTTGGTGGCCCGCGCTCCGTCGCGCGCCAGCTGGTCAATGTGGGGAGTCCGCGCCGGCCCATAGCCGTAGCACCCCAGACGATCCGCCCGCAAAGTGTCGATAGTGATCAGCAGCACGTTCGGGGGCCGGTCGGGCCGGCACCCGGCGAGGAGGGTGGCCAGCGCGAGTAGCACCAGGGCCCTGGGCCGAGAGCTGAGCGCCGGGAGCATGGCCAGTCATTCTATGGTTGATCTCGTCCGTTGAATCTCATTTCGAAGGGCGTCCCGGCTCGCTCTGGGAGCGTCGCCGAGCGGCGGTCGAGGTTCTTGGCAGTTGCTTGCAGGGCGCTGCGGGCCGTATACTGCAATCCAAGCTGTACCAGTGGTTTAGCCGGACTCACGACTGTCGATAAGAAGATCCCAGGCGCCCGACGCCTGGAACGGAGGAGATCTCGATGGTCCGATCTGGAGCGATGTTCGCCGCCCTGTTGCTGACTGCCGGTGCGAGCTGGGCGGACGTCAGCCGTCTCGAGCATCAAACTCTGAAGCATCAGATGGAAGCTGCCAAGTCGGGTCATACCCGCCACGGCGGGGTTGCGACGCGGAGTGAAGCTGGAAAGCCGAGCCGGACGGGCGAGCAGGCCCTGACGGATGCCTCTGGTCTTGAGTATTTCATAAATTCAAACATAACATTTGCGACCTCGAGCTCGGCCTCGGGCGCCGCGTCGGAGGCGTCCTACACGCAGGCAGTGAACGCCACCACCTCGGCTGGCGGAACCGTGGCCTCGACGCTCAACGACGCTTTCGACGGCTACAACAGCATCTGCGTCAGCACCACTGGCGCCTCCGGCCCCTGCGCCACAGGAGACACGGACTACACCATCTACAACGACAACGGCGCCGGCAGCCTGGACGCCGCCTGCGACGATGGCAACAACCAGGTAGTGCTAAACCCGCAGACGATCGGCAGCCTCACCCTGCAGCGCAAGATCTATGTGCCGGACAGCGACGAGTTCGCTCGCTGGGCCAACATCATCACCAACAACGGTGGTGGCACGGCCACGGTGCGCCTGCTGACCTCGAACAACCTGGGTTCGGACAGCAATACCGTCATCGTCAGCTCCTCGAGCGGCGACGCCACGGCGACCACCAGCGACACCTGGGTGAGCACCTTCCAGAATTACTCCGGCAACACCTCCTCCGACCCGCGTCTCGGGCACGTCTTTGGTGACGGCGCGGGCGCGGCCAACGTGAGCCTCGTCAACTTCGCGGACGGTGACGACAACCCCTTCTGGGGCTATGACCTGTCGATCCCTGCCGGCGACACGGCCATCATCCTCAATTACGTGACAGGCCAGCCGAGCAAGGCGGCCGCCAACTCGAAGGCTGCCGAGCTGGCTTCGGGAACCAACGCCAACCAGTTCAACTGCCTGAGTGCAACCGAGCTGGGCGAGGTGCTGAACTTCGCCGGCGCTGCCCCGGCTCCCCCGGGGCCGCCGGGCATCCCGACCGCGAGCACCCTCGGCCTGGCTGCCCTGACTGTGCTGCTCGCCGGTGCCGCTTTCCTGGTCCTGCGCCGCCGCGCCTAGCTTGCCCTCGATCGAGCGCCGCGGAGGCTTTGCTCCCGCGGCGCTACAATCTTCCCGTGCCCCGCGTCGCCGTCCTCGCTGACATCCATGGCAACGTCCCCGCCTTCGAGGCGGTGCTCGCCGACCTCGCTGGCCAGGGGGTGGACGAGGTGCTGGTGGGCGGGGACCTGGTGGGCCGGGGGCCGGAGGGGAGCGCGGTCGTTGCGCGGGTGCGGGCACGTGGCTGGCGAGCGGTCAAGGGCAACCATGAGGACTACATGCTCGACTTCCGGCAGGGCCGGGTGCCGGACGATTGGTTGTTCACCGAGGAGTGGTCGGCGGCGCGCTGGATGGCGGCGGAGCTCTCCGCGGGCGACATCGAGCTGATCGCCGCCCTGCCGCCGAGCCTCGCCTCCGAGGTGCTCCCGGAGCTGCGGCTGGTGCACGGCACACCGCGCTCGAACAACGAGGGCCTGGGGCCGTGGTCGAGTGAGCGGGAGCTCAGCGAGCAGCTGGCGGCGGTCGCCGAACCGCTGCTGGTCTGCGCCCACACCCACCGTCCGATGGTGCGCGACCTCGCCGCCGGGCGAGTGGTCAACGTGGGTTCCGTCGGCCTGCCGTTCAACCGTGACCCGCGGGCCCAGTACGCGATCTTCGAGCGGACCGCGCGCGGCCTGGCGGTCGAGCTGCGGCAGGTGCCCTACGACCTCGCCGAGATCTTCCAGATCTACGACTCTTCGGGTTTCCTCGCCGCCGGCGGTGCCACGGCGCGGCTCTTGCTCCTGGAGCTCGAGCACGCCACGCCCTTCCTGGTTCCCTTTCTCAAATGGGCGGACGCCGCACAGGCGCCGCGCGAGATCGGGCGGATCGACGAGTTCCTCGCCTTCTTCCGGCCGGACGAGCCCCTCTCTCATTTCTACGGCCGGCTGCGCGAGCTCGGCTAGCCGCTCTGGAGGCCCTATTTCCGATTCCATCGAAGGCAATGTCCAGGGCCTGGCGGCGGCTCAGCGCCGCGCCCTCGAACGCACCTACCGCCGGCGGGTGGACCCCGAGGAGGTGGTCTCGCCGGAGCTCGCCCGCCACCTGACCGAGATCTCGGCCGACCTCGGCCGCCAGGTGGGGGTCCTGCTCGGCCGCGAGGGCAGCGTGCGCAGCGTCATCGTCGGCGACGCCAACGGTCTGATGCTCCCCGACATCGGCCGCTTGCGCGGCGGCACGGGGCGCTTTCGCGGCCTGCGCCTCGTGCACACCCATCTCAAGGGTGAGCCGCTGACCCGCGACGACTTGAACGACCTCGCCTTGCTGCGGCTCGACTGCGTCGCCGCCGTCGAGGTGCTGCCGAGCGGCCTGCCGGGCCGCATCGACGTCGCGCAGGTGGACCCCGAGGCGCTGGTCGCCGATGGCGACGAAGCGGACGGCGGCGAGGGCAGGTCGCCCTTCCGCCTGACCAGCGCGCCGGACGTCCATCGCCTGCAGCTCGACTTCGACGCCTCGATGCGCGAGCTCGAGGCGCAGCTCGCTCGGGTGGCCGGGCCGCGGGCCGGCCGGGAGGCAGAGCGGGCGCTCGTCATCGGCCTGAGCCCGGACGACGAGCACTTCGCCGAGACGCTCGAGCTGGTGCGCTCGGCGGGGGTGGTGATCGCCGGCACGGTGCGCCAGAAGCGCAAGGAGGTCCATCCCAAGACGGTGGTGGGGCTGGGCAAGCTGCAGGAGATCGTCCTCGAAGGCATGCGCCGGCGGGCGAGCGTGGCGATCTTCGACCTCAACCTGAAGCCGGCCCAGGCCCGCGAGTTCGAGGACGCCACCGGCCTCAAAGCGATCGACCGCACACAGCTCATCCTCGACGTTTTCGCCCAGCGGGCGGCCAGCCGCGACGGCAAGCTGCAGGTCGAGCTGGCGCAGCTCAAGTACGCCCTGCCGCGGCTCACCGAAAAGGACGCCGGCCTGTCGCGCCTCACCGGCGGGATCGGCGGCCGGGGCCCTGGCGAGACGGTGCTCGAGATCGGTCGCCGGCGGATCCGCGACCGCATCCGTGCCCTCGAGAAGGAGGTCGAGAGCCTGGGCCGCCAGCGCGACCTGCGGCGCAGCAAGCGTCGCCGCGAGGGCATCCCGGTGCTGTCGATCGTCGGCTATACCAACGCCGGCAAGAGCACGCTGCTCAACGCGCTCACCAACAGCGAGATCCCGGCGGCCGACAAGCTGTTCATGACCCTCGACCCGACCAGCCGGCGTCTGCGTTTCCCCCGGGAGGGCGAGGTGGTGATCACCGACACGGTGGGCTTCATCGCCGACCTGCCGCCGGACCTGGTGGCGGCCTTCCGCTCCACCCTTGAGGAGCTGGCCGACGCCGACCTCCTCCTCCACGTGGCGGATGCGTCGGACCCTCAGCTCGAGGCCAAGGTGGAAGCGGTCGAGAGGCTGCTCGCCGACCTCGACCTCGGCGAGTTGCCGCGGTTGATGGTGCTCAACAAGGTCGATCGCCTGCCGCCGGAGGTGGCGGCGAGCCTCGCTGCCCGCTACGACGGCGTGGCGGTGAGCGCCACCCAGCGAAGCGGTTTTGCCGAGCTGCTGCACGCCGCCGAGGACCGCCTTGGCCTGGCTCGCAAGCTGCTTCCAGCTGGCGCTCTCGACCCGGAAGCCGCTCCGCCCCCCGAGGTTCCACCGCGCTAGCGTGCCCGCCCTGTCACGTTCGCGGCCTGGCCGGCACAAAAGCAGTGTGATACATTGAAAAAAACGTTCCTCCGGTACTGCTCGTGCGTTGTCGCGTGGTGATCGACCCGATGCTGTGTTGTCAGCTGGTGGCTCGTGAAGTTGGTGGAAGAAGAGCCCTGTGTTGCCCTGGTCCCGCCAGGTCCTGGCCGCTCTCCTGGCTCCGGCCGTACCTCGCGCCCACTCTGACGCTTGCCGCCTGTCGAGGGAACGTCGCCGGGTCCCCTCGTCATCCTCATCCGTTCGTTGCCCCGGCTTGCCGCACGGGATGGAGTAAGGAGCTATGGCCAAGAAGATCTACGTTGGGAACCTCCCCTTCAGTACCACCGATGATCAGCTGCGCGACCTCTTCGGCCAGTTCGGCGAGGTGCACTCGGTCAGCCTGATCAACGACCGCGAGACCGGCAAGCCACGCGGCTTCGGCTTCGTGGAGATCGCCGACGACGCCCTCGATCGCGCAGTGCAGGCCCTCGACCAGAGCAGTTTCGGGGGGCGGACCCTCAAGGTCAACGAGGCGAAGCCGCGCGAGAGCCGGCCGTCCGGTGGTGGCTACGGTTCCCGGTACTGAATCTGCTGCCTGACACGTCGGCGCCGGGGACCGGCGGCAGATTCGTCGCGGGACGCCAGGGGCGATAGGCTCGGGTTGCCGGCCGGGCATGCGGCTTGCCCGGCTCGCGCAGCGGACGATGCGGAGCGAGGAACCCAATCCCGAGCTGGTAGCCGCTTCCTGGCTGGAAGTGGCACGGTTTCATTCACCCTGGGAGGCCGAGCTGGTCTGTGCTCGGCTGGAAGCGGCCGGGATCGCGGCGCGCCTGGCGGACCAGAACGTCGTCCGCCTCGACTGGTTCATGGCGCAGGCGGTGGGTGGGGTCAAGGTCCTGGTGGAGGCCGAGCAGGTCGAGGCAGCCGAAGCGCTCTTGGCGCAGCCGCTGGAGGTGGCGGAAGTGGGCCTGGCCACCGCCGAAGACCAGCCGGGTGAAGCGCGCTGCCCCCGCTGTGGCACCGCCAATCTCGCCTTCGAGCGCTGGTCGCGCGCCGGCTTCGTGGGCTCGCTCCTGGTTCTAGGCTTTCCGATCCCCATCCCGCAGAAGCGCTGGCGGTGCAGCCGTTGCCAGGGCGAATGGCGCGCCGAAGAGGTTCTGTAGGCGAGAATTGACCAGGGCGGGTTTGAAACCCGCCCTACGGATCCTCACCCGAAACCCATCCCGAGCGGCGCGGCCTCTACCTAGACCGTTGTCAACACCTTCTCCAGGCGGGCAAAGGCCCAGTCGATCTCGGCCTGGGTGATGGTCAGCGGCGGCGCGATGCGGATGACGTTCTCATGCGTCTCCTTGCAGAGCAGGCCCTCGCGCTGCAGGGCCTCGCAGAAGCGCCGAGCGCCGCCGGCCGACTTCTTGAGCACGATGCCGATCCACAGGCCGCGCCCCCGCACTAGCTCGATGTGCGGCGAGGCGATGGCACGAATCCGCTCGAGGAAGTAGGCACCAAGACGAGCCGAGTTCTCGACCAGGCCTTCGGAGACCAGGACGTCGAGGGCGACGCGGGCCACCGCTGCGGCCACTGGGTTGCCGCCGTAGGTCGAGCCGTGGTCGCCAGGGTGGAAGACGCTCATCACCGCGTCGTCGGCGAGGAAGGCCGACACCGGATAGACACCGCCGGAGAGGGCCTTGCCGATCACCACCGCGTCCGGCCGGATGCCTTCATGCTGGTAGGCGAAGAGCTTGCCCGTGCGGCCGAGCCCCGACTGGATCTCGTCGCAGATGAGCAACACTCGGTTGGATGTGCAGAGCTCGCGCAGGCCCTGGAGGTAGCCCGTGGGCGGCACGATGATGCCCCCCTCGCCCTGGATGGGCTCGACCAGCACGGCAGCGGTGTTGGGGGTGATCGCGGCGCGCACGGCCTCGACGTCGCCGAAGGGCAAGATCTTGAAGCCCGGGGTGAAGGGGCCGAAGCCGGCGCGGTACTGCGGCTCGGCCGAGAAGCCCACGATCGTGGTGGTGCGGCCGTGGAAGTTCTGGTCGAAGACGAGGATCTCGGCCTGGCCGTCTGGCACGCCCTTGATGGTGTAGGCCCACTTGCGGGCGGCCTTGATCGCCGTCTCCACGGCCTCGGCGCCGGAGTTCATCGGCAGCACGCGGCCGAAGCCGGTGAGCCGGCAGAGGTCACGGCAGAAAGGCCCCAGCTGGTCGTTGCGGAAGGCGCGCGAGGTCAGCGCCACGCGCCCCAGCTGCTCGACCAGGGCGGCGACGATCCGCGGGTGGCAGTGCCCCTGGTTGACCGCCGAGTAGGCGGCTAGAAAGTCCATGTACTTGTTGCCCTCGACGTCCCACACCCAGATCCCTTGGGCCCGCTGCACCACCACATCGAGGGGGTGGTAGTTGTGCGCGCCGAAACGTTCTTCGAGGGCGATGAAGTCCTCGCTGGTGGTCGGGTGGTCGAGGTCCTGTTCGACGGCGGTGCTCATGGGGAAGGTCTCCTGAGGGCGCTCTCGCGGATGGGGGGGAACGGCACTTCGTAGCACGGAGATTGTCTCACAGCGTGGGGACGAGCTGAGCACTGCGGATCTTCTCGTCCGCGGTGACCAGGGTGGCGCGGAGGACCCGAGCCGTGGCGACCAGCAGGCGGTCGGCCGGGTCGCCCTGGAAGCTCGAAGGCAGGTCGAGCGTGGCAGCGGCGATGGCGGGAGAGATGCCCACTCGGCGCACCAGCGGGGGGGCAGTTGCCTGCTCCAACCAGCCACGGAGCGGGGTGCCGAGGCGGACCCGGCCGCGCGCGACGAGGGTGGCGATCTCCCACAACGAGACCTCGGCAACCAGGAAAGGGTGTTCGCCGCTCCCTGCCGCGATGGCCTCACGTTGCGCCGGTGAGAGGCGGTCGCCCCCGGCCATCCACCACAAGAGAATGTGGGTGTCGAGGAGGAGCTTCACGGGGTCTCACCTCGTGCCGCCGACGAGGCTTCGGGAGGCAGCAGGGGTTCCAAGGTGTCGCCGAGGATCTCCACCGTACCGATCAGGGTATGCTGAGGATAGGTCGCGCCTGGCGGGATGAACGGTGAGAGCTGGGCGACGGGCCGGCCCCGCTTGGTGATCACCACCGTCTCCCCGGTCTCGCCCACCTCGTCGAGGACGCCGAGGCACTGAGCCTTGAAGTCACTTGCCTTCATCTCTCGCAGATGACTAGTCAAACGGACCAGTCAAGATCTGGGCTCCCAGTGTGGTGATCGCAGTCGCTGGCTCAGGCACCGGCCCCCTTGATCGCCCTGCCGTATCATGGGCGGATGCCTTCTGGCTCCATCCCGCCCGGTTCGAGCTCGCCGGCCCTCGGGTCCCTGGTCGAGCTTCTCGAGGCCCTCAAGCGGGACGAGAAGCTGGCGGCGCAGGTCCCGTTCACCGCCTACCTACCGGCGCAGCAGGCGGCCTTCGGTAGCCTCACGCCCGAGCTGGCCCCCGCCCTCGCGCGTGCCCTTGCTACGCAGGGTGCGGCGCGTCTGTGGAGCCACCAGGCCACAGGGGTGGCGGCGGTCAGGCGTGGTGAGGACCTCCTCGTCACCACCCCGACGGCGTCGGGCAAGTCGCTGATCTTCCAGCTGCCGGTGCTCGAAGAGGCGCTCGCCGGCGGCCCTGGCCGGGCGCTTTTCCTCTTCCCCCTCAAGGCCCTGGGCCAGGACCAACGGGGCAAGCTCCTCGGCCTGGCGGCGGCCGCCGGCCTCGGCCCCGAGCTCGCTGGCTGTGCGATCTACGACGGCGATACGCCGCGGGAGGAACGCCGGCGGATCAAGGCCGAGCCCCCCCGGGTGGTGATCTCGAACCCGGACATGGTGCATGCCGGGATGCTCGGCTCGCTCGCCGGCTGGGAACCCCTCCTCGCCAGCCTGCGCTGGATCGTCCTCGACGAGCTGCACACCTACCGCGGCATCTTCGGCAGCCATTTCCACCACGTTCTGGGGCGCCTGCTGCGGGTCTGTCGGCTGCACGGCAGCCGCCCGACGCTGATCGCCTCCTCGGCCACGGCCGCCAACGCCGAGGAGTTCGCCAGCCGGCTCACCGGCCGTACCTTCAGTTGGGTCGCGGAGTCCGGGGCGCCGCGCGAGGGCCGGCACTTCGTGCTGCTGCGCCCCCTGGCGAGCCCCTACACGACGACCCTGCGGCTCTTCGTCCGCCTCCTCGAGGCAGGCCTCAAGACGATCGTCTTCACCAAGGCACGGCGGATCACCGAGTTGCTCTACTCGTGGCTGCGCCGCCAGGAGCCGGAGCTCGCCCGGCGGGTGGCCTGCTATCGCTCGGGCTTTCTCCCGGAGGAGCGGCGCAGCATCGAGCACCGCCTGTTCACCGGCGAGCTCGCCGGGGTGATCGCCACCTCGGCCCTCGAGATGGGGATCGACGTCGGCGGCCTCGACGCCTGCATCCTGGTCGGCTATCCCGGCAGCATGATGGCCACCTGGCAGCGCTCGGGGCGGGTCGGGCGTGGGGGCCAGGAGTCGCTGACCGCTCTCGTGGCCTTGCCCGATGCCCTCGACCAGTACATCCTCGACCATCCCCAGGAGTTCTTTGAGCGACCCTGCGAGCGCCTGATCGTCGATCCCACGAACGAGCCGGTCGCCCGGGCTCACCTGGTCTGTGCCGCCGCCGAGCTGCCGCTCTCGATCCAGGACGATCAGGAGCTGCTCGAGCCCTTTGCGCCCCTGGTGGGAGAGCTGCTGCGTGAAGGCGAGCTCCTCGCCCGTGCCGACGGCGGCGAGCTCTACGCTGCCCGCCGGCGGCCGCATCGCGAGGTGAGCCTGCGCGGCGTCGGTGCCACCACCACGATCGTCGACAGCGCGCGCGGCAAGGCGCTCGGCACGGTGGACGGGGTGCGCGTGCTCCACGAATGCCACCCCGGGGCGATCTACCTGCACGCCGGCCGGCAGTACCTGATCCGCGAGCTCGACCTCGACGCCCGCAAGGTGTGGGCCGAGGCAGTGCAGATGGACTCCTTTACCACCCCCTTGACGGAGAAAGAGACCGAGGTCACGGAAGTGCTCGCCGAGCGGGACTTCGGCGCCTTCGTTGGTCGCCTGGGCCGGCTACGGGTGCGCGAGCGGGTGGTTGGCTACGAAGAGAAGCGGCTGGGCTCGCAGGAGCTTCTCGGGCGCTATCCGCTGGAGCTGCCGGAGTCGAGCTTCGAGACGGTCGGCCTGTGGTGGGAGGTGCCGCGCGCGAGCGAGGAAGAGCTGCGCCTCGCCGGTGCGCACTTTGGCGGCTCGCTCCACGCCTCAGAGCACGCCGCCATCTCGCTCTGCCCGCTCCTCGCCCTCTGCGATCGCGGCGACATCGGTGGCATCTCCTACCCGCTCCACCCGCAGGTGGGCAACGGCGCCGTGTTCCTCTACGACGGCCACCCGGGTGGAGTGGGGATCATGGCGCGGGTCTTCCCCGATCTCCCCGACCTTCTGGCGCGGGTGCGTGACCTCTTGGCCACCTGCGCCTGCGAGGACGGCTGCCCGTCCTGCATCCAGAGCCCGAAGTGCGGCAACGGCAACCGGCCCCTCGACAAACGCGGTGCCGCCCTGGCCCTCGACCTCCTGCTCGGCCGGCGCGAGCCGGGGGCCGAGGCCCGGAGTGCCGCCGACAAACCACGGGCAGCCCTGGTGGCGGCGCCACGCCGGCCCTGGGACGAGGTGGCAGGGCCGTCGTCGCCGGCACCGCCGCTCCCGGAACCGCCCGCGCCCGTGGCTCCGCCGCCGGCGCGCCCGGCGGTGCCGCCGCGACGGCGGGACGACGAAGAGGTGCAAGGGGAGAAGGCACCGCCAGGCCGCAAGACCCGCTTCGCCGAGCTGAGCTCGCCCGCCGCCACGCTCGCTCGCGTTGGCGAGCCCGGCCACAACACCGTGCTCTTCGACGTCGAGACCCTGCGCTCGGCCGACGACGTCGGTGGCTGGAACAAGGCACATCGGATGGGGGTGGCCGTCGCCGTCGCCCTGGTGCTCGAGGAGGGCCGTTTCGAGGTCTACGAGGAGGGCAGGGTGCGCGAGCTGGTCGAGCTGCTCAAGGTGGCTGACCTGGTGGTGGGCTTCAACATCCGGCGCTTCGACTATGCCGTGCTCTCCGGCTACACGGGTGAGGACTACAACCGCCTGCTACCCACCCTCGATCTGCTCGAGGACGTGCACCGTCGCCTCGGTTTTCGGATCGGTCTCGGCGCCCTGGCCGAGGCCACGCTCGGGGTGGGCAAGTCGGCCGACGGCCTGCAGAGCCTCGAGTGGGTCAAGCAGGGCCGCCTGGACCTGGTCACCGACTACTGCCGGCGCGACGTCGAGGTGCTGCGCGACCTCTTCCTTTTCGGTCGCCGCGAGGGCTGCGTGCACTACCTCGACCGGCAGAAACGCAAGATCCGGCTGCCGGTCGATTGGTAGACTGCCGGCGCGACGAGCGAGCCTGCCCGGCGGCAGGCCGAGGAAGGGGACGGCGGATGGAGCCGCAGCGGCCAGAACGATGGGGGAAGCGCACGCACTCGGTGGAGGACAGGCGCCTCCTCGAGGGCCCGCGGTCGCGCAGCTCGGAGCTGCTGCGCCTGCTGCGGATCTCCGCCGAGCTGCTCAAGGGCTTCCGCGGCCTGCACTTCGTGGGCCCCTGCGTCACCGTCTTCGGTTCCGCCCGCTTTCAACCGGACCACCCCTACTACCAGCTGGCCCGCGAGGTCGGCGGCCGTCTCGCCGAGGCCGGCTTCACGGTGATGACGGGCGGCGGGCCGGGGATCATGGAGGCCGCCAACCGCGGTGCCCATGAGGCGGGCGGCTGCTCGATCGGCTGCAACATCCGCCTGCCGCACGAACAGAGGCCGAACCCCTACCTCGATCGCTTCCTCGAGTTCCGCTACTTCTTCGTCCGCAAGGTGATGTTGGTCAAGTACTCCTCCGCCTTCATCGTCATGCCGGGCGGTTTCGGCACCCTTGACGAGGTGTTCGAGACGGCGACGCTGATTCAGACGGCCAAGATCGCGGATTTCCCGTTGATCCTGATGGGCACGGAGTACTGGTCCGGGCTACGTGGCTTCCTGGAGGAGACCCTGCTCGCCGCCGGGACCATCGACGCCGGTGATCTCGCTCGCCTCACCTTCACCGACTCGGTAGACGCGGCGATGGAGCTGGTCACCGGCGCCGCCACCGGCCGCTTCGGGCTGGACCTCAAGCCGATCAAGCCGCGGGTGCTGCTCGGTGAGCGGTCCCCCGCGCCGCGGCCGCGCCCCGCGGCTGGCGAACGGGCGGCGGCTGGCTCCCTCTAAGGCGATGAGCACGCGGGCGGTGGTGACCGCAACCGGCGGCGCGGCTGGTTCGGCGCGGCGGAGCGAGCTGCTCCCGCGCCTCCAGCTGCTGATGGCGGCCTTGCTGTTTTCGACCGGGGGCACGGCGGTCAAGGCCACCGGCCTCTCGGCCTGGCAGGTCTCCGGCGGCCGCTCGGCGCTGGCCGTCGTCGTCTTGCTCTTGGGGCTGGCCTGGCAGGGCCGGCGCCTGCCCCGGGCACGCTGGCGGACCTGGCTGGTGGCCCTCGCCTATGCGGTCACCCTCACGCTCTTCGTCAGCGCCAACAAGCTGACCACGGCGGCGAGCGCCATCTTCCTGCAGTCGACGGCGCCCCTCTACGTGCTGCTGTTGGCCCCGTGGTTGCTTCGCGAGCCGGCACGGCGCCGTGACCTCCTCTTCATGGCAGCCATCGCCGGTGGCCTGGCGCTCTTTTTCGTCGGCCTCGACCCGGCCTCGGCGAGCGCCCCGAACCCCCTGGCCGGCAACGTGTTGGGTGCCGTGGCTGGCCTCACCTGGGCGTTGACCCTGCTTGGGCTGCGCTGGCTCGCTCGCGATGGGGCTGCCCAGCAAGCGGACCTCGCCGCCGTGGTCTACGGGAACCTCATCACCGCTCTGATCGCCCTCCCCAGGGCGCTGCCGGTAGGGGAGGTCGGTGGCAAGGACCTCGCCGTGCTTGCATTTCTCGGGATCTTCCAGGTGGGCCTCGCCTATTTCTTCTTGATGGCGGGGATCCGGCGGGTGGGCGCTCTCGAGGCCTCGCTGCTGATCCTCGTCGAGCCGGTGGCGAGCACCTTCTGGGCCTGGTTGGTGCACGGCGAGGTGCCGAGCCCCCACTCGCTCACCGGCGCGGTGCTGATCGTCGGTGCAACGATGACCAAGACCTGGCTCGACACCCGGCGCCCGGCCTTGCTCCCGGCATGAGCGACGAACGGCCATCGCCCGAGGTGTCCGCCGCGGAAGAAGCCGTCGTCGAGGTCGATCTGCAGCGGGCCGGGCCGGCGGGCACGGCGGCAGCGCGGGACCGGGTGGCGGTCGAGGACCCTTTGGAGGTCCGCCTGCGGGCCGGCGACGAGGTGGTGAGCCTCGCGGTGACGATGCGAACGCCCGGCGCCGATCGCGAGCTCGCCCTCGGCTTCCTCTACGCCGAGGGGATCGTGCGCGACCTCGGGCAGGTGCGCACCACCCGCCAGCTCGACGACCCGTGGGGCTCGGCGGGGGGGCGGTCCAACGTGCTCGAGGTCGAGCTGGTCGCCGGTCCCTTGCCGGACCTCGCGCGCCTGTCTCGCCATTTCTTCACCAGCAGCTCCTGCGGCGTCTGTGGCCGGGCCGGGATCGAGAGCCTGCGCCTCGCCGGCCAGCAGCCGATCATCAGCGCCGCCGCCTTCGCGCTCCCGGTTTTGCACCGGCTGCCGGCGCGCTTGCGGGCCGAGCAGGGCAGCTTTGCCTTGACCGGCGGCCTGCACGCCGCGGCCTGGTTCAGCCGCGAAGGCGAGCTCATCGCCTGCCGCGAGGACATCGGCCGCCACAACGCCCTCGACAAGCTGCTGGGTTGGGGCTTGCTGGCCGGGAGGCTCCCCCTGGGCGACGGCATCGTCCTGGTCTCGGGCCGGGCGAGCTTCGAGATCGTCCAGAAGTGCCTGGCCGCGGGGGCTGCCTGCCTGGCCTCGGTGTCGGCCCCGAGCAGCCTGGCGATCACGCTGGCGCGGGCCTTCGACCTCACCTTGGTCGGCTTTCTGCGTGATGAGCGCTGCAACGTCTACGCGGGGTCGTCGCGGGTCGTCGCGGCGGGCTAGGCGAGGAAAAATGCCGCGGGCTCGCGGCGTTTGGCGGTCCGGAGCCCGCGGGGCGAAGAAGAGCCGAACCGCTCCGAGATCGGCTGACCGGCCCCGGGGGCCGGCCGGAGGATCCCGGTTCTCCCGCGAGGAAGCCCGGAGGCGCAGACTCGGGCCACATCGCGGTCGAGAGTTCGGGTGATCCCGGTGCGCGCTGCCGTCGCCAGTTGGGATCAGTGCCCAGCGACGACGAGAGCGTAGCGGGGTCGAGATGAACGGGAGATGAACGCCAGCGGCCAGCTTGCGCCTGGCCTGGCCGGGGCGATAGCGTCCGCGTCCATGCTCGCAGCCCTGCAGCCCTTTACGACCGTCGACGGCTGGATCGCCCTCCTCACGCTGGCGGCGCTCGAGATCGTCCTCGGCATCGACAACATCGTCTTCATCACGATCCTGGCTGGCAAGCTGCCGCGCGCGCGGCAGCTGACGGCCCGCCGCCTGGGCCTCGCCGTGGCGCTGATCTCGCGGCTGGCCCTGCTGGCGACCCTGTCCTGGGTGGTGGGGCTGACCCAGCCGCTGTTCACCCTCCTCGGCCATGGCGTCTCCGGGAGGGACCTCATCCTGCTGGTGGGCGGCCTCTTCCTGATCACCAAGGCGACCTTCGAGATCTACGACAAGGTGGAGGCGGCACACCCTGCCCGCGAGCTGGCGGCCGGCGAGGCTGGAGTGTCGATGGCCTCGATCTTGGTCCAGATCATGTTCCTCGACATCGTCTTCTCGCTCGATTCGGTGATCACGGCGGTCGGCATGGTGCCGCACCTTGCCGTGATGGCGGCGGCGGTGATCGTGGCGGTGGCGGTGATGCTGATCTTCGCCGGGCCGGTGGGCGACTTCGTCGACCGCCACCCGTCGATCAAGATCCTCGCCCTGTCCTTCCTGGTGATGATCGGCGTCTTGCTGGTGGCCGAGGGCACGGGCCGCCACCTGGACAAGGGCTATGTCTACTTCGGGATGGCCTTCGCGCTGCTCATCGAGCTGCTCAACATGCGTTACCGAGCTCGTCGCGAGCACGGCAGCACCGCCTCGGCCTGAAGCCTTCCCGGGGTTGCTGCCCCGGGCTGTCGACAGGACGGCGGTCGCTCCCGCAGGGAGCTTCCTCGATAGCCCGCGGCGGGAGCCGCGGGTCTCGTCAGCGTTGCGAGGGTTCGGGTCCGCCTGCCCGGGGTTTCCACCCCGGGCCCCCTGATCTACTGCTGCCAGGGCTTGGCGCCGGCCTTCTTGAGGACGGCGGCGACCTCGGCTCGCTGCATCACCTCGGCCATCATCAGCGGCGTCGCGCCGCCCTTCGCTTTGGCATTGACATCGGCGCCGCCGGCGATCAGCGCCTCGACGAGCTCACGGGGGCAGGTCTGGGCGGCCCAGATCAGCGGCGTCGAGCCGTTCTCGTCCTTGACGTTGACGTTGGCGCGAGCCGCGATGAGCACTTTGGCGAGGGCCAGGCGGCGGTCCGCCGGTTCGTTGGCGCAGTACATCGAGGTGTACATCAGCGGCGCAATGCCGTTGCTGCCCACCGTGTCGGGCGACATCCCAGCCTTCAAGAACAGCTCGACCGCCTCGACATCGGCGTCCCACACGGCCTGCATCAGGCCCTCGGCGTCGTAGGCGTAGCCGCGTTTGCCGATCTCGTACTTGAGCTGGGTGAGCGGCGTGACCTCCTTGCCCTGCGCGCCCTCGGGTGTCCAGCCGACGGGCAGGGTGCCTTCGATGAGGCGTTCGAGCTCGACCTGGCCGCCGACCGTGATCGCGGCCTTGAGCTGGACGTTGAAGTGCCACTCCTGACCGAGCGGCTTCGAGGAGAGCTTGGCCTCGACCCTCTCCTCGTCGAGCGCCCCGAGGTCGAGCACCGCGAGGCCCTTGGTGGCGAGGCCGCTCTCGTTGAGGCGAGCCTGGTAGGGCGCCACCCGCAGGTCGTCATAGCCCAGGTGGAGGGTCGCTCGGAGGGCGTTGAGCTTGCCCGCACCTGCCAGCTGGTAGAGGCGCTCGGGGCTCCGATCGCCCGCGGCGACGGGTCGGTCGGCAACCAGGATCACTAGGTAATGGTCGCTCTCGTCCTCAGGGTCGGACTGCTTCTCGGCCCACACCTGATCGAGCTGTGTGGTCTTGCCGCGGACGGTGAGGGTGCCGAGGGCGGTGTCCTTGGCGAGGGCCGGAGCGGCAAGGAGGCTCAAGGCGAAGAGGGCGAGACGGCATCGGCTGGGCATGGTTTCGCTCCTGGGCAAGCGGCTATTCTGCTCCCTTTCGGCCGCGGCTGGGGAGGTAGCGTTACCGCGCCGCACGCCGACGCCTGACTCGGCTATCTGATCGCCCCGAGGCCCATCACCGCGGCCAGGTGGCCCTCACTCTGAAGCAAGCGGGCCACCCCCTGCCACAGAAGGTCGCGTTCGGGCCCTGGGAGTAGGGCGTGCGGTAGGGGTGCGAAAGATCACGGCCGCCGGCACGTTGTGTGGGTAGGAAATCGCCCCCTGGCAGCGCTGCCAGCCACCTCGTCCTTGTCTCGCTCGAGGAGGGTGACTCATGCCCCACGCCGCCTCGCTCTTGCGTTGGACTCGCCGATCCGCCACGACCAGTGCCATCCTCGCCGCCTGCCTTGCCCTGGCCCTGCCCAGCTCCGCCTGGGCGGCCGGGGTGGTGACCGTCACTGTCGACCCCTCGCAGGTGGTGAAGACCATCGCCTCGGGGGCCGTCGGCTGGGGAGCGATGTGGAAACGGGAGATGCTGTGGCCGGCACCTGGTCCACTCACCTCCGACGCCGAGCATGCCCTCTACATCGAGCACCTGGCCGAGACGCTCAAGCCCCTCGTCGAGGCGGCCGACCTGCGCCAGGTGAGCTGGCCGTGGGGCGTCTCGTTCTCCACCTGGGGCGTCAACTGGGAGAACAGCGCTCGGCCGTGGTCCGCCCGGCCGGCGGACTGCGCGCGCATCGTCCTCCTGAACCTCGGCAGCGGCTGGTGCGAGCGGACGGTGGTCGGCGTCGGCGACCTGCTCAAGCTGGCGGATGCCTGGGGCCTCGAGGCCCTCACGCTGGCGGTCCCCCTGGCGGTGCTCGATGGCACGCGGGTGCGTTGGGGCCCGAACTTCATCACCCACGTGATCGACGCGCCGACCCGCGAGCGGATCGCCGGCCACGCGCGGGCCCTCGTCGACTTCCTCGCGACTCAGCCCGGCTGGGACCGCCTGCAGCGCGTCTACCTCGAAGCCGGCTGCGAGTGGCGGCACTACGGCCAACCGACCGCGGCAGCGAGCTACGCGGCCTTGATCCGGCGCTTGCGCGAGGTGATCCCGGAGGAGAAGGTGGTGATCGTGGCCTCGGCCTCGGACAGCGCCGACCTCGAGCCCGCCAAGGCGGCGCTGTGGAACCGGCCGCTCTACGAGCAGCTGGTCGACCTTGCCGGCGTCGCCTTCGACCTCCACCGCTACCGTGGCATGGTCGATCTCGACGCCGCCCCCGATGGCAGCACCGCTGCCACCGCGGCGAACACCGATCGCCTGGTCCGCACCGGGGTGAGCCAGCGGGGCTTCTTCGGCGTCGAGCCGGCGCAGTGGGGGGGCGAGGGCCCGCCTATGCCGAGCATCTTGCTCGAAAACGCCATCCACGGGCTGGTCGGCGACCACGCGACCCACAGCAGTGAGCCCTGGCCGTGGCCGGCCGTCCTGGCCCACGCCGACCTCGTCCGCGAGGCGCTGGCGAGCCCGGCCCTCGCCTTCCTGGGCTGGACCTGGTTCGCCGAGGACCTGCCGCGCGAGTGGCCCCATGGTGCCCTGCTGCCGGATGGCCGGCTCGCCATCCACGCCCAGGCCCAGGCCTTCCTCTCGGCGCACCACCACGGTGTGCTGTTGCGGGCGAGCTCGAGCGACGAGACCGCCGTGCGCGCCAACGTCACGCGTGGCCGTGATGGTCGCTTGCGGCTCTACGGTGGCAACTTCGGCCGTGACCTCTGCGAGGTGCGGCTGGCGGGCGTGCCGGCAGGCCCTGCCCTGGTCGAGACGTTCGGCGAGGGTGGGCTACGGCAGCTCTGGACCTGGGACGGCAGTGCCCCGCTCCGGCTCCCGGCGCTGACCCTCTTCCGGGTCCTCTTCTGAGGTCCAGCCGGGCGCTCGGCCTACCGCCAGTCATGGCTCGGCACGCGGGTGAGCTTGGCCAGCGGCCAGAAGCGCTCGGCCTGGATCGACAGGCTGCCGTCCTTCTTCTGCAGCCGGCCCTCGATCATCAACCCCGGTGAGCCGACGATCACCGCCCGGTGCTCCTGGAGCTGCTCGGGGCGCACGATCGCCTGCGCCATGCCCGATTCGTCCTCGAGGGTGACGAAGAGGACGCCCTTGGCTGTGCCGGGGCGCTGGCGCACGATCACCGAGCCGGCGATGCGCACCCGGCGGCCGGTGGGCAGGCGAGCGAGCTCGGCCATCTTGACGGCACCGTAGCGGCGCAGCCGCGGGCGGAAGTAGGCGAGGGGGTGGGCGCCGACGGTGACCCCGGTGGCGTGGTAGTCGGCGACCGTCTCCTCGACCCTGGACATCTCGGCGAGCGGCGAGCGGGAGCTCGGCTGCTCGCCGAGCAGGGGGCCGGCGTCACGTGCCGTCCACGCCACCTGCCAGAGGGCCTGGCGGCGGCTGAGCCCGAAGCCGGCGAGGGCGCCGGCCTCGGCGAGAGCAGTCATCTCGGATTCGCCCAGCTGGCAGCGGCGCAGGAGGTCGTCGACGCTGCGGAACGGCTCGCGGGCGGCCTGCTCTTCGATCCGCAGGCCGCTCTCCTGCTTGAGACCGCGCACGTAACGCAACCCGAGGCGGACGGCGCCGGGGGGGCGGGCCCTCACCCCCGACCCCTCTCCCCGCCTTCCGCCCGGCCCGACCGGGAGAGGGGCGCCGTCCGTGCGTCCCCATGCTCCTTCTGGCCTGTGTGGAGCTTCCCCCTCTCCTGGTCGGGGGGATTGGGTGGTGAGGAGAGGGGGACCGAGGGGGTGAGGTCCCTCCCACCGGCACTTCCACCCCGAGTGGGCGACATCGATCGCCCGCACCTCGACGCCGTGGTGGCGGGCGTCCTGGATCAGGCTCGCCGGATGGTAGAAGCCCATCGGCCAGGCGTTGAGCAAGGAAACGTAGAAGGCCGTCGGGTGGTGGGCCTTCAGGTAGGCGCTGGCGTAAGCGATCAGGGCGAAGCTCGCGGCGTGCGACTCGGGGAAGCCGTAGAGGGCGAAGGAGGTGATCGACTGCACGATCTGCTCCTGTGCCTCGCCAACGATGCCGCGCGCCGTCATGCCGTCGCGCAGGCGTTGCTCGAGGGCCTCCATGCGCTCGTGGGAGCGCTTGAAGCCCATCGCCCGCCGCAGCTCCTCGGCCTCACCGCCGGTGAAGCCGGCGGCGACCATCGCCACCCGCAGGATCTGCTCCTGGAAGAGCGGCACGCCGAGGGTGCGGGCGAGCACCGGCTCGAGGCTGGGATGGGGGTAGACGACCGGCTGGCGACCGCGGCGGCGCTCGAAAAAGGGGTGGACCATGCCGCCGACGATCGGCCCCGGGCGGATGATCGCCACCTGCACCACGAGGTCGTAGAAGCGCTCGGGGGCGTGGCGGGGCAGCGACGCCATCTGCGCCCGGCTCTCGATCTGGAAGACGCCGACGGTGTCGGCCCGGCGGATCATCGCGAAGGTCTTGGCATCGTCCGGCGGCAGATGGGCGAGGTCGAGGTTCTGGCGCTCGTGGCGATGTACCAGGGGCACCGCCTCCTCGAGGGCGTTGAGCATCCCGAGGCCCAGCAGGTCGACCTTGACGATCCCGAGATCGGCGCAATCGTCCTTGTCCCACTGCACGACCACCCGCCCGGGCATCGAGGAGGGCTCGAGGGGGACCACCTCGTCGAGGCGGCCGGCGGCGATCACCATGCCACCCGAGTGCTGGCCGAGGTGGCGCGGCAGGTTGTGGATCTGTGTCCACAGCCGGGCGAAGAGCCGCATCCGGTGCTCTGCGGGGTCGAAGCCGGCGGCGGCGATCTCGGCCTCGAGGTCTTTGCGATCGCCGCGCACGAGGTCGTAGCGGAAGCTGCCGAGGCGCTTGGCGAGCTTGTCGATCTGCTCGTTTGCATAGCCGAGGGCCTTCGCCACCTCGCGGGTGGCCGAGCGGTCGCGGTAGGTGATGACGTTGGCCGTCATCGCCGCGCCGTGCGGCCCGTAGCGCTGGTAGACGTACTGGATCACCTTCTCGCGCTGCGGCCCGGAGGGCAGGTCGAGGTCGATGTCCGGCCACTCGCCGCGCTCCTCGGAGAGGAAGCGCTCGAAGAGCAGGCCCATCTTCACCGGGTCGACGGCGGTGATGGCGAGGGCGTAGCAGACGGCGCTGTTGGCTGCCGAGCCGCGCCCCTGGACGAGGATGCCCTCGCGCTGGCAGAAGCGGATGAGGTCCCAGACGATGAGGAAATAGCCGGCGAGATCGAGCTTCTCGATCACTGCCAGCTCTTTGGCGAGCTGCGCCTGGGCGCGGGCGGAGAGGGGGCGGAAGCGGGCCGGGGCGGCGTTCCAGGTGATCTGGCGCAGATAGGAGGCCGGGGTCTCGCCCGGGGGAAGTGGGAAGTCCGGGAAGCGGTAGCCGAGGTCGGCGAGGGTGAATTGCAGCCGCTCGGCGAGGGCGTGCGCCTCGGCCACCGCCCCTGGCAGGTCGGCGAACAAACGGGCCATGGCGGCCGGGGCCTTGAGATGGCGCTCGCGCTCGCCGGCCAGCCGGCTGCCGGCGGTGTCGAGGCTCACGTGCTCGCGGATGCAGGTGAGCACGTCGTGCAGGGGCTTGTCCTCCCGCCGCGCGTAGCGCACCCCGTTGGTGGCGACCAACGGCAGCCCGATGCGCCCCGCGAGCTCGACGAGCAGGCGGTTGCGCTGCTCCTGCTCGCGCTGGCCGTGGCGTTGCACCTCGACGTAGAGGCGGCCGGGGAAGAGGGCGCGCAGCCGTTCGAGATGGCGCCGTGCAGCCGCCTCTCCGCCCGTCTCAAGCAGCCGGGGCAGTGGGCCCTCGTCACCGCCCGTGAGGCAGCAGAGGCCGCCGGTGTGGGCCTCGATCACTTCCCAGTCGGCGCGCGCCTGGCCCTTGGGGCGGCCGCGCGCGGCGGCGGTCAGCAGCCGGCAGAGGTTGCGGTAGCCGACGCTGCTCTCGACCAGCAGGGTGAGGCGGGGGGGGCGCTCACCCCCCGGTACGGGCAGCCGTGGCAGCGGCTCGGGAACCAGGCCGAGGGGGCCGCTGCGGGGCCCCGCAGCAGCGGTTCCGGCCTCCGTCGCGAGGTCGAGCTCGGCACCGACCAGGGCCCTGAGGCCGGCTTGCCGGGCGGCGCGGTAGAAGCGCGGAGCACCGTAGACGCCGTTGCGATCGATCAAGGCCACGGCTGGCAGGCCGAGGGCAGCGGCTCGCTCGACGAGGTCCTCGGGCGCCGAGGCGGCGGCGAGGAAGGAAAACGAGGAGGTGGCGCGCAGCTCGGCGTAGCGGGCGCTCGGGGGCCCTGCCGGCGGGCGGGAGTAGGTGCGCTGGCGCAGCTTCTCCTTGCGCGCCCCCGGCGAAGTGCCGAGCCGAGACACGGGGGCCGCGAGCTCACGGGTTGGGGGGAGGGTGGGATCGACGAGCTGCATGGAAGTTCGCCCGAGCACCATGTTAGGCGTAAATGAAGCGTATTTCAATCCTTTCCTCCAGCGCTGACCGCACCGCCCACCGTGCCTTCTGCGGAACTCTGATCTTGGGGGCTTGATCTTGTCAGTGGTGCTGACTAGAATCCGCAATCCCTGGTGCACGACTTTTTGTTCTTTATGTCTTTTTGATCTTTTGATGTTACGGGCTGGGCCATCCCGAAGGTCGGACCTCGCGCTGCGAGAAAGGAGATGGCACGATGCCCCTCAACCACGCCCTTGCCGCCGTCCTCACCTCCGTCCCCGACTGCCTTGCCGCAACGCTGATCGACCTCGCCGAGGGCCGCTGGTTGGCCGTTCGGACCCTCGACGACGTGGAGCCGGAAGTCCTCGACCTGATGGTCGCGGCCAGCGCGGAGCTGTTCGAGAATTACCAGCTGGAAGCGGCCGAGGCCCTCTATCGCGAAGCCTGCAAGCCGCCGCTGGAGCAGCGCGACGACTGCCGCCCGCGCGAGGCGGTGGTCCTCTCTCGGGGTCTTACCCATCTCTTCATCCGCAACCCCGAATGCCCGCGCTTCGTGCTGCTGTGCATCTGCCGCGCCGGCACGAGCCTCGGCCTGGCCCTCGCCCGCTCCCGCCAGGCCGTGGCACGGCTGACCGCCGCCTGAGCCGGCGCCGAGGCGGTGGAGCGTGCAACAGGTCGAAGACCTGGCGCGGCTGCTGTTGCAGGCCGAACGCCAGTCCGTGGATCGAGCCGGCACCCTGGTGGTGCCGTCGCACCGTGGTGGGTTGCCCGCCGGGCGCCTCCTGGTGGAGAACGGACGCTTTTGCTGGGCGACGGCGCTGGCGCGCACCCAGCACCTGAGCTCCGCCCTCGCCCGTGCCTCCGGCCTCGACCCCGAGCGCATGGCCGCCATCGTCAAGGAGTGCGCCGCCGCCGAGCAGCCGCTGGGCGAGCACATGGTGGCCACCGGGCTGGTCTCCGCCGAGGCCCTGCGGGAGACCCTGCGCGCCCACGTCGCCGGCGCCATCGCGGCGCTGATCCTCGATTCGAAGCGCGCCGACGACTGGTACTTCGAGCCCTCGCGGCTCCTGTCGTACCGGCCGGAGTTCACTTTCGCCGGCACCGAGATGCTCACCACCGTCCTCGAGCTCGAGCCCGAGCTGGCGGTGGCGGCGGGGCTGTCGCCGAAGGCCTTCCGCGCCGCCGCAGTCTTCGCCCGCTCGGCGATCAGCTTTCGCGAGACCGGCCGGCGCGGCTTGCCTGCGGTGCCGTTGGTTGCACACGGGCTCGCCGAGCTCGGGCTCGAAGCCGCCCTCGCCCTCTACGCGATGGGCCGCTCGTTGCTGCGGGCGCCGGCCCTGCGGGCAAGCCGCGTCGAGCCGGAGATCGTCGTCACGCAGATGGCAAAGCAGGGCTGGGTGGTGACCGAGGTCGCCGGCGAGCTCTGGCTGTTCCGCATCGAGACGCAGTTCGAGGTTGCGCAGGTGCTGAGCCACCTGCGAGCGGCTCGACAGTAGAATCAGCCTGGTCGACCACTCCCAACGCGATCTGCCGTGCGCCGTGCTCCCTCTTGGGTGATCCTCGCCCTCTCCGCCCTGGCCCCTGCCTGCGAGCAGGCGCAGGACCCGGTGGTCGCACGGGTCGCGGTGGAGGCGGTGGATCCGGGGGGAGCGGCGAGCCGGGCGGGGCTGCGGGCGGGGGACCGGGTGGTGGCCTATCGCTTCGAGCCTGCCGGCCGCGGAGGGCCGGTGCGCCACCAGGAAGTGCTCTCCTGCACCGACCTCGCTTGGCTGGAGCAGAGCCTGGCCGCCCGCGGCCGGGTGAGCCTCGAGATCGATCGCGCTGGTCATCGCCGGACCTTCACCCTGCCGGCGGGGGAGTGGGGACTCGAGCTGCGCCCCCGCTCTCCGCTGACGCCAGGGGCAGCCGGCTGGGAGGCGCTCATCGCCGGGCGGCGAGCCGTCGCCGAGAAGCGCTGGCAAGATGCCCAGGAGAGCTTCGGGCAGGCCCAGGCGGAGGCGGCGCGCACGCCCGACCCGCGCCTGCTGACCCTGGCCCGCCGCGAGCAGGGTCTGGCCTGGTCGGCCGAGCAGCGACTGAGCGAAGCCTCCGGTGAGCTCGCGGCAGCCCTCGCTGCTGCTGCGGCGGCGCCCGACCGAGAGCTCGTCGAGGCGCAGCTCTGGCACGACCTCGGCAAGGTGGGCCAGCGACGCGGTGACCTCGATGCTTCCGATGCCGCCTTCGCCCGCGCCGCCGCGCTGCGGACGGCGCTCGCTCCGGGCAGCCTCGCGCTGGCGCGCACGGTCAACAACCAGGGGATCAACGCCTGGCTGCGCGGCCAGCTGGCGGAAGCGGAGGTCGCCTTCCAGCGCGCCCTCAAGCTGGTGCGCCAGCGCGGGACCGGCAGCCTCGACGAGGCGGACGTGCTCAACAACCTTGGCCTGCTGGCCCGCGACCAGGGCCGGCTGAGCGCGGCGACCCGGTATTTCGAGGCGGCCTTCGCCACCATCCAGCGCAGCGACCCGGGGAGCGAACGGCAGGCCCGGGTGCTGAGCAACCTGGGCCTGATGGCGGCGGCGCGTGGCGAGACCGCCGCCGGCGAGCGCTTCCTCTACCAGTCGTTGGAGCTGTGGCGGTCGCTGGGGCCCGACGGACCGGAGGTCGCCACGGTGCTGTTCAATCTCGGGGTGGCGGCTCGCGATCGCTGGGACCTCGCCGAGGCCGAACGGTTGACCCGCGATGCGCTGGCCCTCCAAGAGCGTCTGGCCCCGGGCTCTCTCGATCTCGCGGCGAGCCGGAGCAACCTCGCCTTCATCCTCCTCGCCGCCGGCCGCGTCCGCGAGGCCGAGCCGTTGGCCCGCCAGGCCCTGGACCTGCGCCTGCAGAAGGCGCCCTTCAGCCATCCGGCGGCGGTGAGCCTCGGCATGATGGGGGCGATCCGTCTCGAGGCGGGAGACCTTCGGCGGGCGGCGCAGCTGTGCGAACGAGCGCTCGCCATCGAGCAGCGGCTGGCTCCCGGCAGCGGCTTCGAGGCGGCGGCCCTGGTGCAGCTCGGCCATGTCGCGCTCGCCGCGGGCGACCTGCCGCGAGCGCGGCGGCTGGCCCACGCCGGACTGTGGATCCGCCAGCGGGTGATGCCCGACTCGGCGGCCGAGGCTGAGGCGTGGTCACTCGTGGCGCGGGTGGAGACCAGGGCCGGGGCCCTGGAACCCGCCGTAGAGGCCTATCGGCACTCCATCGACCTCTTCGAGGGCCAGCCGGACCGCCTGGGCCTGAGCCCGCAGCTCTACCCCGAGCTCGGCCGCGGCTTTCAGTCCGACTACCAGGAATGGCTGGCGCTGGAGCTCGCCCGCGGCGAGCGGCGGGCCGCCTGGCGCATCCTCGAGCGCTCGCGAGCCCGTGGTTTGCGCCAGCAGCTGGCGAGCCGGCCCCTGCGCTTCCGTGCCGACCTGCCACCTGCCCTGCTGGCCCGCCGGCGGGAGGTCGACCGCCACTATGAGCGCCTGCAGGGCGAGCTGGCCGAGCTCGCCCCGCAGAACGACGCCTCACGCCTGGAGGTCCTCCTCCAAGAGCTGGGGCAGCTGCGCGCCGAGCGGGCGGCGGTCGCCGAACAGGTCGCCCGCGAAGCGCCCCGCTTCGCGGCCCTGCACTATGCCGAACCGATCGAGCTGCCGGCCCTCCGCGCCGCTCTGCCCCCTGGCAGCCTGTGGCTCTCGTACTTCGTCGGTGAGCGCGAGACACGGCTGTTCGTGGTCCGCCCGCTGGCCGAGGTCGCTGCCGAGGAGGTCGAGATCCACCGCCTGCCGGTGGGTCGCGAGGCCCTGCGCAACGAGGTCGACCTCTTCCGTGGCCTGATCCTGCGCGGCCGTGGCCGCGACCGGCTCGAGCCGGCGCTGCGCAACCAGGGGCAGCGCCTGTTCCGGCTGCTGCTTTCTCCGCTCGCCCGCGAGCTCGGCTCCCGGCAGCAGCTCTTCGTGAGCCCGGACGCACCGCTCTACGGGCTGCCCTTCGGCGCCTTGGTCTTCCCCGGGCACGACGGCCGCTTCCTGCTCGAGGAGCTGCCCACCCAGGTGGTGCCGTCGGCCTCGGTGTTCGCCCAGCTTCGGGCCCAGCAACCGGCCTCCCGGCTGTCTGGCCGCGTGATCGCCTTTGCCAACCCGACCTACCCGCCGCGGCTCGCCGCGGTCGGCTCGCCGGCACGACGAGCCGCGCTTCCCGCCAGGGCCGTGGGCCAGGGGAACGACCTCCTGCGCACCCCCCTCGTCCTCTACCGGGAAGGCCTGCCTGCCCTGCCGGGTGCGGAGGCCGAGGTCCTGGCCATCGCCCGGCTGTTCGGGCCGCGGGCGACCACCTTCCTGGGCAACGCTGCGACCGAGAGCGCGGTGAAGTCCCTGCGCGGGCGGCTGGCGATCCTCCACTTCGCCTGCCACGCTCTGCTCGACTCCGCCTCGCCCCTCGACTCGGCGCTGGCGCTCGCCACGCCCGCGAGCTCGGAGGCACCCGACAACGGCTTGCTCCAGGCCTGGGAGATCTTCGATCAGGTGCAGATTGAGGCCGACCTGGTCACTTTGTCGGCCTGCGAGACGGGCCTCGGCCGCGAGGCCGCGGGCGAGGGCCTTATCGGGCTTAGCCGCGCCTTCCAATACGCCGGCGCCCGCTCGGTGCTCGCCTCGCTGTGGGCGATCTCGGATCGATCGACGGCGGAGCTGATGCAGGGCTTCTATGGTCGCCTGGCCGCGGGCGAGGCGGTGAGCCAGGCCCTGCGGGCGGCCCAGCTCGACCTCCTGCACGGCGAAGACGACTTCTCCCAACCCTACTTCTGGGCCGCCTTCGAGCTGGTCGGGGCAGCGCCGTAGCAGCGGCTCGTCGCGCTGGCGAGAGGGCTACTTGCGCCGTCGAAGCACGTCGAGCAGGCCGTCGATCTCCTCCTGGCGCAAGCGACGGCCCTCACGGTTGCGTTCCTCGACGCTCAGGTGGTCGCTTTCCTCCGTCCCGTAGTCGACGCGCTGGGCCTTGGCGCCGACGTGCGTATAGACGGCCATGATCTCCGGGCTCGCGAGCCGCTCGGCGAGGTTGAGGACGAGAGCGTCCACCTGCCAGTCTTCCAGGTGCCCCTGGCCGTGGTGGAGGCGGTCGGTGAGCCAGCGCAGGGCGGCGGTCTCGTCCCACGAGAGAACGGCGTAGAAGAGCGAGAAGTCGTCGTTGCCGAGGTCGGGGGTGGCCTTGAGGGCGGCGGTCAGTCGGCGATGGTGGGCGGGCCTCAGCGCGGCACCCAGCAGGGCTGGCTGAAGGGTGTGCTGGAGCCGACCGCCCTCGGCGCGGAAGCGATCGTAGAGGGCCAGGAGGTCTTCGGCCGTGGCTTCCGGCGACTGTCTCCACTGCTTGGCGAGGCGGTGGAGCTCGAAGGCGGCGAAGGAGACCTCGGCGCTGGCCTCGCTGCGGGTGGCGGGCTGCACGGTGGTCGCCACCAGCCAGTCCACGAGCTCGTCGAGCGGCACCTCGCCACGGCGCTCTCCCTCTTCTTCGAGGTGGATCAGGTCGCTGATCGCCCGCTCGTAGGCGGCGGTGGCGTCGCCTTCCAGGCGGTGCAGGGCAAACACCGAGTCGGCCGACTCGAAGGCGGCGGGAGTGGATTCCTGGTGATCGGCGGAGAGGAAGGCCAGCACTCGCGTGCCCGGGGAGAGGGGCTCGCTGTCGAAGCGATCCCTCGGCGGGGTGTCGCCCAAGGACCAGTGGTAGTAGCTCACGGTGGTGGCCGGCGCCTTGCCGCGGAGGACCTTGTCGACGATGAGCTCGGTCGCGGTCCTGCGTGCGTGAGCACGGTCCTCCACCTGGCGGCTGCCGCCGAGGGTGCCGATCACCACCAGGTCGCTCCGGGCGAGCACCTGGCGCAAGGGCTCGGCGGTGATCACTATGGCGCCGACCTCGGAGACCTCGACCCCCGAGGTCACCTGTAGCTCCAGGTCGAGGTTCTCGCCGGCCTGGACGAGGAGGTCGCGTGCGTGGGCGGAGTCGAACACCTCCTTCGTGCCCTTGATGTCGTAGAGACCGTCCTCCAAGGCGGCGAAAGCGAAGCGGCCGTCGCGGTCGCTCAGCACCCGGTGCTCGCTACCGTCGAGCTTGTTGGTGGCGGTGATCTCGACGCCAGCCACCGGTAGGCCGCTCTCGTCGTGTACCTGGCCCGTGATCCCGGCCGTGGGCTGACGGTCGTGCGGGTGAGGTGCCTCCGGCGGTTGGCCCTCGCTCTCGCTCGCGGCAGTGGACGCTGGCGGCGCCGTCGCCGTCGCCGTCGCAGGCTCCTGGCGGCCGGCCGCCGGGCTCGCCAGGCCCAGCCAGGCGCTGGCCAGCCCGGCGGTGAGCGGGGACGAGCGCCGGAGGAGCAGAGGCCCGGCCGGCGGTTGGGGAGCGGGAAGGGTGACGAGCCTGCCGTCGAGGCGGGTGAGGTGGGCACAGAGCTCACCGTGGCTAGCCTCCACGATGGCGGAGGCCTCGCGCGCCGTGAGTTGGGCGAAGTCATAGACCTCGCACTGACAGTGGTCACAGTAGCGTCGCGCGTCGCGTTCCGCCGGGCCCCGCCGCTCCATCGCGTCCCAGGCAACGTGGCAGGCGGAGCGGATCTGGATGCGGTTGAGCTCGTCGCGGCGGTCGCGCATGGTGGCCTCCAGTGCGGCCTCTGGCTCACCAGAGGCGGCGTCCCGTGGATCGTCCGAGTTCTCGCTTGGGCGCGGTGTGCAAGCCGCGGGCCGCCTCGTTGTGGCCGGCTCTCGGCCCTCGTGCAGCGGCTTAAGTCATTGACGTGCTTTGCCTTGTTCTCATCTTTCGGATGCCGTGCCCGGCCCGGTGGAGGATGCGATCCAACAGACCGTCCTCGTTCGGGTGCTCGCTCCAAGACGGCGAACGCCACGGCCGGTGGCGACCGCCGCGCCGCTCCCGAGCTGTGCAAGACTTGCCGCTGGATGCTCCCGTTCAGCTTCCGAGGCCGATGCTTGCCGCGCGGTGCGCTCACCGGCGGCCTCCTGGCCCTCGTCTGCCTCGGCTGCCACCGCGAGCCGAGCCGCGGCCTTCCCGTGCTGCGCGTGATGGCCGGCGGCGCCTTCGATCGCGGCGGTTTCGCGGTGGGAGATCGCCTGCTCTCGTTCGAACGGGCGGCGGTCGGCGGTACGCCGGCGGTGGCCGCTCTGCTCGTCTCCTGCCTGGAGGTCAGCGAGGCCGAGAACGAGCAGTCCCCGCGCGGCGCGGTGACGATCGAGCTGCTGCGCCGGGGCCAGCCGCTGCGGCTGGCCGTGCCGGTGGGGGAGTGGCGCATCGAGGTGGCGGACGGCCCGCCGCAGGCCGCCGAGACGGCGGTCTGCCGCGACCTCGATGCGGCGCGCCGCGCCTACCCCGAGCGCCAATGGGAGGCGGCCGACGCCGCGTTCGAGCGGGCAGCCCGCAGCGCCGGTGAGCTCGCGGATGGGCGTTGGCTGGCCCTGGTGCGCCAGCGCCAGGGGCTCACCCGCCTGGCGGCGGGGGACCTGGCCGGGGCCCGCCTGGCGATCACCGAGGGCCTCGAGCTGCGCCAGCGCTGGGTGCCCGGCAGCCTGGCGGAGAGCGCCAGCTGGCACGCCCTCGGGGTGCTCGCCCAGCGTCAGGGCGAGCTCGCCGAGGCGGACGCGGCCTTCGCACGAGCCCGCGCGCTGCGCGAACGGCTCGCTCCGCAGAGCCTCGACCTTGCCTGGACGCTCACCAACTTGGGGATCGACGCCTACCAGCGGCAGGACACCGCCGGCGCGGAGACGCTCTATCTGGAAGCCCTGGCGATCATCGAGCGGCAGCGCCCGGGCAGCGTCGAGATGGCGGGGATGCTCACCAACCTCGGCCTGCTGGCGCGCGAGAATGGGAACCTGGCGCTCGCCGAGCAACGGCTGGAAGCTGCCCGCAGCCTCTACGCCGCCCTGGAGCCGGACGGCGAGAACGAGGCGCGCAATCGCGTGAACCTGAGCACCGTGGCGATGGACCGCGGCGACCTGGCGCGGGCCGAGCAGCTGCTGCAGGACGCCCTGGCCCGCTTCAGGCACCTCGCTCCCGAGAGCCTGGAGGTGGCGCAGGTTTATGAGAACCTCGGCAAGGTGGCGCGCGACCGTGGCCAGTACTCGGCGGCCGAGACCTTCCTCCGCCGCTCGCTGGCGCTGCGCCGGGAGAGCGGAGCGGGCTCGGCGGCCGAGGCGCGGAGCCTCTCGCCGCTGGCCTGGGTGCTCTTCCGCCAAGGTCGGCTCGGCGAGGCCGAGGCGACCGCCCGGCGCGTCCTCGAGCTGGTCAAGGAGACCGAGACCGCTGCCCCGGACCAGACTCCCGAGGCCTCCTCCAGCCTGCAGACCCTGGCGGAGATCAGCGCCGCGCGCGGTGAGGTCGAGCAGGCCTTGCCGTTGATGGAGCGGGCGATGCAGTTCAAGCGCTCGGTGATCCCTGGCTCGCTGCGGCTCGCCATCGGCCTCGAAACCTATGGCGAGCTCCTCGGCCGCGGTGGCCGCCTGGTCCAGGCGCAGGCCGTGCTCGCCGAGGCGGTCGAGCTGCTGCGCGGCATCGCTCCCGACTCGTTTCAGCTCGCGCGGGCCCTGGCCGGGCTCGCCGGAGTCGAGCAGGCCGCCGGCGAGGTGGAGGCCGCCGCCACGGCCTACCGGGCGGGCGTCGCGGCGGTCGAGGCGCAGCTCTCCCGGCTGGGCGGCGCCGAGGAAGGGCAGGCGAGCTTCGACAGCGAGTTCGCCGACCTCTACCGCCGCTGGCTCGCCCTCGAGCTGCACCGGGGCCGGCCGCAGGTGGCTTTCGAGGTGCTGGAACGCTCGCGAGGCCGTAGCCTGCTGGCCGAGCTGCGCCGCCGCGACCTTGCCTGGAGCCGCGATCTGCCGCCGGCGGCCCGCGAGGGCCAGCGCGAGATCGAGCTGGCCTATGACCGTGCACAGCGCGAGCTCGCCGAGACCGACACCGCTCAGTCCGGCCTGCGGCGCGAGGCCCTGCAGGTGGAGCTCGCCCGCTTGCGGAGCCTACGGGCCGCGTGGCAGGCGGAGGTGGGCCGCAGCTTCCCCCGCCTCGCCGCCTTGCAAGACGGTGGGCCGGTCGACCTCGGGGCGCTCTCCCGGGCGCTCGACCGCGGCAGCCGTTGGGTGAGCTACAGCGTCAGCCCGGACGAGGTGTGGGCCTTCGTGGTCGGCCCGCCCGGCGAGGGCCCTTCCCTGGCGGCCGTGCCGCTGCCGACGACCGGGCGGGCCCTGGCCGACGAGGTCGCCCTCTACCGCAGCCTGCTGCTGCGCGGTCGCTTCGAGACGGCGCCCAGCCCGGCGCTCGACCGCCAGGCCGAACGCCTCTACCAGCTCCTCGTCGGCCCCCTCGGCGGTGCGCTGACGGGGGCCGAGCGCCTGCTGATCAGCCCGGAAGGCCCGCTCCATCTTCTGCCGTTCGCGGCCCTCCGTGGCCCCGACGGGCGGTACCTGGTGGAACGGTGGCCGACGGCGACGGTGGCCTCGGCGCGGGTCTACCTCGAGCTGGTCCGCCGCCCGCGGCCGGAGGCGCTCGCTGCCGCCACCCGCAGCCTGGCGTTCGTGGCGCCGGCCTACCCGACGGCCCCGGCGGCGGCGCCCAGCCCTGAGGCCGGCCGAGCCCGCCCCACGGCGGCCCTCGAGCGCTATCGCGCCGGCTTGCCAGCCCTCCCCGGCGCCCTCGCCGAGGGCCGGGCGCTGGCCGAGGTGATGGGGTCGCGCCTCGACCTCTTGGTGGGCAGCCAGGCGGAGGAGGCGCGGGCCAAGGCGCTGCGGGGGCGGCTGCAAGTGCTCCACTTCGCGAGCCACGCCCTGCTCGACGCGAGCTCTCCGCTCGACTCCGGCCTGGCCCTCGCGGCGCCCAGCGCCCTCGCCGAGGGTGGTGAGAACGGCCTGCTCCAGGCCTGGGAGATCTTCGACCAGCTGCGTGTCGAGGCCGACCTCGTCACCCTCTCGGCCTGCGAGACGGCGATCGGGCTCGACGGCGGGGGCGAGGGGCTGCTGGGCCTGAGCCGGGCCTTCCAGTACGCCGGGGCGCGGGCCGTTCTGGCCTCGCTCTGGCAGGTCTCGGACCGTTCGGCCGTGGCGCTGATGCGCGGGCTCTACCGCCGCCGAACGGCCGGCGCGCGCCTCGATGCCGCGCTCGCCGAGGCCCAGTGTGAGCTGCTCACTCTGGGGCAGGGCGAGGCCCACCCGTACCACTGGGCGGCCTTCGCCCTCAACGGCGACCCGCGCTGAGGCGGGCGCCGGTCTTCCCGCTTCCTACATGCCCTCCAGGTCGACGTGGAGGCCGGGGTCCGAGTTCTGGATCACGACGCCGACGGTGTGCGGCAGGTGGACGGCGGTGCCGGTCACCATCACGGTGAAGGTGCCCCGGGGTGGGCCCCCGGTGCCGCCGACGGGCAGGCCGCCGCCGGTGTCACGCCCGGTCAAGCCATCGAAGACCTGGGTGATGACCTGGCTCAGGCCCTGGCCGGCCTCGATCGTGATGTTGACCGCCCGCACACCGACCGTGGTCAGCACCTCAAGGTGGAGGCGGCCGCCCGCCGGGGTGCCGGAGAGGCGGATCGAGGGCACGACCCTGCTGCCGTGGGCGAGATCGCCGAAGCCGAGAACGCCGGCGGCGATCGCGCCCTGCACCCGCACGGCCGTCACCAGCTGCACGGCCGACTGACTGGGTGCTGCGAGGACGAGGTAGGGCGAGAGCGGCTCGTCGCCCTCCTTGACGGGTGCGCTCGCGGGGCCGACGACGCGGGCGGTCAGACCGCCGGCGGAGCAGCTGCTCGAGCCGTTGATCGTCGCGGCGACGTTGGCGAGCACGGTGGCGGCGCTCTGACTGCCGGTGAACGGCACCCCGACCTCGCAGAAGATGGTCGACGTCCCGGTCGTCCGTGCCGCGATCGGGCGCACGATGATGGTGCCGGAGCTGCCGTTCGGCTTGACCGTGAGGCGGGTCGACCCGACGTTGACGACCTGCACCGGCTGGGCGACGGGGACCGTGCTCTGGCGCTGCCCGCAGCTTACCTTGACCTTGTCGACGGGGCAGGCGTCGTAGCTCAGGCCGCCGGCGCACTGGCCGTAGGCGCAGGCCCAGACCAGCTGCCGGTCTTCGAAGTTCGGGAGCATCGCCGAGGCCAGGTAGCCGCGGTCGTCGCTGTAGAGCTCAGCCCCGGTGGCGTCGAGACCGATGTTGGCGCTGCCGCAGAGAGTGAGACCCGACCACAGGGTCATCGTGCAGCTCTCATCGGGCCGGAAGCCGGCCCCGGAGACGCCCACGAAGGTGTTGGCCTGGTAGGAGCCGCCCGTGAAGCAACAGTCGTCGCGTTCGGCCTGCAGGCGGGGCGCCAGCCCGAAGACGAAGCTGCCGCGGCCGTGGGTGGAAGCGTAGACATTGCCGCTCGGCAGGTCGTCCGCGAGGGCATAGACGGCGGCGTTGGGCAGCCCCGGGCTCTTGCTGAAGGCGCCGGCGGCCGGGTTCAGCCCCGACCGCACGTAGGCGCCTTGGTCGGTCCCGGCCCAGACCTGAGGTGCCACGCCGGCGGTGATGAGGAGGGCGTTGACCGGCCCCTGGGCCAGCAGGCCGTCCCAGGAGTCGTCGAAGGGCACCCAGCTCAGCCCGGCGTTGGTCGACAGGTAGATGCTGTGGCTGCCGAAGCCGGAGAAGGCCGCGAGCACGGTCAGCGGATCGTTGGGGAGGACGGCGAGGGCGGTGAGCGGCCGGGCGGGCAGCCCGGTGTCGGCCGGCACCCAAACCGGGTTGGTACCGAGGCCGTCGACGGTGGTGAAGAGTTGGCCGTCGTAGAAGCCGATGTAGACCCGCGAGGCCAGGCTGGGAGCGACGGCGATCGCGGTGATCGGGTTGGCGATGCCGCCGAGCTCCGGGATCGGCGCGCCACCGCCGAGGCCACTGGGGGTGATCCGCAGCCAGCCGGGAGCGCTCTGGGGGAGGCCGCCCGCCACGGTGTTGCGCCACAGCCCCTGAGCCGCGAAGAAGAGGGCATGGTGGTCGGGGACCCCGCTGGCTGCCTGCACGAAGGGGGCGAACCAGGAGGTCTCGCCGGAGACCGCCAGGGCGTCCGGCAGGCCCTGGTTACCGGCGATCGGCTGCCAATCGCCGAGGCAGGCGTCGGGGCCGGCGCAGCGCAGCGGGCCCACGCCGACGCCGGTCGCGTAGGAGCGCGAGCTCGAGTCGGGATCGAAGAGCACGGCGCCGCCGGTGCGGCCGGAGGCATGCTGCCAGACCTCGGCGCCCAGCGAGAGGTCGCCGCCGCTGCCCTGGTGGCCGCTCATCAGCCGCCGGCCGCGGACGGCGAGCGACTGGCCGAGGCCGATCGCCAGACCATGCTGGAAGGTGCCGTTCCACAGCCCGTCGCCGTCGCCGAGGAAGAGGCCGCCGTCGCTGCCGTCGTAGAACAGGTAGCCGTTCTGCATCTCAGCGGTCGCGACGACCGCCAGCGCATGGTGGTTGGGATGCAGCTCGGCGGCGCCGATCGTGCTCCAGGACTGGCCGCCGTCGCTCGAGTGGTAGAGGTTGATACCGCCGAACCAGAGCTCGCTGCTGGTCTTCGGGTGGACCAGCAGGGCATGGGTGCTGGCGAGGTGGGCGGTCAGCGGCGCACCCATCGCCGGAAGGCCTGCGGCGTGGTAGAGCAGGTCCCACGAATCACCGCCGTCGCCCGAGCTGTAGAGGTCGGGAGAGCAGTAGGCCGGCTGGCCGTCGTGGAGATGGGGCGGCGGGCAGGCGCCGAGGGCGAGGTAGAGCCGCGTCTTGCCGGTTCCGTCGTCGAGAGTGGCGGCGAGCTCCGTCCAGGCGGCGTTCTGGTAGAGCGGGTCAGGGATGCCCTTGACGATCGTCTCCCAGTGCTCGCCGCCGTCGGTCGAGCGAAAAATGCCCTTGGAGACGAAGCTGGCGTAGAGCGTCTGCGGGTCGAGAGGGTCGAGCTCGAGGTCGGTTGCCGAGTCGTCGGTGTCGAGCACGTTGTCCCAGTTCTGGCCACCGTCCAGCGAGCGCCAGATCCCCAGCCGAGAGGCCGGCGCCACGGGGACCGTCGAGTGCGTGGCGTTCGCCGAGACGCCGGCCGCGAGGGCGACGTAGAGGTGCTTCTTGGGGCCGTCGACGCTCTCCGGGTCGAGCAGCAGGCGGGTGACATTGGCATGGCCCAGCCGATCGGCACCGAGCTGGACCCAGTCGTAGGTCTTGGTCGAGGCGTTGAATGTCCCCAGGAGCACGCCGTGGCCGTACTGGGTGTCCCTGCCGCCGGCGTTCTCGCCGGTCCCCACCCAGACCGTCAAGCAACGATCGCTGTTGCAGGAGTCGAGCGCGATGGCGCCGACCGCCAGGCTCGGCTGGTCGTCGGTCATCGGCCGCCAATGCACTTCGGGGTACACCGAGCCGTTCCAGGCACCACCGCCGGCGGCGCCGACCCAGATGTCGCCCAGCGGGTTCTCCGGGTTAGGCACGATGACGTTTACCCGGCCAGTGGCCGGGGCGCGGTCGCCCCAGGTGTCGGCGTCCAGGACGAGGGCTGGCCCGAGGGGGCTCCAGCTCGGCTCGTCGGCCGCTGCCGGGCGGGGCACCGCGAGGGCCGCCAGGGCGATGAGGCCGAGGGCGAGCCACCAGCGGAGGCGGGAGCGACCGGTCCAGTACCGGTCGGCGAACGGGGGGGGAGGTAGGCAGATCATGACGTTCTCCAGGTTCAGAACACGGTCCCGGCGGAGGCCGGGAGTGCGCCGGCGGCGCTCGGTGCAAGAGACGCTGGCGGCGTGCGCTGGTATTAGTCGCGCGATTGCCGCGGCCGTCACCGTCGTGGGGGCTCTGTTATCCTGAGCCGCGCCGGACGGCCTGCCGCGCCGGCCCTCGCGACGGACCCCTCCCGAGCGCGAACCGACGGAGACACTGCTGCGCATGCGTGTACTGGTGACGGGCCACCAAGGCTACATCGGCACGGTCCTGGTGCCCCTCCTGCTCGAGGCCGGGCACCAAGTGGTGGGCCTCGACACCGGCTTCTTCGCCCCCTGCTTGTTGCCCGGCAGGCCGCTCGCCGGCGAGGTCGAGACCCTGGCCCGCGACCTGCGCGAGGTGACGGCGCGCGATCTCGCGGGCTGCGACGCCGTGCTGCACCTCGCCGGGCTGTCGAACGATCCGCTGGGCAACCTCGACGCCGATCTCACCTTCGACATCAACGAGAGCGGCTCGGTGCGGCTGGCGACGGCGGCTCGCGAGGCGGGGGTCGAGCGCTTCCTCTTCTCCTCGTCGTGCAGCACCTACGGCGCTGCCGGGGACGACTTTCTCGACGAGACCGCCGCCTTCAACCCGGTGACGGCCTACGGCCTCTCCAAGGTGCGCTTCGAGCAGGCCTTGCACGCGCTGGCTGGCGCCCACTTCAGCCCCACCTCCCTGCGCAACGCCACCGCCTACGGCGTCTCACCGCGCCTACGCCTCGACCTGGTGCTCAACAACCTGGTGGCCTGGGCGCTGACCACCGGCCGCATTCACATGCTCTCCGATGGCACGCCGTGGCGCCCGATCGTCCACATCGAGGACATCTCGCGGGCCTTCCTGGCCGTGCTCGAGGCGCCCCGCGAGAAGGTCCACGACCAGGCCTTCAACGTCGGCCGCACGGCGGAGAACTACCGCGTGCGGGAGCTGGCCGAGATCGTCGCCGAGGTGGTGCCGGACTGCGAGATCACCTACGCCGAGGGGGCGGGGCCGGACAAGCGCTGCTACCGGGTGAGCTGCGAGAAGATCGCCCGCGAGCTTCCCGCCTTCCAGCCGCGCTGGGACGCCCGCCGGGGTGCCGCGGAGCTCTACGCGGCCTTCCAGGCGGCGGGCTTGAGCCGCGGCGACTTCGAGGGCCCGCTCTACATCCGCCTGGCGCGGATCCGGGAGCTGCAAGAACGCGGTGAGCTCGACGGCCAGCTGCGCTGGCGCCGGCCGGCCTGAGCCGCCGCTAGTGGGTGCTCGCCGGGTAGACGCGGTTGCGGCCGCTGCGCTTGGCCTGGTAGCAGGCGCCGTCGGCCCTGCTGAGGAGCTCGGCCGCCTCGCACGGATAGCGCTCGCAGGCCGCGGCCCCGATACTGGCCGTCGTCGTCAGCACGGAACCGCCGGAGAGCATGGCAAGCGGCTCGCGGGCGATGGCCGCCCGCACGCGCTCGGCCACCTCGCTCACCTCCGCCGCGTGGGTGTGCGGCATCAACACCACGAACTCCTCGCCCCCCCAGCGGAACAGCAGGTCGGTGGCACGCAGCGTGGCCTCGATGCGGCGGGACACCCGCTCCAGGGCGAGGTCACCGGCGGTGTGGCCGTGGGCGTCGTTGAGGCCCTTGAAGTGGTCGAGATCGAGGAACAGGGCGCCGATCCCCAGGCCCAGGCGGCGGCTGCGCTCGGCCTCCTTCTCGAAAAACTGGCCGAAGGCACGGCGGTTGTAGCAGCCGGTGAGGCTGTCGTGCAGCGCTTCGCGCCGTTGCCGCTCGCCGAGGCGGGCGAGAGCGGTCGAAAACAGGCCGGTGGCGACGATCAGCGCCGTCGATAGCAAGCCCATCACCAACACGATCTCGCGGAGCCGCGGCAGCAGCAGGTCGCCCGTGGTGGTGCGGGCGTCGATCGCGATCTCGATCGAGCCTAGCGCCTGATGGACGCCGAGGAAGACGACCAAGCCGAGGACGGCGAAGGCCGCCACCGTGAGGCCGACGCCGTGGGTGTAGCTGAACTCATGGTGGGGGGGCGAGACGAACTGACGATCGATCCAGCCACGGGCGCGCGGCCCGAGCCAGCGCAGGACCGGCACCACCAACAAGGCGAGCTGCAGGAAGTCGCCGATCACCCAACCGCGCCAGATCTGCTGGCCCTCGATCGGCGGCAGCTGATGGCTGGTGTTCCAGAGGATGGCGGCGAGCGAGCCGGCGACGGCAGCCACCAGGCCGGCCCCGAGGAACCAGGCGATGTCGCGCTTGCGCCGCAGGTCGGGATCGAGCCGGAGGGCGACCAGCGACCCCCAGAGCATCAGCGTTTCGATCACCCCGGCGACCGCGAAAACGAGGCTCATCGGCCACGAGAGGCCGCTCGCCAGAGCGCTCGCGGCATTCGCCAGGTAGATCGGGATCGCACCCCAGGTGGGTCCCAGCCAGAGGGCGAGCAGAACGGAGAGAACGAAGGGCGGGTAGATCGTGACGTCGAAGGGGATGTCGGCGATCGCCAGGCGCACGCCGTTCCAGCCGTAGACGATGTTGAGCACGCCGGTGGAGATCGAGATACCGATCGCCAGCAGCCAGACGATCGCCACGCGCTGCAGGCGGCGGCTCCCCGCGAGAGCGCGGAGCTCGCTGATCGACCACCAAGAGGGCCCCCGGTCCGGCAGGGGCCAGACCACGCCCAGGGCGCTCGAACTGTTCATGATGTGTGCATTAGAACACAGGCGGCCGGCGGCAGCGGCGGGAGCTCGTCCAGCCGGCTCAGTGTGCCGGTGGCACCACCAGCACGGGCCGCCGGCTCTGGCCGAGGATGGCCTGGGCGACCGAGCCGGCGAGCAGGCTCATCCAGCCCTTGTGGCCGTGCGAGCCGAGGCAGATCAGGTCGACCTTGAGGTCGTCCGCGAGGTCGCAGAGGGCCGCAGCCGTGTCCTCGTCGTCGGCTTCGAGGACCCGTACTTCGGCGCGGACGCCGCGCTCGGCGGCGGCCGCCGGCACCAGCTTGCGCAGCTCGGCCTCCACCGCGGTGCGGCGGGCCGCCTTCTCGTCGTCGCTCAGCACTTGGTGGGCCGAGTAATGGGCGTAGAGGGGGTTGGGGACGGGATCGGCCTCGAGGACGTGGGCGATGGTCACCGTGCCGCCATCGGCAACGGCTCCGAACGCATGGGCCACGGCGCGGTTGCCGAGCGCCGAACCGTCGGTGCTGACCAGGACCTTGTTGAGGCGTGGGATCTTCGCGGTCGCCATGGGATCTCCTGCTGGGCTGTCGAGCGAGTGTATCAGGCAGCCTTCAGCCGTCTCCGGCAACGATCTCGATCTCCACCGTCGTCGCCAGGCCCGCGGCGTCGCGGGCGGTGACGCGCAGGCGATGCGGTCCGGCCTCGAGCTCGCTGGCGTCGAGGTGCCCTCGGAACCCGACGGCTGGGCAGCGCGGGTCGGCGGCCGGAGCGAGCTGGCGACAGAGCTCCGGCCGGGCGACGGTCGCGAGCGGCCCGGCGAGGCGCAGGGGCACACCGTCGAGCGCGCAGCGGAGCTCGGCCACGCCGCTGGCATCGAAGCTCCAGCCGGCCAGCCGGACGAGGCCGCTCAGCCGTTCGCCGTGGCGGGGGCTGAGGAGCTGGAGGCGGGGTGGTTGGTTGTCCGGTGTCAGGGTGAAGGTAGGGGTCACCGCCTGGTTGCCGGCACGATCGTAGGCTCGCAGCTCCAATCGATGCGCCCGCGGCGCGACCAAGAGGCTGTTCCAGCGGAAAGTGAACGGCGCCTCACGGTCGGTCGTCCACAGCCGGCGGTCCATCCACAGCTCCACACGGTCCAAGGCGCGATTGTCGCTCGCCGCGGCGATGATCTCGACCGGTCCCTGCACCAGGCTTCCCGCGCCCGGCGACACGAGCTCGACCACTGGGGCGCGGCGGTCGGTGAACAGCTCCAGCGGTGCCGACCGCGTCCGGTTGCCACAAGCATCGACGGCCTCGATCTCGAGACGATGGAGGCCGGTGGCGAAGCGATCCGAGGGCCAACGGAAGTCGAGGGGGAAGTTCTCCACGCTGGCGATCACCGCGCCGTCGGCGAGGAGGTCGACGCGGGCGAGGCGCAGGTTGTCGCCGACGTCGACGCCGAGTGGGACCTCGCCGCGGACGTCCATGGCTCGCGCCGGCGAGGTGATGCGCGCCCGCGGCGGCTCGGGGTCGAAGCAGCTCACCGCTGGCTCGAGCACTGCCTCCTGCTGGTAGACCTCTTCGCCGTCGATCTCCACCCGGAGCGCCACGGTCCGCCGCCCGGCGGTGCGGAAGATGTGGCGGATCCGGCAGGTCTCGCCGCCCGTGCCGTCATCGAACTGCCAATGACAGAGAGCGGTCGCGAAGGGGTTGTCCAGCCAGCGGGCGGCCTCGAAGAAGCAGGTCCCTTCGTGGCAGGCGAAATGGAAGGGGAGGGCCGCGAGGTCGACGGTCGCCGCCGGGTAGGGCAGGGTGGCGAGGTAGCTGCGAACCACTGGCTTGGCACTGCCGTCACTGCGGAACAGCCCGCGGCTCTCGCTGCCGGGCTGGTCGAAGAGCTGGAAGAGGAAGGCGTGGGAGGGCTCGGCGGGGGCGCAGCGGCCACTCCACCGGGTGAGGAGGGTGCGGATGCGGTCCCGCTGGCTGCCTTCACCGACGCGGTTGCTCTTCCAGCCGAGCTCGGTCACCCAGACCGCCTTGCCGGCCAGCGCCCCGCCGCGGGCCGCGAGGGCCGCCAGATGCTCGTTGAAACGGGCCTCGACCTCGCTCGCCAGCTCGTTGTCGAGGGCGTTGGCGTGGAAGGAGACGGCATCGAGGCTCGCCGCGACGGGCTCGCCGTCGGCGAAGCGGCCGGCAAGCTGGTCGTAGAGGGTGAGGGTACGGTCGTCGAGGCGGCTGGAGGCGGAGGGGGCCACGACCAGGGTCCCCGGGGCGGTCGCCTGGATCGCCGCCGCGGCCGAACGAAGGTAGTCGATGTAGCGGGGGAAGTCCTCGAGGTCGGCGTCCCAGCCGACGCCCAGGCCGAGATCGCGAAAGTTGGGCTCGTTCCATACCTCGTAGGCGGCGATGCGGCCGCGATAGCGCCCGGCCACCGTTGCCACGAAGTCCTCCCAGAGGGCGATCGCGGCCGGCGGCCGCGTCCCGTTCGGGTTGCTGCCGGCCCAGAGGGGCGCCGTGCTGAGGAGGGCGAGGACCTGCACCCCTTCCGCCTCGGCGCGGTCGACCAGGCCGTCGAGGTCGGCGAAATCGAAAGAGCCCGGCTCCGGCTCGACGCTTGCCCAGCGGACGGTGATCCGCATCCAGCCGGCATGCGCCCGGCGGATGAGCGCCGCGTGCTCGCCGTTGATCTCGCCGTTGATCCCCAGAGTGATGGGGTGAAAGCAGGGCACGCCCTGGGCGTGGCTTGGCCGGGCCGCGAGCAGGGCGAAGCCGGCGCTGGCGAGGAGGCGGAGCAGGGTGGGGCAGCGAGTCATTGCATCACAGCATATCGGAAGGGCCGGAGGTTGCCTGCCTGCCCGGCGTGACCCGCCGGGAAGATCCGCCCGGGGCTACGGTATCCTTGGCGATCTGGAAACCGACGCCATGGCCATCCACGAGCTCAAGCCCCGCCCCACCCTCGCTAGCCCACCGGCCGAGCCCACTCACGAGTCCCGCAACCCGGGCATGCCGCTCGACCTCGCCTGGGTGCGCGAGGTGCGGGTGAACACCAGCGCTGTCGAGCGCCGGGCCGCTACCCTCACCAAGCGCCGCACGGTCAAGCAGCAATGGCAGGCGGCCTGGTACCTGCGGGCGATCACCTGCATGGACCTCACCACCCTCGCCGGAGACGACACCCCCGGCCGAGTGCAGCGGCTCTGTGCCAAGGCCCGCCAGCCGCTGCGCCAGGACCTCCTCGAAGCCCTCGGCGCTGCCGATCTCGGCATCCAGGTGGCGGCCGTCTGCGTCTACCACCAGATGATCGCTCCTGCCCGCCGCGCCCTTGCCGGCTCCACGATCCCCGTTTGCGCCGTGTCGACGGGTTTTCCAGCCGGGCTCTCGCCCTTCGAGCAGCGCCTGGCCGAGATCGGCGCCTCGGTGGCGGCCGGGGCCTCCGAGATCGACATCGTGATCACCCGCGAGCACGTCCTCACCGGCAACTGGCAGGCCCTCTACGACGAGGTACGCGCGTTTCGCGACGCCTGTGGCGCAGCGCACCTCAAGGCCATCCTCGCCACCGGCGAGTGCGGCACCCTGCGCAACGTGGCGCGGGCGAGCTGGGTGGCGATGATGGCCGGCGCCGACTTCATCAAGACCTCGACCGGCAAGGAGAAGGCGAACGCCACCCTGCCCGTCTCCCTGGTGATGGTGCGGGCGATCCGCGAGTACGGCGAGCAGACGGGCGTCCGCGTGGGCTTCAAGCCGGCCGGTGGCATCTCGACCGCCAAGCAGGCGACCGACTGGCTCGCTCTGATGAAGGACGAGCTGGGCGACGCCTGGCTGCGCTCTGACCTCTTCCGCTTTGGTGCCTCGAGCCTCTTGGGTGACCTCGAGCGCCAGCTCGAGCACCACGTCACTGGCCGCTACTCGGCGAGCTTCCGGCACCCGTTGGCGTAGGACCTCACCCCCCGGCCCCCTCTCCTGCCCCGACCTCCCGTCCGCCCAGGAGAGGGGGAGTGGGGAAGTTGTGGTTTGGAGAAACCTCACCCCCCGGCCCCCTCTCCTGCCCCGACCTCCCGTCCGCCCAGGAGAGGGGGAGTGGGGAAGAGGAAGGGGGGATCCTGGCTCTGCAGTGCTTTGGCTTGAGTTCCCCTCTCCCGGCGGTGGGGCGGGGGGATGGGAGAGGGGCCAGGGGTGAGGGCCCCTCCCTATCCACCCTCCTTCCGCCTCCTCGCCCCCAACTCCCTGCCTTGCCCGCCCGCGGGTGCTGCTAGCATCTCGCCCCGAGGAGACCGCCGCATGCCTACCGTTGCCGAGATCTTCGAGACCATGGAGTACGGGCCGGCGCCAGAGTCGTCGGTGCCGGCCGAGCAGTGGCTGGAGGCGCGGGGGCGAGAGGTCCTGCCCTTCGTGGACGGCGGCTTCGTGCGGCCGGCGAGTGGTGAGTTCTTCGACAGCGTGAACCCCGGCAACGGCAAGGTGATCGCCCGCGTGGCGCAGTGCGGCGAGGCAGAGGTGGAGGCCGCCGTGGCGGCGGCCCGGCGGGCGCAGCCGGGGTGGTGGGGCCTCGGCGGCCACGGCCGCGCCCGCCATCTCTACGCGCTCGCCCGCCAGGTGCAGAAGAACGCCCGCCTGCTGGCCGTGCTCGAGACCCTCGACAATGGCAAGCCCATCCGCGAGACCCGCGACCTCGACGTGCCGCTGGTCGCCCGCCACTTCTACCACCACGCCGGCTGGGCCCAGCTGATGGCGACGGAGCTTCCCGGCATGGCGCCGGTGGGCGTCTGCGGCCAGATCATCCCGTGGAACTTCCCCCTCCTCATGTTGGCCTGGAAGATCGCTCCCGCCCTCGCCATGGGCAACACGGTGGTGCTCAAGCCCGCCGAGCTCACCTCGGTGTCGGCAATGGCCTTCGCCGAGCTCTGCCGCGCCGCCGGCCTACCTCCGGGGGTGGTCAACCTGGTGACCGGCGACGGGCGCACGGGGGAGCGGATCGTCAAGCACCCCGGGATCGACAAGATCGCCTTCACCGGCTCGACCGAGGTGGGGCGGCTGATCCGCGAGGCGACCGCCGGCTCCGGCAAGAAGCTCTCGTTGGAGCTGGGCGGCAAGAGCCCCTTCGTGGTCTTCGACGACGCCGACCTCGACTCCGCCGTCGAGGGCGTGGTGGACGCCATCTGGTTCAACCAGGGCCAGGTCTGCTGCGCCGGCTCGCGCCTGCTGGTGCAGGAGGGCGTGGCGGAGCGCCTCTACGCCAAGCTGCGCGCCCGCATGGAGACGCTCCGCGTCGGTGATCCGCGGGACAAGGCGATCGACATCGGGGCGATCATCGCGCCGGTGCAGCGCACGAAGATCGATCAGCTGGTGCGCCAGGGCGTGGCGGAAGGCGGTGTCCTCTGGCAACCTTCCTGGGAGTGCCCGGCCGACGGCTGCTTCTATCCCCCCACGCTGTTCACCGAGGTGGCGCCGGCGGCGACTATCGCCCAGGAGGAGATCTTCGGGCCGGTGCTGGTGGCGATGACCTTCCGCACCCCGGAGGAAGCCGTCGAGCTGGCCAACAACACCCGCTACGGCCTGGCCGCCTCGGTGTGGACGGAGAACCTCAACCTCGCCCTCGACATCGCCGCCAAGATCAAGGCCGGCGCGGTGTGGGTGAACTGCACCAACGTCTTCGACGCGGCGGCCGGCTTCGGCGGCTACCGCGAGAGCGGCTACGGCCGGGAGGGCGGCAAAGAAGGCCTCTGGGAGTACGTGCGGCCGGCCTGGCAGGCGGCAGCGAAGGCGGCGACCGCAGCGCCGGCAGTGGCGGCGATTCAGGTTGACAACGAGGCCGAGCCCGCCGCGACCACGGGCCTGCCAGCGATCGACCGCACGGCCAAGATGTACATCGGCGGCAAGCAGAGCCGGCCGGACGGCGAGTACAGCCGGCCGATCTTCGCGCCCGACGGCGCGCTTCTGGGCGAGGTGGGGGAGGGCAACCGCAAGGACGTGCGCAACGCCGTCGAGGCGGCCCGCAAGGCGCAACCGGGCTGGGCGAAAGCCACGGCCCACAACCGCGCCCAGGTGCTCTACTACCTGGCCGAGAACCTCTCGGCGCGCACCGCCGAGCTGGCCCGCCGGTTGGAACGTCTGCAAGCTTGCGCGGCGCCCGACGCGGCGGCGGAAGTCGAGCTGGCGATCGAGCGCCTGTTCGCGGCCGCTGCCTGGGCCGACAAATACGCCGGCCGGGTGCAGGCCGTGCCCCACCGCAACTTCACCTTCGCCGTCCACGAGCCGATCGGCACCATCGGCATCGCCTGCCCGGACGAGGCGCCGCTGCTTGCCCTCGTCTCCGTCATCGGCCCGGCGATCGCCATGGGCAACACCGTGGTGGTGGTGCCGTCCGAGCGCTGGCCGCTGGCCGCCACCGACCTCTACCAGGTGCTCGACACCTCCGACGTTCCCGGCGGCGTGGTCAACCTGGTCACCGGGGGCCGCGACGAGCTCGCCAAGGTACTCGCCCTCCACGACGACGTCGACGCCCTCTGGTATTTCGGCGGCAACGCCGGCTCGGCGACCGTCGAGAAGGCCTCGACGGGCAACCTCAAGCGGGTTTGGGCCGCCAACGGCCTCGCCCGCGACTGGCGAGACCCCGTCCAGGGCGGCGGCGAGGAGTTCCTCCGCCAGGCCATCCAGGTGAAGAACATCTGGGTGCCCTGGGGCGAGTAGGCGCGGGCTAGAGCAGCCCTGACAGCAGCACGCCGAGGATGGCGAGCGGGCAGAGGTAGCGCAGGCTGAGGCGCAGCGCCCGGCGGGTGAGGGGCGAGGCCGCCGGCAGCTCCTCGGCGAGCATGGACTCCGGCAGCCTCCAGCCCACCAGCAGGCAGGTGGCGAAGGCACCCACCGGCAGCATCAGGTTCGAGGTCGCGTAGTCGAGGACGTCGAAAACGGTCTTGCCGGCGAAGGCGGGGAGGAAGCCCAAGGGGTGGAAGCCCGCACCGAGGTTGAAGGAGGCGACGGAGGCGAGGCCCAGGGCCCAGGTGGCGGAACCGGCGAGGACGGCGGCCCGCCGCCGGTTGGCGCCGCGGTGCATCAGCCAGCCCACCACCGGCTCGAGGCCGGCGATCGACGGCGTCAGAGCGGCGAAGATCAGCAGCAGGAAGAAGAGGCTCCCCACCAGGCGGCCGGCCGGCATGGCGGCGAAAGCGGTCGCCAGCACCTGGAAGACGAGGGTGGTGCCTTGCGCCGGGTCGAGCCCGAAGCGGAAGACGAGGGGGAAGACCATCGCCGTGGCGAGGAGCGAGACGACGAGGATGGAGCCGACGATGGCGAGGGCCGGGCGCAGCAGGGAGGCTCCGCGCTCGCCGTAGCTCCCCACCGAGAGCATCATCGCCATCCCCACGCCGGTGGCGAAGAAGGCCTGCCCGACGGCGGCCAGGACCACCGCCGGGGTGATCGCCGCCCAGCTGGGGCTGAAGGCGAAAGCGAGGCCGCGCGCCGTGTCGCCGGTGGCCAGAGCGTAGGCCACGAGGAGCAGGAGCAGCACCAACAGGGCCGGGGCGCGGATGCGGTTGGCCAGCTCGACGCCGCGCCCCAGGCCGCGAGCCGAGAAGAAGACCACCAGGGCCACGAAACCGAGATGCCAGGCGGCAAGCCCGCCTGGGCTTGAGAGAAAGCGCTGCCAGACCTCAGCCACGCCCTGCGGCGCCAGGCCTTGGAGCTCACCCGTGGCGCACTTCCAGAGGTAGGCGGGCAGCCACGAGGCGAGCACGGTGTAGTAGGAGAGGATCAGGAAGACGGCGACCGTACCCAG